>Ga0082335_1000205_pt1 | contig 157807 bp, 145 predicted proteins | sample Subgrocontami58m_FD_72375 | JGI IMG/M metagenome (GOLD analysis project Ga0082335, IMG submission 72375) | Subsurface groundwater microbial communities from S. Glens Falls, New York, USA - GMW37 contaminated, 5.8 m (SPADES assembly) (version 2) ...
ACAATCCATGTATCTAGGCGTTTGGCGACTTAATGCCCGCAAACCCGCGCCAATACTGGGGGGTGGCTAAAATTGTGCCTCGGAAGTGTCAAAGTCGGGCTTGGGTTGGGGAGCCAATACCAGAGCCAATCTCAAAAGGATTGGCTCTTTTTTTCGTTATGCCGTGTAGTGGATGTGTAGGGGTAGCGCATCCAATCCCAGCATCACCATTCCGTCAAGCGAGCCGTCCACGCCGTTGCCCGCGATCCGGATGCTTGCGGAGGATCTTCGGCAGCCAGGACTCAAGGTCTTGCAGTTCTGCCTCACCTGCAAAAACAGCCGCCTCGAGCTCAACCTTGAAAAGATCATAGGCCAACCCTATACCGGTACCGCGCGATGCTTGCATCACTGCCATCATTGTCAGGATTACCTTTCCTCAGATACGTAACCGTGAAATCAAAGTAATACCCGTCTTCCGATTTGGCCCGTTGCTTGGCTGGAATGTGCACATTTCCGTACTTATCGAAGCGCTCTGGCGGCAATTTCACCGTCTCGTACACCTTCACCCCCCCATCGATGGCACATAAGGGCGCGCGCCTCACCCAGGATCGCGAGCGTCATGGTCTGTTCGAGGGCGTTCGCCACCATGTTGTAGGTGTTGGCGAGCTGCTTGGTCTCGAAGCCCGCGGCGAGGTATTGCGCGAGCAGGTCGCCGTAGCGTCTCTCCAACACCGGCTCCATCTGGAGCGATTTCACCGTGGCCATGCCGGTGACGTACTCGGTCACGAACGCCGTGTTGCGCGCGCCGACCAGGAACTGCTTGGTGAGTTTCGTGCGGAAAATCGGCGTCACGGCGAGGCTCAAACCCACGATGAGAACCAGGATGCCGACAGTGGGTGTTCTAAAGACCGGAATCTAACAGGACGATGACGGGAGAATTACATTTACTGTAATGATGCGCCATACGTACGGCAGCACACAGAACGATTCGGTATCGGTCTTTATAACAACACCCGCGGCGCATCTCTGATTGCGCGCTATTGCTGGTTTGATTAACCAGATTCAAGAAACCGAAAACCGGAGCACGAAGATCATGTATCTATCAAGCAAACCCTCAAGAATGCGATTGAGGGAAGCGGAGAATGCGCGACGCAACCGCCTGGAAATCGTCAAGGCGTTCTCACACGGCCAGGTCACGCGCCGCGAGCTGCTCAAGTGGGGGCTGTTCACCGCCGCCGGCGCGCTGGCGTGGAAGCACGGCCTGAATCCGTTCGTCGCGAGCGCGCATGCCTCGATTCCCACCGGCGCTCCGAGCAGCCCGCTGTTCGGCGTGCAGCCGTTCTCGACGCCGATGCCGCGCTTCGATCTGATCCCGCGGCACCCGAACCCGTTAGTTTTCCTCAATCCCGCGCCGACCCGGCTCGCCAACACCACGCAGCATCTGTGCGATTCCCGGCTGCCGGGGGTGGTTGCGGGTGACACCGGCCCGATCGAAGGCCGCCCGCCGGGTGAGATCTGGGCCCATCAGCGCTGGGACGAGTATCTGCCCCAGATCGCCATGGAAGTGACGCAGGAGGGCGCCAAGACCAATACGGTCTACAACCCGGGAGTTGCTCCACAGCACAATTCCGGGATCAATCCAGCGACCCCCATTCCGGTGAAATTTCACCCGGGATTCCCGACGCAGGACCCGAACTCGGTGTGGACGTTCAACGGAACGATTCCGCCCAAGCTCGCGATCAGCCGCTATGGCGAGTGTTGTCTGATGCGCGACCACAACCGGCTGCCGTACGACGTGACGCAGAACAACGGTTTTGGCCGGCACACCCTCACCACCCACGAGCACAACGGCCATCACGGCGCGGAGAACGACGGCTTCACCGGCGCGTATTTCTACCCGGGCCAGTTCTACGACTATCACTGGCCGTGGGTGCTGGCGGGCCACTACAGCATCAACGCCGCGGCGACCGACATCCGCGCGAGCACCCCGAACGGCTCGGGCGGACTCATCAAGATTCCGGGCGACTGGCACGAGACCATGAGCACGCACTGGTTCCACGACCACATGTTCGAGCACACCGCCGAGAACGTGTACAAAGGCAACGCGGCGATGAACAACATCTACAGCGGTCTCGATCGCGGCAACGAGGCGATCAACGACGGGGTCAACCTGCGCCTGCCAAGCGGCACGGCGAAGGACAGCGGCAACCTCGAATACGACGTCAACCTGATGATCGCCGACAAGGCCTTCGACCAGGACGGGCAGCTCCTCTTCGACCTCTTCGATCGCGACGGCTTCCTGGGCGACCTGGTGACGGTCAACCTCACCTACAGGCCGTATTTCGAAGTCGAGCGCCGAAAATACCGCTTTCGCATCCTGAACGCCTCGGTGGCGCGCTTCTACAAGATCATGCTCTCCGACGCCTCGCCCATGATCCAGATCGCCAACGACGGCAACCTGCTGCCCCGGCCCGTGGTGCTCTCGCGGCTCGATGAGATCGGCGTCGCCGAGCGCTACGATATCGTCATCGACTTCTCCCGCTACAGCATCGGCGAGAAGGTGCAGATGGTGAACCTCCTGGAACACAAGGACGGCCGCAAGCCGGAGACGTCGCTCTCGCTTTCCGAGGCCCTCTCGGGACGGTCCCGCGACCCGGGCGTCGGCACCTTCCTCGAGTTCAGGGTCGTGCGCAATCCGGCCCAGCCCGACGTGAGTCAGGTGCCTGCCACGCTCATCCCCAACCCGGATCTGTCCGCCATTCCGGTCTCCCGGATCCGACGCTTCAAAATGGGACGCGGCGCGCAGCAGCCGCTCTCCACCGCAGACGGCTCGGCGAGCGAGGGCGAGTGGGGCACCAGTTTCAACGGCGGGCCAATGCTCGCCGCAGCCTACAGCCGAGTCAGCTCGGCGCCCCAGTACGGAACGCGCGAAGTCTGGATTGTCGAGAACGGCGGCGGCGGCTGGGACCACCCGCTGCACATTCACTTCGAAGAAGGCCAGATCCTGTCGCGCGACGGCAGCGCCTCCAGGGTTCCGGCTTGGGAGCGCGGCCGCAAGGACGTCTACCGGCTGCGGCCCGGCGGCGAAATCGCCATCAGCCTGCAGTTCCGGGATTGGGGCGGGATGTTCATGCAGCACTGTCACAACACCACGCACGAGGACCACGCCATGCTCATGCGCTGGGAGATCAACGACGGCGGTGCGCCGTTCCTGCGGCCGCTGCCGACGCCGATCCCGCGGCCTCAAGGGGTGATTTTCAAGGACTCAGTCGTCCTCAAAGATGTCTAGGACGCGCTCGGGTCTCGCGACGAACCGAATTGAAAAGAGGAAATGATGAAGGTCTATCGAGTTTTGTTGAGCCCGGCGCTGCTGGCGATTGTTCTGGCGGGAGGGTGGGTGGCCTGGTGGACCAGCGCGCCGGCGCAGGCGGCCGGCACCTGGAACACCATTTCGGTGCCGGTCAGGGGCGTGGTAGCCGGAAAAGCGGAGACCGTCAGGTTCTCCGGCCAGGCCAAGGTCGAGAGCAAAATTGCGCCCGACCCCGACTTCAACCGGCCAACCCTCGTCCTGACCATTGATCTCAGCGGTGTCGGCGGGGAGGGTGCGCAATCGAGGGCGAGATACGTCATCAGCGGTCCGGAGCAGCAAAACCGCAGCGTGACGGACTGGTATCTGCTCGAGTTCGATTTCCCGTTCGCCAGGAGCGGCAGCGACCTTCCCACCACGCGCTCGGGCACCGCGACCTTCGCGCTCACCGTCGACACCACGACCGGGGCGGTGACCTCGGCGTCGGCGTCCATCAAATAGCAGGGAGGCCCGAATGCGAAACAACGCCAACCGTGCCGCGGCGCTCGTGTGCGCCGCGGCGCTGGTCGCTGCAGCGCCGGTGCGCGCGCACGGCGAGCACGATCACTCGCGTCACGCACCGACCGCCGCCGCGGGCGCGGAGTCCGCGGCTCCAGCGCGCACCTCGCGAAACCGCTACGGGGCGAATTACTTTCCCAACGTCGAGCTGACCACGCATCTGGGCACCAAAGTGCGCTTCTACGACAACCTCTTGAAGGGCAAGTCGGTGGCCTTCAACGTGGTGTTCACCGACTGCAAGGACGTGTGTCCGCTCGAAACCGCGATGCTCGTCCAGGTGCAGAAGATCCTCGGCGCTCGGGTCGGCAAGGATGTTTTCTTCTATTCGCTCTCGATCGATCCGGAGCGCGATACGCCGCAAGTGCTGAAGGCCTATGCGGAGAAGTTCGGCGTCGGCCCAGGATGGCTGTTTCTCACCGGAAAGATGGAGGACATCAAGCTCATCACCAAGAAGCTCGGTCTGTTGCGCGGCACAGAGGCCGAGACCCGCGACGGCCACAGCGCCGTATTGGTGGTCGGCGACGAGCCGACCGGCCAGTGGACCAGAAAGCACGCGCTCGACAATCCGCAGTTTCTCGCCGCGATGCTGGGGACATTCTTCGGCTGGCGCGACACCGAACCGCAGAAGGGCTACGCCGAGGCGCGTCCGCTCGCGTACGACAACGGCCAGTACCTTTTCCAGAGCCGCTGCAGCGCCTGCCACAGCGTGGGTCAGGGCGACAAGATGGGACCCGATCTGCGCGATGTCACGGCGCGCCGTGAACGCGCGTGGCTTGCCCGCTACATCCAGTTTCCGGATCGCCTGCTCGCCGCGCGCGACCCGATCGCGACCGCGCTGTTCGAGAAATACAAGGTGCGGATGCCGAACCTGGATCTCTCCGGCGAGCAGGTGGCGGCGGTGCTCGCCTACCTCGAGGCGCGAAGCAGCGATCTTCGGGCTCAGGCGAAAAAGCCGCCCTCGCCGGCGCGCTGAGGCACGCACCCTTCCTACATGCGGCTGGGGAGCCAGGTTACGAGGCCGGGGAAATAGTAGATCAGGCCCACTGCGACCACCATGAGACAGAAAAGCGGCAGCGAGGCGCGGGCGATCCAGGTGATATCCTTCTTGGTCATCCCCTGCAGCACGAAAAGATTGAAGCCGACCGGCGGGGTGATCTGAGCCATTTCGACCACCAGGACGATGAAGATGCCGAACCACAGCAGGTCGATTTCGGCCTTCTGTCATGATCTGGCCGCCTGCAGGCGAATCGTATCCCTTGGCGCCGCTACTTTCCCACGACTGTGGATGGTGATATCGACATCGCAGCCAAGCCGCGTCAGCAGCCGCATCAGGCGTTCGACGGACACGTCCCGGAATTGCCCCTTGAGCAACCGCGAGACGTCCGGCTGACTGAGCCCCATGCGTTTGGCCGCTTCGGTTTGGGTGAGCTTCTGCTTCGTGATCACCCCTTGAAGTCGGGTCACCAGTTCGGCTTTGAGCAGATGGGTATCAGCATCGGGAAACCCGAGATCAGCAAAAACATTTTTCGTGCCGCGCCTGACGCGGGTATCCGGGTCCTTCTTCATGATGCCCTTCCTTTTCCAAGCTGAACCTTGTAATCCGCAGATCCGAGGTTCGAACCCTTGTCGGGGAGCCAGACAATCAATAAGTTGGCAAGTCGCCCAAAACGGAGTTTCTGCATTACTCTGCGCGATCGGCCATGCTTTGTACCTCTTGTCGGCGTTGGATCAGTTGAGGTGCTCTCTGAAATCCTTCGTCCGGGGGCGCACATCCATCTTGCACTAAGCGTCGAGGAGAACCGAGCTTATGAAGATGCGATGCCGCGTCCTTCATCCCGCCTACGCTGCCTTCGGCTCTAGGCCAATCCTATCCCTGGTAGTCCTCCTCCTTGAAAAGACTGTCCAGGGCATTGAGGTACTGCTGCTTTGTCATTGGCGGTCTTGACTTCGCGATGACTTCTTTGGCTTTGATCGCGCCATCCGCGAGGAGGTCGACCACCGTCATCGCCATGGCTTTAGCCGGAGCGATAAGGGCGGTCTCATAGTCGTCAATGATGTAATCGCATCCATGCGGGGTGCCGGTGACGCCGCCCGAATACGGGTGGATAGCAGGCATGATTTGCGTCACATCGCCCATGTCGGTGGAGCCGGTGCTATGCCCTTTGCTGCCGAGCGCCTCCGCACCGACCGCCCCCACGGCATTGGGCGTATAGATCTTCCACAGCTCCGGATAGGCCACGAGCGGCATGCTGCCCGGAATGGTGCTGATCCTGACCCTGGCGCCGACGGCCATTGCTCCTGCGCGCAGCGACCGGTCCACTTTGGCGTTGGCGTCCAGCATGGCAGATGCCGCTTTCGCACGGACATAGCTTTCCAGGCTGACCTCGGCGGGAACGGCGTTTACGGCATCGCCGCCCTTGGTGATGATCGGGTGCACTCTCACGGTATCCGTGTCTTGAAAGGTTTCCCGTTGCGCATTGATTGCGTTCATCGCCAGCATGGCGGCATTCAAGGCATTGATGCCTTTATGCGGCGCCAATCCGGCATGAGCGGATCTTCCGATGAAGCGGGCGGCTTTCCGGATTACGCCGTTGTTCGTGTCGCAAGTCGCGAGCTTCTTCCCTTCCAGATCAGGCGACGTGTGAGTCATGATGGCGATATCGACGTCGTCCAGTTCGCCTAGCTTGATGAACTCCGGTTTCCCCGTCAGGTAATGCAGCTTCCCCTGCTTGACGAGCCCGTAGCGGTATTCGATCTCGATGCCTTCCTCGGCGGGGACGGCGATGAACACGACCCGCCCGGCCAGAGAGGGCAGCACCCCGGACTGGGTGATCGCAGCGGCACACGCATACATCATGGCAATCTGGACGTTGTGTCCGCACGCATGAGCCGCGCCGCTTGTCTTGTCGGCATAGGGATGGTCGGGAACAACGAGCGAGTCCAATTCGCCGAAGATGCAGACGGAAGGCCCGGAACTTCCCCCGCTCACCGCCGCCTTGATGCCGGTTAGTGCGATCCCCGTCCTGTGGGGAATGCCGAGCTGCGTCAGTTTCCGGTCCACGTACTCAGACGTCTTGAATTCACGGAACCCCGGCTCCGGCATGTGCAGTATGGATTTTGCGACGTCAATGATGTCGACTTTGCGCGCATCGATCGCGCGGCAGACCGCAGCTTTCAAGTCATCTCGGTTCGGCATATGTTTCCCCATTTAACGATGCGATATTCACGGCGTGTTAAGCGATACGTGCCTGTGCACAGCTTACATGCTCCGCCTTTCAATTTCTCAGATCAAGACCAGCAGGCAATCGCTCTTGCCCCATGGGGTTCGTCCCGCTCGTATAATGCCTCATCATGCCTCGCATCGACCCCGAACGCCTACTCACGGACCTTCGCACGCTGCGCAGCATCGGCGCCCAAGGGATCGGCGTGGTGCGGCCTGCGTTCAGCGCCAAGGACATGGAGGCGCGCCGCTGGCTCGCGCTGCGCTACGCGGAAGCCGGGCTGGATGCAACCATCGACGGCGTCGGCAACGTGCTCGGCCGCTCGCGCAAAGCGGGCAAAGCGCTGCTCGTCGGGTCGCACTCCGACACCCAGCCTACGGGCGGCTGGCTCGACGGAGCGCTCGGCGTCATGTACGCGCTGGAAGTGGCGCGCGCGCTCGACGCGGACAGCGCGACGCGCCATCTGCCGGTGGACATCGTCTCGTTCCAGGACGAGGAGGCAAGGTTCATAGGCTGCCTCGGCAGCCGCTCGCTGATCGGCGCCCTGACGCCGCAACTGGAGCAGGACGCGGCCGACAAAGGCGGCGTGTTGCTCGCCGACGCGATAAGACAAGCGGGACTCGCGCACGCACCGCGCCTTCGCATTTCGCGCGAGCGCTATGCGGGCTTTTTCGAGGCGCACATCGAGCAGGGTTCGACCCTGGAGGACTGCGGCAACCGTATCGGTGTCGTGACCGAAATCGTCGGCCTGCGCGGCATTCGCTTCACGTTCCGCGGCCAGCAGAACCACGCCGGCACGACGATGATGGCGCGCAGACGGGACGCCTCGACCGCGCTCTACGAGCTCGCCTATCGCATCAACCAGGAATTTCCCAAGGTGGCGGGCGAACGCTCGGTTTGGACCATGGGGCGCATGAAGCTCGAACCGAATGCGGCGTCTATCGTGCCAGGCTACGCCGACCTCGACCTGCAGTTCCGCGATGCCACGGAGGAACAACTCGATGCGTTTACGAGGGTCGCCGAGCGCATTGCCGGCGAAATGAACGCGCGCGGCGGCGTCCAAGTCGAAGCGAAATCCGCGCGTACACCGATCCCGCCGACGAACATGGACGCGGGCTTGCGCGATCACCTGGAAGCGTCGGCGCAAAAGCATGCCCCCGGCAAGTGGATGCGCCTGCCAAGTGGCGCGTTTCACGACGCGGGGATCATATCCGCGAGATTGCCTGCGGCGATGCTATTCATCCCGTCAATTGGTGGCATCAGCCACGATTTCGCCGAGGACAGCCACGAAGAGGACATCGTCCTCGGCTGCCAGGTGCTCGCGGACGCCGTCGCCTGGAGCGGTGCATCGAACAGCGGCTGACCGATTTAGCCTTTAAAGGCTATTCCTGATATCGGGGCAGGATGTATTAACTGGCCCACGTGTTACACGAACGAGCCCCGCGCGAAGCCGACCGTCGGCAACCGACCATAAGTCGTCATTGCCGGGGCGAACAAACGATTCCTATGAACGTCCGGTGCTCCACACAGAGGAGGCATTAGGCACGTCTACCTTCCCGCGCATTTGTGAAAGCACATAGCCACACTGACAGCGACAAACCCCAAGGCTCTGTCACTAAATCGTGTTGTTTTTCGGCAGTGGGTAGCAACTCGCCGGTCAGCGTGCCCCAGCTTTGGCCACGAGCAGACCTTCATCGAGCAACGATTGCACAATTGCGGACTGGCGCAAATCCCGCCGGCGCTTCGGTTCGGGGCGCTGAGGTGCCTTTTCGGCCATCCAGCGCTTAAACTCGACAAATGCCTCTGGCGCAATCGTGCGCATTAGAGTCATTCGCCCGGTGACCGCGACGACCACCTGCTCAAAGCGCGGCGCGTTGGTCAGCACGGACGCTCGTACGGCCTGTATCGGCCAGAGGTCGTTCTCATCACCGGAGAATCGGAAGGGATGCGGGTCGCCCCCCTCAGGCTGGCGCCTCAAGAAGTCAACCTCAAATCCTGTTGCATTGATTGCGGTCTCGGATTGACCTTCTTTGCGCTCGAACGTGGGGTCGGCGGATTGCAGCAATCGCAGCATCGACATGTTCAGCTTGGTGAGGTCTGTAAGGAAGCGCACTCGCTTACGGGCATCCCACAGCAGGTCGACGTCCTGGGTAGCCAATGCGCCTTGGACAATACGCACGCCAGCGGCCGTTTCGTAGGCATACAACGCGTGTGTACCGACCACAGTGAAGTGCTCACCAAGGCCAGCGTCCTCAATGGTTTGGAGTACCGACACGACCATCGACGGCACACGGCCAACTTTCAGCGCTTTGTTCAGGCGCTCAGCGTCCTTAAGGGCCGCCCTGAGGGATTTAAATCGGGCTTCGACCTCTGATTTTCGAGTAGTGAACTCTTCGTAAATGCGTTCGGTCTCAGGCGAGCGCGGACCAATTCGTTCCTGTCGATTGTCAGGCAATGTCTTGACCAAGTATTGGTAGCCCCGCTGCCGTTTCCAGTACATGCCGCCTGCATACGGGCGCGCTTGTGCCTGGACTCGCACGAACTCGTTGAAAACGGTCGTAGAGTCTATGGCTTGCCTGGCGGCGTTGTCAGGGAGGGGAATGTAGTCCATTAGCCGTATAATTATGAAAAACGCATTATATACGGCCAATACATTTAAATCAATATGTTATTGTATGTTTTTAGCAGTCAAGCACGGTAAACTCATGGCCCTCAGGCGGCGGGAGGAATTTCACCGCAGCCTTAATCCTTATTCAGTCGGACCTTCGGCAAGTTCACCGCGCGCCCTTAGGTAGCGCATTGCCGTCATCAAAGGATCCGGGGTACGTCGAGATAGAGCGACTGCGTTTGGTGGCGGCCGCAATGAAGGCGGGAAGGTTCGGCGAAGGCAGGCGCACAATATTCGCCCGACGGCAGCGCAAAATTCATATCGGACATTCCGTTTTCGGATTGGCTGCTACTCGAACTAGGTTGAAACCTTTCATTTGACTCCTCCTCAGTTCAAGGTTAAGACATCCACTCGGCACGGGGCGATCTACCCTGCCACCCTGGCGCGGCAACTGGGCTATGCAGTTCTTAGCTCCTGATGATCTGGCGATAACGCAGCCATTTGCTGGTCTGGAATTCGAGCTTGATGCTCTCCAGCGCCGCCGGTTGCAGCAGCACATCGAGGGCCGTCATCGCCAGCACCTTGGCGGCCACCAGCATGCGCTCATAAGCCAATGGCGTATTGGCCGCCGCGGTAAACCGGGGAGTATCGTCCCGGCCCACGCTGCGCGCGCAGATGGCGATATAGGGGGCCAGGGTGGGCACCACCCAGGTCACGCGGTCCATGGCCGTGGACGGGCCAGCGATGACAGGCGGCGCATCGTCTTCCGCGAAGCCCCGAGTCTTCAGGTTGGCGCGGAACAGCTCCCCGATGGCGCGATTGGCCAGCGGCCTCGTGTCGACGCGCGTGTAGGACTGGGGATGGAAGCGAAAGACGGCGTCCATGCCTCTGAATTCCCCCAAGGCAAGCATGACCTTCAGCCCGCCGCCGCCCTCTTCGCCATTGGGAGCCCCGAGGAGTACCAGCCGGCCCGGCCACTCCGAGGCGAGCGCACGCAACGCCGCCGCAGCCCCGGCATGCGCGGGGGCGATGAGGTTATGCCCGCAGCAATGATCGATCTCGGGCGAGGCATCGTACTCGAGGATAAAGCCGAGCGTCGGACCGGCGGCGGCACCGGCCAGCGTGGCACGAAAAGCGGTGCGCAGATCCGCACTCCCGCGCTCGACCTCGAATCCTTGCTTGTCGAGAAAGGCGGTCAGCCATGCACACGCCTGATACTCGCCGAACCCGAGTTCCGGATTGGCGTGGATGTTGCGTCCCAGCCCGCTCAGTTCGTCGGCCAGGCCATCCACCTCGCGGCAGGCACGATCTTTTAACTCTGCCAAGTGATCCATACTTTCCTCCTCCTTACGTGCTCGGGACACTCAACGCTCGTCAGCGGTATGCGAAAGAATCGAGTGCTATCCCCCGAGCGAATGTTCATTATCTACCCATAACCCGCGTCTTGCCGCCTTGGCCCCATGCGGAAGGCGATAGAGAGGGCTACAGATTCTAGATGCTGCCGCCAAGGTCGAATGGCTCGATGATTCACGAGAGTGGTTTTATTCGCCGAAGACACCCCGCAACCGTCTCTATAATCTTTGCGCGAAGGTCTTAGGGATTGCGCCTCGCGTGCATCTCTCTGAGCTTCGCCGCGCGGTCAGTAAGTCTCGACGTATGGCTATGTGCGCACCACAGCGCATGGTGAAGAGCACCTACTGCAGACCAAGCGCCCCGTGATGCTGAATAGCATCTCTGCAGTGGTCTCGCGCCCAGACCTGATCGAGCGCACCATAAGGGTGGACGCGCCGCGGATCCCTCCTACCGAACGGCGCTTAGAGTCGGAGCTCTTGAAAGGTTGGAACGAGGATTCCCCAAAAATCTTGGCCGCACTGCTGGATTGTTTTGCGAAGGTGCTCGCGGCGATGCCCGACGTCGACCTGCCTAATCGCCAGCGCATGGCGGACTTTGAACGCCTTGGCGCCGGCACTACGAGCGCAGGGACAAGCGGTAGGTGCCTGCGGAATGTCGAGCCTCATGGCCTCTTCGCGACTCCGGCGCGAAGTAAAATGGCGCGTGCAGCAATAACTTCATTTCTCAATTTCCACAGGAGTGACTATTATGCCGATTGCGCTTCCCGAATCGCTCAGGAAAGTCCTCATCGACAAGGCCTACGGCCATGTCATAACCTTCAACGCCGACGGCAGCCCGCAGGTCACCATGGTGTGGATGGATGCCGAGGGCAATCAGCCGCTGTACAACACCGCCGACGGGCGTATCAAGGTCACCAACCTGCGACGCGACCCGCGCATCATGGTGTCGGTACAGGACCGCAGCAATCCACAGTCCTACGCGGTGATAAAGGGCAAGGCGAAGGTGACGGCAGAGGGCGCTGACGAGCATATTGACCGCATGGCCAAACGCTTCCTCGGCATGGACAAGTATCCGTGGCGTGCGCCGGGCGAGACGCGCCTGCTGGTGCGCATCGACATCGACAAGATCACTGGCTTCGCGCCGCAGATGCAGCCCTGGACGTAATCTACACATTGCGGATGCGGAAGTTTAGCGAGAAGACGCAACTGGATTACGTGCGCGCCGTGCGCAACTTCACGAAGTATCTGGGGCGCTCGCCGGACACGGCCAGCGTTGAGGATCTGCGCAACTATCAGTTGCATCTGATCGATCACGGCATTTCGCCGGCCTCCCTTAATGCCGCCATCAGCGGCTTGAAGTTCTTCTTCAACGTCACGCTGGATCGCAGCGAGCTCATGGCCAAGATGCAGCCGGTGCATCTGCCGCGCAAGCTGCCGGTGATCCTCAGCCGTGATGAAGTGAGCCGCCTGATCGCGGCGGGCCGGCAACCTCAAACATCAAACCGCCCTGGCGGTAGTCTACGGCACTGGGCTGCGCGTCAATGAAGTGGTCGCCTTGAAGGTGGGCGACATCGACAGCCAACGGATGACCCTGCGCGTCGAGCAAGGCAAAGGCGGCAAATGTTTCACAAAACATTTCTCCCCCCTTGCAGTCCTGCACGCTTGCACTGACACCGTAGGAACCGCGGCGTCAGCAGAAGTGGCCCCAGAAATCTGGACAGCCAGCTAACCATAATCTCTGCCTGCGGGCGCGACGGGATTGCCCGAGGAAACGAAGCGGAGTATGCCAAGGAAATGCAAACGTAACCCCAGTGCGGAATTCCAGGCGCGGGTGGCGCTGGCAGCGATTCGAGACGACAAGACACTCTCGGATCTAACCGAGCAGTTGGAGGTACAGCCTACGCTCGTCGACTGAACCGGTCCGCGACGCCCGTCACATTTTTTTCGTATCAATCTGATTTTCCTTTATGTTATACCATTTTTTCACTAAACTAGTGTAATGATAAGCAGCATACTATTGTTATAACTTACCTCACAATAGTGTGATTGAAAACGACTCACTAGTGCGATGACCAAGCAAAGCGGAAAACTGGCAGCAGCCCTTGCGCACCTGAAGACCCTTCAAGTTAAGGGTTTCCAGGCGGCCTCCGGACGAATGCTCCCGCGCCCTCAGAGGGAGGCGCTCTTGCGGGCCGGCTTCCTCAAGCAAGTCATCCGCGGCTGGTATATCCCTTCTCGTCCCGATGAAGCAGAAGGTGACAGCACATCCTGGTACGCCAGCATGCGAGAGTTCGTGACCGGATATGCAAACCAGCGCTTCGAAGATCGCTGGCACGTCAATCCAGAACTCTCAATCCAGCTACGTTCCGGGGAAAGAACCGTCCCCAAGCAAATCCAGATTTGGGCTACCTCTGGAAACAATCAGAGCGTAGCGCTTCCGCACGATTGCTCCCTATTCATTTACCGCGCGCCGAAGCTCTTGCCCTTCTCGCCCGCGCCAGATTGTGGTGGACTACATCTTGTGGAATTCTCCAATGCGCTAGTCAGCGCGAGCCCTACCCTATTCATTCAAACTCCGATCGCCCTGCAAATCGCTTTGACCTCTTTGCCTGACCCTTCGGATGTCCTTCGTATTCTTCTCGAAGGTTCAAATACAGTTGTAGCTGGTCGCCTCGCCGGTGCCTTCCGTTGCGTCGGACGCGCAGATGCTGCAGACCAAATCTTGGGGGCGATGCGAGCGGCCGGCCACGCTGTCAATGAAGTGAATCCCTTTGAGAAACCGCTAGCCACGCCACTACCAGGTGGGCGAAGCGAATCCCCCTACGTCACGCGCCTGCGGTTGATGTGGGCAGAAATGAGAGACGCTGTAAAGGCAGTCTTTCCGCCCGCGCCTGGAACCCCTGGCGATCTTGATGCGCTACTAAGAGACGTCGAATCCCGCTACGTGACAGATGCCTATCACTCGCTTTCTATTGAGGGTTATCGCGTCACCGCCAGCCTTATCGAAAAGGTACGCGACGCAAACTGGAATCCTGATAGCGATGAGGCCGATCATAGGACGCGCGATGCGATGGCCGCACGAGGGTATTCTGAAGCTCACAATCTGGTGAAGGAATATCTCATCCGCGCGATTAAAGGCGAAGCGCCAGCAGCACTATTTCGCGAGGCGCTCGCACGCTGGTACCAGGCATTGTTCAGCCCTAGCGTTCAGGCAGGAATACTGAAACCCGCCGATTTGGCCGGTTATCGAAACGATCAGGTATTCATCCGCGGCGCCCTGCACGTTCCGCTCTCGAAAGAAAGCGTGCGCGAATGCATGCCCGTTCTATTCGAACTTATCGAAAATGAACCAGAACCTCAAGTTCGCGCCGTACTCGGCCATTTCCTCTTCGTCTATATTCACCCGTACATGGATGGCAATGGCCGCCTCGCACGATTCTTGATGAACTTTATGCTCGCGTCCGCCGGATACGTCTGGACCGTCATTCCCGTAACTCATCGCAAGCAATACATGGATGCACTGGAGCAGGCCAGCTCGTTCCGCAATATCGAGCCGTTCGCGACGCTCCTGTCCGGCCTGATGCAAGAGCAGACAGCGCGTCCGCTTCCGAATCCGCATACAGAGTAACTGCCTCTAACGCAGTCAAACAAAGGAACGTCACGTGGTGAACATCAAGGAATTCCCCTATCTGTGCTTCGTCAGGTTCGATCTGCTGAACAAGGAGTTCGACCGCCAGTTCAACCTCTACTTCGACGACCATATCCAGGAGCTGGCGAACCGGCCGGGCTACTCCACGGCGTGGCGCACGCGCGAGCTGCGCGGCGGCGACAACGAGGGCGTAATGGAGCAGGAATACCAGCAGATTTACGCCATCAACGATCCCGGCCTATTCAAGTCCTTTCCGCAAAATCCGCCGCAGCCCGCCACGGAGAAGGAACCCTTTCGCCGCGATGTCGGCAATTGGGGTCGCGTGTTCTATCGCGTGCTGTCGCTGATCGAAAAGGATGCGCGCGCCGGCCGCCACTGGGCGCGCTGCGAAAGCAATTTCCGCGCTAGCGTGGCGGACACAGCCAAATTCGAGTCCGAGAGCGCGCGCCATCTGCAGCAGGTGCTGGAAAAACTGCCTGGCATCCACCGCGCCTGGCAACTGCAGCATGCCCCGCATCCCGCCCAGATCGGACCCGATCCAGTCGGCAATTACCTGAATCTCTTTGAAGTGGATGCGCCCGAGAATCTGTTCGACCCGAGCTTGGGTGAGGAGCGCTTGCCGTTGCAGGCCGGCCAGGAATTCGCTGGCCGGCATTTTGCGCGGCTGCTGCTGAAGGCGGAGCCGCGGCGCTAAGGAAACTCTGCAAAAGGGGCCCGTGGCTCCCTTTGCAAATCCCCCCATCTCAGTGCAAAACCTCGGTCGAGAAACCATCGACCGAGGTTTTGCAGAGGTTCCCTAATTCGAAGAAACTAGCGCTCGTTACGAGGCGCAGCGGATGCGCCCTGGCGCAGCAAGTTGATCCCGACGAGCAACGGCGGGATGCTGCAGACGACAAAGCCGAGCCCGTAGCTGCCGGTGAGGGCAAGGAGAGCCGAATACACGAGCGGCCCGACCAGCGCGCCCACTTGACCAAAAGAGAGCACGCCGCCGGTGACCGCGCCGCGCATGTTTGGCGCCGCGCGCGCAGTTTCAGCCAATAGTATCCCGTGCCAGGATAGCGCCGTGGCGCTGAGCACGCCGGCGACCAGACCGACCAGGAGCGTTGGCCAGCCGGCATTGCAAAGACCGAGGAGCCCCACGCTTGCAGCCATGCCGAAGGCAAGCGCTGCCATCATCAAGCGCGGCGGGACATAGCGGCTTCCGAGCCAACCCCAGACGATGCGGCCGGGCACCGCCACCGTCACCACCGCAGAGAAGAAGAAGCCGGCAGCCACTAACGTATAACCGATGGTCGTGAGGTAGACGACAAAATACGCCGTGACGACGGCCTGCACGCCGTTGAAGGCAAGGCAGGCGAAGGACAAAGCGCGCAAGCGCGGCGTGCCAAGCACCGAGGTCAAGGTCGCACTGAAATCCGACAGCCGAAAGCTGCGCGTCGGCACCCGGTCGTCGTCGAAGACCTTGCGCAGTGGTTGCAGCATCAAGACGAAAACGGCGCACGCCGCCGCGCTCAGCAGGATCGTGCCGCGCCAGCCGGTCCATTCCGTCAGTTGCGGCCCCAGCGCCCCGGCCAGCAGCAGACCGGCCGGCACCGCCGTCTGCTTGATGGAGAACACCAGTGGTAAATAGCGCGGCGGCGAGCAACGGCCGAGCAAATGCGAGCTGGTCGGTGTGGACACGGCCGCTCCACCCCCGCTGATGATCGCTGACAAGACAAGCATCGATGGTGTGCCCAGCGTCGCCAGCGCCATGCCGGCAGCCAGCATTACGAGAGCCACCTGGCTCATGCGCAAGGAGCCATAGCGCACAATGAAGCTGCCGCAACCGAGTTGCGCGATTAGAGCGGCAAAGGCCGTCAGGCCGAAATAGACGCCGATCCAGGCTGCGTCGATCTGCAGGTCCGAGATGATCGGCGGTGCAATCACCGCAGGCAGCGACTTGCCGATTGAGACAAAGGTTTGCTGCAGGAACATCGCCCCGAGGGCAATCAAGAGCTGGTTCACGAGGCGTGGGTCTTCCCCGGTTTCAGCGCGGGCAACCGGGAGTACAGGAAATTCTCCGCGCCCTGGCTGGCGAGGACTTCTTTCGTTTCCGGCATGACCAAGATTTTTCCGACCTCCTGCTCATGCGCATTCTAGCCTCGCCCCGAGGATTTTGGTGCACGCGACCCTATGGGTCTCGTGCCTTCCGCGGCTTCGGTCGTCAATCCGTCTTGATATTCGCTTCGCGGATGACCTTGCTAAGGCGCTCGTAGTCCGAGCTGACGAAGCGCGTGAATTCCTGCGGCGTCAGGTAGGTCGCTTCCATCCCCGTCTGGATCAGCGCTTCGCGCAACTGCGGCTCCTCGCTCATGGCCTTGAGCTCGACGCTGAGCCGCGCGACGATGTCGGCAGGCATTTTCGCAGGACCGAGCAAGCCCATCCACGAACCCAGCGTGGCCGGTACGCCTTGCTCTGCCATGGTCGGCAGGCCGGGCGCGCCGGGGAAACGATTCATTGCCGCGACGCCGAGAATCTTCGCCTTGCCGCTGCGATGGTGCGGCAGGGCGACAGTCAGCGGAACGAGAAGGACATCCACTTGACCGCCCAGCACCGCAACCAACGCCGGCGCCGCGCCCTGGTAGGGAACGTGCATCATCTGTGCGCCGATCTGGGCTTTGAACATTTCCATCGCCAGGTGGCTCGAGCTTCCAACTCCCCACGAAGAAAAGGTCAATGCACTGGAAGCGGGTCTCCTCGCCTGCTCGATGAACTGGACCAGGCTGCCACCATGTTTCTCCGCGCCGACCACCAACACGAAAGGCATGTAGCCGTACAGGCCGATTTCGGTGAAGTCTTTGCGCGGGTCGTACCTGACGACCTTGGGCGAGACCAGCGCGCTGATCACATACGAGTCCGCGAGCGTCATCAGGGTATATCCGTCGGGCACGGCCTTGGCCCCAGCTTCAGTCCCTATCATGCCGGAGGCGCCGGCGCGGTTGTCGATCACGATAGGCTGGCCAAGACGCTCGGAGAGGCGTTTTGAGACGATGCGTGCGACCACGTCAGTTGCGCCGCCTGGAGGCCAGGGCACGATCATGCGTATCGTATTGTCCGGGTAGGCCGCGGCGCCTACGCAGGCGATGCTGGCCAAAGCAGCGAGGACGCTGCCAGCGAAGAATCGCTTCACATCGAATTGGCGCATTGTTGCCTCCTTATACGTTTCTCGTACGTCGACTACAGCGCAGCAGGTGTATCGCTTTTTGTTAGACCGGCTGCCGCATTTTCCAAGGGCTCATCGGGAAGTATAGTAGGTTTATCGGAGCCTATTCCGGCTCCACCGTGCAGTTGTGCACGGCTTCCTGGATATTCTCGGAGCAAGGGGCCCTTCACTAGCGTTCGTGACGGTCGGCGCGTCTGAGATGCGCTATCGCATTGAGCTATGTCGAGCGCATCCCCTCGCGTAGGTTGATCGCAACTTCCGCTAGCGCCGGCCAGGTGAGAACGGCGCGCAGAGCGTCAGCCCGAGCGGCGCCGACGCGGACCTAAGCCCATGAGCGCGGCAGCGAACAGCAGGTGCAGTATCACCGACAGGATGAGCGCGGCCGAGTAGCCGCGCGCGTCCCAGCCCTGGCTCGGCGTGCGCGGCCATAGATCGAGGATCCAGCCGATCACCGCCTGCAGCAAGAAGGCGCCGATCAAGTTCAGCGTGTTGACGGCAGTAGCGACACGCGCGACCTGTTCGGGCGGAAACATCTGGCTCACGGCAATATAGCCTGTCGGTCCGCCTGCAGCGAAGAAGGCGAACAGCATCCACAGCAGCGTCACCGTCGCGATGTCGCTCGGCTGCAGGATCAGACCGATTTCGGCGATCAGCAGGCCCGCGATGCAAAGCGCGGGCACCAAGATCGCAGGAAACCCGCGCGCCTGGGCGCGGCTGCCCAGCGCACCGATCAGCAGAGAACCTGCCATCATGCTGAGCGTATAAAGCAGCAGTGTGTACCCCCGTGTCGTGCCGTCATAGCCTGCGACATCGCGCAGCCACGGGCCGGCCCACAGGCCGAGATAGGTGAAGTTGAGCATGGAAAGCATGGCGATGGCGGGCGCATAGCGCCAGAACCGGCGCGAACTGAAGATCGCAAAGGCGACGCCAAATTCGGCCTTGAGCCCGCGAGCTGCGGTGTGCCTGGGCCGGTCTTTGACCGACACGAAGATCCAGATCGCCACGGCAACTGACGTGGCGCACATGACCCAGGACACGCCGCGCCAACCGATCAGCGGCATGGCCGCTTCGACTGGCGCAGTACTGACTACGCTCCCGAGTGCGCCCACCACCAGGGCAAGCCCGGTCATGCCTGCCACGCGCGCGGGCGCGAACCATTGGCTGTTGGCCGTGATGATTGCGCTGAGTGCGAGCGAGATGCCGACCCCCAAAATCATGCGCGCGGCGGCAAAGCCGGCAACGCTGTGCGAGAGCGCAAACACGGCGAACCCGGCAGCAGCGACCAGGCTGAAGCACGCCTGCATGCGACGCGGTCCTGTCAGGTCGAGCGCGATGCCTCCGGGCAGTTGTGCAGCCGCATAGGTCGCGAACATGCATGCCGAAAGCAAGCCGAGTTCGCTTGCCGAGAGGGAAAACTCGACCGCGAGCACCGGGCCGATGATCGACATCACTGTGCGCGAGGCCTGATTGATCAGGTTCAGCATGGCGAGCGGCAGCGTGACGAGCAGAAACACGCCGTAGCCGGCACTTGCCGCGCCCGGCGGCCCTCCCTGCGCGACGCGCGGCTGATCAGGTTCGGCAGCGCGTGTCGGCGTTATCCTTATTTGCCCCCCTTTCCCCTGTCACGTGTGGCCTGCTCGGAGCGGGTGCGATCGCGCGCCGCTGTGTCTTTCAGTGGTGCGCCCCGATCGCATCCATGAAGCGGTGCTTGATTGCTGTCGGACTTGGCAGTCCTCCACCCGTGACGGGTTTCTCCTGCATCAGGCAGTGGATGAACCAAGGGCCCGGCTCGACGAGCGCGCGATCAGCGGCGCGCTTGAATTCCGCGATCGTTTCCACGCGCTCCACTTTGAGGTATCCGGCGCCCCTGGCCACAGCTGCGAGATCCGTGTGGTATGCCGTCGCGGTCGGCTGGCCGCCGGTCATGGCGTAACTGCGGTTGTCCCACACGATGATGATCGGGCACGGGATGCGATAGGTGATGGCGAGCGAGGCTAGCGCGTTGATCGAATTGCCCAGGCCCGCGGTCGGGCAGAGCAGCACGCCGCGCGCGCCGCCAATGGATTGGCCGCAAACCACGCCTATGCCCTCTTCCTCGCGCGTCAAGGGCAGCGCTTCGAAGCCACCGAGATTTCGCGCGGCCTCGAGCAGCTTTTCGATCTTGCTGTCGGGGACATAATTCAGGTAACGCACATTGTATTTCTTGAGAACGGTGACAATGGTGTCTCCCCAAGCCATGACTTTCCTTTCAGGGTCTCAAACGCTATGGCGTCGATATTATCAGACCTGTTTGTGGTCGGGTCGAGCCGGATAGCTTTCTGAATCCCCTGTAAAGGAGGCCGCCTGCTCAGCGAAACCCTAAGTAACCGCCAGATCGGGAACCAGTGCACCTCCCGATCTGTCAAATTCATGCCTAGGTTGCCACCCAGAGTGGTATGTAATTACCCAAATCTATGGGAGCATGACATGAGAATCGCTATCGGCTATACCAGGGTCTTACGCAGCGAGAAAGGCAAGAGAGGACTGGGCCTCAGAGCTCAGGCTGCTGCCATCCGCCGTTTTGCGCATGATGACAGCTACGATCTGGTCGAAACCTTCAACGAAGTCGGCAGCGGCGGGCGGGCGATCAAGAGCCGGCCGGGCTTGACCAGTGCTCTCGCCAAGGCACACGAGCTGCGGTGTCCTATCATCGTGACCAAGCGGGACCGCCTGTGCAGCGACGTAAAATTCATCCCTAGTTTGACGGCAAAAGGCGTGACCTTCATCGTTGCCGAGTTCGGGCCAGATACGGATCTGATCGGCGGCTAGATTCATGAACCACGCATAGTCTCTTGGTGTCCCCTCCTATACATTATCGAGCCGGGCATTTGTCGGGTTTGGTTGTATCGATGATTCCCCCGTCCTTGTCTAACACGAGCAGGAGTCTAGCCGGGATTTCTCCTCCCTCCTCCTGATCCGGCATTAGGCCGATGTCACCCACAAAGCGCATCGGCTTTTTCTTTTGCGACAAATACTCCCATTTGGGAGATTCTTCGCCCCAATGTCCCGTCAGGATTCCAACTCGGACATTCAGGACATTAAAACCCCGCCGAATCGAAGTCGAAATTCTTATCGCAACGGCATGGCCTCGGTGCATCTACGCGCCGATCAGCGCCCAGCAGCGCAGTTGCGGCCCGCAATGCGCCCGAATACCAGCGCCTTGGCCAGAGCCGACCCGGTGTGATAACCCGCGCCGTGAAATCCGCCCACAATTTCGCCGGCCCCATATAGTCCGGGAACGATGCCATCGTTGCATAGCACATGCATTTCTTCATCAACCGCTATACCCCCGTATGTCCCCACCAATGACGGCGAGGTCTCGAACGCATAAAAGGGAGAGGTACCTATGGTCGTCAGCGCGCCGCCCGCCTGCGTGAGGTGAGTCCTGCCAAAATCCGGATCTTGCCCTTTAGCCGCACTGTCGTTGTACCGAGCGAGGGTCTTTTTCAGCGCCTCGGGCGGGACGCCTATCTTGGACGCGAGCTCGGTTATTGTCTCGGCTTTGATCAGCCTTTTGACCGCGGCTTCGCGGGCATGGGTACCTTCTGCGCTGTGCAGGCTGTCCAATACCTTCTGATCGAATATCTCGAACACGATCTGGTCAGGTTGGCTTTGGGTCGCCGTGCCTAACGACCTGCTTTCCAGCGATTCGTCGACGAATCGATTGCCCAGTTTGTTGACGACAATTGCCCCGTAAGAAAGCGCGGGCAAGCTGCTATGGGCAGACTTGCTCGACACATGTATGCCAATCGATGGCTTCAGGTAATCCGGTTCCATATGCCTGAATCGGCCCCCCAGTGCCTCCGCCATGCCATGGCCGTCTCCCGTGTGGCCCGGTGATACGATCACCTTGACCTTGACATATCCAGGGCCGATCCCGGCCATTCTCTTGCGGTCGTAGCCAAAACCACCCGTCGCCAGCACGACGCCCTTTCTCGCTTTGACGCGCCAGGCTCGCTTCTCGCTCTGCGCGCATACGCCGATGACCCGCTTGTTCTTATCCGTGACGAGTTCAGTCACTTTGGTTTTGAAAAATATCGTAGCCCCTCGCTTCTCGGCTGCCTGCTGCAGCAACTGCACATGCAGAACCGGATCCGTGTGGTGACCACGAGCAACGCTGCCCCCGGGGGCCCTGCTCAATCGATCCCACTTTATCCCTATGGCAGTCAACCAGTTATAGGTGTCGAGTTGCTCGTTCAGAAAGACCTTTACCAGAGGTTCCCAGTTCTTTCCCTTGCCGACCTTCATCAGATCCTGAAAGAACTGTTCGTTCGAATCCTGCACCCCGTACTGCCGCTGAAAGTCGGTGCCCGCAAAGGCGATTACGCCGCCAGCCATAGCGGAAGAGGTGGACTTCACCGACGCCATCTTCTCGAATACCATGGTGCTGCTTCCGGCATCCAGGGATTCTATGGCCGCCGCCAGTCCAGCATCGCCGGCCCCCACGATAACCAGATCTATTTCCTCATCCCAGGCCTCATTGTGCTTTTCATTACTCGTTGTCATTCCCATCTCCTGTTCGCACTGATTGTATGTTCACCCGGCCTGTCGCTGACATGGCCCCCTGAATCACCGGACACGGGCTCTCATGTTGCATACCTCCGAGGGCATGTCGATACGGCTATTCTAGCAATAGCGTGAACTGAAGAAGAATGATCAGCGACATCCGTATTTCCGTCGATCGGGGAGTCATACGCGCATGTCCGCATAGTGCGGACGCTTCCGTCTTTCCCCCAACGAAGACAGCAATCGCGTCTCGATTCAACGGTACGATGAGGCGTACCGTTCCCGCCGGGCGGCAGCACCGACTTGGTCGCGCGCCTCGTCGGTCAGAAGCTTTCAGAGAGCTGGGGCGGCAAGTGATCGTCGACAACCGCCCGGGCGGCAGCACCATCATCGGCACCGATGCCGTGGCGAAGGCGCCGCCCGGATCGGGAGCATCGTCAAGGCCTCAAACATCAGGCTCGATTAAAGATACTGTCGCAAAGGCCTTATTTGCCGCCATGCAGGCCGAGCTGCTCGCGCGCCTCGGCGGGCGTGGCCACGCCTTCGCCGAGCAGCTCGATGATCTGCACCGCCTTTTCCACCAGCGCAGCGTTGCTCGGCGCAAGCACGCCGTTGGCGAGATAGATATTGTCCTCAAGACCCACTCGAACATTGCCTCCAAGCAGGACCGCCTGCGCCACCATCGGCATCTGCCAGCGCGAAATGCCGAACGCAAACCAGGCGCTGCCCGCAGGAAGAAGATCGCGCATGAATTTCATCGCATCGGTCGTCGCCGGCTGGCCCCAGGGCACGCCCAGACACAGCTGGAACAAACCCGGTGCGCGGATATCGCCATCCTCGATCATCTTGCGGGCAAGCAGCAGGTGTCCGGTGTCGAACACCTCGATCTCCGGGGTAACGCCGGCATCGCGTATCGCGCGCGCCATGGTGCGGATCTGACCGGCGGTGTTGATGATGACGTACTCGCCCATGTTCATGCTGCCTAGATCGAGGCTGCAGATCTCAGGCTTTAACTCGATCACGTGCCTGATGCGTTCCTGCGGATGCCGCAACAGCGTGCCTGGACCGGGACGCGCTGGGTCGTCCTCGCTCGGAATATAGCGTCCTCCCGCGCCCGTGGTCAGATTGATGATCACGTCGACGCCGCTCGAACGTATGCGCTCGACCGTTTCGCGGTAAAGCGCGGGATCCATGCTCATGCCAGTCGTCTTCAAATCGCGCACGTGTAGGTGCACGACCGCCGCGCCGGCCTTCGCGGCGTCGACCGCCGATTCCGCGATCTGCTTCGGCGTAACTGGCACGGCCGGGTTCTTGCGTGTCGTGTCGCTGCTTCCCGTCACAGCGCAGGCGATGATGACTTTGCGGCCCATCTTTCTTTCCCCTTGTTGCGTCGGTTAAACGGGCAGTGTGAATGCAAGGCAAATCCAAGTCCAGTACCCCAGCGCGGGACGATCAAACCGATCATTTCTCCATCTTGATGTTGGCGGCCTTGATTACGTTCGCATACTTCACCATCTCTGCTTTCATCAGCGCAGCGAACTGCTCAGGCGTGGAGATGAAAGGGTCCAGCCCTTGACTCGCAAGTTTATCCTTGATGTCGGGGCTGCGCAGAGCCCTGGCGATATCGCTCGACAGCTTGTCGACGGTTTCCTTCGGGGTTCCCGAACGCGCAAGAAGCGCAAACCAGTTCTTCACATCGAAACCCGGCAAGCCCGCTTGGGTGAATGTTGGCACCTGCGGCAAGCCCACGAAACGCTTCTCACCGGTGATGGCGATACCCTTGAGTTTGCCCGCGTTGATATGGGAAACGACAGCCGGGGTGTTTTGAAAGGAGAGCTGCACTTGACCGCCGAGGAGGTCGGTGACGGCCGCCCCGCCGCCCTTGTACGGAATTCCTTGAATTCTGACTCCGGCCAGGATGTTGAACAGCTCGCTCGCCAACTGTTGCACCCCTCCGCTGCCCGCCGTGGAGTAATTGAGCTCTCCGGGCCTGGACTTGGCCAAGGCGATAAATTGCTGCAGATTGTTCGCAGACAGCGACGGATGCACTACAAGAACGTATTCGCTCGATGCCAGCGTTGCGACCGGCGCAAAGTCCTTCACCGCGTCGTAGGGCAGGTTCGGCATTAGCAGTGGATTGATGGCATGGCTGCTGGTCACCAGCAGCATGGTGTAGCCGTCCGGAGGCGCTTTCAGCAAAGCTTCGGTGCCGATGATCGTGTTGCCGCCAGGGCGGTTGTCCACTATCACCTGCTGCCCCCAACTCTCGGCCAGCTTCTGGCCGACCAGTCGAGCCAGCATACTGGTGTTGCCACCGGGGGCGAAGGGAACGATGATGCGGATCGGTTTGTTCGGATACTCCTGCTGTGCGGCAGCGGAGCCGGCAATCGCCATCAAGACAACCGCCACTATGCGCACCACTGCGTTGAAGATTTTCATCTGACTCCTTCTCAAATCAAGGTTAGATGTCCACCCCGCGCGGGCCACGTCGACCGGCCATCGCTTTGGAGCGAGCCAACAGCTTACATGTCGGCCTCTGACTCGGCTAGGGACGTTTTGACATGGTCGGCATTGCTATCAGCCGAGGGTAGGCGCGATATCCTCTGGACCTCGCGCTCGACGGCACTGAATAAGGAACAAGCCACCGCTGACCTGCGCTAACCCTTTCGCGCCATTTTTCCCTGACGATGGCCCGGTTTGGCTAATGGGTTGAAGGTGAATGTTGCGACTTGAATTCAGGAGGCGTCAAATAGCCAAGGTTCATACGAGACCGGACCGCGTTGTGGTGCCCTCGCCAGCCGTCACCAGCTTCGAGAGCCTGAGATTGCGCAGCACTGAGGACCTGATCCACGACGCAACTGCGGCGCAAATGGCCACCGCGGCGAGCAGCACCGCCACAACCTGCGCCCCGAGCAGATCGGCTCCCGTTCCGGAAGTCAGCGAACCGACCGAGATGAGCGCAGGAAACACCATGAGCAGGCTCGCGATGCGGCCGCGCATGTCCTGCGGCGCACACATCTGCAGGGTTGTCACGTTGCTGGTAGCGAGCACCATCTCGGCCGCGCCGGCCGCGACCAGAAACACGAGCGCAATGCCGTAGCCGGGGCTCAGCGCGAATCCGATAATCGCAAGCGCAAACGCGAGTAGAGATGCGATCTGCAGCAGTCCGATGCGGTCGTAACGCGATACCGACGCGGCGATTACCCCCCCCACTATGCCGCCGACACCTACGGCCGAGAGCAGCAGGCCGAGTCCCTCGGGTCCCGTCATGAAAATCTTGACGGCGAATACCGGCATCAACGCGCTGAACGACGGAATCAGCAATATCGGTGGCAACACCCCCAACAGCATCATCATGCGCGCAACCGGGTTGGTCACGGCATAGCGCAACCCGTCGCGCATATCGCTCCACGCGGATCCTCGCGGTTTGCCGTGATGCGCGCGCTGAGGCACGGCGATCATCAGCACCGATGCCACCACGCCCAGGTAAAGCAGCCCCTGGATCGCGAAGTTCCACGCTGACCCCACCCAGGCGATCAGCACTCCGGCCGCCGCTGGCCCCACTGCACGCGATGAGCTGAAGGCGATGGTGTTCAACGCCACTGCGTTGGAAAAATCCGCGCGCGGGACCACGTCGAACACCAGCGCACTTCGCAAGGTACGGTCGAACGTGGCGCTGGCGCCGGCGCAAAGGGTAAATGCAAACAGATGCCAGACCTGCGCCGCGTGCAGCGCGAGCGCCGCGGCCAGCGCAAACGAAGCTGCCGACATCAGAATCTGAGACAGCGAGAGTGCGCGCCTGCGGTCGTAGCGGTCCGCGACCATGCCGGCGAGGGGCGCGAGCAGCAGCATCGGGATGGCGCGCACGCCGAGTACGGCTCCGAGCAGCGTCCCGGAACCCGTAAGTTCGTACGTTACCCAGCCCAGCGTGGCGTTTTGTATCCATTGGCCGGCGGTGGAGCAGAACGTGCCTCCCCATAGCCAGCGAAAGTTACGATGAGTGAGCGCTGCGAATAGCGATGCGCGGCCAGTCAAGGGTTGCAGGTCCGGAAAGGAGGATCGGGGACTTTCCCAATAGTATCGCGTCCAGAGTGCTGCTGCGGATGGCGAATTTCCGAGGGGCGCGCAATTTCGGGTGCAGGTGTCGCGCTTCGGCAACGCCCGCCGGCGGCAGCCCTAGGTGCCTGCGTCAGGGTGTGCCATTAGATCTTTGGGGCGTACCCCGCTTTATGCCAGGCCAGATGCCAGGAATAGTGAAGTCTGATATACAAGCGCCAAGCGAGAAGAAGTCTGCGCATCATGATTGATCTCCTTTTTCTCGCTACTCAGTGCTCGACGCGTTTGTGGATATATGGCAACACTCGCAGGCGGCTACGGTCTACGCTGCCCGGCGTTCGGTGGATTCCGTTTTGCGATAGCAGAGCGTTACGAGCGGCAGCGTTTCCTGACACGCCGCCCACTGCCTGAGCTGCAGTTTGTGCACGCTCAGCGACTGGGGCATAACGTGGAATCCTGTGGCTTTTCCCGCAAAATCCCAGGCCGGACGCAGGATCAGCGAAGAACCGTCGTTCAGGCCTGCGGGCTCGAACAGCAGACCGCAGACCGGCAGCGGACCGCAGGCACTCAGCGCCTCGGGGTCGTTTTCGAAGTGCGGTGTCACCAGCCCTGTGTCCAGGTTCAGGTCGACCAGCGGCGCCTGCGCGATGAATTCACCTGCGGCGTCGGTCCAACCAGCGTCGCATAATATCTTCAGTACAACCTTTTTCATGTTGGTCCCCAACGAGCCAAGGCGCTAATGGCGTACTTATAGCGCGAGCCCCAGGGCTTGATCAGTAGGCGAAATCTGTATTTGCCACTGGCAATTACCCGCAACCCCTAACACGGCGTCGGCGGACGTGTGTCTCGGAGTCACCCTGCGGCAGCTGCAGGTGAGTGCGAAACGGCGCCCCAAGGCGGTCTTGCGCCACTTGCAGATAAGTGCAGGTAGCCCCGATTGAGCTTGACGGACTCGTTGCCGCTACGCTCCGCGCGAAGTTGAGGAAACGGGTGCAACCGACCAGCTACGCGCGCCAAAAAGAAACCCGCCGCAGCGGGTTAAGGTGATACAGGGAGGAGAGATTTCAGCTTAACCGATCGATGATTGCCGGTCAGTGGGTAAAACCCGCATTCGCGTCGCATACGAACCCCATCTGTGCGGCTCCGACCCTGCGGCCGATCCAGATGCTCTTGATACGGCGCCCCAAGTCGATCTCGCGTTGATCCAAGGTGCCTGGAGGGACGCGCTGCAGCATACAATCTAGCGATGGAAGTCCACGTCTCCGACCCCGCCTATACCGGCTCCGAGCAGGCACGCGCAAACTTCCGGCTGGCGGCGAAGATCGCGCTGGGCTTTGTCGCGCTGATCTGGTGCGTACAGCTGTTGAACTGGGGGCTGGATCTGCGGCTGGAACGCTTCGGCGTCCGTCCCCGTGAGTTGGCCGGTCTGCCCGGCATTCTGCTCGCACGCCTGATACACGGTGGCTTCGCCCACCTGCTTGCCAACTCGATACCGTTACTGGTCGCAGGCACGCTGATGTTGCACCTCTATCCGAATTCGGCCCCCAAAGTGATACCGGCAATCTACCTGGGGCCTGGCATCGCGGTGTGGTTATTCGCCGGACCGTCCGTCCATATCGGCGCCAGCGGATTGGTCTACGGTTTGGTCACTTACGTATATGTGGCCGGCTTGATGCGACGGGACAGGCGCGCGATCGCCGCGGCCCTATTGATTTCTCTTTTGTACGGCGCCTTGGTCTGGGGGGTATTGCCAATCGAGCCCGGGGTCTCTTGGCAAACCCATCTAGCGGCCGCGCTGATCGGATTGGTGCTGGCAATCGCTCTGCGACACCTCGACATACCTCCGCGCAAACGCTATGCCTGGGAAGATGAGGAAGATGAATACGAGGATGACAAATCCAGCTAGGCTTTAAATCGGTCGCCGCCGGCCATGACCCGCCACTGGGGGGGTGCTCCATAGCCGACATTGGACCAGCGATGCTGCTCCATATCGGTCATCCAAGACGAGTTCTTCATCCGCTGGATAACTTTGGTCGCTGTGCAGCGGGACCGATCATTCGCCCTACAACCGCGAACTCACATTACTCCCGGCCAAAAACCGACCATCCTTGTTACATTTCCTTTCCGCAATACTGACCGGCCATTCGCCCCCCTTCCATCAAGAACTCGCCGGTCTGGCGCCTTTGGCGTAAGCGAGCATAATAAGCGCGAGATTGGAAAGGGTACGCGCCTCACGGCGAAACGATGAGTGCAAACGAAAAGGAGCTCCGCAATGGGCGACAAAGGTGGGAAAAAGGATAAGGACAAGGGTCAGAAACAGAAGCTAGCTAAGAAAGAGCAAGAGGAGAAGAACAAGCAAGATAAGCAACCGAAGAAGACTCAGTGAAAGGAATCAGGATTCGAGCACGCAAGGGCCCGATTTCCGACGAAGTCCGATCCCTGTTCGCGGAACCATAGAACCACACAGAGAGACCAACCATGCCATGCAGGCGACGCCAAGTGGCGCGGTAGCAGTAGGCTGGGTGTGTCTGTTGCCGCCCCTTTCATTTGGCGGTGCCCAAGTAACGCTGCCGTAACCCCGTTTCCACATCCCGCGAGCCTGTCAGGAGTTTTGTGTTTGAGGCATAACGACCAAGGTTAGATCGTGCGAGCGACGCGAGCCACGATCTAACCTTAGTCGTTAGCCGTCCAACCGGGAGGATAACGTCGATGTTGAAAATTGAAATTAAGCCCGTGGTCGCTCTGTTCATCGCGGCAGGCGCCCTGCTGCTCGCGGGTATGCACGATTCGGTTCAGGCGCAGGGCTATCCCGCGCGTCCCATCCGCCTAATCGTCGCTTACGCTTCAGGTGGAGGCGCGGATTTTGTCGGCAGAACTGTTGCGCGCAAGCTTTCCGAGGCATGGAGCCACCCCGTGATTGTAGAGAACCGCCCGGGCGGCGGCTCGAACATCGGCGCCGAACTGGTCGCGCGCTCTGCGCCGGACGGATACACGCTCTTGCTCGCAACGCCGGCAAACACGGTGAACATGACGCTGTATGAAAAGCGGCCCTACGACATCGTCAAAGACTTCGCGCCGGTGGCCCAGATCTCGACCGCCCCCAACCTCCTCGTCGTTCATCCGTCGTTGCCGGCAAGATCTGTCAGAGAACTCATCGCACTAGCGAAATCCCGTCCTGGCGAGCTCAACTTCGCCTCGGGCGGCGTCGGCAGTTCCAATCATCTTTCAGGCGAGCTATTCAAGTTCATGGCGGGCATAGACATCGTACATGTGCCTTACAAGGGCGGCAGCGGGGCGGTCACCGATCTCCTGGCGGGATTGATCTCGATGTACTTCGCGACGCCACCGAGTTCGATCCCATTCGTGCGCAGCGGCAAGCTGCGTGCCCTTGCCGTGACGGGCGCACAGCGCTCCGCGGCCGCTCCCGACGTGCCGACAGTTGCGGAATCCGGTCTGCCCGGTTTCGAGAACTCGTCATGGCACGGAGTCCTCGCCCCGTACGGAACACCGCAGGCCATCATCGGCAAGCTCGATTCCGAGCTCGTGCGCATCGGACACATGCCCGATGTCAAGGCGCAGCTCGCCGCCCAGGGCGTCGATGTGATCACGAGCTCGCCCGCAGAGTTCGCCTCGTTCATCGAGCGGGATGTCGCGAAATACGCAAAGCTCCTGAAAGCGGCCGGCATTCGCGCCGATTAGATAAGGTATTCAGCATGCAGCAATATTGCGTTATTGCCGGTGGCCGAATTCGTTGCGTCCAATGCGCGGCAATATCAAATCAACCGGGGGAACCATGCCGCGCCTCCGCGATGCATGGAAGAAAATCTGCAAATTCCACGGCGGAAGATCATCGAGGCCGAAAACTGCAGCAGACAGCAAAGGCGCTGGCCATGGCGGCTCGGAGAAAAAGAAACCCGCCGAAGCGGGTTAAAGAGTAACCAAGGAGGAGAGAAGAAACAAATTACGGTTGCAGTCTAACCGGCTGACTGCGCCCGGTCAGCCGGTAAAACCCGCATTCGTATCGTTTATGGACCCCAATTAGCAGGGTGGCGTCACAACGAAGTACAATCTGATCGCACAATTGCTCCGTAAAGTCGAGCAAGCACCCTAGAGTGCAGCAAATGAAGATGCGCGGATCGCGGGGAAAGCCAAGCAACTCGCGTCGAAAGTAGGCGTGTAATGAGGAGGAACCAGATGAACAATTTTGACGCTTTGGTGCGCATGGTAGCCGCGGGTGTGCTGATGGTACTTGCTGGCACCGTTGCCGCCCAGCAGGCTTATCCTGATAGACAGGTGCGCATCATCGTCCCATACGCGCCGGGGAGCAGCCTCGATGTACTTGGCCGCCTTGTCGGCCAGAAACTGACCGAAAGCTGGGGTAAGCCAGTGATCGTCGACAACCGTCCGGGTGGCAATACGGTCATCGGCTCGGAAGCCTTGGTCAAGTCCCCGCCCGATGGTTACACTCTGCTGCTGGTGGTCAACACCCACGCCATTATTCCTAATCTGCTCCCCAAACTGCCCTACGATGCGATCAAGGACTTCGCGCCCGTCGCAACCGTGACCAGTACCGAGATCGTTCTTGTGCTGCATCCCTCGGTACCGGCTAATAGTCTGCAGGAGTTCATTGCGTTGGCCAAATCCAGGCCGGGGAAACTCAATTACGCTTCGGCGGGCGCCGGATCAACGACGCATTTGTCGGCCGAAATGTTCAACATGATGGCGGGCGTCAAGATGCAGCACATTCCTTACAAGGGTGCGGGTCCCGCGATCACCGACCTTGTCGGCGGCCAAGTGCAGCTCTTCTTTACTGCTCCTATTGTGACGATAGCTCACATCAAGACGGGCAAGCTAAAGGTCATCGCGATCTCGGGTGAGACGCGTTTGCCCAGCCTGCCCCAGGTGCCGACTTTTACTGAAGCCGGTCTGCCGGGTTTCGATGTCAAAGTCTGGTATGGGGTCCTTGCGCCGGCGGGCACCCCGAAGGCAATTATCGAGCGATTGTCGAGCGGGCTGGCCAAGGTCATGGCGATGGCCGACTTCAAGGAAAGCTTGGCCAGCCAGGGGATGGAACCCTTTGTTTCCACTCCCGAGCAGTTCGGCGCATTGATCAAAGCGGACGTATCCAAGTACGCCAAGGTCATTAAGACTTCTGGTATCAAGATGGAGGATTGAGCGGTATTACTGTTGCCGCACCAGCTGGTGCCTGGATTGCGGCGTGAACGTCAAACAATGCAAAGGACGACCCATGATCAGATTCTTCACCGCCGCGACGCGCGTATTGTCTCTATGCGTGCTGTTGGCAATTACTGTCTCTGCCGCCGCCCAGCAGACCTATCCCAGCAAATCGATTCGTTTCATCACCCCCTACCCCGCGGCGGGCGGCAACGACATATTGGCCCGTCTCATCGGTCAAAAGCTGACTGAAAGCTGGGGCCAGCAGGTGCTCGTCGAGAACCGGCCCGGCGGAAACACCGTGATCGGTACTGAAGTGGTCGCCAAGTCTGCGCCGGATGGCTATACGATCATCATGACGACCAGCTCGCATGTCATCATGCCCAGCTTGCTGCGTCTCCCCTTCGATGCCATCAAGGACTTCGCACCGGTCGCTACGGTCGCCAGCACTGAAATGCTGCTGGTAATCCATCCTTCGGTGCCGACCAAAAATATGCAGGAGTTCATTGCACTGGCCAAAGCCAAACCTGGACAGCTGAATTACGGCACGGGGGGCAGCGGCAATCCCAACCATCTGGCGGCGGTATTGCTTGAAATTCTGGCAGGCATCAAGATGCAGCATGTCCCCTATCGAGGCGGGGCGCCAATCGTCGCTGATCTCATGGGGGGGCAAGTGCAGCTGTCGTTCCTCTCCCTGATCAATGTCGAGTCGCAGATCAAGTCTGGCAGACTCAAAGCGATTGCGGTCTCGGGCGAGACCCGCATGACGGCGCTGCCGCAGGTGCCTACCTTCACTGAGGGCGGTCTGCCGAATATGGACATCAAACAGTGGTATGGTGTTCTTGCGCCGGCTGGCACACCGCGAGCGATCATCGACAAGCTCGCGAGCGAGATCGTCAGGATACTCGCCATGCCAGATGTGCAGGCGAAGCTGGGACAGCAGGGTGCGGACCCGCTGATTAGCACGCCTGAGCAGTTCGCGGCGCAAATGAAAGCAGACCTGGCCCGCTATGCCAACACCATCAAGACCGCCAATATCAAGCTGGAGAACTGATCGTATTCACGATTCAAGGAGCACCCTATGACTGGAACCGTATGGCTGTTTGACCCAAGACCGGCGCATTCTGAGAACCCAGGGCCGGTGTCACAGGCGCTGAGCGGGCTCGCGGGCAAGGTGGTTGGGTTCATCGACAATGCGAAGCCCAATTTCAATTACCTTGCTGACGATCTTGGCGAGCTGCTGATGAGCAGGTACGGCGTCAGGCAGGTACTCAAACGCCAGAAGCGCGCGCCCTCGGTGCCTGCCCCCGAGGAGGTCTATCAGGAATTTGCGCAGCAATGCGACTTGGTGATTACCGGCTCGGGTGATTGAGGGTCATGCACGTCGTGGAGTATCCACGACAGCGTAGAGATGGCCAGGCGCGGCCGCGCCGCGCTGACAATCTGTTCGGCAGCGTTCCTGACGCTCGGGCGCATGCAGGCCGCTGCGCTCGGGTTTGGCAAGCTGCCGATCGTCGCCATCCCGCATCCCTTTGGTGTTCGCTCGCGCGGTGAAGTTGGTGAAATCGCGAAAGGATGCGTCGACGAGGTAGCGAGAACAGTCACGCATGGAAGCGCGCGATGAGCGGCGCGCCTGCGCCGGCTGATCGGGCGTCGCTGTTCGAAACAGCCGACGACCTGGATGCCATTAACCGCCTGTATCGCGATCGGCGATTGGGGGACGGCCTGCCGATCGTGCCGCCAACACCTGCGCGGGTGGAGCGCATGCTGGCGCATGCGGGCCGCGCGCGCGATGCGGTGGTTGCCCGCATCGCGCCTGCGTTTGGCATCGCGACGGTGGAGGGCATCGCGATCAACGCGGTGCTGGCCGGATGTGACCCGGAGTATCTGCCAGTGCTCATCGCGGCGGTCGAGGCGGCGGCGTCGCCAGAATTCAGTTTGCAGGCGATCCAGGCGACGACGAATTCAGTGGCAGTGTGGCTCATTGTCAACGGCCCCGTTGCGCGGCAATTGAATGTGAATGGCAGGTTCAATTGTCTGGGTGAAGGCGCCTGGGCCAACGCGACGCTTGGCCGCGCGATGCGCCTGGTGTTGCGCAACATCGGCGGCGCGCTGCCAGGTGAGATGGATCGGGCGACGCACGGCCAGCCGGGGAAATACTCCTTTTGCTGCGCCGAGAACGAGGCGGAGAGCCCCTGGGAACCATTGCACGTCGAGCGTGGTTTTGGACGCGAGCAAAGCACGGTGACGGTGGTGGGCGTGGAAGGCACGATGAACATGAATACGCACAGCGACAATGCCGCGGAATTGCTGCGCGTGATCGCAGAGACGATGATTCATCCGCCCAGCAATGAATACTGCATTGGCGGCGAACCATGGCTGATCCTGGGACCGGAACACGCTCAGACGCTCGAGCGCGGCGGCTACTCAAAGGCCGAGGTCAAGGCGCAGCTGTGGGAATTGAGCAAGATGCCGGCGCGCAGAATGGCTGCCAAGGATCTCGTGCGCACGCAGAGCGCGCGGCGCGAAGAGTTTGGTGAGATCGGGCCGGACACGCTGCTGACCATCGCGCGCAGCGCCAAGGATATCTGCATCCTAGTCGCAGGCGGTCCTGGCACGCATTCGGTTTATGTGCCCTGCTTTGGTCCCTCGAACGCGGTCACGCGGGAGATCGTGCCCTGAGGAATTCCTTACGCAGCCCTCTGGGGTTGTCTCTCGAACTTTCCGCACTAAAGGAGGCGAATATGAGATTTCCCGCCCTCGGCTTGCTCTGGCTTGCTCTGGTCATATTTCCATTGGCGGCGCTCGGCCAATCGGTTCCTTGGCCGACCAAGTCGATCCGGGCAATCGTTCCTTTTGCCCCCGGGGCGGCTGCCGACACTGCGGGCAGGGCGGTGCTGGAACGCTTGTCAAAGCAGCTCGGTCAGCCGATCGTCGTCGAGAACCGTCCGGGTGCAGGCGGCACTACGGGCTCGGATGCAGTGGCTCATGCCAAGCCCGACGGGTACACCATCCTCGTTCACTCCAATTCGCACACCGTCGCCGGCTCCGTCTACCGCAATCTCAACTATGATCCGGCCGCGGATCTCACCGGAGTGACTCCTCTGGTTTCGATGTCGCAGGTGTTCGTAACATCGTCCGCAAACGGAATCAAAACTTTGCGCGATTTGGTCGATATTGCCAAAGCGAAGCCGGGCTCCATAAATTACGCCTCGGCCGGCAACGGCAGCGCCACCCATCTCGGTGCAGAGCGCCTGCGAATTGCCGGTGGCTTCACCGGCACCCACATCCCGCTCAAAGCGACATCGGAAGCGCTGACGGAAGTACTGGCAGGACGTGTGGACTACTTCCTCAGTCCGATCGGACTGGTGACTCCTTTCCTCAAGTCAGGCAAGCTCGTGGCGCTAGCCGTCGCCAGTGCGAAGCGCTCACGCGCGCTGCCCGAGGTACCCACCACGAGCGAGGCCGGATTGCCCAACGCCGAATATGACGGCTGGATCGGCATGTTTGTGCCGTCGAAGACGCCCCGCGACATCATTAGTCGCCTGAACGAGGAAACGGCACACGCCTTGCGGTCACCCGAAGTGCTGGCGCGCTTGGAAACGCTGGTAATGTCTCCGATGATTCTGTCGCCGGAGGGGTTCGCCGTGCTTTTGAAGAACGACTTCGAACTGAACGCAACGCTCGTCAAGGCGGCAGGCCTGCGGCCAAATTGAAGCGACGCTACCTCACGCGTCACGCTTCTTTTGTGAGCTCAAAAACCTTCTCCATCGAAGCAAGGCGATCCGCGCCGCGCGTCAACTCAACCAACGCATCGAATCCGGATTTCCCCGGCCGATAGCCCGGCAGGCAGTCTTGCAGCCGCAGCACAAGTTGATCGAAGCTCCACTCCATCCGTTCGTAGGGATACTCGCCGGAATAAGTTCTGCCGTCTTTCATCGTGACGACGATTCCTGGGGAGAACATGGCGCGCTGTTTTTCCGGTACCAGCTTCACATGCTGATTCATGAACGCCAGTACCCGCTGGTCCTGCTCTAGATCGGCGCCGGTGGGACCAAACGCGCGGCCGCCGACGACCGGAACGCCGCCGTTGACGGCGGCATGCGCCGCAAAATAATGCGTCTCGCCGACGCGCGCTTGCTGCCAGTTTTCGAAGCGCGGAAATGCCGGACTGGGATAGAGTGTTTCGATCCAGTTCATAGCCACGGCGACCTCGGCGATATCATCTGCATCGAGTGCGTGGCGCTGTTTCATTTCCGTCATCAGATCGATTACCGGTTGGTTGTACCCGGGGCAGGGATACATGCGAAACATCGCAGTCAGCAGTTTGTAGTCCCTGCCCAGTCCTTCTGTGACCGAGGCAAGATCGACAGTCATCGGACCTTTGAATGCGTAGCTCAGTTCACCCTTGTTGTTTCCGGTGAAAGCATTGTAGAAGCCCGCGTCTCCTTCAATTGACAGTTCGGCACCTTTGATGTGGCCGGCGCGCGCCATCATCCCGGCAAACACGCCGTTGCGTGCCGCCTGCGGCTCGTGGATCGACATTTCATTGCCACCGACACGCGGCCCCTCGTTCAGACCGGAGGCGAAATTCGCCGCCAGCGCAATGGTCGCGACTAGCCCGTCTTCGTTCAGGCCCATCAGCTTGCCGCTGACCAAGGCGGCCCCGAGGGTCGAATAGATCGGACTCGGCCGGAAGCCGCGCGCCGCGGTACTGGGGATGAAGTCATCGCAGAGCCGGAACATAAATTCATAGCCGGCGGCCAAAGCGGCGATGATTTCTTTGCCGCTCCTCTTTTCCAGTTCGGCGTTGACCAAGGCAGCCGGCACCAGCACGGGACCGGGGTGAGTCAGCATGCGATAAGAATCAAACAGATTCGAAGAGTGCATCAGTTCGGAATTGGCGAACGCCGCGCCGATGCGGCTCGCTTTGCCGCCGTCGACGAGGATGGTCGCACCGTCCGGTTTGCCTTCCTCGGCGAGCGTCAGGCGCACTGTCTCCCTGGCGTGAGCGATTTGCCCGCCGAGGACGGCGCTGGTTAGGGCATGCAACGTCAGTGCCTTGATCTTGTCGACCACTTCCGGGGGCAGCTCCTCGTATTTCAAATTGGCTGCCCAGCGCGCGAATTGCCTGCTGATTGATGTCGCTGCCACCGTGATTCTCCTTGTGGGGTTGGGATGGTTGACGCCAGGCGAATATGTGCCACCAGCGCATCCTTCGTGACCAGTTGCAGGTAGCGCTTGCCCAACTCAGCGATCAGTTCGGATTTGGTTATGGCGGTAATGTAACGCAATCCAGTGCGCGCCGCAGCGGCGTGGCGCCCCACGCGACAAAATCGTCTATGTCGAGGGGGTGCTCGAGATTCTGGGCCAGCACTGAACGGCTACAAAAGGACGTTTGCGCCAGTTCGGGAGTTCACAAACGTGAGGCCTGGGCCCATTTCTCAGTTCAGACCCGAGCTGCGGCCGACGCCTCGGTGTCGTACATGCCCCAGAATCGCACAACCTGTCCTGCGCGCACAGTAAACACATGCACCCATTCCGATTCAAGGATCTTGCCGCTTGGCCGCGCGCGGGTGCGCTCCCAGCCGAGGACTGTGACGTGCTCGCCGCCGTTGATGAACTCGCGCGGCTCGAACGCCAGAATGTCATCGACTTCGGGAATGCTCGCGAACCATTTGGCAACCTGCTCCTTGGTTCGAAACGTTCCGGTATAGGGCAAGCCCCTAGCGCCGAAGAACTTCCAGTCGACATCTTCCGCGACCAGACCGAGTATCGCGGGCAAGTCGCCACGACCAAACGCTGCATAGGCGGTTTTGACGACTTCAAGCGCTTCTGGATTCTTACTCATGAGATACCCCTTTCTTAGCGGTGGATGCCATCAATCATCGGCATAGCCTGGCCATGCCTGCCGCTACTTGGCCGTGTCGGCTGTAAGTGTTTACGCAGCAAGTCACGAACTGGTTTCAGCAATATTGGTGAAACCGCCATCGCGTTGATTGCGTAGACAGTATATGTAGCGCAACCGGTGAAACGATGGCGGTGACAGACGCAGCTGCTATAATGGGCGCGGAATCCGCTGCGGCCCTGCGGCGGGCATGCCCGAAGGGGGATGGCGTGGGGCTATTCCGCCGCCAACAGAGCGAAGTGCCGCCACCGGCCGAGGACTTGGCCGATCTCGTTGCGCGCATGGCGCAAGGCGACGAGCAGGCACTCAGCGCCTTCTACGATCGGACACTGGGCAAGGCTTACGCGCTGGCGCTGCGCATCGTGCGCCAGCCCGACGCGGCCGAGGAGGTGGTCGAAGACGCCTTCTACCAGGCTTGGCGCGAGGCGGCACGCTACGATGCGGGGCGCGGCAGTCCACTGGCGTGGCTGCTGACCATCGCGCGCAGCCGCGCGCTCGATTGGCTGCGCCGGCGCGACGACGCGCCGACCTATGGCAATCCGGAGGAGTTCGAAGCGCGCCTCGGCGCCGACGAAAACAGCCCGGAGGAAATCCTGGCTGCGGTTGAACGTTCGAGCGCCGTGCATGCGGCACTGCTGGAACTGGCGCCACAGGCACGCCAACTCGTAGCCCTGGCCTTTTTCCGCGGCCTGACACATGCCGAGATCGCGGCGGCATGCGAGATGCCGCTGGGGACGGTCAAGACCGTCATCCACCGCGCCTGCGCGAAAATGCGCGAACACCTCGACATACAAGGACCTGCTTTGTGAGCGTGAACCGCCCCCCCGATGACGAGATGCTCGCTCCCGAGACCGAGCAAGCCTTGTTTGAGGCCTTGACACCGGCGCCGATGCCGGCCGAGCGCGCGGCTGCGCTCAAGTCGCGGCTGCTGTCGCGGGCCCAGGCCGGGCGCACCCCCCAGCTCGATACCATTCACGCCGCCGATGGAAAATGGAAACCCTTCCTGCCCAAAGTAACGATCAAGGTCCTGCGGCGCGAGGCGAACATCCAGACCTATCTGCTGCGCCTTGAACCGGGCGCGGTCCTATTGCCGCACGAACACCCCGAGGACGAGGAATGCATCGTGCTCGAAGGCGAGGTCAGGATCGGCGACATCGTCGCGGGTAGGGGCGACTATCACCTGGCGCCGAAAGGCGTCGACCACGGCGCGATTGTCAGCGATCGTGGCGCCCTGCTATTTTTGCGCGGTGCGATCCCGGCGGCTTCGCAGGCCCGCTGGGCCAGCGTCGGAACCGTCGCCGCACTCGCGCCTGACGCCCTCAGGAACTGGCTCCGCAGCTGGTAGCGCCTGCCGCCGAAAACGTCGCGGCGCGCCGGAAACCCAGTGGGGCGCAATCGCGCCGGCATTCGCTGGCGCCGGAAGCGATATACCCGTAACTCCGTCCCGCGTTATCGACCCTGATTTCCGGAAGTCCGGATTCTTGCCGTGAAACCGGCATGTCACATTGCGCGTATACCAACTGCGCACCACTCATCTGGCAGCGAATTCAATACCTGAAAGGAGAGAACATGAAATTCATGCTGACATTCGATTGGAAACCCGACACGAATACCCAAAATGAAGCGATCTCTCGCTTCAAGAAGACGGGGGGACAACCTCCCAAAGGGGCGAAACTTCTCGGACGCTGGACGCGGGCCGATTTCAGTGGAGGATACGATTTGATCGAGAGTGAGGATCCCCAGGCCTTGGCCGAGTTCGCGTTGATGTGGAGCGATCTGATGGAGTTGAGAATCACCCCGGTCGTCGAAGATGCGCAATTGGTCGAGGTGTTGCAGCGCGTTGGCAAGTAGCGCTCCTGCCCTCGCCGTCACGATGGGAATTCTTGTGCCATGAATACCATGCAATTTGTCCAAGCCCCACTCATGCTGGTACTGCTGCTGTACTTTCTCACCCCGAACGCCCAAGCCCAATCGAGCGCCGGCGTAAAGGTCACCCCTAGCCAGATCAAATGGAATGACAATCCGGTGCTGCCCAAGGGCGCAAAGGCAACAACGATCCTGGGCGACGCAATGAAACCCGGACCATTTGTCGTACGCGTCAAATTGCCCGCTAACGCGAAGGTGATGGCGCATGCGCACCCTATCGATCACGAAATCACCGTGCTTTCCGGAACGCTTTATTACGCCGAGGGTGACAAATTCGATGCCAAGAAACTAAAGGCTTTCCCTGCCCAAAGCTTTCTGGTCGAACCGGCCAAAGTGCCCCATTTCCTCGCGGCGAAACGTGAAGTCGTCATTCAGGTGAACGGTACCGGTCCGTCTGGATTTGACTACGTCGATCCGAAGGACTTTCCGCAAAAGAAATAGTCCTGGCACTGCGCCAATTGCCGGACGACAGACCGGCCAGTCCGTCTGAATCCAGTTCGCAACCGGTTGCGTATTGCTTGTACAGCGGCTGCTGTAACCCAACCAGGAGAATAGTTATGAAAATGAATTTCGCGCACTTGTCCAAAATGTGCCTGTTGCTCGTGGCGGCCGGTGGTGCCATGGCTTCGAGCCACCGCGAGGCACCCTTCATCACCACCAGCCCCAAAGTCGACGGTACCGATTTCTACATGTTCCGAAGTTACGAGGGAATTGCCGCCGATGGCACGGGCGGCCGCTCCGACTTCGTCACGCTGATAGCCAATTACCAGCCGCTGCAAGGCCCTTACGGCGGGCCCAATTATTTCTCGCTCGACCCCAACGCCTTGTACGAAATCCATATCGACAACAACGGCGATGCGCGCGAAGACATCACCTTCCGGTTCCGTTTCAAGAATGCGCTCAAGTCGATCTCATTGCCGATTGGCGGGTCCGACGTGGCAATCCCGCTGATCCAGGCCGGCGCCGTAAGCAACCTCAACGACGCCAATCTGAACGTGAACGAAACGTACACGGTCAGCGTCGTGCGAGGCGACCGGCGCAAAGGTTCTTCCGCACCGGTGACCAAGACAGGAGGCGGCACCACGTTCGAGAAACCGGTCGACAACATCGGCGTGAAGACGATTGCTGACTACGCCGCCTATGCCGCAAAACACGTTCATGCAATCACGATTCCCGGTTGCCCGGCCGGCAAGGACCAGGGCAAGGTCTTCGTTGGCCAACGCCAGGAAGGTTTCGCGGTCAATCTCGGAACCATTTTCGACCTCGTCAACGCGCCCGCTGCTTTTCTTCTCGATTCGGCCAACATCGACGCCGCCGGCCTGGGTGGCCAGAATGTAATCCAGAAATTCAACATCACTACGCTTGCGCTGGAAGTGCACAAGGATTGCCTGACAGCCGGAGGCGAGCCGGTGATAGGCGGCTGGACCACGGCCAGCTTGCGCCAGGCGCGTTTGCTCAATGGCAAACCGGGCGCGGGCAACGACAAACACGAAAAATCAGGCGGTGCCTGGACGCAGGTGTCGCGCCTGGGCAACCCGCTGGTCAATGAAGTGGTGATCGGTCTGCCCGACAAGGACAGATTCAACACATCGAGCCCGAAGGACGACGCGCAGTTCCTGACCTACGTGACCAACCCGACGCTGCCGGCGCTGCTGGGGGTTGTGCTTGGGGCCAATCTCGCACCGACCAATCTGCCCCGGACCGATCTTGCCACTACCTTTCTGACCGGCATCACCGGTGTCAATAAACCGGCGGCCAACCCCGTGCCGTCCGAGATGCTGCGCCTGAACACGGCCATTGCACCGGTGCCCTTCGCCAGCCAGAACCGGCTGGGCGTGGCCGGCAATGCGCTGGCGGGCGGCACCGACAATGCCGGTTATCCGAACGGCCGCAGGCCCAAGGACGATGTGGTCGATATTGCACTGGTGGCGATGGTAGGCGGTTTGTGCGTGATCAACGGCAACGCCAACGTGCTGGGCCTCAACAGCATACCGGGCGTGGCCGGCGTCGTGTCGACGTGCAATGCGTCGAGTGTGCCGCTCGGCGCGGCCTCGGCAAGCATCCACGACGCGGTCGATCAGGCGACGGTTCCGTTCCTGTCGGCCTTCCCGTACCTGAACACCCCGATCCCCGGTTCCAACTGAGCCGCGCTTCCAAGGAGCAATCATGAACAAGCTCAAGCGAAGACTGATGCTGGCCGTTTTGTTGTCCGCCGCGCTCGTCGCCGGTTGCGGCTGGTTAGGCGGTGGGGATGGCGGGGTGGAAGCGACGCCTGCACCGGCGCCGGACATCGGGCAAAGCAGCACGGCGCTCGTCGCCTTCATGAACGATCAGATTGCCGCAACCGACGAAACCAGCGAGCCAATCGACATTGAAGCGCTCGCGCTGGCAGTCGATGACAGCGCAGAGCCGGTTTCCTTGTAGCTGCATCCGCTGGATCGTGCTGGCATTGGCGGCGGTGCCGCTCAGCGCCTTCCCGGTGACCGCGGTGCATGCCCTGCGCGATGACGAGGTGCTGGAAGTACTACCCGCGGTGACCCGCAGCCGTCCGGCGCGGCTCGAGTCCGCAGCGCGGCTTGCGGATCCGGCGCTCGCCGCGTTGCAGGCCCGCCAGGACATCGGCCTGGCCCGGCAGACTGGCGATACGCGTCATTGGGGACGCGCGCAGGCGGTATTGGCGCCCTGGTGGAACCGGCCGGACGCTCCGGCCGATCTCGCCGTGTTGCAGGCGACGGTGCAGCAGGGCCGGCATGAATTCGACGCGTCTCGCGCGGTACTCACGGCGGCCCTGGCGCGTTCGCCGGGGCATGCCCAGGCTTGGCTCAACCTGGCCGCGCTGGAGCGGCTTTCGGCCCGCTACACCGACGCGCTGCGTGCATGCGAAGCGGTGGCGCGCGCAGGTCAGGCGTTGTATGCAACGGCCTGCCGGCTGGAAACCCAGTCATTGCAAGGGCAACATCAGAGCGCGGTGCAGGGTTTACGGGCGCTCGCCAATCAAGCCAGCGACAACAAGCTTCGCAGCTGGTTATTGTCATTGCTCGCCGAAAGCGAGGAGCGTTCCGGAAGCGACTCTGCCGCCGCAGACTCGTACCGGCGCAGCCTCGCGCTTGGCTTCGACCTCTACACCTCGATCGCCTACAGCGATCTGCTGCTGCGCACCGGCATGGCCTCGCAGGCGCTGCAGGCATTGTCAGCGTTGCCGGCGACCGACGCCGTATTGCTGCGACGCGCCGCAGCGTGGCGCAGGCTCGGCGACTCTCGCTGGACGGGCATTCGCGCGTCGCTGCAGGAGCGCGCGGCCGAACTGCTGCGCCGCGGTGATGACCCGGCGCTGCATGGGCGCGAGCTCGCCTTGATTGCCCTGTGGCTCGACGACGACGCGCCGCGTGCGCTCGCGCTGTCGCGCCGCAATCTGCTCCTGCAGCGCGAACCGATCGACTGGTGGGTGGCGCTGCAAAGCGCGCGCCAGGCTAATGACGCGATTGCGTTCGGCGAAATTGCCAGCGCCATTCACGCGGCCGGATTGCAGGATGTGCGCCTCGCATCAACCATGCGAGGGATTAAGCACTCCGCCAGAAAGGTGACGAAATGACGCGCGGGTTGCGCGCGCTATTTTGCTGTTGCTGTATGGAAGCGATATGCGCCGGATCGGCAATGGCGCACAAGGGCAGCGATGCGTACCTCGATGTGCAACAAGCCGACGACGGCGCGCCGGTCGTGGAAGCCGGCGCCTCGGCGCAGCGGGAGTACAGCTTTTCGCTGGCGGTGGCGATCAAGGATCTCGACCTGCTGTTGCCGATCGATGCCAACGCCGACGCCAGGGTGACCTGGGGCGAAGTCAAAGCCGCCATGCCGCTGGTGCTGGCCCTGCTGGATCGGGACGCGAATCTTGCGCCGCCGCCGGAACTTCAGGCAGGCAGCCAAGCTGCGGCGGCAAAGTGCCGGCTCGAGTGGCAGTTTGAGGGCATCGAACGCCGCGGTGATGGCGCCTATGTTCGTATGCTCGCGCGAGCCCGCTGCCTGGCCGCCCAAGCGCTGGCTTTCCGCTATAGCCTGTTCAGGAATCAGGATGCCACGCACCGACTGTTGGTCGCTGGCCGCATAGCAGGCAAAGACCTGTTGACCACTATATCGCCGCAACAACCAGACAGTCTGCTCCTGAGCCCTGCGACGCCAACCGGCTCGGACAATGCCGCGGGGATGGTGCCAGGGACCCACTCGTCGAGCGGTTGGTCCGCTTTTCGCGACTACCTCGTACTTGGTGTGCACCATTTGATCAAAGGTTATGACCATCTTGCGTTCCTGCTCGCGCTGGTTCTGCCATTGCGCCTTCGCGTGTTCGGCCACACAACACGCGCATTGACCCGCGCAGCCGCGCCTGACTATGCTGGCAACGCTTGGTGGGCGTTGCTGCGCACGGTGACTGCATTCACGATCGGACATTCCATCACGTTGATGCTGGCCACCTTCGGCTGGACCCAAGTGTCGCCCGGGTGGGTGGAACCAGCGATCGCGTCTTCGATCGCCGTCACCGCGCTGTTGAATTTGCGACCTGTACCATGGATTCGCACCGATGTTCTGGCCTTGTTGTTTGGTCTGGTGCACGGCTACGGTTTTGCGGGCCTGCTGCTCGAGGCCGCCGCTCCGACGGGCCTTCTGCCGTGGGCCCTGGCAGGATTCAATATGGGCGTTGAAGCCGGGCAACTGATGGCGGTCAGCGGCTGGGTGCTACTCGCGCAAGCCGTCGTGGGCCGGCCCTGGTACACGAGCCTGGTGGTGGGCGGTGGCTCGGCGCAACTCGCGCTCTTGGCCGCCTGGTGGTTCTGGCAGAGGGTCAGCTGATAAACGCCAGGGTCAAGCGGCGCCGGATGTTTCCGAACCGCCTTGGATGATTTTCTAGAGGGAGAATCGAGGGAAAACTGGAACTTCTGCACGGCTTTGGACAGCTTTGGAATCAAACTTGGCGGAGAGGGCGGGATTCGAACCCGCGTTAGGGTATTACCCTAAACACGCTTTCCAGGCGTGCGACTTAAACCACTCATCCACCTCTCCTGCATCCGCCCGTCAAGAAGGTGCGGAGCTTACGCGATAAGCCCTTGCAAGGCAAGGATAAAGGCGCCCCCTCGCGCTATGCGACCGGCTGTTTGAGCTGCTCGAGTATCGCTGGATTCTCCAGAGCCCCGTCTTTCGAAGCTCGTGCTCGTACCGAGTTGCAGGAAGGCTCAGCCTCCCTGCACGGTGGCGCGGATGATCTCGACCACGTCGGGGTTGGCGAGAGTGGTAATGTCCCCGGTGTCACCCTTGGTGGAGACGGCCGCCAGGATGCGGCGCATGATCTTGCCCGAACGGGTCTTCGGCATATCCGGAACGATCCAGACATGCTTTGGTTTGGCGATCGGACCGATGTGCTCGGCAATGGCCGCCGCAATCTTCGCGCTCAATTCCGGGCTCGCCTTGAAGCCTGGCTTCAAGGACACATACAGTTCGGGGACGCGGCCCTTGATTTCGTCGGGAACGGGCACTACGGCCGCCTCGGCCACTTCGGGCACGGTGAGAGCGGCGCTCTCCAACTCCTTAGTCCCAAGCCGGTGACCCGCGACATTGATGACGTCATCGATGCGCCCGAGGATGCGGAAATAGCCGTCGGCCGCATACACCGCCCCGTCTCCCGCGAAGTACGGCCAGTCACGCCAGTCCTTGCTGTTCTTATTCTTGCAGTAGCGTTCAAAGTACTGCCGCGTCATCCGCTCAGGGTCGCCCCAGATGGTTTGCATGAGGCCGGGCCACGGGTTGCGGATGCAGATATTCCCCGCTTTCCCGGCGCCCGCCACCATCTCCTTCCCTTCGTCGTCGTAAATAATGGGATAGATGCCGGGCAGGCCGGGTCCGGCACTGCCGGGCTTCATCGGCGCGATGGCGGGGACGGTGCTGCAAAGGAAGCCGCCGTTTTCTGTCTGCCACCACGTATCCACGACGACGGCCTCTTTTTTTCCGACGACATTGTAGTACCAGCGCCAAACTTCCGGCTCGATCGGCTCGCCGACCGTGGTCATGTGCTTGAAGTGGTAATTGTACTTGGTGGGAATGTCTTCCCCCGCGCGGCGCAGGGCGCGGATAGCGGTCGGGGAAGTGTGGAAGATGTTGACGCCCAGTTCCTCGGCGATGCGCCAGGAGCGCCCCGCGTCCGGATGGGTGGGGACGCCTTCATAGACGACCGACGACGCGCCGAGCGCGAGCGGGCCATAGACGATGTAGGAGTGCCCGGTAATCCAGCCGATGTCCGCCATGCACCAGTACACGTCCTCTGGGTGAATGTCCTGGATGTATTTGGATGTGCCCGTGACATAGGAAAGATAGCCGCCGGTGCTGTGCTGACAGGCTTTCGGGCGCCCCGTGCTGCCGCTCGTGTACATCAGAAACAGAGGATCCGTGGCGAGCATGCGCTCGGGCTCGATGCGGTGGCCGCGGTACTGCGGCAGAATGTCGTTCACGATGAAATCGCGGCCCTGTGCGAGCGCGGTCTGCGAGGAGATTTTGCCCGGATGCCTCTGCCACACCAGGACCTTCTCCGGCTGAGACTTTTCCTCTTTGGCCTTGTCCACGGCGATATCCGCCAGCTGCTTGTGATCGAGCAGTTTGCCCGCGCGATAGTAGGCGTCCATGGTGATGAGCACGCGGCTCTTCGAATCCGCGACGCGTTCACCGCACGCCTGACCCGAGAAGCCGCTGAAGACCTGGGAGTGAATGATGCCCAAGCGCGCGCAGGCGAGCATGGTAATCGGCAGTTCGGCAGTCATCGGCAGGTGCAGCGTTACGCGGTCACCGCGCTTCAAGCCGCAGAACTCGCGCAGCACCGCGGCGAACTCGTTCACCCGGACCCAAAGCTCCTGATAGGTGATGTGCTGGATCGGTTCGTTTTCAGGCTCGGGAACGAAGTGGATGGCCGTCTTGTTCCGGTTCTTCGGAAGATGCCGGTCCACGCAGTTGTAGCAAGCGTTCAATTCGCCGCCGACGAACCACTTCCAGAAAGGTGGATTGGAGGTGTCGAGGGTTTTTTCCCAGTACTTGTACCAGGTCAGGAGGTCGGCGTACTCCTTGTAGCATTCGGGAAAGTTCTTTTCCGAGAACCTCTCCAGAACGTCTGCGTCGGTCATGTTTGCCTGCGCGATAAAGCTGGCCGGGGGATAGTAGAATCCCTCTTCCTTCCAGTGAACCGCCAGTTGCGCCTCAGTCAGTTTGTCAGAGTCCTTTGTCGCCATCTTGTTTCCTCCTGTTGAACCTGGTTCCGGTCGATCTAGTGTAACCGCGAGTCAATATGAATCCTTCCGCGCGTAATAGTTCGTGGCGCGTCGCATTGGGACGCACGCGACAGATTTGATTATGGACAGCCAGACTTACGCCTAGGTTACACCAACATTGCGGACGCGTGATTCGCGCTTTGCTTCCAATGCCGCCCGGCGGCGATGGGGAACATTCCCGCGCCAGGCGAGCACACCGGCGGCGTGGTCGCCTGGCGCGGCTACGGCGAAGGCGAAATTGTGGCGCTGTGTGCCGGCAGTTTGATCTAGCGCAAACGGCGGCCGCCCCCGCCGATTTCGGCGCCCCAAAGGTGGTAAGATTTTATGACTATGGATCGTACGATCTGCGGTCGTGCGGTCCCCGGCCCGGTTGGCGATTACGCCAATATCGCATTCCAGCCGCACATTGCCACTCCAATCCAACGAGACCAACATGACCACCATCAAACAGGAAGACCTGATCCAAAGCGTCGCCGACGCGCTGCAATTCATCAGCTACTATCACCCGAAGGACTACCTCGCCCATCTGGCGCGCGCCTACGAGCGCGAGCAAGCGCCGGCGGCCAAGGACGCGATCGCGCAGATCCTCACCAACTCGCGCATGTGCGCCGAGGGCCATCGCCCGCTTTGCCAGGACACCGGCATCGTCAACGTCTACCTCAAGATCGGCATGGACGTACGCTGGGAGGGCTTCAAGGGATCGATCGCGGATGCGGTGAACGAAGGCGTGCGCCGGGCTTACACCGACCCGGACAACCCGCTGCGCAGCTCGGTGCTCGCCGATCCCATGTTCGCGCGCAAGAATACCAAGGACAACACGCCGGCCGTCGTGCACATGGAAGTGGTGCCGGGGGGCAAGGTGGACGTCACCGTCGCCGCCAAGGGTGGCGGCTCGGAGGCCAAATCGAAATTCGCCATGCTCAATCCCTCCGATTCGGTGGTCGAGTGGGTGCTGAAAACGGTACCAACCATGGGCGCGGGCTGGTGTCCTCCGGGCCTGATCGGCATCGGCGTCGGCGGCACGTCCGAAAAGGCGATGATGATGGCGAAGGAAGTGCTGATGGCCCCGCTCGACATGCACGAGCTGCTCGCGCGCGGGCCGAAGACCAAGATCGAGGAATTGCGCGTTGAACTCTACACCAAGATTAACGCGCTCGGCATCGGCGCGCAGGGCCTGGGCGGCCTGTCGACCGTGCTCGATGTCAAGATCAGCGACTACCCGACGCATGCGGCCAACAAACCGATCGCGATGATCCCGAATTGCGCAGCCACGCGCCATGCGCATTTCGTGCTCGACGGCTCCGGCCCGGTCGCGCTCGATCCGCCTTCGCTCGAAGACTGGCCCAAGGTCACCTGGGCCCCCACCTCCAGCGCAAAACGCGTCAACCTCGATACGCTGACGCCTGCAGAAGTGGCGCTCTGGAAGCGTGGCGACATTTTGCTCGTTTCAGGCAAGATGCTTACCGGGCGCGATGCCGCGCACCAGCGCATCCAGGACATGCTGGCCAAAGGCGAGAAGCTTCCCGTGGACTTCACCAACCGCGTGATCTACTACGTTGGCCCGGTCGACCCGGTGCGCGACGAGGTGGTCGGCCCGGCTGGCCCCACCACTTCCACGCGCATGGATAAATTCACCGACATGATGCTCTCGAAGACCGGCCTGATCGGCATGATAGGCAAGTCCGAGCGCGGCCCGGCAGCGATCGAGGCGATCAAGAGGCACAAGGCCGCTTACCTCATGGCGGTGGGCGGCGCCGCGTACCTCGTGGCCAAGGCGATCAAGAAGTCGCGCGTGCTCGCATTCGGCGACCTCGGCATGGAAGCTATCTACGAATTCGACGTGAAAGACATGCCCGTAACCGTCGCGGTGGATTCCACCGGCACATCGGTGCACGCCACCGGCCCGGCCGAATGGGAAAAACGGATCAGGGAGTTCAAGATCCCGCTGAACGTGGCATGAACTGAAATCGTCGCCGCGTGCCAGCCCTTGGCCGCGGCGCCGGGACTGCGAGAACCCGCTGCATAACCATTTTGCAGCGGAGCGATCAAGGAAAGCATGAGGGGAGATTTCCCCTCGTCTCGTTGCGGACTTCCACTGCGGTGTCGCGCTGCCGGCCGCGTAGCCGGAATGACACCGCCGAGTATGGTCAGAATGCCGGCGAGGTGAATCGCTCGCAGTTCTTCTCCGAGGAACACCGTCGCCAACACGGTGCCGAACCTAGGCCGCAGCGCGCGACCGATCACCCAGTTGCCGGCCCAGAACAGATTAATCGGCGCAATGTGCAATCGCAGGCAAAGTACCGCGGTGCTAGAATAACTGCGGAATTTAGAGGACGCAGCCGGAACAACATCGCAAGAATCCCCCGAAGCAAAGGAACGCCATGCCGAACTACACACCCGAAGCCATTCGTACCGTAGCGCTCGTGGGCCACGGTGCTGCGGGCAAGACCACCCTAGCCGAGGCGCTGCTGGCGCGGGCCGGCGCGATCAAGACGCCGGGCAGCGTAGAGCGCGGCAATACCGTCTGCGATTACGATCCCTTGGAGAAGTCGCACGGCCACTCGCTCAATTCGGCCCTGGTCAATTTCGCCTGGCGCGACACGCATGTCCACCTGATCGATACACCCGGCTATCCGGATTTTGTCGGCCAGGCGATCGGCGCCCTTGCCGCGGTCGAGACGGCGATCATCGTGATCAATGCACAGAACGGCATTGAATTCTCGACGCAGCGCATGATGCGCTTTGCACAGTCGCGTAAGCTCTGCTGCATGATCGTGGTCAACAAGATCGATGCCGAGAATGTCGATCTGCCCGGCCTGCTCGCCAGGATACAAGAGACGTTCGGCAAGGAATGCCTGCCGATCAACCTGCCCGCTCACGGCGGCAAGGACATCGTCGACTGCTTCTTCAACCCGGAGGGCGACTCCGATTTCTCCTCGGTCAAGAGCACGCACTCGGCGCTGGTCGACCAGGTGGTCGAGGTGGACGAGGCGCTGATGGCGCTTTATCTCGAACAAGGGACGATCAGCGCGGAACAACTGCACGCCCCGTTTGAAAAAGCATTGCGCGAGGGACACCTGATACCGGTGTGCTTCACTTCGGCCAGGACCGGCGCCGGCGTAGCCGAACTGCTCGATGTGTTCGTCAAACTCGCGCCCAACCCCGCAGAGGGCAATGCGCCGCCGTTTCTCAAGGGTGAGGGGGCGGATGCGGTCGAATTTCACGCCGAACCCGATCCGGCCAAGCATGTGCTCGCGCACGTGTTCAAGATCGTCATTGATCCCTACGTAGGCAAGCTCGGCATATTCCGCGTGCACCAAGGCACGGTGAAACGCGATTCCCAGCTGTTCATCGGCGACGGCAATCGCCCGTTCAAGGTCGCGCACCTGTACCTGCTGCAGGGCAAGGAGTACGTCGAAACCGATGCCCTCGCGCCGGGTGATATAGGCGCCGTATCGAAGGTCGAGGAGATCGAATTCGACACAGTTTTGCATGATTCGCATGACGAGGACCATATTCACCTGCGGCCGCTCGAGTTTCCGGCGCCGATGCACGGTCTCGCAGTGGAGCCGAAGAAGAAAGGCGACGAGCAGCGGCTGTTCGACATTCTGCACAAGCTTGAAATCGAGGATCCGTGTTTTCGCATGGAGCGCCATCCCAGCACCAACGAGACCGTGATCCGCGCGCTCGGGGACTTGCACCTGCGCGTCAAGCTGGAGAAGATGACGCAGCAGTACAAGTTGGAATTGGAGACTCGGCCGCCGCGCATCCCCTATCGCGAAACCATCACGCGCAAGGCCGAGGGCCATTGCCGCCACAAGAAGCAGACCGGTGGCGCCGGCCAGTTTGGCGAGGTATTTCTAAAGCTCGAACCGCTACCGCGTGGCGCCGGCTACGAGTTCGTCGACCAGGTGAAAGGCGGGGTGATTCCGAACGTATATATCCCGGCGGTAGAAAAAGGCGTACGCATGGCGCTCGATGCAGGCGTCATCGCGGGCTATCCGGTGGAGGACGTGCGGGTCATTGTGTATGACGGCAAGCATCATCCGGTGGATTCGAAGGAGGTGGCTTTCGTCTCGGCCGGGCGCAAGGCGGTGATCGACGCCTTCGCCAAGGCCGCACCCGTCATGCTCGAGCCCATCGTCAACATCGAGATCTCCGCCCCGGACGCCTACATCGGCGATCTCACCGCAGACCTCGCAACCAAACGCGGCCAGATCACTGGCACGCAGCAGCACTCGAGCGACTATCTGTCTGTGACCGGGCAGGTACCGCTTTCCGAACTGCCGGACTACCAAAACCGGCTACGCTCGATCACCGGCGGGCAGGGCTCCTATGCGGTTGAATTCAGTCATTACGCCCAGGTGCCCGCGCAGATCCAGCAACAGCTTACATCGCAACACAAGGTGGCGCAGGAAGAGGAATAGCGGGGAAGTTCCTGCTGCGCGGCTTGGACGGCGGCCGCTGCATCCTCGATCGCGCGCAGCGCAATTTAGCAGGTATACACGCGCAATTCGCGTGAAATACACGGCGCACCAGGTGGCCTAGGCAGGCTCGACTCGAAGCCAAATGGTCACCGGCCCGTCGTTGGTGAGGCTCACCTGCATGTGCGCGCCGAAACGCCCGCTCTGCACCGTCGCATGCGACGCGCGCGCCCGCTCGACGGTGTAATCGAAAAGCCGCTCACCTTCGGCCGGCGGCGCTGCAGGGGTGAAGCTGGGACGCGCACCCTTGCGGGTGTCTGCCGCGAGGGTAAATTGCGGTACCAGCAGGAGCCCGCCCTGAACGTCGCGCAGACTCAGGTTCATTTTGCCTTGCGCGTCGGCAAACACGCGGCAGCCGAGCACGCGCTCGAGCAGGCGATCGGCCTCGTCCTCGGTGTCGCCGCGTTCGGCGCATATGAGCGCCATCAGACCCAAGGCGATCTCGCCGATGTTCGCTCCATCGACTTCGACCCTGGCTTGGGATACGCGCTGCAGCAGTGCGATCATCTTGGCGCAAGGGTAGGTCGATTATCGCGCACCTGCCTCTACTTGCCGAGCGCATCACGCACCTGCTGCAGCGCGCCCGGGTCTTCGATCGTCGTGAGATCGCCCGGGTCACGCCCTTCGCACAGCGCCTGGATCGAGCGACGCAGCACTTTGCCCGAGCGCGTCTTCGGCAGCAGCGTTACGAAATGCACGCGCGCGGGCCGGCCGATGGCACCGAGCTGCCGGTCCACTGTCTTCATCACGTCGCCTTCGAGCGTCATGCGCGCTTCACCCGTGGCAATCTGCCCCGGGTCCTTGAGCACCGCGAAAGCCACCGGCACCTGGCCTTTCAACTGGTCGGCCACGCCGATCACCGCGACTTCGGCGACCGCCGGATGCGCACTGATCGCCTCCTCGATCTCGCGCGTCCCCAGGCGGTGGCCGGCGACGTTGATCACGTCGTCGGTGCGCCCAAGAATGAAGTAATAGCCATCTTTATCGCGTATGCCCCAGTCGAACGTGGAATACGCGAGTTTGCCTGGAATGGTTTCGAAATACGTTTTGACAAAGCGCGCGTCGTCGCCCCACACCGTGCTCATGCAGCCCGGCGGCAGCGGTGGAAGGATGGCGACCACGCCCTTCTCGTCCGTGCCGACCTCTTCGCCCGTGGACTCGTGCAGGAGCTTCAGGTTATAGCCGTATGCTGGGAAAGAGGGGCTGCCGAATTTGACCGGCGTCTGCTCCACGCCCAGGACCGAAGTCAATATTGGCCAGCCCGTCTCCGTCTGCCAATAGTGGTCGATCACCGGGCGCCCCAGCCCTTCCGCTATCCAGCGGTGCGTGGGTTCGTCGAGCGGTTCTCCTGCCAGGAACAGATAGCGCAACGAAGATAAATCATATTTCTTCAGAAAAGCCTGATCCTGCTTCTTCAGCACGCGGATGGCGGTGGGCGCGCTGAACATGACCGTGACCTTGTACTGCTCCACGATCTTCCACAGTATGCCGGCGTCGGGGCGGAGCGGAGTACCCTCGTACATGACTGTCGCCATGCCCGCGATCAGCGGCGCGTATACGATATACGAATGACCCACGACCCAGCCGATGTCGGACGTGGCAAAGTAGGTTTCGCCGGCGTTGCAGCAATAGATGTGTTTTATCGAGGCCGCGAGCGCGACGGCGTGCCCTCCGACGTCGCGCTGCACGCCTTTGGGTTTCCCGGTGGTGCCGGAGGTATAGAGGATATAGGAGGGTTCGTTCGACTCCAGCCAGACGCAAGGCACTTGCGCATCCATGTGCCGTGCACGCAGTTCCGCCCAATCGAGGTCACGCCCGGCCGAGCGCGCCATGCCCGGATCGAGGCCGCGGTTGACCAGGATCACTTTCCCCGGCGCAAACGCGCACAAACGCAGCGCCTCGTCCAGCAGCGGTTTATACGGCACCACCTTCCCGGCGCGCGACCCGGCATCGGCGCTGATGATGAGCTTCGGCTTGGCGTCATCGATGCGGCTCGCCAGACTGTGCGAAGCAAAACCGCCGAATACCACGGAATGGATGGCGCCGATGCGCGCACAGGCGAGGATGGCGAAGCAGGCTTCTGCGATCATGGGCATGTAGATGAGGACCCGATCGCCCTTGACCACGCCCAGCTCCTGCATCATCGCGGCGCAGCGGTTCACTTCGGCGTGCAGATCGCGAAAGCTGTAGGTCTTTTCCGCACCGGTTTCGGTGGAGACAAAGATCAGCGCGTTCTGGTCCGGCCGCTCCTTGAAGTGGCGGTCGACCGCGTTGTAGCAAAGGTTGGTTTCGCCACCGACGAACCACCTGGCAAACGGCGGCCGGCTGTAGTCGAGTACCTGGGCAAACGGTCGTTGCCAGTGGATCAGCTTGGCCTGCTCGCCCCAGAACCCTCGCGGATCTTCGATTGAACGCTGATGGAATTGCTGATATGCGGTCCCCATGCACTCCCTCTCCCAATGGCCGGGCCGAGCCCGATGCGCACAATATGCTACAACGAGCTTACCTAAGACTTACAACGAGCATGTTTCGATCAGGCTGCCAGGTCCACCACCACGCGTCCCTTGCCCTTGCCCTTGATGAAATCGTCGAACGCGCCGTGCAACTGGTCGAAGGCGATGGTGCGCGTCATGCCGGCGAGGTGCCTGGGCTTCATGTCCGTGGCAAGCCGCCGCCACACCTCCTGCCTCTGGGGCATGGGCGTATAACCGGAGTCGATACCGAGGAGACACGCGCCGCGCAAGATGAAAGGCAATACCGTGGTGTTGAGCGTCGGGCTCGCGGCAAGCCCAATGCTGGCGATGGTACCGCTCTGCGCCATGGTGCTCGCGATCCAGGCCAGGACCTCACCCCCGAGGTTATCCACCGCGCCCGCCCACAGCGCCTTGTCCAGCGGCCGGATCTTGGCGAGGTCTAGACTCTGGCGCAGCTTCACTTCCTTCGCGCCCAGACCCTTCAGGTATTCGGCTTCGCTTTCCTTGCCGGTCAGCGCCACCACGTGATAGCCCAAACCCGCGAGGATGTCCACCGCGATCGAACCGACCCCGCCCGTCGCGCCTGACACGATCACCGGCCCGTTGGCCGGCGCGAGACCGTTCAATTCCATGCGCACGACGCCGAGCGCGGCAGTATATCCGGCTGTGCCCAGTGCCATGGCCTCGAACAGGTTCAACCCCTTGGGCATGGGCACCACCCAGTCGCCTGGAACGCGGGCGTATTCCGCATAACCGCCGTGGTGCGCCACGCCGATGTCATAGCTGGTCGCGATAATGGCATCGCCCTTCTTGAAGCGCGCATCGCTGGATTCCACCACGGTGCCGGACAGATCGATGCCGCCTATGCAAGGAAAGCGCCGGATGATCTTGCCCGCGCCGGTCGCGGCGAGCGCGTCCTTGTAATTGACGCTCGAATAAGCCACCCGCACCACCACCTCCCCCGGGTCGAGATCGTCCCGTCCAATGTCGACGAATCCGGCGACGATCTTTTTTTCCACCTCGTTGATGCGATACGCCTTGAACTTGTCCATACCTTGATACCCCTATTGAGAATCTGGAAACCGAATTCTAGCCCCTAAGAGTGTATCGCTCGCTTTTCCACGGCGAGAGCCGCCTCGTGCATCACTTCGGACAGGGACGGGTGCGCGTGGCAGATGCGCGCAATGTCCTCGGCGCTGGCGCCAAATTCCATCGCCATCACGGCTTCGGCGATCATCTCGGACGCGTGCGCTCCGACGATGTGTATGCCCAGAACGCGGTCGGTCTTGGCATCCGCGAGGATTTTCACGAATCCGGCAGTTTCGTCCTGCCCTTTGGCGCGGCCGTTGAACAAGAACGGCACCTGACCGGCGCGGTAGGCGATGCCCTCCGCCTTCAACTGCTGTTCGGGCTTGCCCACCCACGCGATTTCAGGTGCTGTATAGATCACCCACGGTATGGTGTCGAGATTGACGCGGCTCGCCTGCCCCGCAATGCGCTCGGCCACCATCACGCCTTCATCCATGCCCTTATGCGCGAGCATCGGGCCGCGCACCACATCGCCCACCGCATACACATTGGGCAGGTTGGTGCGGCAGTGCTCGTCTACTTCGACAAAGCCGCGTTCGTTGATCCTGAGCCCGACCGTCTCGGCTCCAAGATTGGCGGTGTTCGGCACGCGCCCTATCGACACCACCAGCTTGTTACAGTCGAGCACCTGCCTGCCGTCGCCCGTTTCGTACTCCAGCGTGATGCCGCGCTTGGCGCGAGTGACCTTGCCGATTTTCACGCCCAGCATGATGTCCAGGCCCTGTTCCTTGACCAACAGCTTCCACGCTTCCTTCGCGACGGCCGCGTCGGCAGCGCCGAGAAAATCGGGCAGCGCCTCCAGTATGGTGACCTTGGCACCTAGCCGCCGCCACACGCTGCCCAGTTCCAGCCCGATCACGCCCGCGCCGATCACGCCAAGCTTGTCCGGCACGGCGTCAAAGGCGAGTGCGCCGACGTTGTCGCACACGATCTCGTTGTCCACCGGCAGTTCGGGCAGATGGCGCGCCGTGGAGCCGGTGGCGACGATGACGCGGTTCGCCTCGACGATTTCGGCCTGGCCTTGGTCCGCGACTTCGACCAAGTATTTCTCGCCACCAGCGGTGAGCTTGCCGTGCCCCTTGAGCCAGGTGATCTTGTTCTTCTTGAACAGCATTTCGATGCCGCCAGTGAGATCGGCAACGATCTTGTCCTTGCGCGCCTGCATTTTGGCCACGTCGATCTTGGCTCCGGAAACCGCTATGCCGTGCCGGCCGAATTTATGGACCACGCGCTCGTAGTTCTCCGAAGATTCCAGCAGCGCCTTGGACGGTATGCAGCCGACGTTGAGGCAGGTGCCTCCGAGTTTGCCCACTCCGTGTTCGTCTTTCCATTCCTCGATCACCGCGGTGGAAAACCCAAGCTGCGCGCAGCGGATCGCGGCGACGTAGCCGGCCGGGCCGGCACCGATGACGACGACTTCGAATGACTTGAGCATGGTTCTTCCTAAACCGGATGAGACGGACCGAGCCGGCGCCGCGCTTGCCCCTTGAACCCGCTTGCCTAGAGTTCCAGCAGCAGCCGCGCGGGATCTTCGAGCGCGTCCTTCATCGCCACGAGCGACAGTACCGCCTCGCGGCCGTCGATGATGCGGTGATCGTAGGAGAGCGCGAAATAGTTCATCGGCCGGATGACGACCTGCCCGTTCTCCACAACCGCCCGCTCCTTGGTGGCGTGGATGCCGAGTATGGCCGACTGCGGTGGATTGATGATCGGCGTGGACAGCATCGAGCCGAATACGCCGCCGTTCGAGATGGAGAACGTGCCGCCGGTGAGTTCCTCGATGGAGAGCTTCCCTTCCCCGGCGCGCTTGCCCAAGTCGGCGATGACCTTTTCGATCTGGGCGAAACTCATCTGGTCGGCATCACGCAGCACCGGTACTACCAGCCCGCGCGGGCTGCCGACGGCAACGCCGATGTCGAAATAGCCGTGATACACGATGTCGTTGCCGTCCACCGACGCATTCACGATCGGATATTTTTTCAGCGCGTAGACCACGGCTTTGACGAAGAACGACATGAAACCGAGTTTCACGCCGTGTTCCTTCTCGAAACGGTCCTTGTACTTGTTGCGCAGATCCACGACCGGCTGCATGTTGACCTCGTTGAAGGTCGTCAGAATTGCCGCGGTCGATTGCGATTGCACCAGGCGCTCGGCTATGCGCGCGCGCAGCCGCGACATCGGCACGCGCTGCTCCGGCCGGCCGGCGAACAGCTTGTCGACGCTGATCGGTGCGCGCACTTCAGTCAACGAGGGCGTAACCGCTGCGCGCCCCGTCGTCGGCTCCGCTGGACGCCGCACCGCCGCGCTGCCCTCCAGATGGGCGATTACATCGGCCTTGGTAACGCGGCCGTCGCGGCCACTGCCGGCAATTGCCTTGGAGTCGAGTTTCTGGTCCTCGACCATCTTGCGCGCCGCAGGCATCAGATTGCTTTGGTCCGCGACCTGCTTCGTCGCTTGCGCAATCGGAGCGCGTGACGCTTGCGCCGCGTCGGCTTGCACGACCGGCGCCGCGGCCGTGTCGATGACGGCGATGACCTCGCCTGAAACCACCGTGCCGCCATCGCTCTTGTCGATGCGGGTCACGACTCCGCCGGCGGGCGCCGGGAGTTCCAGCACCACTTTGTCGGTCTCGATGTCTATCAGGTTTTCATCGCGGGCCACGGCATCGCCGACTTTCTTGTGCCAGGTCAGCAGGGTTGCCTCCGCGACCGATTCGGAAAGTTGCGGTACTTTGACTTCGACTAGCATGACGTTTCCGTTCAGTTTTTTCGCGGCCTTCGGGTAACCCTTCGGTCGCGTACTGCAAAAACAAGTGCGCGTTACGCGCCCGGCTTATGCTTTGCCCACTTGCACGCGAGGCCAAGTCAGCGATCCAGCGATGTTACCAAGAACTCACCCCACTGCGCTTGATCCTCCGCTCTCCTACTGCTTGCTCGAGGCCTGTACCTTGGACTTGCCCAGCGCCGCGACGATGAGCGCCTTCTGCTGCTCCTGGTGCATGGCGTAATAGCCGACCGCCGGGGAAGCTGACGATGGACGGCCGGCATACACCAATTTTTGATCCTCGCGCATGTTCTCGACGAAATAGTGCCGCGTCTGATACCACGCCCCCTGGTTTTGCGGCTCTTCCTGGCACCACACAACCTGCGTTGCATACGGGTAGCGCTTCATTTCCGCTGCGTATGCCTTGTGCGGAAAAGGATAGAGCTGCTCGACGCGAATGATCGCAACATCCTTGATAGCGCGCACGCGCCGCTCCGCCACCAGGTCGTAGTAGACTTTGCCGCTGCAACAGACGATGCGCTTCACCAAATCAGGGTCGAGGTGTTCGACCTCGCCGAGGACGGTATGAAACTGTCCCTTGGCGAACTCCGCGAGCGGCGACATCGCCTCCTTGTTGCGCAGCAGCGACTTGGGCGACATGATGACGAGCGGCTTGCGGAACTGACGTATCATTTGCCGCCGCAGAAGATGGAACATCTGCGCCGCGTTCGAAGGCACCGCCACCTGCATATTGTGCTCGGCGCAAAGCTGCAGATAGCGCTCCAGACGCGCCGAGGAGTGCTCCGGCCCCTGCCCTTCGTAGCCGTGCGGCAGCATCATGACCAGCCCGCAGACGCGCCCCCATTTGGATTCGCCCGAGGAGATGAACTGGTCGATCACTACCTGGGCACCGTTGGCGAAATCGCCGAACTGCGCTTCCCAGATCACGAGCTCGTTCGGCTCCGCCGTGGAATAACCGTATTCGAAGCCGAGCACCGCCTCCTCGGACAAAACCGAGTCGATCACGGTGAACGGAGCCTGCTTATCGCTGATGTGCTCAAGCGGGACGAAGATACCCGAATCCCATTTTTCCCGGTTCTGGTCATGCAATACCGCATGCCGATGCACAAAGGTTCCGCGCGCAGAGTCCTGGCCGGAGAGGCGCACACCGTAGCCGCTCGCCACCAGCGTCGCGTACGCGAAATGTTCGGCCATGCCCCAATCGACCGGCAGCTTGCCTTCGCCCATGGCGCGGCGGTCGGCAATTACTTTCTCCACCAGGGAATGCAGCTTGAAGTTGGCCGGAATCGCGGTGACGCGCTGCGCCATGCGCTGCAACTCGGCGAGCGGCACCGCGGTGTCAGTAGCATCGGTCCATTTGCGGTTGAGAAACGGCATCCAGTCGACCGCATACTTGCTCTTGAAATTGGATATCACCGGGTCGACAGTAAGCTGTCCGGCGTCGAGCGAAGCACGCATGCCCTTGATCAACGCCTCCGCGTCCCCAGCCGCGATCACGCCTTGCGCCGCCAGCTTGTCCGCAAAGAGCTTGCGCGTGCCCGGATGCGCGCCGATCTTCTTGTACATCAGGGGTTGCGTCACCGACGGCGTATCCTGCTCGTTGTGACCGAGTTTGCGAAAGCAGACGATGTCCACCACCACATTGCGGCGAAATTCCATACGGTAATCGAGCGCGAGCTGGGTCACCAGCACTACCGCTTCGGGATCGTCGCCGTTGACGTGAAAGATCGGCGCTTCCACCATCTTGGCGACATCCGTGCAATACAGAGTCGAGCGTGAATCGCGCGGATCGGAGGTCGTGAAGCCGATCTGATTGTTGATCACGACGTGCACCGTACCGCCGGTGCCGTAACCGCGCGTGTTGGCCAGATTCAGGGTTTCCATCACCGCGCCCTGGCCGGCGAAGGCCGCATCTCCGTGCAGGAGGATAGCCATGACCTGCGTCCCGTCCTTGTCGCCGCGTCGGCGCTGACGCGCAAGCACCGACCCCTCCACGACCGGATTGACGATTTCCAGATGCGATGGATTGAATGCTACGGACAAGTGCACCGGTCCGCCCGGCGTGGACACGTCGGAGGAAAATCCCTTGTGATATTTAACATCGCCGGAAGTCAGGTCATCGGCATGCTTGCCTTCGAACTCTGCAAACAAGTCCTTGGGCATTTTGCCCAGCACGTTGACGAGAATATTGAGCCGGCCGCGGTGCGCCATCCCTATGACGATCTCCTGCACGCCCTGGCTGCCGCCGCGCTGGATCAACTCGTCCACGCAGGCAATGACGCTCTCCCCGCCTTCGAGCGAAAAACGCTTCTGTCCGACGTAACGTGTATGCAGGTATTTTTCCAGGGTTTCCGCGGCGGTGAGGCGCTCCAGGATATGTTTCTTTGTAGCAGCGGAGAAATCAGGCGCGGAGCGGATCGATTCGAAGCGCTGCTGCAGCCAGCGCTTCTGCGCCGGGTCGCCGATGTACATGTATTCGATCCCGACCGAACCGCAATACGTTTCGCGCAAACCTTTGATGATTTCGCGCAGACTTAGCCGTTCCTCGCCGAAGAACAGGCCGGCGGCATCGAACTGCGTGTCCATGTCGGCTTCGGTCAGGTCATAGAATGCCGGCTCCAACTCTGGAATTTGCGGCCGCTCCTGGCGCTTGAGCGGATCGAGCTGCGCCCAGCGCGACCCGAGAGTGCGGTAGGCCGCGATCAGCTGCTGCACATAGACCTGCTTGCGCGCGACGCTCAGGTCGGTCTGCGTCGCCCCTAGACGCAGGGTGCCCTCCCGCGCGCGCAGTGCCAGGGATTCGACGATAGGCGCATGCGCCACGTCGCGTCCCTCGGCATCCTTGCCTGCTCCTGGGGCGAGCTGCATCTGATCGAAATACTCGCGCCATTGCTCCGGCACCGATGCGGGGTTGTCGAGGTAGGACTCGTACAGTTCCTCGATGTAAGGGGCGTTGCCGCCGAACAGGTAGGAGTTGCTCTGGAATTGCTTCATCATCGCGGCGGCTCACATTGCTAGCGGCAAGAACTGCCAGGCATAAGAAACACGAAGACCACGAGAATACCCCGGGGCTTCCCCGGCGCACCTCACGTGGCCTTCGCGCGACGGCTTCATCTTGTCAGTGTTCGCGGCGTTTGTCGATAGGCTTGACCCCGCGCGCCCAGTGCGTTCAGCACCTCCTAGCCGATCTCGCGCTTGAGCTTGGCGTGCGGGTCGGAGTTCTTATTCATGCGGTGGCCAAAACCCGTCGGTTTGACGCCGCTAGCTCGCTTCCGTGGACAGCAGCTGACGCGCCAGCAGTTCGAGCGGGAAGGGCTTGGTCCCGTGCATCTCCGGAACAGAGCTGAAGAATCGGGACGCGCCGGACAGGAGGACCGAGATCTGCGAGTCGAGTCCCGTCGCGATGAGCTTGCGCGCGATTCGAATACCCTCGTCTCGGATCATGCGCGTGAAGCGCTCGGGGCCACGGTTGGCCTCGGCCACCTCCTTGAAATCAAAGTACTCTTCGACGTCCTGGGGCGGCTTGAATATCACAATGGGGCGCTTTAGCTCGTCCTCCTCCATGCGCCCACGATAGGTCGCCTGGAAGTACATGGGCGAAAGGTCCTCGTGCGAAATGTTCCATTCACGCTCGTAGGGCTTATGCGTGAACATCTCGACCCGGTCGTCCTCGGTGACGGCCATGGCGAATATGCACCCGGGAAAGTGGGCCCTAGACTTCTGGTAGGCTTCAAAAAGAAGCCTGCCGCAGGCGCGCTCCTCTTCGCCGTCCCCGCTGGGCGGCGCCTCCGGCGGCGGGGCTGGCGCCGCTGCGGCTGCACGGGTCATTGTCGCATTCACTGGTAAAGCTCGCGCTGTGCCGGGCTCCGTCGGCGGGGACCGGTATTTCTCCGGCAGGCGATACTTTTTCTGGTATGACGGGTCTGGCAGCAAAATCTTGCCCTTCAGGTAAGGCAGGCGCAGTGTGATGGTCGTGCCCTTCCCTATCGTGCTCTCTATTGCCAGCTCGCCGCCGAACTCGGCGACCGTCTGGCGGACAAACACGAATCCGAGCGAATGGACCTCGCCATCCAGCGTTTCGCGGTCGGTGAGGAGCTGCTGCATCTTCTCCGGGGACATGCCCATGCCGTCGTCGCGCACGTGCAGCGCTACGCGGTCGCCTTCGACGACGCTACTCACGTGGACCGCACCCGCCTTGCGCCCGCTCATGGCGTCGACAGCATTCATGACCAGGTTGAAGTACATGCGGCGGAAACGCTGGCGTCTGCCAGCAATGACCGCCGGGTCCATCCGTTCGAGCTGCAGCTCCACGCGAGCCTCGGACTTCTCGACTACATACCCGCGGACGACATCCTCCGTGAAATCGCGGATATCCTCGGCGATATCGAACTCCTCCTTGACGCCCGCGTCATTTGCCTCCTCGCGAAAGGCCGCAATGCGCAGGTGCACGCCGTAAAGCCAGCTGATGCAGTTGCGGTAGTGGCGCCGCGAGCGCACGGAGCGGGCCTCTTCGGGCAGGAAGGCAAGCACCTGATCCGATCGCCCCCAAAGCGGGCTGAGAATGAGGTGGCAGGTCTCATGGATGGCGTCCACATAGCGGCGGCCAAGGAGCAGGACCGTTTGCTCCGGCGAGAAACTCTTCACCGCGTTCGAATAGACCTGGAACGCTTTACGCGCAGCGCCGAGCTTGGACTTCAGCTCCTGCACATCCGCCGCGTGCAGAACTTGCGCCTGCTCGATGTTGTAGATCTCGAGGTCAGTGTTCAGGGTGACATGATAATGCAGGATCTCGTTGAAAAAGCCCTCGACACGAAGGTCATGAATGAGGAACTTGATCTCGGCAACGTCCTTCTTGATCCCGTCCCTGTAGTCCGGCATGGGGGCGGATGAAACGTCGTGTAGACTTGTCGTCATCGTCTAGCCCCTAACGATCTAGACGATTCGAGCTGCAACCACGTGCCGACGCGAGGCGCGGCCGGCGCCAAGAGCTTGCAGCACAAGCCCGCGGCACGTGCGTGTCGCGGACTTTGGCCGTCGGAACAAGGATTTCGGCACGCGTTGGGCCCAGACAAGTCACCTGATGACAAATCCTACGCCTTTGCAGCGTATTCATGCAAGGCAACGCCCACATTCCGGCCCTTCGGATCGACCGGGAGATCGGCCGCCAACCCCATCGCTATCGGTGGTTTTCCGCCCCATCCGCAAAGGTCGTTGCGCCCCGCCGGGCGGGCCCGAAGGATATCTCTTCGCACAAAAACGCATTTCATATTGAGCTAGATCAAGCAGGATCGATCTTGATGGCGTGATAATCATGAGCGGCCAATCGCAATGCTCGTCCCTTAACGGATGGCCTTGTTGATGTTAACCGGCGGGAGCAGCTCGGCGGCACGCGGACGCAGGGGAAAATTGTTCATCTTGCGTTTGACACCGCGCGGATTGCGTCGGTGCCAAGCGCGTTATTGTACCCGTTTCCCCTGCGAGAATTACGATTCGCACCGCTCAAAGGCGGTTCTTTTCGCGCGTTTTTGAGGATGATGTCTAATCTGCAGTGTGTACTTAACTTAACTTCAGCAAGCAATAGGAGATCAGGCACATGACACAGTTAAAAGACAAGTTGTCGGAAAAGATACAGGCACACCGCCCCCGCATTGCCAAACTGACCAAGGAATTCGCCGATGTTGTCATCGACAAAGTTGACATTGGGCAGTGTATAGGCGGAGCACGTGACATCAAGTCCCTCGTCACCGATATCTCCTACCTCGATGCGTATGAAGGAATTCGCTTTCGCGGCAAGACCATCCCCGAAACCTTTGCCGCTCTGCCCAAGGCTGCCGGCTCCACGTATCCGACCGTCGAGTCCTTTTGGTATTTTCTCCTGACCGGCGACGTCCCCACCCAGGCGCAGGTCGACGAAGTCGTTTCCGAATGGAAAACGCGCCAGGCAGTTCCGAAATACGTATTTGACGTAATCCGTGCCCTGCCTCTGGAAAGTCATCCGATGGTAATGCTCTCGAGCGCCATCCTGTCCATGCAGAAGGATTCCAAGTTTGCGGCTTACTACAACGCGGGCAAATACAACAGGATGAACGCCTGGGAACAGGTCTATGAGGACGCGAGCGACCTCGTGGCCCGCATCCCCATCGTTGCCGCCTTCATCTACAACCTGAAATACAGGAACGGCCAGCAGATTGCCATCGATCCCAAATTGGATATGGGTGCGAATTTTGCCCATATGATAGGCCAGAGCGAAGACTACAAAGACGTGGCGCGCATGTACTTCATCCTCCACTCCGACCACGAATCCGGCAACGTTTCGGCGCACACGACCCACCTTGTGCACTCGGCATTGTCCGACCCCTATTATTCGTACTCGGCCGGCCTCAATGGCCTGGCAGGCCCGCTGCACGGCCTTGCCAATCAGGAGGTGCTTGGCTGGACCATCAAGTTCCAGGAAAAGTACTGCAAGGGCGTCGAGCCCACGAAGGAACTGATCACCAAAGCCCTTTGGGATACCCTCAATTCCGGCCAGGTTATCCCGGGCTACGGCCACGCCGTCCTGCGCAAGACCGATCCACGCTATATGTCGCAGCGCGAATTCTGCCTCAGGACCCCGGGCTTAAAGGACGATCCGCTGTTCAAACTGGTTTCCATGATCTTCGAAGTTGCGCCGGGCGTGCTCACCGAGCACGGCCATACCAAGAACCCCTGGCCGAACGTCGACGCGCAATCCGGTGTCATCCAGTGGTACTACGGCCTCAAGAACTGGGATTTCTATACTGTCCTGTTCGGCGTGGGACGCGCACTTGGCTGCATGGCCAACATCACCTGGGACCGAGCCCTCGGCTATCCGCTCGAGCGTCCCAAGTCCGTCACCACCGACATGCTCGAGAAGTGGGCTGCCGAGGGCGGCAGGAAGTAGAACGAGCCCGGTTCACAAGGGCAGGTTTCGGGGTTGCTTTAGTGGGGCCCCTGCCGTTTGCGATTATCCACGCTGCCGCTCCGAGCCTCGTGTATTTGAGGCGACAGGCGAGCGGCGCGGTGGATGACGCAGTTCGCATCGCGGTGCCTGTTCGCTTTGCGTTTGGTTGAACGACGTGAACCGATTCGGCCTCAGCAATTGCGCAGCTATTGCAGCACTTCGCCGAGAGGCGCGGCGTGACAGTTCGTCAGTCCGGTTCGTCACCGCCGCCTGTCAGTTCGCTAATCATCGGCGCGCAATTGCAGTGCACACGCCGTCATATGCGCTGTTCGAGCATGTTCAATTTGCCGCTCTGATTTGCGCTGATGATTCGTTGCGCGAGCGATTGACACTCTCTATGATTGAAACTAAGATCTTAAGCGCCACGCGGGGAACCGAGCAACGTTCGTGCACCGCAGCTAAAGGCGGTCGGGTCGCGCCCGCTTCATATCAGATCACATCTGCAATCGACCACTTTCCTTTCACCCACCAGCACTTTCCGACAACCTTTATCCTGGAGCATTCACATGGCTAAGTCACCCGTACGAGTCGCAGTCACCGGCGCCGCCGGCCAGATCGGTTACAGCATATTATTTCGCATCGCTGCCGGCGAGATGCTGGGGAAGGACCAGCCGGTCATATTGCAGATGCTGGAAATCCCCGATGAAAAAGCGCAAAAAGCGCTCAACGGCGTGATGATGGAACTCTCCGACTGTGCATTCCCGCTGCTCGCCGGGATGATTCCCGCCTCCGATCCGATGGTCGCGTTCAAGGACGCCGACTATGCCATCCTGGTGGGTGCGCGCCCGCGCACCGCTGGAATGGAACGCAAAGACCTGCTCGAAGCCAATGGCGCGATTTTCGTTCCACAGGGCAAAGCGCTCAACGCAGTCGCGAGCCGCAAAGTACGAGTGCTGGTCGTGGGCAATCCGGCCAACACCAACGCACTGATCGCGATGAAAAACGCGCCCAGCCTGTCGCCGCGGCAGTTCACCGCCATGATGCGCCTCGACCACAACCGCTCGCTGTCGCAGATCAGCGCCAAGATCGGCAAGCCGGTCACTAGCCTGCGCAAGGTGACGGTGTGGGGTAATCATTCCGCGACGCAATATCCTGATCTGTTCCAGGCGGAATGCGACGGCAAGAAAGTGTGGTCCATGATCAACGATCAGAAGTGGCTGGAATCCGATTTCATCCCGACAGTGCAAAAGCGCGGCGCCGCTATCATCGCCGCGCGCGGGCTTTCCTCCGCGGCGAGCGCGGCGAGCGCAGCCATAGACCATATGCGCGATTGGGCCATGGGGACACCCGCCGGCGACTGGATCACCATGGGTGTGCCCTCAGACGGCAGCTACGGCATCCCTGAAGGCGTGCTCTACGGCCAGCCTGTCACCTGCAAGAACGGCGATTACGAAGTCGTCAAGAACGTCGAGATCAGCAGTTTTGCGCGCGCCCGCATGGACGCCACGCTGAAAGAACTGCACGAAGAACGTGACGGTGTGAAACACCTGCTCGGCTAGAGTAGCCAAGGTGCGCCTGGTCCGGAAACTGCAACGAGGGATTCCGGGTCAGGCCGATTTCTTGCGACCGTCAGGCCCCATGTTTGCAGTCACCGCCAACCCGGCCGGCGTACCCACACGCGGCGCACTCCGAGGCGAGGAGACGCTTTCCCTCGACTCTGCCGCAATCGATACGCCGAGCACGCGTTTTGCAGACAGTCCGCGTCCACGGCGACTCCGTCGCCCAAGCGACAAACCCGGATAGGCGCGAAGGCTCGATATGCATTAAAGTGTCTATTGTGCGACGACCAAACAGACTGTTGAAAAACGCTCCTCTCAATACAAGAATGCATTCCAACCCCATGCACTCTCCGAGGAAAGCGGATTTCAAGAGTTCTGAACCGGAGGGTATAAGAACGAGAAGGATTCGGAACGGTCAGATCGCAGCCAGACCCTCTTCGCCAACGCTCTGTTAATCTGAGGCGCTTGGATATATTCGACGAGGCCAATCAATTATGGGAGAGCAAATGTCAGCAGGGGCAAAATTCCGCGCCGCGATGAAGGCCGAGCAACCGCTGCAGGTGATCGGCACTATCAACGCTTACCACGCGCGCATGGCCGAGCGTACCGGCTTCAAGGCAATTTATGTTTCAGGCGGCGGCGTGGCGGCAGGCTCCCTCGGCGTTCCCGACCTCGGCATCAGCGGGCTGGACGATGTACTCACCGATGTGCGCCGCATCACCGATGTGTGCTCGCTGCCTTTGATGGTGGACGTCGATACCGGCTTTGGCGCCAGCGCATTCAATGTTGCGCGCACGGTGAAATCGCTGATCAAATTCGGCGCCGGCGCCATGCATATCGAAGACCAGGTCGGCGCCAAGCGCTGCGGCCATCGACCGGGCAAAGAACTGGTATCCAAGGACGAGATGGCCGATCGGATCAAGGCTGCGGTGGATGCGCGCACCGATAATGATTTCTTCATCCTGGCGCGCACCGACGCGCTCGCAGTTGAGGGACTCGAGCGCGCCGTCGAGCGCGCCGTAGCCTGCGTCGAGGCCGGCGCCGACGGTATCTTTCCGGAAGCGATGACCGATCTCGCTATGTATCGAAAGTTCGCCGCCGCGGTGAAGGTGCCGATTCTGGCCAACATCACCGAGTTCGGGGCTACACCCCTATTCTCCGTGGAAGAACTGCGCTCGGCCGATGTCGACATCGTGCTTTATCCACTGTCTGCTTTCCGCGCCATGAACAAAGCAGCGCTGAATGTGTATCAGGCGGTGCGCCGCGAGGGCACGCAGAAAAACGTGATCGATACCATGCAGACGCGCAACGAACTGTACGATTACCTCGACTACCATTCGTATGAAAACAAGTTGGATAAACTTTTTGCAAAGGAGCGAAAATGAGCCAGACGCAAGCCCCGGTCACCCCTAAGCCGAAAAAGTCGGTCGCATTGTCCGGCATTACCGCGGGCAATACTGCGCTGTGCACCGTAGGCCGCAGCGGCAATGACTTGCACTACCGCGGCTACGACATCCTCGATGTCGCGGACACCTGTGAATTCGAGGAAATTGCCCACCTCTTGGTGCACGCAAAGCTCCCGACCAAGGCCGAGCTGGAAGGCTACAAGCTCAAGCTCAAGGCCTTGCGCGGACTGCCTGCCAGCGTCAAGGCGGCGCTCGAATGCGTCCCCGCCTCCGCGCACCCGATGGACGTAATGCGCACAGGCGTGTCGGTGCTGGGCACGGCGCTGCCGGAGAAAGACGACCATAACCATCCCGGCGCACGCGACATCGCCGACCGGCTGATGGCCTCGCTCGGATCGATGCTGCTTTACTGGTATCACTATGCCTACAACGGCCGGCGCATCGAGGTCGAGACCGACGACGATTCTATCGGCGGGCATTTCCTGCACCTCTTGCACGGCGTCGCGCCCTCCGAGCTGTGGGTGAAGTCGATGCACATCTCCCTCATCCTCTACGCCGAGCACGAATTCAATGCCTCGACCTTTGCCTGCCGTGTGGTGGCCGGGACCGGCTCCGACATCTATAGCGCCATCTGCGGCGGCATCGGCGCGTTGCGCGGCCCGAAACATGGCGGCGCAAACGAAGTAGCATTCGAAGTGCAGAATCGCTATGAAGGCCCCGACGCAGCCGAAAAAGACATCGTGCAGCGCGTGGCAAACAAGGAGGTGGTAATCGGCTTTGGCCATCCCGTCTACACTGTCTCCGATCCGCGCAACAAGGTGATCAAGGAAGTGTCGCGCAGGCTGTCCAAGGCCCGCAGCGACATGAAAATGTTCGACATCGCCGATCGCATCGAGAGCGTGATGGGGCGCGAGAAGAAGATGTTTGCCAATCTCGACTGGTTCTCCGCAGTTAGCTACCACATGATGGGTGTGCCGACCGCAATGTTCACGCCGATCTTCGTCATCTCGCGTACCAGCGGCTGGGCGGCGCACATTATCGAGCAGCGCATAGACGGCAAGATCATCCGGCCGACAGCCAATTACACCGGCCCGGACAATCTGAAATTCGTCCCGATCGAAAAGCGAAAATAACATCGGTATGAAGCTGGGGCGCCGCGAGCGCAGAGCACATCTCTGCGCTCGCGGCGTTCCTGCGGTACGAAAGATTGCCGGCCCTACGCCGGATGAGCGGAAACTGAAAAGCTTGCGTTAATTCGACTTCCAGCGATCTCCGCATTTTTTGAAGCTGCAATCTGGCAACGTCCAGGGATCGGGAAACAGACAATAGGCCAAAATTCTTTCCCCGAATTCGCCAACAACAATATTTGAAGTGAGCAAAGGAACAGCATGTCCTCTCATGTATCCAACGTACGTCCGAAACCTGACCAGGTACTGCTCGATATCGTCGACTACGTAACCCGCTACCGGATCAAGAGCAAAATCGCCTACGACACCGCGCGCAATTGCCTGATCGACACGCTCGGCTGCGGCCTCGAAGCGCTCTCCTATCCGGCCTGCACCAAGCTGATGGGCCCGATCGTTCAAGGAACGGTTGTACCCAATGGCGCCAAGGTCCCGGGCACCCAGTTTCAGCTCGATCCGGTGCAGGCGGCGTTCAATATCGGCTGCATGATCCGCTGGCTCGATTTCAACGACACTTGGCTCGCCGCCGAGTGGGGACACCCGTCCGACAACCTGGGCGGGATCCTCGCGACTGCGGATTGGCTGTCGCGAAACGCGGTCGCCGCGGGCAAGAAGCCGCTGCCGATGAAAGACGTGCTCACCGGTATGATCAAGGCGCACGAGATCCAGGGCTGCATCGCACTGGAGAATTCGTTTAATAACGTGGGCCTTGACCACGTCGTGCTGGTGAAGGTCGCCTCCACCGCCGTGGTAGCGCAGATGCTGGGCTTGAGCCGCGACGAAATCATCAACGCCGTGTCGCTCGCCTGGGTCGACGGGCAGAGCCTGCGCACCTACCGCCACACCCCCAACACCGGTTCGCGCAAATCGTGGGCGGCCGGCGACGCCACCAGCCGCGCCGTGCGTCTGGCGCTCATGGCCAACACCGGCGAGATGGGTTATCCATCGGTGCTGACCGCCAAGACCTGGGGCTTCTACGACGTATTATTCAAGGGCAGTGCGTTCAAGTTCCAGCGCCCTTACGGCAGCTATGTTATGGAAAACGTGCTGTTCAAGATATCTTTCCCTGCTGAATTCCATTCACAGACCGCGGTCGAGGCGGCGATGGCGCTGCACCTGGAATTGAAGAAACTCGGCAAGAGCGTCGATGACATCAAGAGGATCACCATCCGCACGCACGAAGCGTGCATCCGCATCATCGACAAGAAAGGCCCGTTGAGCAATCCGGCGGATCGCGACCATTGCGTCCAGTACATGGTCGCCGTGCCGCTGATCTTCGGCCGGCTCACCGCCGATGACTACGAGGACAGGATCGCGGCCGATCCGCGCATCGACGCGCTGCGCGCCAAGATCGAGTGCGTCGAGGATAGGCAGTACACCAAGGACTACCATGACCCGAAGAAGCGCTCGATCGCCAATGCCCTTACGCTCGAGTTCAAGAACGGCCAAAAACTGAAAGAAGTCGTGGTCGAGTATCCGATCGGACATGCGCGTCGGCGCAGGGAGGGCATCCCTCTGCTGGTGGAGAAATTCAAAACCAATCTTGCGCGCCGCTTTCCGGCGAAGCAGCAGCAGCGCATCCTGGATGCGTCGCTCGACCAGAGGACGCTCGAAGAGATGCCTGTTTGCGATTACGTCGACTTGTTCGTTATTTGATTTCGAGGACCGGTTAAGCTTTGAACTCCGAACCGCGAATCAACGGTATCCGTCGCGACGCATACGCCACGCGGATGGCTCACGCCGGAAGTCTCTGCACTTGAGGCATCTCCGCGGTAAAATGTTTTTTTTGGAGACAAACAAACATGCCACATAACCTTTATAACACCTTGCAAGAATTCAAACTCGCGTCCGGCAAGACCGGCATGCTCTACTCCCTGCCCGCCCTGGAAAAGGCCGGCATCGGCAAGATCTCGCGCCTGCCGATATCGATCCGCATCGTGCTCGAATCGGTATTACGCAATTGCGACGGCAAGAAAGTGACGGAGGAACATGTCAGGCAGCTTGCGAGCTGGAGTGCCAATGGCACTCGCACCAACGAGATCCCGTTCGTGCTGGCGCGTATCCTACTGCAGGATTTCACCGGCGTGCCCCTGCTCGCTGACGTTGCCGCAATGCGCGGCGTCGCGCACAGGATGGGCAAGAACCCGAAGGTAGTAGAACCGCTGGTGCCGGTCGACCTGGTTATAGATCACTCGATCCAAATCGACAGCTACGGCAACAAGAATGCGCTCGACCTGAATATGAAGCTTGAATTTAAGCGCAATCAGGAGCGCTACCAGTTCATGAAATGGGGCATGCAGGCCTTCGATACCTTCAAGGTAGTGCCCCCCGGCGTCGGTATCGTGCACCAAGTGAACCTCGAATACCTTGCGCGCGGCGTGCACAAGAAGGACGGTGTGTACTATCCGGACACTCTGGTCGGCACCGACAGCCACACCACCATGATCAACGGCATCGGCGTGGTCGGCTGGGGCGTAGGCGGCATCGAAGCCGAGGCCGGGATGCTGGGCCAGCCGGTGTATTTCCTCACGCCGGATGTGGTCGGCGTGAACCTGAAGGGCAAGCTCCGGGGCGGCGTCACCGCGACTGACCTGGTTCTGACCGTTACCGAAATGCTGCGCAACGCGAAAGTGGTCGGCAAGTTTGTCGAGTACTTCGGCGAGGGAACTGCGAGCCTGACCGTACCCGACCGCGCCACGATCGCGAATATGGCGCCGGAGTACGGCGCGACCATGGGATTGTTTCCCGTCGACGACGCGACCATCGAGTATTTCAAGGGTACCGGCCGCACCGCCGAGGAAATCGACGCATTCAAGTCCTACTTCAAGGCGCAGGGCCTGTTCGGCGTTCCCGCGGCAGGCGCCATCGATTACAGCCAGACGCTGGAGCTCGACCTCGGCACGGTCGCACCTTCGCTTGCGGGCCCCAAACGCCCGCAGGACCGCATCGAGATTGGCAAAGTGAAGACCACCTTTACCGATCTCTTCTCGAAGTCCGCTGCCGACAACGGCTTTTCGAAAAAGCCTGAAGACCTCGGCAAGCGTTTCAATACCCGTAGCGGCGTGGAAGTCGGATCGGGCGACGTGCTCATCGCGGCGATCACCTCCTGCACCAACACCTCTAACCCCGGTGTGCTGCTCGCCGCCGGACTGCTCGCGAAAAAAGCGGTCGAGCGCGGCCTGTCGGTGAAGCCGCACATCAAGACTTCTCTTGCGCCCGGATCACGCGTGGTGACCGAATACCTCGCCAACGCGGGCCTGCTGCCGTACCTGGAAAAGCTCGGCTTTTACCTCGCTGGTTACGGCTGCACCACCTGCATCGGCAACGCCGGACCGCTGGCTGAGCCGATCGAGGAAGCCATCGTGCAAAACGACCTGGTGTGCGCGGCGGTGCTCTCCGGAAATCGCAATTTCGAGGCGCGCATACATCCGAACCTGCGCGCGAATTTCCTCGCGTCGCCGCCTTTTGTCGTCGCCTATGCGATCGCCGGCACCATGCTGCGCGACCTGATGACCGAGCCGCTGGGCAAGGGCACGGACGGCAAGGACGTGTGGATAGGAGACGTATGGCCAACGAGCGATGAGATTCAGGCCTGCATGAAGTACGCGATGAATCCGAAGACTTTCCAGAAGCTTTACTCGAATCCGGGCAAGGACAACCCGCTGTGGCAGAACGTCACCTCGGCCTCAGGTCAAGTATACGACTGGCCCAAGTCGAGCTATATCGCCGAACCGCCGTTCTTCGAGGGTTTCGGCATGCAGCCGGGCGCGATCGGCAACATCACCGGTGCGCGCGCGCTGGGCATTTTCGGCGATTCGGTTACCACCGACCATATCAGCCCGGCCGGATCGATCAAGCCAAGTTCCCCCGCAGGCGTCTACCTGCTCGAGCACGACGTGCCGGTGATGGACTTCAACAGTTTCGGCGCGCGCCGCGGCAATCACGAGGTGATGATGCGCGGAACCTTCGGCAATGTGCGCATCAAGAATCTGATGCTCCCCACCAATGCCGACGGCAGCCGCGTCGAAGGCGGCGTGACGCATATGCAGCCATCGGGCGAGCAACTGCCGATCTACGACGCGGCGATGAAATACATGGCGCAAGGCACGCCCACCGTGGTCTTCGGCGGCGAGGAATACGGCACCGGCTCTTCGCGCGACTGGGCGGCGAAGGGCACCCAGCTCCTCGGCGTGAAAGCCGTGATCGTCAAGAGCTTCGAGCGCATCCACCGCTCGAATCTGGTCGGCATGGGCGTCCTGCCCTGCCAGTTCAAGGGCACGGACAGCGTGACCTCGCTCGGTATCAAGGGCGACGAAGAGTTCGACATACTCGGCATCGACGGCGCGATCAAGCCGCAGCAGGACGTGACCCTGGTGATCAAAAGCAAAGACGGAAGCCGGCGCGAAGTGCCTGTGCTGCTGCGCATCGACACCAGCATCGAAGTCGATTACTACCGCCACGGCGGTATCATGCCTTACGTCTTGCGGGAATTGCTCGCAGCGGCCTGATGGCGGTAGCAGCGGTTCGCGTTAGAGGAGAGGAGAAAGCAGGCATTCGCTTAGTTTACAAACTGCGTTAGCGGCGCCTACCCGGCGCCATTCAAGGAAGCCCGGCATTCACAAGATGCCGGGCTTTTTTCATGATACAAGCAAGTACGACCTTGTAGCGATGACCGCCTCGCCCGGGCTGCGGCGGAACGACCATCCGGTCGCGCTCCGGCTCTTGACTGGCGTGCAGCGGCGCCACCTCGGCGTATAGGCGGCATTTCCCCGTCGCGGGAATCCATATTGCCCTCGGGGGGCGTAATGCTGCTATGCGCTCGATTGGTGTTTGTCAAATGTCAAGACGCCGCGGCCATGGCGCTGTAGAGTCGAAAATACAGGTGCAATTGGATAACCGCCTGACGACGGCGAATTGAGAGGCGATGCCATGAACGAATCAGTGAACACCTCATCGAACAAGATCGGTGACCGTGCGGATCGCGCGCTTGACGTGCTGCACTTCGAGCGTGACTCCTTGCGCGCGATCTTTGCGCCCAAGAGCGTCGCTGTAATCGGCGCGACCGAGAAGGAAGGTGCGGTCGGACGAACCGTGCTGTGGAACCTCGTCAGCAACCCGTTCGGCGGCACCGTCTATCCGATCAACTTGAGGCAAAAACAGGTACTGGGCATCAAGGCGTACCCGAACGTCGCGCGCGTGCCCGAACCGATCGACCTGGCGGTCATCGTTACCCCCGCCCCGACCGTGCCCGGTGTCGTCCACGAATGCGTGGCGGCGGGCGTGAAGAGCGCGATCATCATATCTGCCGGGTTCAAGGAGGCAGGTGCCGCCGGCGTGGAACTCGAACGGAGAATTACCGAAGAAGCACGCGGGAAGATGCGCCTTATCGGACCCAATTGCCTGGGCGTGATGCGTCCGGTGACCCACCTGAACGCAACCTTCGCCAGCGCCATGGCGCGCACCGGCAGCGTCGGCTTCATCAGCCAGAGCGGCGCGCTGCTCACGGCCGTGCTCGACTGGAGTTTTCGCGAGAACGTCGGCTTCAGCGCGTGCGTCTCCGTCGGCTCAATGCTCGACGTGGGCTGGGGCGACTTGATCAACTATCTCGGCGACGATCCGCATACGCACAGCATCGTCATTTACATGGAATCGATAGGCGACGCACGCTCTTTCATTTCCGCGGCGCGCGAAGTCGCGCTCACCAAGCCGATCATCGTCATCAAGGCGGGGCGCACGGCGGCCGCGGCAAAAGCCGCAGCCTCGCACACCGGGGCGCTGGCCGGCAGCGACGACGTGCTCAACGCGGCCTTCCGCCGCTGCGGCGTATTGCGCGTCAATTCCATCTCCGATCTGTTCTACATGGCCGAGGTGCTGGCCAAGCAGCCGCGTCCATCCGGACCGCGCCTATCCATCGTTACCAATGCGGGCGGGCCGGGCGTGCTCGCCACCGATACGCTGATCGCGCTCGGCGGCGAACTGGCGGAGCTGTCGCCGCAGACGGTGGCGGCGCTCGATGCGGTGCTGCCGCCGCACTGGAGCCACGGCAACCCGATCGACATTCTTGGCGACGCTGATCCGCAGCGCTACGCCCAGGCACTCGAGATCGCGGCGAAGGACCCGAACAGCGACGGTTTTCTGGTGGTTCTCACACCGCAGGCGATGACCGATCCGACCGAAACGGCCAAGCGGCTGACGGCGTTCGCCGTTACGCGCGGCAAACCCGTGCTCGCCAGCTGGATGGGCGGTAAAGATGTCGTCGCCGGCGAGGCGATCCTGAACCAGGCGAACATACCGACCTTCGGTTATCCGGACACCGCGACGCGCATTTTCATCCTGATGTGGCGCTACGCGTACAACCTGCGCGGCCTGTACGAGACGCCGACGCCGGTGGACGCCGCGCCCGGGCGCGCACGCGTGGAGCAACTGATTGCCGACGCACGCAAATCCGGACGCGCGCTTCTCACCGAATTCGAGTCGAAGCAAGTGCTCGCGGCGTATGGCATTCCGGCCGTGCACACGCGCGTCGCCGTCGCCGAGGACGAAGCGGTGCAATGCGCGCATGCCATCGGCTATCCCGTCGTGCTCAAACTCTATTCGCGAACCATCACCCACAAAACCGACGTCGGCGGCGTCAAGCTTAACCTTGCGGACGCCGACGCTGTCCGGCGCGCCTATCGTGAGATCGAATCCGCGGTCAAGGCAGTGCACGAGCCGCCTCCTGCAGGCGGCAAGCATTTTCTTGGCGTGACCGTGCAACCCATGATCAAGCGCGATGGCTACGAACTGATCATCGGCAGCAGCATCGACGCGCAGTTCGGGCCGGTGCTGCTGTTCGGTGCGGGTGGGCAACTGGTTGAAGTGTTCCGCGACCGCGCACTTGCCCTGCCGCCGCTCACCACGACGCTCGCGCGGCGCATGATGGAGCAAACCACGATACTCAAGGCGCTGCAGGGCGTACGCGGTCGAGCGCCGATCGACTTGCCCGCGTTGGAGCGATTGCTGGTGCAGTTCAGCCAGCTGGTGGTCGAGCAGCGCTGGATCAAGGAAATCGACATCAACCCGCTGCTCGCGGCTCCCGCATCCACGCCGGGCAGCGGCGGACTCATCGCTCTGGATGCGCGCATCGTGCTGCACGATCCGGGCCTGAGCGAAGACCTGTTACCGAAGCTCGCAATTCGCTCCTACCCGGCGCAGTACGTGTCGAAATGGATCTCCAAATCGGGCATGGCCGTCACCATACGCCCCATCCGCCCGGAGGACGAGCCGCTGATGGTGAAATTCCATACGACCCTGTCGGAGGAAAGCGTCTACATGCGCTATTTCCACTTTATCCAGTACAACCAGCGCGTCGCACACGAGCGGCTGACGCGCCTGTGTTTTATCGATTTCGACCGCGAGATGGCGCTGATCGTGGAGCGCCAGGATCCCACGACCGGCGAGCGCGCCATACTCGCGATCGGCCGCCTGAGCAAATTGCGCATGACGGAAGAAGCCGAGTTCGCCATTCTCGTCAGCGACGCTTACCAAGGGCACGGCTTCGGCGCCGAGCTGCTGCGCCGCCTGGTGCAGATCGGGCGCGACGAAAAGCTCAAGCGCATCACCGCCAGTATTCTCGCCGACAACGCGGGCATGCAACGCGTCTCGCGCAAGATCGGATTCACGCTGAAGCGCGAAGGCAGCGAGTTCCACGCGGAATTGAATCTGTCGTAGTCTGTCAATGCCGCGAGCGGGACGCCATTAATCGGCCGTGAAGCAGGATTTCAGCCCAGCCCCTGCTGCTGCAGATATTCTTCGTAGCTGCCGCGGAAATCGGTAATTGCCGCAGCGCCGCCCCCCTTGGCCGTGCCCGGCTTCATCTCGATGATGCGGGTCGCGATCGACGACACGAATTCGCGGTCGTGGGAGACGAAGATGAGCGTGCCCTTGTAGCGATCGAGCGCTCCGTTAAGCGATTCGATCGACTCCATGTCGAGATGATTCGTAGGCTCGTCCATCAGCAGGACGTTGGGCATTTGCAGGATCAGCTTGCCGAATGCCATGCGCTGCCCTTCGCCGCCTGATATCACGCGCACCGATTTCTTTCCATCGTCACCGGAAAACAAGAGGCGTCCGAGCGTCGCGCGCACCAATTGGTCATCGTCGCCGTCTCGCCGCCACTGCCCGATCCAGTCGGCGAGGGTCGCGTCCAGCGCGAATTCGGCTGCGTGGTCCTGGGCGCAGTACCCCGGATGTGCCTTTTCCGCCCATTTCACCGTCCCGCGGTCCGGCTTCAGGTCCCCCCATAGGCAACGCAGCAGCGTGGTCTTGCCGATCCCGTTGGGACCGATGATGGCGACCTTTTCCCCGGCCTCGATGGCAAGATCGAATCCCTTGATCAAGGGCTTGTCGTAGCTCTTGGCCAAACCTTTGGCTTCCACCGCGAGGCGGTGCAGTTTTTCCTTGTCGTCGACCTCGAAGCGGATGTAGGGATATTGGCGGCTGGAAGGCTTGACGTCCTCGAGCTTGATTTTCTCGATCTGGCGCGCGCGTGAAGTGGCCTGGCGCGCTTTCGATTTGTTGGCGGAGAAGCGGCGCACGAAGTCCTGCAGTTCGGCGACCTTCTCCTTCGCCTTGGCGTTCGCCGCGAGCAGTTGCTCGCGCGCCTGGGTCGAGGCGAGCATGTAGTCGTCGTAGTTGCCCGGATAGATGCGCAGGGACCCATAGTCCATATCGGCCATGTGCGTGCACACGCTGTTCAAGAAGTGCCGGTCGTGCGAAATGATGATCATGGTCGAGTTGCGCGCGTTCAGCACGCCTTCGAGCCAGCGGATGGAGTTGATGTCCAGGTTGTTGGTCGGTTCGTCTAGCAGCATGATGTCAGGGTCGGCGAACAGCACCTGCGCGAGCAGCACGCGCAGCTTCCAGCCCGGCGCGACCGCGCTCATCGGGCCTGCGTGCTGCTCGATCGGAATGCCTACGCCGTGCAGCAGCTCCCCCGCGCGGGCTTCGGCGGTGTAACCGCCGAATTCGGCGTAGCGCGCCTCCAGGTTGGCCGCGTGCATATAGTCTTCCTCGGTCGCATCCGGATTGGCATAGATGGCGTCGCGATCCTCCATCGCCTGCCACATTTCCTCGTGCCCCATCATCACCACGTCGAGGACGCGCTGATCTTCAAAAGCGAACTGATCCTGGCGCAGTTTGCCCACGCGCTCAAAGCGGTCGGTCGCAACGCTCCCCGCGCTTGCCTCCAGATCGCCGCCCAGGATCTTCATGAAAGTGGACTTGCCGCAGCCGTTGGCGCCTATAAGGCCGTAGCGGTTGCCTTCGCCGAATTTGACCGAAACATTCTCAAACAAGGGCTTGGCACCGAATTGAATGGTGATGCCGGAGGTGACAATCAAAGTGAATCCGATCTTGAGGTATTCGAAAAGAGGCGCGATTCTACCGGAAAGCGGGCTGCCGGCCCGGTCTAATTCAACCTTCAGTGAAGCGCCGAATCTGCCTGCGATCCTTTTTGGTCGGTCGCCCCTTCACCTTTGCTGCCGGATGGGGCGCGGCCTTGCGCATGGCGATCGCCGCTTCGCGGCGGGCGCGGCTGTCCGTGCGTTCGGCGTAAAGCAAGACCGCCTGGGCAGCAGGTCCGCGCTGCCTGGACAGCGCCTTGACCTCGATTACCCATTCGAGCTCACCAATGCGAATTTCAAGTTCGTCGCCGGCCTTGAGCTCGCGCGATGGTTTTGTACCCGCACCGTTCAAGCGCACCTTGCCGCCGTCCACGGCTTTGGTCGCCAGGCTGCGTGTCTTGAAAAAGCGCGCGGCCCAGAGCCATTTGTCTATGCGCAAGGATTCGTCGTTCATGCTGGTTGAGCATGATACCGCGAGCGGCGCACGACGATAAATTCCTGCCTTCGCCGGCTTAAGCCCATCCGGGTGTAAGCTGGCAGAAATTTGCAGTATGGGCGGACCCTTCGACGCATTCTCGAATGAAACTTCGGATCAGCCTCTTCGTAGTCGCCGCATTGCTCCTAGGCGCCCATTTTCTGCGGGCGAGCAATTTCGCATTGGTGGCGCTTTGCCTGGCCGCGCCGCTGCTGTTCCTTGCGCGCAAGCGCTGGAGCCTGATCGTACTGCAGCTCATGGCATACGCAGCAACCGCCACCTGGATCCTGGCGGCGGTTCGCCTGGTCCAACTGCGCCAGCAAATGGGCCAGCCGTGGACAGCCGCTGTCGTTATCCTGGGGTCGGTCGCGCTGTTCACGCTGATATCAGGGCTGCTGCTGAATTCGCGCGCCATCAAGCAGCACTACAGCGGCTAGGATGCGGGCCGGATTCAAGCCGGGCTTGTGCGGATTCGGCACGGTCAGCATCCTCACCCAAATTCGACGCAAACCTTGGGGTCAGAGCGTTCGACTTGTTCAGAGTTGCAACGTGTCGCGTTTGTTCATGCATGAATTTTTGCGACACGATTGAACTCCGGTACAATTCTTATATGCATGATTTCACGCGGACCGGCGTGTGCACCGGTCTTTGCACGCTTGCGCTGATCACGGCGGCAGGCATCGCTGCCACGCCTGCCTCGGCGCAGCCAGGCTGCGCGAGCGCAAGCGCTTGGACCGTTCCCGGCGCAGGACGAATCTCGGCGCCGGAAATCCTCGGACGCAGCGCCAAAGCGCATGTGGTGCTGCTTGGCGAACACCACGACGACATCGATCACCATCGCTGGGAACTGCAAACCGTGACTGCGCTCGCTGCGCTGCGTCCAAAGCTGGTGCTCGGCTTCGAAATGTTTCCGCGCCGTGTGCAGGGCGCGCTCGACCGCTGGGTGGCAAACGAATTAACCGAAGGGGAGTTTCTCAAGGCATCCGATTGGTCGCGCGTGTGGGGCTACAACCCCGCGTTCTATCTGCCCCTGTTTCATTTCGCGCGCCTGAACCGGATTCCCATGCTTGCGCTCAACGTCGAACGCGATCTGGTGCGCTCGGTTAGATCGGGCGGCTTCGCTTCGGTCCCGCCGGAAAAACGCGAAGGCGTTTCGCTCCCGGCGCCCGCGCGGGAATCCTACCGTGAACGCTTGTTCGAGCTTTACACGCAACACCCGGAGAATAAGCTCTCCGCGCCGACGCGCGCCGATCCCGCGTTCCAGCGCTTCGTCGAAGCCCAGTTGCTCTGGGATCGCGCGATGGCGCAGGCGCTGGCCGAAGCCGGCACGCGCCGTCCGGATACGCTGATTGTCGGCATCATGGGAAGCGGCCACGTTGAAAGCGGTGAAGGGGTGCAGCACCAGTTGGAGAGCCTCGGCATCAAACACATCGCGTCTCTCCTGCCCTGGGACGCCGACGCCGACTGTGCCAAATTGAAGCCCGGCCTCGCCACAGCGGTGTTCGGCTTGCCCGCAGCAAGAGCTTCGGACGCGGCAGAACCCCCGCAACTCCTGGGGATCACGATAGAGGCTGCGCCCGACGGCGTGCTGGTGGTAAACGTTGCCACTGGCAGCATCGCGGCAACGGCCGGCCTGCGCGCGGGCGACGTGCTGATCGAGGCCGCGGGAACGCCGGTCAAGGAACCCGCGCAGGTGCGGGCCAGCGTCATGCGCATGACGCCCGGAACCTGGCTGCCGCTCAAGGCAAAGCGCGCAGGCGGCATCGTCGAGCTGACGGCCAGGTTCCCCCCGAAACAATGATCACGCGCGCCGCCTTATGCGCAGCGTGCGCACTGGCAGTCGCCGTCGCCCACGCAGCGCCCGTCGCGCATCAAATCCGGGTGCGCATCGACCCGGCCACGCGCACGCTCGAAGGCAATGACAGCATCAGCCTGGATTCGAGGCGCCGCGTCGCCCTGCTTCTGTCCGCGCGCTTGCACATCGATACGCTCGCCATCGACGGCCGCAGCATCGCCGTATCGGCTGACAGCGCCGCGGGCATGCAACGGATTTCATTGCCCGCGGCGCGCCGCATCGACTTGCGCTGGAGCGGCATGCTCGCCCCGCTTGAGCGCAATCGCAATCACCGCGAAACGCTCGGCCACACCGAACCCGCGAGCGGCGTGGAAGGCACGTTTCTGCCCTCCGCATCCGGCTGGTACCCGGCCGTGGACGGTGCGCTCGAAAGCTATCGTCTCGATCTCGATCTGCCTGCTTCGCAACGCGGCCTCGTGCCAGGCAGGCTGATCGCAGAACGCGTAGCGTCGGAACGCTACCGCGCACGCTTCGCGTTCGACCATCCGGCAGAAGGCATAGATCTCATGGCCGGCCCCTACCAAATCGAGGAGCGGCGCGTGCGCACAGCGGCCGGCAGCAAGGTGCGACTGCGCACCTATTTTCATGCGCAACTGGCCGAACTCGCGTCGGGCTATCTGGATTCGGTCGCCGAGTATCTTGATATGTACGAGCGCTGGATCGGACCCTATGCCTTCTCCGAATTCAGCATGGTGTCCAGCCCTACACCGACCGGATTCGGCATGCCGAGCCTTACCTACCTTGGCATCGACGTCCTGCGCTTGCCGTTCATCCGTTCCACGTCGCTTGGCCATGAAGTGCTGCATAACTGGTGGGGCAACGGGGTCTACCCGGACTACGCGCACGGCAACTGGTCCGAAGGCCTGACCACGTTCATGGCCGACTATGCCTACCGCGAGCGTGAAAGCCCTGCCGCCGCGCGCGCTGCGCGCCTCGCCTGGCTGCGCGACTACGCGGCCATGGCGAGCGGCGACGACGCTCCTTTGATCCGCTTCACCTCGCGCACGCATGGCGCATCGCAGATCATCGGCTACAACAAAGCGGCGATGCTGTTCTTCATGCTGCGCGACGCGATCGGTCAGACTGCATTCGATGCGGGACTGCGGCGCTTCTGGCGCGAACAGCGTTTTCGCATCGCCTCCTGGGCGCACTTGCGCAGCGCGTTCGAACGGGAGTCGGGGAGGCCGCTTGCCGCGTTTTTCGAGCAGTGGCTGGAACGCGCGGGCGCGCCGCAATTGCAGATCGCCAATGCGCAAGCGGAAGAAGCCACGGGGGGCTGGCGGCTGAGCGTTACGCTGGATCAGGGCGCGCCGGCCTATGCGATTTCTGTGCCGCTTGGCATTCGCACCGCGCGCGGAGAGCTCACGCGGCGCGTGGAAATGTCGCGCGAGCGCGATACCGCGGTGTTCGACCTCCCGGCGCGGCCCCAGGCAGTGGTACTCGATCCGGACCTGCGCATCTTCCGCCGGCTGGCGCCTGCCGAGGCCCCGCCGATACTGCGCGAAGCAATGCTCGCCGCCAGCCCGACTCAATTGGCGCCCGGCGCGGATAACGCCCTCGAGGCTGCGGCTCGCAGTCTCGCCGCGCGCCTGTTCGAGAACGCGCGTACGGCAAACGCGAGTGTGGGCGCTGCCCTCGTCGCGGGTCGACATGCCGACATCGATGCCTGGCTTGCGCGCGAACACCTGGCGCCGCGGCCGCGAGAGCTTGCCGCGGCGCGCGGCAGCGCCCAGGTGTGGACGCTTCGAGCGGTCGACGGCCGCATCGTCGTGCTCGTTTCGGTGCGCGACGCAGCGGCGCTCACGGCGCTCGAACGGCCGTTGCCGCACTATGGGCGACAGAGTTACCTGGTGTTCGACGGCGCGCGCGTGATCGAGCGCGGCATCTGGCCCACCCGGCCGCAAGTGTGGGAGTTGAACACGACGCGCTGAATTACGTGTGGCGCGAGCAACGACGCCAGGGCTGCGCAATTCGACCAGCACCCGTGCAGCCGGGCACGAACCAGTTAAGAAAGCGACGTTGCCGTGTATTGCTGCGGCCTGTTAGACTTCAGCCTGGTCCAATCGACAAAATTCGAACCTATTCATGCATACCTACTCTAGCCCGCTCAGGGAGCAGGCCGCGACGGCCACAGTCATCGACGGCAAGCAGCTCGCACAGGAACTGCGCCAAAAATGGAAACTGCGCGCTGCGCGGCTCAATGCCGCCGGCATCGCCCCCGGCCTTGCGGTAGTCATGGTCGGCGACAACCCCGCATCGAAGATCTACGTACGCAACAAGGTCAAGGCCTGCCGCGAGGTCGGCGTACGCTCAGAGGAACATCTGCTCGGCGGCGATAGTCCGATTGCGATCGTGCTCGAACTCATCGACCGGCTCAATGCCGACTCGGGCGTCCACGGCATCTTGGTGCAATTGCCGCTGCCAGCGCAGCTCGCGCCGGCAGCGGTGATAGAGCGCATCTCGCCGGAGAAGGACGTGGACGGCCTGCATCCCTGCAACCTCGGCGCGCTGACGGCCGGGCGTCCGCGCTTCGTGCCCTGCACACCGGCGGGTATCATGGAGATGCTGAAATCGACGGGGATGAATCTCACCGGCAAGGAAGCCGTGGTGGTTGGCCGCAGCAACATCGTCGGCAAACCGACGGCCTTGCTGCTGCTGCAGGCGGGCGCCACCGTTACCCTTTGTCACTCCCAAACCAGGGATCTCGCCGCGCACACGCGGCGTGCGGACGTGCTCGTTTCCGCCGTGGGCAAACCGTGCGCCATCGGCGCAGAAATGATCAAATCCGGAGCAACGGTGATCGACGTCGGCATCAACCGCGCGCCTGATGGCAAGCTCGTCGGCGACGTCGACTACGGCGCCGCGCTGATGCGCGCGAGCTGGATCACTCCCGTGCCCGGCGGCGTCGGCCCCATGACCATCAGCATGCTGCTCGTGAACACCATCCTGTCGACCGAGCGCTACGCCGCGAAGCAAGGCATAGCGCTCGAATTTTGAAATGAAATCTCAGGCGCCGTAACGGCCTACGATGGTGATCGCGGAAACGTTCTGACTCGGAAAACCGCCGAGGTTGTGCGTCATGCCTAGCACCGGGTCGGCGCGCTGGCGCTCGCCGGCGCGCCCGCAGAGCTGCAGATACATTTCGTAGATCATGCGCAGACCCGAGGCTCCGATCGGGTGGCCAAAGCACTTCAGACCACCGTCGATCTGGCACGGAATCTTGCCGCTCGCGTCGTAGAATCCGTCGAGCACGTCGCCGATCGCCTTGCCTTCCTGCGAGATGCCCAGATCCTCCAGCGTCACCAGCTCGGTGACCGAAAAGCAGTCGTGCACATCGAACATCGAGATGCGCTTGCGCGGATCTTCGACGCCGGCTTCCTGGTACGCGCGCCTGGCCGCCACGCGCGTCGTCGCGAAATACGAGCCGTCCCACTCGCCGAATTGCACCTCCTCCCCGTTCGACACGGCGAGCTGCACCGCCTTCACCCCGACCAGATCCTTCTTGCCCATGCCGCGAGCGATGTCGGGCGTAGTGACGATGGCGCACGCCGAGCCGTCCGAAACGCCGCAGCAATCGTAGAGGCCGAGCGGGTCTGCGATCATCGGCGCGTTCAACACATCGTCCTCGGTGATGCGGTTGCGCAGGTGCGCCTTCGGATTCCTCGCGCCGTTGTCGTGGCTCTTCACCGAGATGTGCGCCATGGCGCGCTTCAGGTCCTTGGGATCGACATGGTGCTTGGCGCGGTAGGCCGCCGCGAGCTGCGCGAACGATCCGGGCGCAGAGATATTCGCCCAGTACATGTTGTTCAAGCCCCCGCGCCCGCGCTGCGGCAGCCCGCCATAGCCAGTGTCCTTCAATTTTTCCACTCCCAGCGCGAGTGCGATATCCACCGCGCCACAGGCCACTGCGTAGACTGCGCCGCGAAAGGCCTCGGTCCCGGTGGCGCAGTAGTTCTCGACGCGCGTGACCGGAATGTAGGGCAGGCGCAGTGTCATCGCCAGAGGAATGCCCGACTTGCCGACGTGCTGCTCTTCGATCGCCGTACCGAACCACGCGGCCTCGATCTGGCTGCGCTCGACGCCGGCGTCCTTCACGCACTCCTCGAACGCCTCGACCATCAAATCCTCGGCATTGCGGTCCCAACGCTCGCCGAATTTCGAGCACCCCATGCCGAGAATGACCACCTTGTCGCGAATTCCGCTTGCCATGTCTTTCTCCTTTCCGATGCTTTCGGGGGAACTGCGGCGCGGGCCTCTCAGACAGCCGGCGCAGCCTTCCAGAAATAGCGCACGAATCCGCGCGCCGTGTCGTGCTCCTTGATGCGGAACATCATGCGCATCGTCATTCCCACCTCGACCTTGCCTTCGTCGACGTCGGTGAAATCCGCCATCATGCGGCCGCCCGCATCGAACTCGACCATGCCGTAATACGCGGGCGGGTCGGCGCTATAGGTGAGCGCGTCCGCGGTATAGGACATGACTTTCGCCCGCGCGTCGGAAAACGACTGGTCATCCTGGCTGTCGAGCGCGTTGCATTTCGGGTTCACGCAGTAACGCCCGCGCGGGAATTGCCGCGTGCCGCATTTGCGGCACCGTCCCCCGATGAGTCCGGTCACCATGTCGCGATTGCGAAAGAGCGTCGTCAGCGGCGTACCCTTGTCAGCCTCGGCACGCATGCCGCGCTCGAGCGCGATGTGGTCGTTGAAAGCGAGAAAGCGCAGGTAATTCGTCTCCTCCCTGCGCCGCGCAAGCGCGCCGCTGACGCCGCTGCGGCCAGGCAGAGCGGCAATCGCATCAGTGACTTCGAACAGCAGCGCATCGCACCCCTGCCCGAACGACGCGACCAGTATCCGGTCGCCCGCATGTGCCTCTTCCAGTGCATGCGCGAGCAGGAGCAGCGGATGCGCGGCACCGGTGTCGCCGCAAACGGCGGCCAAGTTGTCGCGCACGGCGCTCTCCGCGATGCCGGCGCGCTTGGCGATCCCCGGCAGCGCGCGCGCCAGCGTGCACGGCATGCAGAAATGCGTGACTGCAGCCGGCGCGACGCCGGTGTCCGCAAATAGCGCGGCAAGAGCGGCGGGCACGATCTTCATATAGCCTTCGTCGCGGATCCAGCGTTCCTCCCAGGCGTAATCGTGCGCGCGCTCGCTCGCGCGGAACTGGTGCACGAAATCGACCGTCTCGCTGTGCGACCCGATGAGGCGCGCAATCGGCGCGCCGCGCCCGACGAGCAGAGCCGCAGCGCCGTCGCCGTAATGCAATTCCTGCGGGCTCGCGGCCTTGGCGAGGCGGTGCTCTCCTGCCGCGACCAGCGACCTGCCGCCTGCGGCGAGCGCGCTCATGAGCGCCGAGGTCCCGGCGCGCTGGCTGCCGCCGACATCGAGCACGCGTAGCGCCGAACCCAGGTGCAAGGCATTCGCCACGATCGCGGCATTCTGGCGGTCGTCGTAGGGATGCGTGGTCGAGGCGAACAACATCTGATCGAGATTGGCCGGCGCGAGGCCAGAAACACAGTCGCGCGCCGCCTCCACCGCCATCGTCACGGCGTCCTCGTCCCAATTCGCCATGGCGCGCTCGCCCTTCGCCAGTCCGCGCAGCCCCGGACTGAACCAGCTGTTTGCCGCAGCGATGCTCTTACGCTGCAGCCGCCTCCGCGGAAGGTACGCCCCATAGGAAAGTATTCCGAAATCGTTCGTCATGAGATCACCAAGTGGGAATGAACCGAAGAATCGTGAATGCAATGAGCGCGCGGGCAGCACGTCATCGACTCCACTGCGTCGCGGTAAACCCGCGACCTACGCACTCTAATGCCCGTAGGGCGCGGATTTATCGCGCCGAGAACAACCGTGTTCAGACGCGCCGAGCCATGCGCGATCAGGCCAGAGAAGGCCGTAATGAACGCCCAAGGCGCTGCACACCCATGAAGATTGCGTCTCCCCATCCTGCGCAGTGTACCGATTTTCTGCGCTGCGCGCGAACGCCGAAAAGCCACGCGCCCGATTCAAGGCGTGGCGCTCGAGGTCAACCGCTCAAAATGAAGCGCATTGCAATCGCGCTCGCCAGAAAGATGCAAGAGGGAGGCCTGGACGGGAAAGGACGGGATCCATCCCTGCCCTAGGCCTCCCTCTACAACACCCTGCCAGATGTCTTACTGGTGATGCATCCTATGCATCATCGGCATGTGGTTGCGCCTCGCATTCGCCGCGTATAGATCAAATATGGTCTTTTGCTCGCGGCTGAGCACGGCGTAAAAGGTCTTGGTGTCGTTGGCGAGCTGACTCAATCTTTCCGCACCCGCGCGCATCCTGGCGGCGATTCTCTCCAGCCTATCAGGCGTCGAAACGTCCGCCTGCGCGGAACGATCGGCCGGCCTGCGCTTTTCCATTTCTTGCGCACGTTCCTGCGCGCGCTTCAGCATTGCCGAACGATAGTTGGTCCAGGCAGAATTCTGCGCCGAGGTAAGGTTGAGCTTCTTGCTGAGATCATCTAGACGCTTTGTCGCCCGGGCGACGGGATCTCGCGCTGCGTGGTGAGAGGCATGCGTGCTTGCGGAAACAGCGGTTTTCGGTGTATCCGCGGCGTTCGCGAACCCAATGGCGCCAAGAAAAAATCCAGCCGCTACGACTACCGAACTGATGGACGCTTTCATTTTGATTTCTCCTGATGCTAATGAACACTGAAATGCGATATGCAACTCACGCCTTGATTTTCACGAGTTCATCAGCAGCATTCAAGCAAAGATTTGTAAGATTTTGTTTCCTGCAACCCTATCCTCCAGCAAGATCAATCACGCCTGGAGCAAAGTGAAGAGGGAGCTTGCGTCGGCGAGGGATTCCGGGTGGCCCACCGTCACGCCTTGGCCGCCAAGGTCGCGATGCGGGCCATGTCGCTCTGGTTTTCGAGATCGGCCACCGCATCCATGATCGCCTTGGCCTGCGGGGCGCCGATCAGGGTGCGCGTGTAGCGGGTGAATTTCTCGCAGGCATCGGCCCAGCTGAGCGGATTGCGCGGCGAACCCTTGTGGGGCGAGGTCACCTTCTTGTACGTCTTTCCGCCGCATGCGATCTCCACCTGCGCAGGGGGCACGCCGAGAGCGTCGTGCAAGGTATTATCCAAAATCAATTCCATGGTCTTCGCCAAGGTGCGCACGAGCGGGTCCTTGACCGCCGCATCGTTGTACACGAGCGGGTCCGACATATCACGCGTGAGTGCCACCGCCGCCGTGAACGGAAGGCTGTACTGGCCGCCCATCACCGTCATCGGGTCGCGCACGCAGTGGCGCTCTTCCAGGATGCGATGCGCGGCACGTATGGTGACGTGGCTGATGGCCTTGGGATCGAACCCGTGCTCGCGCTTCAGATCCTGGATCGCCTGCACCACCGCCTGGTGCGTCACATGGGTCGCGTATGCCTTGTGCGAGGCGGGCTGGATGATCCACTTCTTGCCCAGCCCCTCGATCAGCTTCGCGATATCGGTCGGCTCGGAGAAGGCGTTGAAGTAGCCGTAACGGCCCTCGATCACGGTGACAGGACCTTGTAGACCTTTCTCCGCCAGCAGTGCGCTTTCCAGTCCCAGCGAACTCGCGCGGCCCAGGTGTACGCGTTTGGTATCGTCGCCGGACCAGGCGAACTCGAGCAGACCCGCAGAGCAGGAACCGGCGAACCCCAAAGCGCTGGCGAGGGTGGCCGCATCGAAGCCGCGCAGCTTGCCCACAGCGGCGGCGGCGCCGAACGGGCCTTGGATGCCGGGGTTGTGGAAACCGCGCGTAGACTCAAGTCCCACCGCCGTCCTCTGCAGGCGACCGGAGAGCTCGAATCCGAGCGCAATGGCGAGCAGGAAGGCCTTGCCAGCGCGGTGGTCGCGCTGGCTGATGGCGAGCGCGGCGGGGAGCACGGTGCCGGAGGCATGGGAGCCGGTGAGGGGCTCGCACTCAAACGCGCCTATCATGGCACCATTGGCGAGCGCGGCGCGCGAGACGTCGGTTTTCCAGGGCTGGTTGATCACCGAGGCGTCCCCGGTGCCGCCCAGTTCATGCACCATCTCCACCACCCGTTGCGCCCAGGGCAGCGAAGAGCCCACGAATGCGGCGGCAAAGGCATCCAGCGTCGCGATCTTGCACTCGGCGACGAGGCTTGCGGGCAGATCGGCGTAGCCGGTATCCGCCACGAATTGCGCAAAGGTCTGGGTTTCGTGCATGGTTCCTCCCTGCGGTGGTGTATTCTGAGGCGGTGCGTCCAAACAGCAAGTCTATTCGGAAAGCGGCAGATGTACCTACAAGCGCAGCGGCTTCCAATACCCGGTGAGCTCCAGGTAGCCCAATCCCTGCACCTTGCCTAGCGAGAGCGCGCGCACTGCCCCTTCCCAGTAGATGGTGCCCGTGCTTGCGCGCGAGTCCAGTTCCTGATCGTCCATCAACGGCTCCAGTTCCAGATCGAGCTCCCCCGCCCTCACCCGCATCGCGACCGGATACTCGGCGCCGGTGCGCGGCGAGCGCCAGCGGCGCAGAGGTTCGAAGTGAATTTCGTCGCGCGCGAGCATGCGCACGCTCCCGTCGGGGCGACGCCAAGCGCCACCCGCCCAAAATGCGCCGCCACTCTGGTCACGCATGCGAAAAGCCATCAGCGCGCCGCCGGCGGCGAGGTTGATCCCGATCCAGTCCCATCCCACCGCTTCCTTCGCCAAATACGAGCTCGACCACTCGTGATCGAGCCAGGCCTGCCCGCTGACCGCTAACTTCTCGCCGCGTATGCTGATGCTGCCAGATACCTCCAGATGCGGTTGACTGTAGTAATAGCTTGCCTGCTCGGGTTGCGGACCCTTGCGGCTCAGGCCGCGCTCGCCTTGCAGCAGCATCGGCTGCGTCGGCTTGAACTCGAGCGCGTATTCGAATTCGCGCGCCGATATTTTGGCACGGTAGGCTTCGCCTACCTGCTTGAGCGACCAATCGTCGATCCACACATCGGTGCGCCCTTCTTTCGCTTCGGCGAGATCGAAGCCCGCGCGCGCGGCGCGCTGGTCGTGCAAGAGCTTGCCGTTCTTGGCATCGGCGAGCGCCGCGTGCGCGAACAGCAGTTGCCGTGGAGCGAATTTGCTGGGATTGGCTTCAGCGACGCGGGGGCGATTGCGGAAGAACGTGATTTGTATGCCGAAGTGCGCGCCGCGCGCATCCTTTACCCAGCCGGTGAGGTACCACCACTCGGTGCGGAACTGCAGATGGCTGCCGTGATCGCGCGGAAACTGCAGTTCGACACCAGGATCTACTTGCGCATAGTCCTGCGCGACGGCGGCGGCACAGAGCCAGGCGAAAACTATCATCAACAAAAGCGTTATCGCCCTACCTTGCATTCATTAGCCCCAAGCTTTCGTGCACGGCACGCCCTTGTGCCAAATCATATCAGCGCGGCATGTTTGGCGCGTAGCCACGCCTCGACTTCGTGCCTAAGCTGCGTTGCCAGCGCCAACATATCGGCAGCCTCTTTGGCAGACACAGCCGAGGGGTCGTCGTACGAAACGCGGTTGCGTTTGCGCCGATATGCGTCGAACTTGCGCACCAATGCCGCATCGCTTCGAATGGTGTGCTCCACAGACCCGACCGTAACCGCATGGTGCCCGGGTAGATTGGAGTTGGTCCGATATCCTGCAGCGCGCAGAGCCGCAGTTGCCGCGGCAAGGGCCGCGTTGTACGCGAATTGAAATCGCCCTTCCGCGCTCAGCCCGCGTATGCCCGCGTCAGCGAGATTTCGATCGGCCCGTGCGAGCAGGCCGGCGATTTCCTTGCTTGACGGCTTGTGCGGCTGCAGCACGCCTTTTGCGAGCAACGCCTTCAAGCTCATTTTCGCCTCCGATCACGAACAGTTTCCTGTCGGCAAACACCGTCGTCACGAAGTGATTGCCTTCGCGCACCTTGGCGGCATACTCTGCCGGCGGGAACACCGTCGGATTGATTTCCCTTCCCAGCTTGCGCTGCGCCTGAGTCAGCGCTTCGACCACGTCGCCAAACGGAACCTCCCCCACCACAAACAGATCGACGTCGCTCACGGCGCGTTCCTCGCCGCGCGCGATCGATCCGTATACAAACGCCACTTCGATACCGTCGGCAAGAGGCTGCAATGCGTGTTTCAATACATCCGCAACCCCGAAGGTCTTGACCACCAGCCCGCGCAGTTCGTCGAATATCGGACAGGCGCGGTTTGCACGGAAATAAACCTGATGCCCACGCGCGGCGCGCAGGACGATGCCTGCGTCGACCAGTGCCGCAAGATCGCGCTGCAGCGAACTGGCCGTAGTCGCGGCCGCGCGCGCGAGTTCGCGCAAGTAGAATTCCTCGTCGGGCCGACCGTAGAGCGTGGCCAGGATCGCGCGCATCGATTTACCGAACAAGGCGGTTGCGAGCGACGCCGAAGCCGGCGGCGAACTGGAGCGCGCATTCGTGTGAGCATCTGTACGCATTTCACGTACGATTCTACGCAATATGCGTACAACTGTCCAACTTACGGCACCCCCTAGTGGGATGCTTCCTCACGCTCACCAATCCTCCCGCACCGCGCGCACCACGTCCACGCCGAGCGCGCGCCGGCCGCTCGCGAGTGCCGTCAGCGTGGAAAGCGCCAGCAGCGCCGCGGCCAGAACGGCAAGCAACCCCCAGGGCAGATGCAGCTCCATGCTCCAGTGAAACGACTGGCGATTGACGACGTGAATCAAAACCAGACCGATGACCCAGCCGAGCACCAATCCTAGCGCAAGGCCGAGTGCGCTCACGAGCGCGCCTTCGGCCGCGAGCATGGCGCCGATCTGGCGCCGCGTCATGCCGATGTGGCGCAGCATGCCGAATTCGCGGCTGCGCGCCAACACCAGCGCGCCGAAGCTCGAAGACAGTCCGAATAGCCCGATCAGCACCGCCACCGCCTCCAGGGCGTAGGTTACGGCGAAAGTGCGATCGAAAACGCTCAAGGAGTGCGCGCGGATCTCGCCGGCTGCGCCGAACTCGAGATTGGCGCCGCCAGGAACGCTCGCGCGTATCGCCTCCTCGATCGCTTTCGCACTTGCGCCCGGCGCGAGATAGAGCGCCGCGTCGTCGGCGTTGCGATCGCCGCCATAGGCGATATACAGTTCGCGCTCGATGATCACCGAACCGTGCTGGCGCGCGTAGTCGCGCCAGATGCCCGCCACGGTGAAGCGCCGCAATTTGCCCTCGAGCGGCAATTCCACCACCTTGCCCGGCGCGTAGCCGTAGAGGTCGACCATGGCCTCGCTCGCCCACAGCGGCGGCGGCTCGCCCGGACGCGGGCTGTGCGCATCGCCCACCAGCGGCAGCTGCCTGCCCGGATCGTCTGACCCGAGCGTACGCGCGAGCAGCGCGACGCGCGGCTTGCCGGGCTCGAGCAGCAGGTGCCGGATGCGCAGGAACTCGGCCCTGCGCACGCCCGGAAGGCTCGCTATGCGCGCTTCGTCCTGCGGCGCGAGATAAGCCGTATCGCCGCTGCTGCCGCTACGCACATAGAGATCGGCCGGCAGCACCTGATCGAGCCACGCGTCGAGCGAAACGCGAAACGATGCGACCATGATCGCCATCGCCACCATCAGCGAAAAACTCGCGACGATCGCGGCTAGACTCACCGCTGCCTGCCCGGGCGCGCCCTGCAGCTGCGCCAGCGCCAGGCGCGCGCCGGCGCCGCGCGGGCGCGGCAAGAGGCCGAATACCTTGGTCGCGAGGCGCGGCATCAGTGCGAGCGTGCCCACCAGCATCAACGCGATGGCGAGGTAGCCGAACAAGGCCATGCCTCCGACCGGCCCTGGGAGGGTGCACAGGGCGCCCAGCACGATCAGGGCGGAACCCGGCCAGGCCGGCTGCAGGCGCGCGAACGCGCTTTGCTCGTCCCCCGCCTTGAGCGCCTGTGCCGGCGCGGCGCGCGCCGCATCCAGCGCAGCTGCCAGGCTGCCGGCTGCTGCCACCAGCACGCCCAGCACGAAGAACAGCCCACTCGCCCAGGGCTCGGCATGCAGGTCCGGATACAGGCCGCGAAACTGGCCAGCCCCGAGGTCGGCGCCAAAGTGTCCGAGCACCGCAGCGGCGATCAGATAGCCCGCGAGGAGTCCGATCGCCGCGCCCGCGGCGCCGATCAGCGCGCCTTCGGCCAAGAGCATCCGCACCACGCCGCCGCGCGTTACGCCGAGAACGCGCAGTAGCGCCAACTGCGCACGCCGCCGCACCACAGACAGCGCCTGCGCAGAGAACACCAAAAAGCCACCCGTAAACAACGCCACCAGCGCGAGCACGTTCAGATTGACCCGGTACGCGCGCGACAGATCGGCATTTCTCCGCAGGTCGCTTTGCGGACGCTCGACGAGCAGCCCGGGCGGCAATGCAGCCTGCACGCGCGCCTGCAGCGCATCCAGGTCTGCGCCGGGCCGGGCACGGATATCCAGGCGGCTGATGCCACCCAGCCGCTCGAGCGCCAATTGCGCCGCGGCGATGTCCATCACCCCTACCCGCTCGCGCCCACCCGCGCGCAGCAGGCCGGCCACACGCAAATTCACCGTGCCCAGGCCCACCTGCACCTTGATCCAGTCGCCGGTCTTCACGCCGAGCCAATCGGCCGCGGCAGGGCTCAGGAACAGCGCGTCAGGGCGCAGAAGATCGAGCATGTCGGAAGGGGCGTCGCCGATGAGACCCGGCTGCACATAGGCCGCGCGAAACGCGTCCATCCCCAGCACGCGCAGCGGTTCGTGCCGGCCCGGCAATTTCGCATCGACTTCGAGCACCGGACTCGCCACTGCCACCTGCGCCAGGCGCGCGATGCGCGGGTAGAGCATTTCGTCGAAACCGGAGCGCGGGCCGCGGATTTCAAGATCGGCTTCGCCCGCGAGCGAGCGCACCGCCTGCGAGAACTCGTTGACCGCCACGGCATTGATGAGCTGCACCGCGTAGCCGAGCGCCACGCCGAGCGCGATCGCGAGTACGGATATCGCCAGCCTGCCCTTGTGCTGCGCGAGCGGCGCGACGAACAATGCGGCAGGTGACAGGCTGGACACGGCCGCTGCCGGCTTCAGCCGGCCTCCCGCAGTCCCTGCGCCGTGAGGAGCAGAATCCGGTCCGCCGTGGCCGCCGCGGCCTGCGAATGCGTCACCAGTATGCACGCAGCGTTCCTGGTCTTGACCTGCTCGCGCAGCAATCCGAGCACCTGCGCGGCGCTCTCCGGATCGAGATTTCCGGTCGGCTCGTCCGCGAGCAGCAGTTTCGGCTGATGCACCAAGGCGCGCGCGATGGCGACACGCTGCAGTTCGCCTCCGGATAACTCGCGCGGCATGCTCGCCTCGCGTCCCGCCATGCCGACCGCGGCGAGCATCGCGCGCGCGCGCGCTGCGGTTTCGTCCTCCGCCACGCGATTCAGGACGAGCGGCAATGCGACATTCTGCGCGAGCGTCAGGTACGGCAATATGTGGAAGGCCTGGAACACGAATCCCATGTTCGCGCGGCGCAGTCGGGTCAGGGCGTCATCGTCGAGGTCGGCGAGATCGACGCCGTCAAATCGTATGCTGCCCGCGTCGGGCTGATCCAGGCCCGCGATCAGATTCAATAGCGTCGATTTGCCTATGCCCGATTCGCCCATCACCGCGATGTATTCGCCCGCGGCGAGCCTCAAGTCCACGCCGCGCAGCACGCTGCGCGCGCCTGCATAGGTCTTGCTCAAGTTGTCGAGCGCCAGCATCGGGGGGCTATCCCCTCGGCGCGCTCGGCTGGAGGAAACGGATGTCGCCCTGCAACTCCGGATGAACGCCGCGCTTGTCCGCGTAATAGGCGCGTATGGTCGCGAGATCGTCATCTTCCCTCGCACTCAGCGTGATGTAGGTGTCGATGCCGATGCGCCTTGTAGGAACGTCGACAAATGCTAGTCCGACCGGCGTATCGGCCGCCAGAGCGAGGCGATAGAAACCGGACTTCCAGTGGTCGGTGCGCGAGCGCGTGCCCTCCGGCGTGATCGCGACATACATCTCCTCGGCGCGATCGAATTCGCGCTTGAGAGTGCCGACGAACCCGGTGCGCTCGCGCCGGTTGACCGGGATGCCGCCGAGGGCCCGCGCGAGCATGCCCACGGGCCAGCGAAACCACGTGTCCTTGGCGCACCAGCGCAGTCGCCAGCCCAGGCTCAGATATGTGAGCGAGCCCCAGACGAAATCCCAGTTGGACGTATGCGGATAGAAAATTACCACGCACTTGGGTGCCGGCGGCCAGCGAAACACCACGGTCCAACCGCACAGGCGCAGTATCCACCCGCAGAGCCGCTGCGTGAGCGATGGTGTGGTCGGCATAGGCATCGGCACTTCCCCAGGGGTCCAGACGCGACAATGAGCGCTCGCGCAGGGAATCTACCAGAATTGGGCTCGGGTAACACCCACAGAGGTTAGTTGGAACTTAGAACGGGATTATTGGGCGGTATAGGGCGGTATAGGGCTTGACGCGCCCTACTCTATAGGGCACGATACGCCCCATGCTTTTGCAGGACGTACAGGAGACTGAATCATGAGCGTGCTGGAAGTGCGAGTTGGGGAACCGGTCAAGACGAGTCTTGCGCGGTTTGGACAGACGCTGTCGGCAGCAAAGTCCGGCAAGAAGGTGAAACCGTATTTCGGCATCGGCTTTCGCACGATGGCGCAATTTGGCGAGGTTTTCACGCCGAAGCGCTGGGAATTGGTGGAGTTTCTGAAAGCCTCCGGGCCACTGACGATCTACGCTCTTGCCAAGCGCCTTGGGCGCCACTACCGCAACGTGCACAAGGACGTAACTGCCATGATCGAATGGACGGTAATCGAGAAGGATGATGCCGGGCTGGTGTTCGTGCCCTGGGATGAAATCGACGTGCGCTGGCCGCTGCTCAAGCAAGCGGCTTGAGTAGACGCGAAGCGATAAGCGGCAGGAAAACACAAATGCGTTGGGTTGCTCCCACCGAAAAGACACTTGGAGGCGATGGCCCGCGCCCTCTACCGCGAGTGGTTCGTCCACTTCCGCTTTTCCGGGCAAGATGAGCACTTGCGCGTCACCTCCTCCTTCGGCGACATCCCCCAAGGTTGGGAGGGCTGCTTCGGCGACCTCGCGACAATCCATCGCGATGGCATCAACCCGTTTGAGCACTTCAGCATTCCCGCCTTCGACAATGGACGCCAGCCAGCCGTCGAATCGGGCACGGCCATTCTGAGCGGCAAATGCTGCATTGATAATTCGTGCGTGCTGCTGTCGAAACTTAACCCACGCCTCCCGCGCGTCTGGTTGCCAGTGCCGAACGGTCAACGCTGCCCCGTCACGTCCACTGAGTTCCTCATGCTGAAACCGCGGCAAGGTGTGACGCGCGAGTTCATCTATACGAAATGCTACTCCGGCGAGTTCGCCGGTCAGTTCGGCAGTCTCGCAATCGGTACTTCAACTAGCCATCAGCGCGTCAAGCCGGAGAATCTTCTAGCGCTACCCAGCGCCGTGCCAGACCGAAAGACCATCGAACGGTTCACAAAGCTCATTTCGCCGATGCTGGCGATGAGCCAGCAACTCCGCAGCACGATCCAAAACCTCCGCCGTACACGCGACCTGCTGCTGCCGCGCCTGCTTTCCGGGCAGGTGTCTCTTTCCTGACTATACCCAAGAGGATGCAGCCGAGGGGATCATCAGGTGTGCACTTGCCGCGAACGCATCAAACTTTGCGATCGATTTGCCGAATCGTTTTCTCGCTGCCGCCCCGCGACAACGCTATTTCCAGCGCCGTTTCGAGGCGAATCACTCGCTCCGTCAGACTTTCTATCTTCTGCTGCTGAGTAACCATCGTCGCGGCTACGCGCTCTACCTTGTCGTTCATCCTGATGACCGTGGTAATCGCGTCCCACATCTTGTCGGTAACGCTCATCCGGCGGCCTTCCGTTCCATGCGGGCAATGCGCTTGTTCGACGCCTCAACGAACGCCAGCGCATCGTCGATAGCGGCACTCGCTTGCGCGCTTGTCTTGTTCATTTGGTTAATCATCCCTTCAAGCACCTTGTCGTCCTCGGACGGCCGGAAAGAAGCTGCGGCACGGCGCAAAAACTCGCCCATCGAAAGACCGGCAGCCTTGGACATTTTGGCGATTCGTCGTTTCTCGGCAGCTGGGAGTAGGACCTGAATCCGTTCGGAAGCAGCCATCTTGTTACTCCTATATGAACATGGTCAGCACATGCACAGCGTAGGACGAAGAAGCTGCCGGTTCAAGGCGATTGTTCGATACCGCCTTGCAGCGGGTGTCGGCAGGATGCGGACGAAGGTTCAGCATGCTATTCTTTCTCCACTCCCAGCCGGAGATCCACACATGCTCGATCGCATCACGCATGACCCCAACGTTCTCGCCGGGCGCGCGACGCTGCGCGGCCTGCGGATTTCTGTCGCGCATGTGGTCAATCTCGTCGCCAACGGCATGACGCCGGCGCAGATCATCGCCGAGCATCCCGATCTGGAGGAAGAGGACGTACGCCAAGCATTGGCGCACGCAGCGGATCTGGCGCGCGAGCGCAACGGTACGAACCCCGCGTAATCGCGCCCCACGCCAGATCGGATGGAATAGGAGAACCGCATGACGTAGCTATCCATTGAACGGGAGCTACGTCATGTCACGCACTTACCGCCGCCGCGGCGAGCGGCACGAGTATCGCTGGGTGCTGCGCGATTCGGTATTCGATGTTGAATCGGGCCATTTCACGCACTTTCTAATCGATCGTTATTCGGTGGCGGGCCGCCGCGCGATCGCGCGTTTTCATTCAGACGCCGAATTCACGCTGCGAAGCGCAGCACCAGCGTGGTATCGCAGGGTTTTCGATCACCGCCTCCGCACCGTCAATGATCGGGAACTGCGCCACTGGCTCGCGGACCCGGACTACGATCCATTGCAGGAGGTCCGACATCGCCACAGCGCGAACTGGAGCTGGTGGTAGCGAAAGGATCGCGCGCTGGCGGTCGGCTGCTACCGCGCCTGCTTTCGTGCCAGGTGCGACAAGGGTATGCCGCAGCCCGAAGCACAAATGAGGTCAGAGCAACACTCTGTGGACATATTGTCCTGACGTCTATCTAGGTCCGCTGTCGAAGATGCCGATCATGCGGATAACTCCTTGAGCCAGTTCGCGGCGTCGCGAATGTGTACCGGCGCACGGTACTCCTCCTGTCTCACCTCATAGACGATCTGCACCGCTTCAGCCTCTGCGAACTGGCCGGCGAAACGAGCAAGCGCGCGGTGCGGAACGTTGTCCGACAGTTTGCATTCAATCAGATGGGTCAGGCGGTTCTCCTCGCTCAGCGCGAAATCAACTTCTGCGCCATCCTTGGTGCGGATGTAGTGCAGGCCGACATTCTTGCCTTGCGCGTCTTGCCGGAAATGCGCGTGCTTGAGCAGCATCGCGGCTACGGCGTTCTCGAAGCGAACACCCGCGTCACCGCGCACCAGCCCGGTATCGAAGAAATAGACCTTCGGCGTTTGCAGGATGGCGCGGGCGATGTTGTGGTGCCACGGCTGGATGGCGAACACGATGTAGAGCGCCTGCAGAATGTCGAGATAGCGCTTCAGCGTGATGGGCGAAACAGCGAGATCACGCGCGATGGAGGCCAGCGACAACGGCGAGCCGACGCGCTCGCGCAGGACCTCCACGAACAGGCGCATGGCGGTAATTTCGTGCAGGCGCGAGAACTCGACCACGTCCTCGCGGATCAGGTCGGTGAAGTATTGCCGACGCCAGCGCTCGGCGTCTTCCACGGTTTCGGCCAGACAGGGCTCGGGGAAGCCGCCGCGTTCCATCAGCCGCGTCAATGCTTCGGCTGGCGTGCCGCCCTGCTGCTCGCACCATTCACGCACCGAAATCGGATGCAGCCGGAAAGGTAGATAGCGCCCGGCCAACGAGTCGCCGCTCTGCCGCCAGGTTTCCATGCGCGCGCTGCCGGTAACCAGCAACGCCTGCTCTGGCGGCCGGCCATCGACCACGCCCTTCAGCCAGTTCTTCCAACCCGGCATCTTTTGAATCTCGTCCATCACCAAGAGGCGGGTTTTGGCCCCCCAAGTGTGCCGTTGCAGGATCGCTCGGTCGGCGGCGACATCCGAATTAAGGTACTGGGAGGACGGAAGGCGCTCGATCATCTGACGGCAAAGCGTCGTCTTGCCTACCTGCCTTGGGCCGGTGAGCAAGACCATCTTGCGCTGCAGATCAGTGGCGACGAGATCGTCGAGATATCGCTTCATAGCGACTATTTTAACGCATGATATTAAAAAGTCGCGACTTTATTGTATAATAATAAATAATAGTCGGCGTTATAAGGTCGATAATGTGCCACGCCAGCGAGAGCGGCGCGAAAAAGAATCTGCCGGGCCTTGCGAGCACGTCCAGGAAATTGGAGAGAACTGGCATAATTTCATCGAAATACTTATTTTCAGCGTTTGCTGAAAATTCTATATTCGATGAAATATTGTACAACTTTCACTAAAAGTGCTATTTTCAGCAAATGCTGAAATCTATCAAAAATCGAGAAAACTCTGCCTTCGGAGACCTTGCCCTGGAAAAGCTGCGCGAGTTGCTCAAACCGGTGCCCTTCGTGTCGCTCGGTCTCCATAGCACGGCGCCCGCATTTGCCGCGGGAAGTTGGCGGCCGGACTTCACTACCGACCTTCAAGCCGATGGCGAAGCCTGGACGCTGATCTGCGAAGTCAAGGCCGACGGACAGCCGCGCTACGTGCGCAGCGCTGCCCTGCAACTGAAAGACTACGCGCAGCGCTTCGTGACCGCTGGTGCCCACGCCTATCCGGTGCTCATCGCGCCATTCATCTCCCCTGCCTCGGCTGAAATTTGCAGGGAAGCTGGCATTGGATTCGCCGATCTCGCGGGAAACTGCCATCTGGCGTTCGGACGCGTCTACATCGAGAAGAGCGCCGCAGAAAACCCGTTCCGCAAGCGTCGCGTTCAGCGATCCATCTTCTCTGCCAAGTCGGCTCGCGTATTGCGTTTGCTGCTCGCCGAGCCTCATCGCCTGTGGCGCGTCGCGCAAATTGCGGAAAAAACGCAAGTGAGTCTTGGCCAAGTAAGTAATCTGCGCCAGCGCCTGCTCGATGAGGAATGGGCTCTCGTCGAGAAAGGCGGCCTGCGAATTTCCAAACCACGTAAATTGCTCGCCGCCTGGCGCCAAGCCTACCGGCTGGAGCCCGCGCGCAGTGAGTCCTGCTACACGCTCCTGCACGGCGAAGCGCTCGACAAGGCGCTGCGTGACGCGCTTGGGGAGGCTGGACGCGGCCAGCACGCAGTGCTGGCGTCGTATTCGGCCGGCCGCTGGCTGGCGCCCTTCGCGCGCGTCGCGAGCCTATACCTGTACGCGGATGAGCAGGGCGAAGCCGTATTGCGAGAGCGCCTCAAGCTAGAACCGCCGGGCAAGGGTGCGAACGTGTCGCTGATGCGGCCGAAAGATGAAGGCGTGTTCCTCGATCGCGTCGAAGGGGCGGAGGGCATATGGTGTACCAGCCCGATACAGACTTATCTTGATCTCGCCGTGAGCGGAGAGCGCGCGGCCGAGGCGGCCGAACACTTGTTCAATGAACGTATCGCTCCAGTCTGGAAGGCGGCGCAATGAGCGAGCCCGCGTTTGCTACCGACTACGACGACAGGGGTGCGCGCGCTGCACATGCGGTTCTCGTAGAACTTGGCCAGGTCCTCGGGGCGCATCGCGACGCGATAGTCGTCATAGGCGGGACGGTGCCCTCTCTCCTCCTGCCCGACGCCGAGCCCGGGCACATCGGTTCGCTCGACATCGATCTCGATCTGAATCCGGAAAGACTCGCGGACCACGGCTATGCCGATCTGATCGAGAAACTGGATGCGGCAGGTTACGAACGCAACGTCGAGGGGCTCAAACCGTTCCAACTCAGGCGCACCGTCAACCCCGGTGACGGTGGCGAGCCGATTGCAGTGATCGTGGATTTGCTCATGCCGAAAGGCGCCAGGACGACAAGAAATCGACCCAAACTCGTCGATGGATTGCGTGTGCAGGAAGCCGATGGCGGTGAAATCGCTTTGCACCACAATCTTAAGCTCTTGATCGCCGGAACCATGCCGGACGGACGCAAGAACGAAGTCGAAATGCTGGTCGCCTCGATTCCAGTTCTGCTGGTGATGAAAGGCTATGCACTGGTTCAGCGGGACAAGAAGAAGGACGCCTACGACATCTATTTCTGCATCCGCAACCACAAGGGCGGGATAGACGCGCTGGCAGCCGAATGCACCAGGCTGCTTGACGACCCGGTCGCGCGGGAAAGCTTCTCGAACATCGCCGGTAAGTTCAGTAGCGAAGACGCTTTCGGACCGCAAACAGTACGATCGTTTGTCGAAGGTTCACGTGCGCTTGGCGACATGACACCAGCACAAATGCAGGAAGATGCGTTTCGACAGGTCCAGGCATTCCTCTCAGCGCTCGGCATCGCGAAATGAGCGCCCACGCCTACACCGAAGACCAGCTCGTCGAACAGCCCGCCATCGCCCTATTCGCGGAACTGGGCTGGCAGACCGTATCGGCGTTGGAAGAGGTGTTCGGCACGAGCGGCATCGGCACGCGCCCAGATACGTCTCGCCATCGAGGATACGCTGGACGACGGCCTACCCCGCGCGTTCACGAAAGAGATCTACAGCGACAAGTGCGCAGTGTTGTTCGAGCATGTGTATGAGAGCTACCAGGGCGACGGCGCGAGCGTGTACGCCGGGGCCAGATAATAGCCCTGGGCTGACGTAGTCATTGCGTACCGGTGCACTTTCGCGCCGCGCGCCAACCGCGGTTAATGTGTGGATAAGAAGCATCGCATTCTCCACTACACTCGAGATCATGTATTACGGCGAACGCTTCAACAGTATCACCCATCTCGCCGGCATGGTCCTCGCCGTTGCGGGTACAGTAGTGCTGATTGTGATCGCGGCGCATAGCGGCGATGTGTGGAAGATTGTCGGCGTCAGCGTCTACGGCGCGGCCTTGTGCATCCTCTACGGCAGCTCGACGCTGTACCACAGCCTGCGCGGCCGGGCGAAAGTAATTCTACGCAAGCTCGACCATTGCGCCATCTACATCCTCATAGCCGGGACCTACACGCCGTTCGCGCTGGTGACCTTGCGCGGACCCTGGGGCTGGACGCTGTTCGGCTTTGCCTGGGGCCTCGCCGGCATCGGCATTGCGCAGGAGTTCATATTCGGCAACGGTGCGCGCCGCCTGTCGCTCGTAATCTACGTCATAATGGGGTGGATGAGCCTGGCAGCCGTCGTCCCGCTCGCGCGCGTTTTGGGCGCGGCCGGGCTCGCCTGGCTCGTCGCGGGCGGCGTGCTATATACGGGAGGGATCGCTTTCTATTTTTTCGACGAGCGCGTGCGCCATTTCCACGGCGTCTGGCATCTGTTCGTCCTCGGCGGCAGCGCGGCGCATTTCATCGCCGTCGCGTTCTACGTCGCCTGAAGCCGAGGCCGGCTCGCGCATTCAGCACAGCCGCTTGCCGAACCGCGGCCTTCGGGATCAGCTCAGCTTCGGACGCAGGTCGCGCACCCGCACTGCCTTGCCCATGGAGCGCGGCAGTTCTCCGGGCTCTTTCACCACCACGTCCGTGGTGACCCCGATGATCGATTTGATGTGATGCCGCACCGACTCGGCGACGACGGCGCGCGCTTCGGCGGTGGGCACGACACTGGGCATGATTTCGACCTCGACAGTCAGATGGTCGAGAGAACTTTTTCTTTCGACGACCAGCTGATAATGCGGAGCGACGTCAGGCAGACCGACGAGCACCGCCTCGATCTGCGACGGATACACGTTCACGCCGCGGATGATCAGCATATCGTCGTTGCGGCCCGTGATGCGTTTGATGCGCACATGCGTACGGCCGCAGTCGCAGCGCTCGTGGCTCAGGCGCGTGATGTCGCGCGTGCGATAGCGGATCATCGGCAGCGCCTCTTTCGTGAGCGTAGTGATCACGAGTTCGCCCGTTTCGCCCTCGGGCAGCGATTTGCCGGTATCCGGGTCGATCACTTCGAAAACGAAATGGTCCTCCCAGCCGTGCAGGCCGGCTTGCGCTTCCAGGCACTCGCAGGCGACGCCCGGCCCGAGGATTTCCGACAGGCCGTAGACGTCGATCGCCTTGAGTCCCAGGCGCGCCTCGACCTCGCGCCGCATGGCTTCGCTCCAGGGCTCGGCCCCGAACAGGCCGATCTCCAGTTTGGACTTGCGCAAGTCGACGCCTTCCTTCTCCGCCACTTCGGCGATCGCAAGCGCATATGACGGCGTCGCGCACAGCACGCGCGCGCCGAAATCGGCGATCAACACGATCTGACGCTCGGTGCCGCCTCCCGACATCGGCACCACCGTCGCGCCCAGCCGCTCGGCGCCGTAATGCGCGCCGAGGCCGCCGGTAAACAGGCCGTAACCGTAGGCGTTGTGCACGATATCGCCCGGCCTCGCGCCGGCGCAGGCGAGCGAGCGCGCCATCAAGTCGGCCCAGGTGGCGAGGTCTTTCGCGGTGTAGCCGACCACCGTCGGCTTGCCGGTGGTGCCTGACGATGCATGCAGCCGCAACACTTCGGAGCGCTCACACGCGAACATGCCGAACGGGTAGTGATCGCGCAAATCGGCTTTCTGCGTAAACGACAGACCTGACAGGTCTTCCAGGCGCTTCAAGTCGCCGGGCTCGAAACCGAGCGCCTTCATGCGCTCGCGGTGAATGGCTACGTTGTCGTAGGCGTGCTTGAGGCTGGCCTTGAGCCGGCGCAACTGCAGTTTCCGCAGCTCCTCGCGCGGCATCGTTTCCGCCGCCGCTTCGAACATGAACGCGCGTGCGCCGCGGTTGGACGCAGGTTTGCGCGATGCACTCGCTTTCTTGCTCGCTGCGCTGCGGCTTTTGCTGGTCACAACACCCATACTGCCTCCCCCTTGTTAAGTTGCCTTCTGCTAAGCGGTCTCTCGACGTCGGCATTGGTCGTAATACCTGCTCCGAGCCAATTGCCACGGGTCTAATTTTACGCTCCAATCCCCTGCGTCCGCCACGCATGCGTAAACGCGATTGTGGGCGTTTGCTGACGAAAGCCGGTCGAAGCGTTATCATAATGACAAATGAATAAGATCCGGAATCCTGCCTGCGGCGGCACCGCATGACTGCACACCACACTGACGCCGGTCCTCCTGCGGGCTTCATCGCGCGCGAGCACCCCAGTCCATTCAACGACCTCACGGGCCCGATTTATTCGCGTCGCGATGGCCGGCGGCGCATCATCGGTCTGCGCGTGCTGCAAAAGCACTGCAACCGCAGCGGGATCATGCACGGCGGCATGATCGCAACGCTTGCCGACGTCGCACTCGGCCACAATCTCGCCCTTCAATCCGACCCGCCGCGCGGCATGGTCACCGCGAACCTGTCGATCAATTTTGCCGACAGCGCAAGGGTAGGCGACTGGCTCGAGGCGTACGTCGACGTGCACAAACACGGCGGTCGGCTCGCGTTTGCGAATTGCTACATCCACTGCGGCGACAAGCGCATCGCACATGCAAGCGCCGTATTTGCATTCGCAGGCGAGCGCCGTGCGGATACCTGAGGCGGCACGAATCGCGGTCTAACCATAACGCGACAGCATAAGCTTTAGGGGTTCATCCGCCCTGCCGGTCGGCGCGGCTGACAATTGCGGGATACCTTCCTTGGTCATCGAGGCAAATCAGCATGAAAATATGTCAGTACAACAACAACCAGGCCGGCGCGGTCGCCGACAACCAGGTCTATCCGATCGGTGCGGCGCTGGTACGCGCAGGCCATGTGCGCAGCGGCTACACCATGCTCGAAGTTATCGATGCGCTTGCGAACAAGCCGGGCGCGATGGATTCGATCCGCGACGTTGCCAAGAGCGGCACGCCGGCGGCGCTCGCCTCGGTGAAGTTGCTGGCCCCGATCACCAACCCGCCTTCGATCTGGTGCGCCGCATCGAATTACCGGGCACATCAGCAGGAAATGGTGGCGCGCGTCAAGTCGACCGGCGCCACCCAGAACATGAGCAAGGAAGACCTGATGGCGGAGTTCTTCCTCAAGCCTGTCAGTTCCATCGTCGGCCCCGGCGGCAACGTGATTCTGCCCAAGGTCTCCAAGCACGTAGATTTCGAATGCGAGCTTTGCGCCGTCATCGGGAAGACTGCGCACAAGGTCAGCGCCGCCGAGGCGCTGGATCATGTCTTCGGCTACCTGATGCTATGGGACTTGAGCCAGCGCGATCCCTGGGGCATCGGCCGCCAGAACACGCGCAACATGCGCAAAGGCTTCGATACCTTTACCGGCCTCGGACCCTGGATCGTCACTGCAGAGGAGATTCCCGACCCGCACAACCTCAGGTTCCACGTCGACCAGAACGGCCAGACCAAGATGACCGCCTGGACTGGCGACATGATCTGCAGCCTGTTCGATCACATCCCGTTCCTCTCCGGCTGCGTCACTCTGGCTCCGGGCACGCTCATCACCACCGGAACGCCGGCGGGCGTGCAGCGGCTTGCGCCTGGTGATCACCTGAAAGGCGTGATGGAGAAGATCGGCGAGATGGAACTGCGGGTAGTCGCTGAAACCTGATTTCTGGCGACCGCTGCAGAGCGCATGAGGCGCGTCCGGATGCAGGTGATGTTCGGCGGCTACGCCTTGCCCACCTGCGCCATCTCCTGCAGCAGTCGCTTTGCCAGCGCCTCGGCCGGCAACACGCCGACCTGGGTGCTCTTGCCGCCTCTGGCAGTGGAGACAACCAGGATCTTTCCGGCAATCCAATAGTTTCCCTGGTATGTCTTGCCGTCAAATTCGCAGGTTATCCTGCGGCGCTGTGGTTCCTTGTCCATGCTATGCCTCCTCAGTTTGCATACTGCTGATTATTGCCCAGTAATTTCCTAAGAATCCATCTCAGAATTATCGAAATGGCCTATGGTGTAGGAGAGCATGAGCGGAAATATCCCCGGATTTTGAAATGCGCCCTAAGCGGGAATCGCATAATTGTTCTTCCTGAACAGTTTCAGGCAGGCATCCGCAACGACCGGGTCATAGGCGCTTGCGCGACCGCGTTCGATCTCCGACAATGCCGCTTCGATTCCGAGCCCCGCGCGATAGGGCCGATGCGAGGACATCGCTTCGACCACATCGGCCACCGCCATGATGCGCGCCTCGAGCAGAATCGCCTCGCCCTTCAAGCCCTGCGGATAGCCGCTGCCGTCCATGCGCTCGTGGTGCTGTAACGCAACCTCGGCCACCGGCCAGGGAAATTTCACCTCCTTTAGCACATCGTAGCTCGACCGGGCGTGCCCCTGGACCAATTGGATCTCAACCGGACTGAGCTCTCCGGGCTTGGACAGAATCTCCGACGGAATCCTGATCTTGCCTATATCGTGCAGATAGCCCGCGACCCGCAGCCCTTCCTGGCGACGCGTGTCGAAGCCGAGCTCCGCGCCGACGGCGACCGCGATTTCCGCCACCCTGCGTTGATGGCCCGCGGTGTACGGATCGCGCAATTCGCCCAGGGTCATGGCCACCTGGACCGTGCTCATGAACGCATTTTCGAGCAGCATGAAATAGCCCTGGATCTGCTCCTCGGCGCGCTTTTTCTCGGAAATGTCCTGCATCATTCCAATGACCGCGGGTCGGCCGCCATGGGTCGCGCGCGCGCCGTGCGCACCGATCTCGATCGCCGAGCCATCCTTGCGCACACCGGTGAACTGGTAGCTTGCGATGGCGACCTCGCCTTCGACCTGCTGGCGTATTCTTTCCGCATTGATCCTGCGGTCCTTCCCGGCGACAATCGACGACGGACTGCAGCCGTTCAGCTCCGCCGCGCAGCCGTAGCCGAAAATCTCGGCGAAGCGCGGATTCACGTAGACCAGCTTGTCGTCCTGGATGATATAAATGCCTGCGATGGCCTGCTCGACCAGGCCGCGGAATCGCCCTTCCGATTCGACGAGCTGCCGCTCGCTCTGCTTGCGCTCGGTGGTATCGCGCAAAGACCACACACGCCCGACAACGGTTCCATCCAATATCAGCGGGGAAGAATGGCACTCGTAAATACGGCCGTCCTTGAACGTCAGCGAGTCCGTAGACTCGGCGTCCGATGCGCAAGACGCATGCACCTTTGTCGCGAAGGCGTCCGCCTCGTTCAGCTGGCACGCGACGAGATCCAGCAAAGTCTCACCGTCGCTGCTATCCAGCAGTGGCCGTGGAATGCACCACAGTTCGGCAAACCGCCTGTTTGCCTGGATCACTTTGCCCCTACCGTCAACGGCGAGAATTCCGTCGACTGTCGATTCGAGTATGCCCTTGAGCTGCACCTCGCTCTTTCGCAACGCGTCCTGTGCCCTCTTGCGGTCGGTGACGTCTTCGCCCATGCCCCGCACCACGGGCGTGGCCACATCCTCGGCACGCAGCGTGTTGTGGTATTCCCACCAGCGCGATTTGCCTTCCGCGGTGCGGATTTCCATCAGGCCCCGCGCCCTGCCCTTGGTCCGAATCTCGTCGAGGTAGCCGGCAATGCCGTCGCGCGCGCCGCGCGTCAGCAATTCGGCCACGTTCATGGAGAGCAGCGCTTCCCGCGAATACCCGGTGAACCGGACCATCGCCGCATTCACCGATAGCAGCTTTCCTTGCAGATCGTGGGTGCAGATTACAACTCCGCTGTTTTCGACCAGATCGCGGTAGCGGTCCTCGCTCTCGCGCAGCGCGCTCTCGGCCTGCTTGCGTTCGGTGATGTCGCGCACGACGGTGACCATCATCCAGCCCTCGCTCGAGCGCTGGGCGCGGCGGCGCAATTCAGTCCAAACAACGGAGCCGTCCTTGCGCTGCCGCCGCATCTCCACCGGGTCGGTACCCGCGCCACCCGCGATTATGGCGTCGTAGACCTGCTCCAATTCGGCGCGCGGAGTCGAAAGCGCGCCGTCGGGACCCAGCGCGAGCAGTTCTTCGCGCGTGCAACACTGCATGCGGCAGGCCGCATCATTGACATAGACAAAGCGCATGCTGGTTCGGTCGACCAGGTACACCGCATCGGCAGTGGCATCCATGGCCGCGTGAAGGCGCTGCAGGTCATGGATGCGTTTCACCCGTTCCGTGATATCGGCGCCTACGCCGCGATAGCCCTTGAACGCGCCCAAGGCATCGAAAATCGGATCGCCGCTGATCGAAAAATGGCGCTCGGTGCCGTCGGGCCAGAGGCGCGAAAACTCGATCTGGCGAAACGGCTGGTGCGCGTCAAGCAGCGCCCGGTGCGCCCCCCAGCCCGCCTCATCCGGCGGCAGATCAGGCGTGTCCCATTGGTGCTCGCTGATCTGCGTGGCGCGCACAAGCGCCGACTCCGTGCTCGACTTGCTGACTGCCGAATTCCGCAGCATGAGCCGATGCCCAGCGTCGCTCTCCCAATAGAAATCGGATGACATCTCGGTCAGGCTGCGAAATCGCGCCTCGCTCTCCTGCAGCTTGCAGTTCGCCGCCTTCAACTGCGCGAGCTTGTCCTCGATTTTGCGCGAGAGCGCCAACTCGTGCAGCGTGTGAAAAATGACATCGTCCAACGGTGGTGCCGCGGCGGGCGCGCCGCACCCGCCCCAGCGCTGCAGCACCGCATGCAGTTCCGCCAGAAACACCTCGGCTTGCAGCGGCTTGATCAGATAGCGCACTGCTCCCAGCGTCAAGCCGAACTCCTCGTCCTCCGGGCGCACATTAGTCGCGGAGTAGAAAATGAACGGGATGCCCCTGAGCCGCGCATCCTGCATCCAGGCGCGACACAGACCGAAGCCGTCGAGCTTCGGCATCAGCACATCCGAAACGATGGCATCGGGCAGATGGCGCCGCGCGGCATCCAGCGCCTCCAAGCCGTCGCCTGCGACGGTCACCCGATAGCCGTTTGCGAGGAGCAGCATCCCGAGGAGATTGCGATTCTCCTCGTCGTCCTCGACAATCAGCACGCGAGTCATGCGACGCCTTCCCGTTGGATACTCGACGCGCATAGCGGACGAAGTGCGCGATCGGGAGAATAAGGGAGCATCGGAGTTCGGTCGATTCTCATGGATGCCGCCAAAGTTACTCAGGAAGCGCGTAGCCCTTCTCGCGGAATAGCTTGAGGCAGGCGCCGGCAACGATCGGGTCATATGCGCTTTCACGTCCACGCTCGATCTCAGCCAGGGCTTGGTCGATTCCCAGAGCCGGTCGGTACGGCCGATGCGACGCCATTGCTTCAATTACGTCCGCTACCGCGATGATGCGCGACTCCAGTCGGATCGCCTCGCCCTTGAGCCCTTGGGGGTAGCCGCTGCCGTCCATGCGCTCATGGTGCTGCAGCGCGACTTGCGCTATGGGCCAGGGAAACGCCACGGCCTTCAGCACATCGTAGCTCGCCCGTGCATGTCCCTGAATGAACTGGTACTCGATCGGCGTAAGTTTGCCGGGCTTGGCGAGGATCTCTGACGGAATGGTGATCTTGCCGATGTCGTGCAGGTAGCCGGCGACGCGCAATCCCTCCACGCGGCCTGCGTCAAATCCGAGCTCCACACCAATGGCGACGGCGATTTCCGCCACGCGCCGCTCGTGGCCGGCAGTGTACGGATCGCGCATCTCGCTGATGATCGTTGCCACCTCGACGGTGCTCATGAACGCGGTCTTGAGTTGTTCGACGTAGCGCTGGACTTCCGCCTCGGCGCGCCGGCGCTCAGCCTCGCGTTCAAAGTTATCCATAGCAAAGGACACGTCAGTGGCCAGCTCCTCCAGCGTGGACAGTAAATCGTCGGTGAAATAGCCGGCCTCGCGCGAATAGAAGCTGATGGCACCGATCACCGCGCCGCCCTGGCGAATCGGCAACTTTGCCGAGGCTCGCGCGCCGGTGCGCGACCCCAAGTCATAGCGCGGTGCGCGCGCGCAATCCGTGACAAGGTCGTGGTCGATCATGCCCTCGGACGCGACCCGCATGGGCCCGGTCAGTGCGCGCCTTGCGGCGCCGCTTGGATTTGCAGCGATGCTCAGCTCATCCGTATAACCGGCGTCGGAACCGTACTTGGCCATGGGCACCAAGCGCTGGCCGCTCTTGTCTATCAGTCCGATCCAGGCGAACAGGAAATGTCCGTGCTCTACCGCCAGTCGGCACACCGCCGGAAACAACTCCTCGCGGCTGCGGCAGCGCACGATCATGTGGTTGGTCTCGGACAGTACGGCATAGAGGTCCTTCTGCCGCGCCAGAGCCGCTTCGACGTGTTTGCGCTCGGTAATGCCGGTGCCGACGCCGCGGTAACCCGTGAATGCGCCGGTCGCGTCAAACAACGGATCGCCACTAATCGAGAAATAGCGTTCCCTGTCGTCGGGGCCAAGGCGCGAGAGCTGAAAATCGCGAAACGGCAGATGCGCGTCGAGCAGCGCACGCTGTGCCTGCCAACCCGCCCTGTCAGGCAATATATACGGCATTTCCCAGGGGCGGCTGCCGCAAGGGGTGCACCATGCTGACGCCAGTTTCATACCGGCATCCGTGCCGCCATGCGTCAAGCGGTGCTCGGCGTCGCTCTCCCAGTAGAAGTCCGAGGACATCTCGGTCAGGCTGCGGAAGCGCGCTTCGCTCTGGCGCAGCGATTTGTTCGCGATTTCAAGTTCCGCCGTGCGCTCGGCGACGCGGCGCTCCAGCGCCTCGCTCGCGGCATGCAGACCGCTTAGGGAGCGTTTGCTTTCCATCGCGCAACGCAGCGCGCGCGCGATGCGTCCTGCACCCGATTTCCCTTTGAGGAGGTAATCGTATGCGCCACAGCGGATAGCATCGCGCCGCAGGTCGTCGTCAGGCTGTCCCGTCAGCACCACTAACGGCAGCGCGGGCGCCTCGGCGGGAATTGCCTGCACCGTGGCGAGCCCGATGCTGTCTGGCAGGTCGAGATCAGACAGCATTGCGTCGATGCGTCCCGTTTGTATCTGGGTCAAGGCGTCTTCCAGTCGCTCCACCCAAGTGATCGCGAATTCTCCCACAGCGTGATCTTGCAGCGCCAATAGCACGAGTTGCGCGTCGTCATCGTTGTCCTCGAGCAACAGCAACTGGCATGCGGGTGCGTGCAAGGCGCCAGCTCCGCGGCCGTCTGCCGCAAGAGGGGCCTGCAAAGCGACCACTGAAGATGAAATTCCGACTCGATTCACGGTATCAGCGTGCATACGTTTGCAATCTCCGCTTTGCGCAGGGTTGTTCGGCGATCGGCAAGGGGATGGGGCAGGTGCTCGCAATTGCTGCCGCGCCTTCACAACTGCGACGCGCTCTGTGTCTGAGCCACCAGTGGCTTCTGCAATGCTTTCTCCAGCCGAGCAATACGCGCTCCCATGTCCTCGACCTGAGACCGATCCGGCGCAGCGTTGGAACTGAGGTAGGAATTGGTCGTCCACCAGTCAATCCCCATCTCGCGCGCCTTTTCGACGGAGCAGACGAGCAGGCGAATCTGGATGGTCAGAAGCTCAATGTCGACCAGCTTGATCTTAATGTCGCCGGCGATCACCAGACCTTTGTCCAGAATGCGTTCCAGGACATCCGCCAGGGTCGCGGATTCCACTGCGTGCGTCATGCTTCCCTGTGTTCTTTTCGGTGCGGCCATATGCTCTCTACCCAGTTGCGTCATCGGCTTGCGCCAACGACATTGCCTACAACAACTTCCCCAGCGGCCCGAGATCCAGATTCAGATCGTCATCGTTCAGACCGAACTCTTGTTTCAGCCACTCCAATTGCTCATTCAATCCGAGAAACGTCAAGCCCAGGCGCTCGACCTCCTCGTCCGTCAGCGAACCGGATTCGATACGCCGCAGAGCCTGTTTCTCCAACAACTGGCGAATCAATTCGACCAGCGTCAAGACCAATTGCCCCAAGCCCTTCTTAACGTTTTCCGGATCCAAGGCGATTCGCGGAGAAGGGATTGCGCGCCCCGCCTCTTCTGCCGCATCCGGGAAGGGAAACGAAAGACTTGCGCTCATGCGCACTCCTTTGGCGATTGCGCTCGCGCGCGCGAGTTCAAAGCCAGGCTGAGCCCCTGCGCGGTTTCAACCGAAGTGAGGGTGAGTTGCAGACCCAGATAGATCAGGTCGACGTCAGCCACCGAGATCACCACTTCCCCGACCACAACGACCCCCGTATTCAATACGCGGTCGAGAATCTCGCACAGGGAAATCCTGTCCCGAGCGAAACGGGGCTCCTTGGCCAAGGCTCAGTCCGCCTCAGCCAAAAGGCGTTTATAGATGCTGCGCGCCATATGTGGAGCGGCGTTGCGCTCATAGTTTGCGGCCAGATCCAACAACGTCGCACTCGCCGCGTCCGCCTCCGGAGTTCCCGGGTGGTCCTCAGCGAGTTCCCAGTACAGCCCCATTGCCTCGCGGAAATTGCCCTCACTGCGGTAGCGCTGCGCCATGGCGAGCAGCCGCTCGAGCAGCACATGGTTCACGACGGTATCCGTCTTGGGCTTTACCGAACTGCGCGCCTTCGAGACAGCCGGCTTTCTGCTCCTTGGCGCGCCTGTATCTGCTTCTGTCATCAATTGATTGCTGTCTGGTGCCATTGCATGTTTCCTTTCGTGCATGACGCATTGAATGAATCCGATGCCAAATAAAGAGTCCGGCCTAGCGCGCGCAGCGGCTCCAGCCCGCGCGGTTCTGCTTGCCGCGATACCAGCGCCAGGTGCCGGCCGGCGCGTTCAGCGTCGTAGCGGCGCAGCACGCGCTCCTCCGCGCGGCGCAGCGCGCGGCAGGTCGGGCAGTGGGACGCCGGCGTGACCATGTTCACGAACAGGAGCGGAACCGCGACACCGAGCCGAGCGCAGGCAGCCAGCAGGTCTTGCGTCTCCGCCTGCGCCATCTCGACGGGAATCGTCACCAGCACGAGCGCCGCCTGCGCGGGATCGGCCAGCACCCGCCGAAACGACTTCACCTGCTTGGAAAGTTGCACCATCATGCGCGAGATTTTCGGGAGCCAGATCACGTCCCGGTATTTCAAGAACAGGCTGAAAAAAGTCCTGAGCCATTTCTCGATCAGCTCCGGCATTTCCAGAAAACGCAGCAGATGCCCGGTCGGCGCCGTGTCGAGGACGAAAAGGTCATACCTGCGCTGGTCCATCAGGTCCAGGATCCGCGTGAGCGCCAGCATCTCGTCCAAGCCGGGAGGGGCCAGATCGAGCATACGCGCCATGACTTCGCGGTCGAACGCGACTTCCATGCCCGACTCCCCGCCGCGGCGTTCGAAGATCCCCGTTAACTCGGCCGCGTAGTCCCGCCGCAAACGTTCGTACTCCGCCCCCGCGTCCAACTCGATCGCGCTCAGCCCCGGCGCAACCCGGGTTTCCTGCGGGCCGATTTCGCAGCCGAGGCAGGCAGCAATCGAATGCGCGGGATCTATGGAGAAGAGCAGAATTTCTTTCCCGCCGCGCTCTTCGGCCAGGCGCAGCGCCGAGGCGCAAGCGAGCGTGGTCTTTCCCACCCCGCCCTTGCCAGCGAACAAGAGGAGTTTCAACGACGCCGCGGGCAGGAGGGCCGGATTACCGACTGCCGCACGCCCGGCGCCGAATGCCGCGCGTTGATGTTCGACGTTCTTCGCTTCATGGTTTGGCCTTGTCTGTGCAGCGTTTGATCGTGCCTGCGGCAACGCCCGCGCCTCGTCCCAGAGGGCCAACAGCCTCTCGCTTCCCCGCTGTCCCTCGAGGAACAGCGGCAGCCCCCACACGCTATAGCGTGCAAACTCGCGCTCGAGCTCCTCGAATGCGCGCATCTGTCTCGCGGTCGATTCGGCGCAGACCGGACAGTCGGGCTGCGCTTTGAGCAAGCGGTTCACGACCAGGTCGCGCACCCCGAGGCCGAGCCGGTCCAACTCTGCGAGCAGGGTCCGCGTCACATGAAGGCTCAAAGTCTCCGCGAGCATCACCGGCACGAAGCGGCAGCGCTCGGGCGCGCGCAGCAGCGCCCACAGATGCGCGAGGTCGGCCGCGGTCTCTTGCAGAAAGCGGTCAACCGCATCTTTGCGGTACGTACCCCGATAAAGCCGAGCCATGTACCGATGCTTGGCGAGCATCGTGTCTAGCGCAGCCAGCCACTGCTGCATGAGCGCGGGCAGCGCAAGCAGCCGCAGCGTATGGCCCGCGGGCGCCGTGTCCACCACGATGGTGGCATAGCGGGCCTCCTTCACCCAGGCCGCGATCTCGAGCAAAGCCATCACTTCATCCAGACCTGGAACCGACAGATCCAGAAGCTGGGCTACATCGGCCTGATCGAGAAAGGTGCCGCGCAGGGCAACGCTGCGAAGATGCTCGTCGTGCTGCGCCTTGAAGCGCGCGAGGCTCGCCTGCGGATCCACCTCGCGCAGCGCCAGGTTCGCTGGCGGCGCGCACCCGGCAAGACAATCGGCGAGCGAATGCGCCGGGTCGGTCGAGGCCAAGAGGAAAGAGCGCGTCGGGTGTTTGCGGGCCAGATACAGCGCGGCGGCGGCGGCACAGGTCGTCTTGCCTACTCCGCCTTTACCACCGAAGAGCAGCAGGCGCAGTCCTTCCATCCGCAGGAATTCCGGTCCTGCGATTTCCCCGGATTTCATCTTGTCCTCTTTGTGGCGCGCGGCGCGTGCGCGGCATCGCGTAACGCGTGCTCGCGGCCATCCGCATCGATTGCGCCTGCATTCGATGCGTCATCGGCCTCCTCGCCCTCTTTCGTGCCGCCACGGCGCAGTTCGATGGCATCGAGCCGGTCGAGGAGTTCTTTTTCCTCGGCTTCGAATTGTGCTTCCGTGATCGCCCCCGTCTCGAGTCTCATATAGAGTTCGCCGAGCGATCGGGTCAGGCCCTCTGCCTCCCCCACGGTTTCCTGCCGCACCGCGGCGTCAATCTCTTTGAACACCCACAACAGGCTGTTGAACGGAGCCAGCAGCAGATTGTCCACGAGGAACATGGCGAGGCTCAGGCGGCCAAGGCGACACTGACGAAATGATGCGGCGCCCAAGGCCCGTTGAAATCGAAGGCAAAGGAGTTGTCGAACAATTTCGCCGCTTCGAACACGCCGTCCTCGAAGCTTTTCCTCGCGCTGCGCTCGACCAAACAGGCCAGATGCATCACCTCGCGCTCCTCCCGCGGCTGATTCTCCTTGATGCCTGCGCAGTGCGGGGCAAGCACTGCCGTTACCGCTTCCGTGTGCTGCTCGCGGTCCTGGGCGAGCAGGCGGTCGAACAGGCGACCCAACCCGATCTTGTCCTCCTGCGACGGGCCGCGCTGTTTTCCGAGCACTGCATCGCGCAATTCCGCCAGCTGCGGGTGACGCTTGACAAAGTATTCAAAAATATTGGGCACATCCCAGGCGACGCGCAGTCCCATCTCGACTTTCCCGCGCACGCCGTCCAGCTGTTCGACGAAGGTATCGCTGTTCTGCTTCAGGATACTCAGGACCGCTTTGGGACTGTCGGCGATGGTGCCGAAGGCCATAGGCAATACCGTGGTTTGCTCCATCAACCGCTTGACCACGGCATGATGCGCCACGAGGTTTTTGCGCTCCGGCCGGATACGCTTTTCCGCAATGTCGCTCACCAGCACGGCGATCGGCCCCTGGGCAACGCAATAAACCGTCGCTCCGTTGATGCCGATGTTCCCAATGTTCCTACAGGCAGGAAGCTCGCCCACATCGGTAATTGCATACAGGTAACGGCCGGCTGCAACTCGGGTCTTGGTATTCATGTGTGCACTTTCCTGATGTACTTGTCTAAGGTACTTGGCGATCCGGCTGCGGATTGGCTATTCAGTAAGACAACTGCCTGCGCTTCAGTTTGTCCGTCGGCGCCGAATGAATCTGAAGCGGCGAGGCTGCCGGGCACGCCCCGGGGGACAACACGGTCGAAGCCTCTGCGCTGCGCTTTTCCACGAAGCGCTGCAAGCGCAGTCCCTTTCTGTCGATTTCGGCGAGTTGGCCGCGGATTTCGACGCCCCGCCGCTCGGCGCGCTGCATTTCCTTCACCAGCCGCTGTCTTTCCATTTCCAGCATCGACAGCTCGAGCAAGGCGCCGGAGGAAGTCCGGGCACGGCGGCCATCGACCAGTCCGGCCAGCGTTTTCAGATGCTGCACGCCACGCTTGTCAAATGCCATGGTGCGCCTCCTTCAATGCCACTTTCGCGAGTTTCGGGCTGCGTGGGGTGCGCGCCGGCGTCCCGGCTTCGCCGGTCCGCGCAACCGGGATCAGCGTAGGCGTCACCGGGCAGCAGCGCTCCATGATCTCATCGAGCCGTTCCAGTCCCGCCGCCTGCCCGTCGTGCGTCACTTTGAGGCAATCGCCGTTCAGCACGTCATGGCACAGATCCCGAAACGCCGTGTCGGTAGCGGACACCGTGCCCTTGCGTGCGGCGACGATGCGGCCGAGCATGATGCAGGCACGGATCGTCGGCCGCGCATTGTTGACGCCGAGGGCTCGAAACTCCCGCACGATATCGACGATAGCCTTGGCTTGCTTCCACGGCAGCCCCGATTTCGCTTGTGTGATCGCGACTTCCGTCTCGAGGTCGTGGTGGCCCACTTTAACCGTAATCATGCGGTCGGTGAGCGCGTCCTGGGTCTTGTGCACGCCGGCATACTCCTCCGGGTTGCTGGTAAAAATGGCACTGAACTCCGGATGCACCTGCAGGTAACCCTCGCCGAAGCGCACCTCCGGCAATTCGAGCAACCGCTCCTCCAGTATCGACAACAGCACGTTGTTGGCCTCTGGGCGCGAGCGCGTGAACTCGTCGTAAATGAGCGTGAAGCCGTACTTGCATGCGGTGGTGAGGCGGTTATCCACCCACTGCTTGGAGACGTTCTCCTCTTGCTTCAGGACCGAGCTGATGTAGTTGTCGACCACCTTGGTGGAGCGATATCCCGTTTGCCCGCCGATCAGATCGGAACTGCCGAACTCGTCGTCGCCGTGGATCAGGATGACCTGCCGTCCAAGCTTGGCCGCCACGTGCATGGCCAGAGCCGTCTTCCCGGTGCCGGCAGGCCCGCTGAAATGGATCGGATAACCGGCTCTGATATAGTCGAGCGCCTTGTTGGTGATGCTCTCGACGTAGGGTGTCTCGACGAAATCGGGTTTCTTCTCCAGCGTCAGGACGGTCAACTCTTCGGCTTGATTCATGCAACTACTCCTCGCGGTTCATGGTTCGTGCTGCGTGGCTCGTCATAGGTACTAGGTTCGCGGCTCGAGCTGCACACGACGAGCATCGAACAACGAGCCACGATCTTCACTTCTTCTTCGATTTCACGCTCAATCGGCTTGACGCGCGCATCGCTTTGCCGGCAGCTGCCTTCTTCCTGACTGTAGTTGGCTGGCGCGCTGCCGGCGTGCCGCGCAGGGCCGCTGCGCTGCCTTGGGTCGCAGGCAAATAATGCGGAATCTCTCGTTGAACCGAAGTGTTCTCGCGGCCCTTCTGCAACGAAGCGTTGCGCCATTCGTGCAAGCCGGACACCAGGGACCTTACGTCCTGCGTTGCCTTCGCCAGCGTTTCGGCCATTTCGTGCGCCATCTCCCCGCGCGCTGCGTGAAAATTGCCGATCAGTCCCGCCACCTCGCGCACGCGCTCGCGACGGTCCTTGGCCAAGCAGGCGCGCTGCGCCCGGGCACTGCGGCGATACGCTTTGGCAAGATTGACTCGTCCTTCGGTAAGATCGGTGCGCAAGTCGGCGATAAAGGTCGCCACCGCTTCGCTTGATTGGTGCAGCCTGCGCTGCAGACCGCGCCGCATGTGGACACGCTCCCGGCGAAACTGCTCGCGCAAGCCAACGGCGTCGGCGCGCAACGCACACACGTCGACCGAGCGACTCACGCGATCGCCGATGAGGCCGGATTTCGAAGTCCTGGCCATCGTCGCGCGCTCGCGGCCGAACGCTTGAAGCATCCTGGCTGTTTGCACCCTGCTAGCGCCCACCGCCATGTGGCGCTCGCGCGCCGAAGTGGTAATACTCTGCGTCAGGGCTTTCATTTGGTCTCTCATAATGAATCCTTTCTCTATTTCAGCTGGGCATGTAGCCCATCATGTGCCAGCGATCAAAAATCAGCCACCGACAGCCAGCCCTTAGTGCCGCGGTCCGCTTGCCTGTTCCATCAGCTTCCGGCTCCGGCAAGACAAATCCTTTGATTTCCCGTCAGCCGGAAGAGGCCGTTTGGGTCCCTCCCGGATGCGGAAATCGACACCGTGTGAATCTTTACGCCGGAGCGGCCGCACTCGCCGTGAGTCCGATTGCCTCTGCATACTTGAGATAGGTCTCGACCGACGCGATTACGACGCGCGCTTCGATCGACAGCAACTCGATCCCGACCAGCGACACCTTGACCCAAGCGTCAATGACGATGCCCTTGTCCAGGATGCGGTCCACCACTTCAGCCAAACTCGACGAATCCGTCGACTTCTGTACTTTTGCCATTTTGCTTCTCCATAAGTTTCCCCCTGGGGGTTGTCTTGCCTACGAAGCTCGGGGTAGGGGTCTTCGTCATACTCCTATACGCAATAACGGTGCCAGGTGTGCGACGCCGGACCCTACGGAAGTTTGTCGCCAGCAAAAGCAATGCGTTACGAAGAAACCTGTGGTTGAATGGAAATTCAAGATGAGCGAATAGAGGAATAAATACTAAGGAAAGGACACCAGAGGTGCGGAGCCTTGTCCTGTGGACAACACCGCATGGATCGCTTTCAGCATTTCATCATGGCGAAACGGCTTGGCGACGAAGGCGGAGACGAGGCCGGTGCGCAGGGTCTCTTGCACCAAGCTATCGTCCTTATAAAAATAGCCGGAAACAAGAATCATCGGCGCCAAGCAGGATGTTTCGCTCCGAATCCGACTGGCGAGATCCACCCCTTCGATATCCGCCAGCTTGGCATCAATCAATATGAGGTGACACGCGGGCTTCGACTCCTTGAGCCAACGAAGCGCTTCAGTTCCTCCCTCCACTGTCACCACCGTGAACCGAACCCCCAGCAACAGCATCTCCAGCGCCCAACACACATCGGGGTCATCGTCCACCACCAGCGCGGTTAGGCTTTCAGCCATCGGCGCTCACCCTTCTCCCGCATTGGCCGCCAAGGGCAGCCGAACGGTGAGCGTGCTGCCCCGGCCTTCCTCGCTGTCTACCTCAATGACGCCCCCATGCTGCTTCACGATCGTGTAGCAGATGGATAGACCCAGCCCGGTGCCTTTGCCGACCGGCTGGGTGGTAAAGAAAGGATCGAATACTTTGCTCAGGTGCGATGTCGGTATCCCGCAGCCGGTATCGGACACGCATATCACCGCCTCGGCCGCCACGCTGCGAACGGAGATCACGATGCTGCCGCCGATGGGCATCGCCTGACAGGCGTTCAGGATCAGATTCATGAGCACCTGCTGCAGCAGGCTCGCGTTTCCGACAATCGGCACGGATGCGCGTTCATAGTCTTCGCGGATTTTTACCTTCTGTAGTTTCGTGCGGGGCGCCAGCAGGCCGGCGGTCTCGCGTACCAGCGCGACGAGGTTCACCGCTTCGACTTGGTCGCTAGGCGCGGGTCGCGCGAAGCGCAGCAGGTTTTCAATTATCGTCGACGCTCTCTGAATACCGTCAAGTATCTTGCCGACACACTCCTGCCGAAATAGCGGATCGCGCGACGCGTCTTGCAGAAACTGCGCGGCGGAGAAACCGACAGACAGCGGATTGCGCAATTCATGGGCGATGCCCCCGGCCATCACCCCCAACGCAGCGAGTTTCTCGCTCTGGTAGAGGCGTTCCTCGAACGCGCGCCGCTCGGACAGATCGCGACCGACCGCGACCACGCCGGTCACCGTACCTGAATCGTCACGGATTGGCGAACAGGACCAGTCGACCGGAACCAGCCTGCCCGAACGCGCTGCGAGGTTCAACTCCTGCAGCTTCACCGCGTCGCCCGCGGCCAGCCGTCGAATGATCGCCGCCATGTCATCGCCCTGCGTCGACTCGCACAGTTCCCCCAGCAGCTGCCCCCGCACCTCGTCCGCCCGATAATCAGAGATGTGCTCGGCGGCCGCATTCCAACTGATGATGCGGCCCTCGGCGTCGGTGGAAACGACCAGGTCGTTGGCGCTTTCGACCACGCTCGCCAGATGGCGCTCGATCATGCGCGCCTTCTCGCTCAATTGCACTTTCTCGGTGATATCGTCCATCACCAGCATGGCGTGCTCCACTACCTTTCCCGACTTCACCGGAACCACGGTGTAGTAATAGATGCGCGTGGGAATTCCCGGCGCCCGGTAGGTCATTTGCGCTCCGCGCAACGGCAAGCCGGTGTTGAAGACGCCGCGGACTTTGGCCTCCAATTGCGTAAATTCCAAGATCGCGCTGGGGAAGACATCGTGGATGGGCGCGCCGATTGTATTCGCATCGTTGCGCCGCGCCTTCTCGAGGAAGTTCCGGTTCGCCGACACCACGCGCAGTCCCCGGTCGATCAAGATAAGTGAAAAGGGGATGCTCCCGAGGAGCATGTGGTACAGCTTTTCGTACCAGCCTTCCGAGGGCGCAGTCGTTGACGCCGATGTGCCTTTCTTTGTGGATATCCGTTTGGCCGGCGCAACTGACTTCTTCACGGTTCGTCCTCAGAGAGCGCGGGACAAAAATTGTATGGCGGCCACGGCCCTCGCAACTCGAGGATAAGACCGGTGCCTTGATGCGCGTGCTGCACGTCTGAAAAAGCTGCGCGAAAATGCGCGAGCGCCGCGGAGGCCACGAGAAAGCTGCGATTGAAGACCATGCGTTCCGCGCGTCCGGTCACCGCGCTGGCATGGCAGCGCAATTGCGTTGACGCCATGGCATAGCGCACCAGGCTTGCGCTTAGCTCATCGGTCAGCCCCGCCACCCAGAGGCGCAAAGCGGCATCGATCGCGGCATCGAGTTGCCTCTGCTGCAGATAGCGGGCTCCCGGCGTTGGCGACAGCGCGTTAAGCCGCGACTGAATCGCAGGGTCCGACGCCGCGACCATCCGCCGTGCTTCCTCTTCGATTACATATCCTTTGACGCTCCACTCGGCCTTTCCGCGCAGTTCTTCCAGCGCGCGCACAATGCAATCGCGATGGCGGAGCAAGAACGAATCGAGGCTGTCCGCGGAGCGAAAAATCGTGCCGAATTTGACCGGCAGCACCGGTGACGCGCCCATGATCCGCTCCACCACCGCCTCATGCCGAAACGCCCGCGACGCGACCCAAGGCAACTTCTGCAAGTTCTCGTCACAGAATTCTGCCGAGTCCACATCTCCAATCACCGCCACCACGCCGGCCTGTTCTGCGGCTCGCACCGGATAGCGCTCGTCCACGCCGCGCAGTTCCTGCTCGGGCAGTCCCATTACGGCCGGAAGACATCCCCGCCGTGCCAGGCAATAGAGATAAATTCCGCGGGCTGCGGTTTCGGCATGCGAATCGGTCATTTGCTAATCGCGTTCAAAGCCGCGTCAAAATGCCGCGGCTGGATGAGCAAGGATCGAGCAACCGAAGCTTCCTCCGTCCCGCCGCGCGCCTCCACTGCTTCGCGGATGGCGTTCAATGCCGCGCGGTGAATGACGGCGCTCAAGTCGGCGCCCGTCTGACCAGCCGTGTTGGCCGCGATGGTTTCCAGATGCACCTCAGGGGACACCGGCTTGCCGCGCGCCTGTATGCGTAGAATCGCCAGGCGCGCCTGTTCGTCGGGCGGGGGAATTTCCACGACCACATCGAAGCGACCCGGACGCAGCAAAGCGGGATCCACGATGTCGCGGCGGTTCGTCGCGGCGAGGATCAGTACGCCCGTCAGCTTTTCCACCCCGTCCAGCTCCGCCAGGAACTGGCCCACGACCCGCTCGCTGACATTGGAGTCCGATCCTCCACCTCCGCGCCTGGGAACTAACGCATCGATTTCGTCGAAAAATACCAGGCACGGGGCCGCTTGCTTCGCTTTGCGAAACACCTCGCGCACGGCTCGCTCCGACTCGCCCACGTACTTCGACAGCAACGCAGGACCTTTCACCGAGATGAAATTGACCTGGATGGCGCTCGCCGCCGCCTGGGCAAGCAGCGTCTTGCCGCAGCCCGGAGGCCCGGTAAGCAAGATTCCCTTGAGCGGCCTCACCCCGGCGGCGTCAAACAACGCGCAATGCGCCAGCGGCCATTCCAGCGCTTCGCGCAGCAGCTGCTTCGGCCGCTCGAGTCCGCCTACATCGTCCCAGGTGGTCGATGGCACCTCGACGAACACCTCGCGCAGCGCGGATGGCTCCACGTCGCGCAGCGCCGCCAGGAAATCCGCCTTGCACAGCTCTAGCTTCATCAAAGAGTCATACGGGAGCGTGGCTTGGGCAAAATCGATCTCAGGCAATATCCTGCGCACGCAGATCATGGCGGCCTCTCGGCAGAGTGCTTCCAGATCAGCTCCCACAAAACCGTGCGTGATGTCAGCGAGCTGTTTCAGATCGACATCCTTGGCGAGTGGCATGCCGCGGCTGTGAATTTCCAGGATTTCCAGGCGCCCGTGCCGGTCCGGAATCGGGATGACGATTTCCCGGTCGAAACGCCCTGGACGGCGCAGCGCCGGGTCAATGGCATTCGGAATGTTGGTGGCAGCGATGACGATGACGTGCTCGCGCGCCTTGAGCCCGTCCATGAGGCTGAGCAGTTGCGCCACCACGCGTCGTTCCACCTGTTTTTCGCCGCCCAGATCCTCGCGCTTCGGCGCAATCGCATCGATTTCGTCGATGAAAATGATGCTCGGAGCCTGTTTCGCGGCCTGCTCAAAAATGGCACGCAGATGACTTTCGCTCTCCCCGTAGAACTTGCCGATGATCTCCGGTCCGTTGATCGAGAAGAAGTGCACGTCGGTTTCATGCGCGACCGCGCGCGCAATTAACGTCTTGCCGCAGCCGGGGGGACCATAGAGCATGACCCCCTTGGGTGCGTCGATGCCGAGCCGGGCGAACACCTCCGGAAAGCGCAAGGGCAGCTCGACGATCTCGCGCACGCGCTGGACTTCGCGCCGAAGCCCGCCGACGTCCTCGTAGGACAGGGTGGGCCGCCCGGCCCGATGGCCATCGGACTCGGAAGCCGCGCCCACGGGGCCCACCTTGAGCAGCGTCGGCGCCGCGATGAGCACCGGTCCCTTGGGCGCCGTCTCGCGCACCAGAAAGTCCAGGTAGCGGCTGCCAAAGAGGGTGCCGCGTATGCGGTCGCCTTCCACCACCGAAAGGCCGTCGAGCCGCGCGCCGATGTACTGAAGATCGCGGTCGGAGGGCAGTTCGACCGTGGGCGACAGGACGATCCGCTGCGCCGGCTGCGCGCGCACCTTGCGCACCGACACAACATCGTCCAACGCGACCCCGGCATTGCCGCGCGACAGTCCATCGAGTTGGATCCTGGCGCCCGCGCGCGCATCCTTGTACGCCGGCATGACCTTGCAAACCGTGCGGCGCTTGCCGACAACTTCCACGATGTCGCCAAGCTCTGCCCCCAATGCCTTGATATCGGCCGGGTCCATGCGCGCGAGCGCCCGTCCCACGTCCTTGCCCAGGCCCTCTGTCACTTTCAGGCGCAACGTGCCATCGGGCGTCTTGTCCATGCTTAACTCCCCGCTTTGCTGAGCTTGATTTCCAGGATGCCGTTGCGACACGAAGAACTCATCTTGTCCGGTGAAAAGCTGGCCGGGAGCAGCACTTCTTTCCGGTATTTCTTGTCCCCTTTCTCGGCAACCAGGATCAGGATGTCCTCATGCAGTTCCAGCTGCACGTCTTCTTGCATGATCCCTGGAACCTCGGCGACGATCAGCAGATGCTCGGCTTCGTCGAACACATCCACCATCGGTTCGCGGATCTCCTGCACTTCTACCTGCCCGCGCTCTTCGTCTCTGCGGATATTCCCGAACGGCTCGACCTTGACCCCTTTCTCGCCCAGGCCGGATTTGACGGAGAAGCCGTAGACTCCCTTGATGCGTTTATCCGAGCCCATGCTGAACTCGCCCGCCTGGTTCAGTTTGCCACCCGCCTGCTCGGCCTGTTCCGCCAGTTTTCCCAATTGGTCGATCAAGGTGCCGAGTCCCGCGATGAACCCGCCACTGCCGGATGACTCCGGGTCCGGCTTTGCGCCGAACATGGTACCCAGCTTGTCTCCGATTTCTTCGAGCCGCCGCTTGCCTTCCGCAAATTGCTCCGTGCGCTTCTTGCCGACCATGTCTTTGCCTCCTCGGTGAATGGTGGAATGCCTCAGTTCAGCATGCATCGTCCAACAGTTTCGTCGAGGCGCCCATGAATTGGGCTGAGGAAATCTGATACGCCTTCAGCTTGCTGTGGATGGTCTTGTAATCGATCTGGAGCAGCCGCGCGGCTCGCGCCTTGTTGCCTTTGCTGAGTTTCAAGGCCTGCAGCAGAATCGCACACTCCACTTGACTGGTCACCGGTTCGACCAACTGCTTCAACGGCAGGCTGCCCTCGGTTGCCAAGCGCGCCGCAGGAGACGAGAGCGGACACGCGCTCGAGCCGCCCTCCAAGGGGCAACGCTGTTCCGATTCGCCGTGCCCGAGACATTCCGACGAACCGCGGCGGCCGTCGAGCATCCCGAGGATTTCGGGGACGATCATTTCCTCGGGGTTATCGCAGAGCAAAACGGCGCGGCGCAGCTGGTTGCGCAATTCGCGCGCGTTGCCGGGCCAGTCATGCCGCTGGATCAGCCCCCAGGCGGCGTTGGTCAGGCCGAGCACCTGCTTGCCTAACTCGTCGTTTGCTTCGGCCATGAACCGCTTGACCAGAAAAGGAAGGTCCTCTTTGCGCTCGCGCAATGCGGGAAGCAAGATCGTGAATTCAGCGAGCCGATGATAGAGATCCGGGCGAAACAGCTGCTGCTCCATCATCGCCCGAAGATCCAGATTGGTCGCTGCGACTACCCGGAAATCCACGTCCTGCTCGACCGTGCTGCCGATGCGATGGATTTTCCTTTCCTCGAGAACCCGCAGGAGCTTGCCCTGCATCGACAGCGGCAAGTTGCCGATTTCATCGAGGAAGATCGTTCCTTCGCCGGCCAATTCGAAAGCCCCGGCCTGGGCGCGATGCGCTCCGGTGAACGCGCCTTTCTCGTGCCCGAACAGCTCGCTCTCGATCAGCGTTTCCGGGATGGCGCCGCAGTCCACCGCTACGAACGGCTTGGTGTTGCGCGGGCTTTCGCTATGGATCGCCCGCGCCACCAGTTCCTTCCCCGCCCCGGTCTCGCCCGTCACCAGGACCGAGAAATTCGTCGTGGCCACTTGCGCGACCTCCCGCAGCACGCGCTGAACCGCCGCACTCTGTCCCATGGTGTCCAAGAGCGAGCCGGCGTGCCCCGCGGCATCGTGGTGTTGCCGAATCTTCAGCCGCAACGCCATTTCTTCCAGGGCATGCTGCACCGTGAGGACGATATCCTCGTTGCGAAAAGGCTTGGCCACATAGTCGTAGGCCCCCGCCCGGATCGCGCGCACCGCATCGTGGGTCTTGCCATACGCGGTGACCATGATGACGGGCATCACTTTGTGGCGCTTCTTGACCAAGCCAAGGACCTCGAATCCGTCCATGTCCGGCAGACCGACATCGAGGAGCACCACGTCGGGCGCCTGCTGTCCGATGCTGGCGAGCGCCTCCCCCCCGCTCGCCACTGCCACCGGCGTGAACCCGGCCTGTCGAACGAGATTGGACATGACCCAACGCGCGTCCTCCAGGTCGTCCACGATGAGCACTCTGGCGGGAGCGCAAGTCGGCGCGTCGACGCATGCCTGCCTTTGTCGTCCTTTCGCAGTCAGTTCGACATTCATCATTGCGCCTTTGCCTGCCTTTCCCTGAGCGAGGGAAGTAGGTGGCGCACCAGAATGTCCGCATCCAGATGCGGCTCCACCGCATGGGCCAAGCCCAGGAACAGCAGCCCGATCTCACCTGCCACGAGCGTGGCGTTGATGCGCGCGGCGATGAATCGATCGCGCGCGTCGAGCAGTATTCGGCTTTGTTCCATGCGCTGGTTCTCCAGGTTCCGATCCTGCCTCGCGCCCAAGGTCGCCTGGATGAACTGGTACTCCTCGAGCAGCAGATTCGGATCTTCTGTGCCGATCAACCGGGCGCCTTGCTCCATGAGCTCGAGCAGGAACTGATGGTTCTTGCTCCCTCGAGCGGCGACATCCTTGACGATATCCGCTTCCCTGTCGCACTGCGGCAGTCCGTCCTGATACAGGAGAACGCTCGCATAAGGCAGATTGAGCGCCGCGATCACCCCGCGAATGCCGCTCCAGACCGTGTTGATCGACTCGAGATGCGCGCTCCACTTCTCGTCGCCGTAGCGGGTGACGTATTCTTGCTTGACCTGCTCCCGCAGCGACCCCATGTCCTGTTCCGTGTGAATAATCGGAATCACGATAAGCGTACGCATAAGTCGGTCGGAGCTACGGGATGCGAGTATGTACGCGTAGTAGCCCTGTCACTCCTTCAACATTGGCTTGCGCCATTCATTGTGGATCCGCGCTCCCGCGGTCGGACGGCGCACCAGCGAGCGCGCGGGCTACCGCGGGCAGCAGCTCGCGGTAGACCTTGTCCTTGGTGATGTAAGCGCAAGCACCCGCCGCACGCGCGCGTTCCACGTAGGCTTGGACGGCGTGCTGGGAGACGATGATGACGGCGGTCTGCGGCCGCATATCCTTGACCCGCGCGGTGAGGTCGATGCCATTGATGTCGGGGAGCCCGACGTCCATCAACACCAATTGCGGGCTGCAATTGCAGCACAGTTCCAGCGCGCGCGCGCCATCGGCCGCTTCGACGATGGCGGCGTCCGGGTACGCCAACTGCAGGTAATCGCGCAACGCCCGACGCATGAAGCCCTGGTCGTCGACGACCAATATGGTGAGCTGCTGCGTCATGGCTTGCGATAAGTTGGTTTCTGTGCATTTGACCGCTCGGCCCCACTTTTTTCTTCGAAGGCAACTCTAAACGCTAAGGAATAGATTGTCTGTAAGGAGAACCTAACAATCAACGCGGTCGCGAGCGGGCGGATGCGCGCCCCTTCAATTCGGGATAAGGCGGTGCTATGGCCCGCGGCGCGGAAGACCCCTAGCTGGACGGGGTCAGGCCATGCTCGATCGCGAACCTGACCAGGCCCGCCACGTTGTTCACGGTAAGTTTCTTCATCAGCCGGCCGCGGTAGGTCTCGACCGACTTGGGCGAAAGGTGAATGCTTGCTGCAATCTCGGCGCTTGAGTGTCCCTCGACCACCAGTTGCAGCACCTGGTACTCGCGCGCGCTCAGACTGTCCAGCGGACTCGCGCGGCCGGTGCGGGATTGCGCAGTTAACTTGAACTCGGCGAGGGCGGGCGAGAAATAGCGCCCTCCAGCGTGCACCGCGCGAACTGCCGCGGCCACTTCGCCGCCCCCCGCATTCTTGAGGATAAAGCCGACGGCGCCTGCCTCGACCGCGCGAAATACGTACTCGGAGCTGGAATGCATGGAAAGTATTACGACGCGTATTGCCGGCCATTTGTCGCGGAGCAGGCGCGCCGCCTCGACGCCATTCAATTCCGGCATCGTAACGTCCATGACCACGACATCGGGCTTGAGTTCCAGCGCGAACCGCACTGCGTCGCGGCCGTTGGCCGCCTCGCCCACCACGCTGATGTCGGCGTCTTGCTGCAGCAACGCCTTGACACCGGCGCGCACTACCGCGTGATCATCGGCAAGCAGCACGCGTATCGTCATGCCACACTCAATGGGATGTCGACGCTAACGTGCACGCCGCGTCCCGGCGAGGACTCGATGCGCGCCGCGCCGCCGACCGATTCCGCGCGCTCGCGCATGGTGACTAGCCCCCAATGCGGGCCCGCTGGCGAGGGGTGTCCAGCGTCGAATCCGACCCCGTTGTCATCGATCATCAGCGTCACGCGCCCGGGCACTGACTGAAGCGCGACCTCGATATTCTTCGCCTGCGCGTGCTTGACGGCGTTGGTGAGCGCCTCCTGCGCAATGCGAAACAGGGCGGTTTCGGCGATGAACGGCGGCCGCGGCTCGAGATCTTCGCCGTGCAAGGTGATCGGCACGGTACAGCGCGCGCTCAGAGACTCGATGTAGGTGCGCAGCGCCGCGAGCAAGCCGAAATCGTCGAGCGCCGGCGGATGCAGGCTTGCCATGATGTCGCGCACCTGGGCGCCCGCCCCTTCGAGCAGGCTCTGCGAGTCCGCAAGGCGCGCACCGACCAGGTCAAGCGCCTGCTGCGGCAGCTGCGAGCGGATGATGTTGAGGTTGATATTGAGCGCGCCGAGAATCTGACCGATGCGGTCGTGCAGCTCGCGGTTGATGCTGCGCCGTTCGGCATCCTCGACCGTGAACAGGCGCCGTGCCAGTCTCCGCAATCGCCCGGCGTAATCGCGCCGCTCCTGCTCCGCATGTTTGCGCGCATTAATGTTGTCAAATATGGTGACAAAGGTTCCCTCTCCCGTGCTGTAGACCGCCATCGACAGCCACAAGTCCAATGGCTTGAGATAGGTCTCGAACCGCTCCGACTCGCCCGTCAGCACCACCCGCGCAAAGGTTTCGAACAACACCGGCTGAACTTCCCTTATGCCCGGAAACACCTCGGTGGCGCGTTTCCCAATTACATTCGTCAATCCTGTTTGCTTCTCGAACGCGATGTTGACATGGAGGTAGAGATAGTCCTGCGGGCGCTCATCCGCATACAGCATCCTGCAATAGGCAACACCATGAAACATGTGCTCGATCAACGAGCGATAACGCGATTCGCTCTTGGCGAATGCTTGTATCGCCCGCTCGCGTACCATCCTGCTCACGTAGCCGTCGAGCGCGAACGAGACCTCGTTCGCCATTTCTTCGAGCGTAACCACGAGGCTTTTGGTAAAGAATCCCGCTTCGAGGGCGTAAAGGTTGATCGCGCCGACCACGCCGCCCCCTTGGCGGATCGGAAACTTGGCAATGGAGTGCACGCCCGCGCGCCGTGCCGCCTCGCGCGCAGCGAGCGAGGTCTCGGTGTCGGTTTGCACGTCGTTGATGACTACGTTATTCGCGCCCGAAAGCAGCGTGCGCCAGGCTTGGCTGCGCCTCGGCGCATCGACGCGGCCTGCGCGCAGCTCCAGCCGATCGAGGTATCCGGCATCCTCGCCGTACCAGGCAACCGCCTTTTGCCGTTGGTTGCCGCTGCCGGCCACGCCGATCCAGGCGAAGCGGCAACCGCCCTGCTCGACCGCGATGCGGCACACGGTCGCGAATAATTCGTCGCGGTTATCGATGCGCAGCATCGCCCGGCTCGATTCCAACAGGACGGCGTACAGGCCCCTTCTTCGCACCAGCGCCAACTGGCTTTGCATGCGCTCCCGGAACTGGGTGTCGATGATGCGCTGTGCGCGGCGCACGAACAGCAACAGCACGAAGTAGAGCAGCGCGAGCAGAGCCAGGACGATCACGATCCACTCGATCGAGTTCACCTCTATCCTGAGACGATTCGCAGCCACGGCACTTTGGACAGCGGCCTGGTTCTCGGCGTTCAGCTTCCGGGTCTGGAATGCGGTGTTCTTGATCTGCCCGAGGAGCGCCGTTACGTCCGAATAGGTTTCGAACACGCCGACGACCTTTCTGCCAACGGGCACCAAGGGCACGTAGGACTCCATGAGGTCGCGGCCATTGACCGCGCCCTCGAACACGTTGACCTGGTTGTGGTAGCTCAATCGGCTCACAGGCTTGCCGGCCACGGCACTGCTCCAGCCCGAATTGCGCGCCCTGTCTTCGCCGATCTGGTTGTGCTCGGACGAGTACACCGTGATTCCCCTCAGATCGTAGACCTTGATTCTGAACACGTCGCTTCTTCTCATCGTATCGAACACCTTGGTGTCGAACTCCCGGAATTCGGGCAATGCCATGATCTGCTTGCCGATCCCGGCATAGCAGGCCAGCTTCGCGCGCGGCGGCACGCTCCTGCCGCGCGCGTCCTTGACATCGGCGATGGCGCGGCACTGATCGACGGAGACGCGCTGCGCCTTGGCGAAGAAGCGCGCGAAGTTCTCCCCCCACAGTGCATTCGCCAACAACCGCGTCATGTTGATGTACCCCGCTCCGTGCACGCCGATCACTTCGGTGTTAGCGACCGCATCGTGCCGCCGCGCGAAGTTGTCCTGCACTTGCGCGAAGAGCGCGCTCAGCTCCTGTTGTATCTGATTATGGAAATTTTGTGCGCGCTGCTGGAAATAAAGCATCGCAGCCGCGACCAGCAAGAACGCCGCGAGGCCCGTCAGCGCGAAATAACGCGTGAGGGGGAAACTGCGTGCCGGAGGCAGCGTGGCGGTCGCTAGGTTCGCCTGCGGGCGACGTTTCCAGAAAGTCAGGTTGTTGCTTTTGATGACCAAGCCTCCCCTCGACAAATCGCGGAGCATCTCATCGACGCGCCACTCGTTCCTTGATGAATCAATCAATCCGAAGGGAAGCTTGCCGAGTGCATTATTTGTGTAATTGTTGCAAGCATTGGGCGCCTCGCCGCAACGCAGGTCAACTGGACGCATGGCGATTTTGCAAAATTTGACATTAGAACCGGAGCTACAGGAAACGCGCAGCACGCCAAGGTGATGAGGCGCGCACAGTTTCTGATTGCCGTGGATCGGGCGATGCCGTGAGCGGCGCTATGTGCGCTGATCGAACCGTTCTATTGCAAGCGAACGATGTGACGCGCGCGACGGAACATCGCGCGTAACCGCGCCTCGCTACAGCCCGAGGTAGGCTTCTTTCACCTGCTCGTTTTCCAGCAGCTCCTGTCCGCTGCCGGTGAGCACCACGCGGCCGGTTTCGAGCACGTAGGCGCGATCGGCGACAGCCAGCGCCGCGTGCGCATTCTGGTCGACGAGGAAGATCGTAGTCGACAGGGCCTTGAGCGCCGTGACACACGCGAAAATTTCCTCCACGAGCTTCGGCGCGAGGCCCATGCTCGGCTCGTCGAGCAATAGCAGCTTCGGCGCCGCCATCAGTCCGCGCCCCATGGCTAGCATCTGCTGCTGTCCACCGGAGAGCGTGCCCGCGGGTTCGCGGCGCTTTTGCTTGAGCATCGGAAACATTGCGTATACACGCTCGAACCCCCGTGCCGCCTCCGCTGAGCTGCGCAGATAGGCGCCGAGGCGCAAATTGTCCTCGACCGAGAGCGGCGCAAACACCTGGCGTCCTTCGGGCACCTGCACGATGCCAAGCCGCACGCGCTTGTCCGGCGCGGCAGAGGTGATGTCCTCTCCGGCGAAGCGCACTTTGCCCGCGCTCACGGGCTGCACGCCAGAAAGCGAGCGCAGCAGCGTAGTCTTGCCCGCGCCATTGGCCCCCACCAGCGCCACCACCTCGCCTTCGCTCACGTGCAAATCGATGTCTTTGAGCGCCGGAATGCGCCCGTAGCGGCTGGACAGCCCTTCGACCCGGAGCATGTTCAGTGCGCCCCTGCTCTGGCTGAGCCAGCGTTTGCGAAAGCATTCCCGCGGGATTCGGCAACCGCGCTGCGCGCGGTGTCGGCGCTGGCGCGGTCGCCTCCTGCGATGCCCGCGCTCGCGACGCCGCTCCCCAAGTAGGCTTCGATCACCTTCGGATCGTTGCGTATCGATTGTGCCGAGCCTTCGGCAAGCTTGCGCCCGTAGTCGAGCACCAGAATGTGGTCCGACACGCCCATGACCAGGCGCATGTTGTGCTCGACCAACACTACGGTCACGCCGCGCTCGGTGAGTCTTCCGATCAGGTCATCCAACGCCAGCGCCTCGGTCGGATTGAGACCCGCGGCGGGTTCGTCGAGCAGCACCAGTTTTGGCTTGGTCGCAAGCGCGCGCGCGATCTCGAGCCGCTTCAGCGCGCCGTAGGGCATCGCGTCCGCCGCCGCCGACAGGTAGTCTTGCAGCCCGACGTAGCGCATCAGTTCAGCCGCTTCCTCGCGGCACGCCTGTTCCGCGCGCCGCAGGCGCGGGAAACGCAGCAGCGCCGAGGCAAGACCGCAGCGTTCGTGCAGGTAGCGCCCCACCATCACATTTTCGAGTGCGCTCATGTTGAAGAACACCTGCAGATTCTGGAACGTGCGGGCGATGCCGTGCGCCGCATACTCGTGCGGTGTGCGGCCCGTCAGGTCCTGCTCCTGGAACACAATGCGCCCGCCCGAGGGCCGGTAGACGCCCGTGAGCAGGTTCAAGAGCGTGGTCTTGCCCGCACCGTTCGGCCCGATGATCGAGTGGACTGCGCCTGCCTGTATCTCAAAGCTCAGATCGTCGACCGCACTCAAGCCGCCGAATTTCTTTTCCAGGCCCTCGACGCGCAACAGGCTCATACGCCGGGCTCCCCGCCGCCTGCGTCATGCCGCCGCGGCGCGAGCAGCAGCGCCAGGCTCGGCACCACCCCGCGCGGCAGGAAGATCATGGTGCCCATCATCACCGCGCCAAACACGATCATTTCGTAGTCCTTGAACACCGTCAGCAGCTGCGGCAGCGTGGTGAGCACGGCCGCGCCGACCACCGCGCCGAAGGTCGAAGCCATGCCGCCGAACACGACCATGGTCACGAGTTCAATCGAGTGCAAGAACGCCGCCTTGCCGGGTGTAATGAAACCGGAATAATGCGCCGCAAGGCTGCCGGCGATCGAGGCAAACACAGCCGAGATCACGAATACCATGACCTTGTGGCGCGCGGCGTCGATCCCGACCACTTCCGCGCCAATCTCGGAACTGTGCAATGCGCGCAGCGCACGACCCGCAGGAGACTCGATCAGGTTCTGTGCCAGCCATACCGCAACGAGCAGAAGCGCGCCGACCACCCAGTACCAGACACGCTCGTCCTGCAGCACCAGGTTGCCGATGCGAAACGGTGCCACAGATAAGCCGTCCGGACCGCCGGTGATCTTGTCCTCGGTGGAGATGACCATGAAGATGATGACACCGAGCCCAAGCGTGGCCATCGCGAGATAGTGGCCACGCAAGCGCAAAATGGGCCGGCCGACGAGGAAGGCGAGCGCGGCGACGGCGGCGGTCGTGGTGAACATCGCGGCAAGCGGCGGCCAGCCGTAGCGCGAGGACAGAATCGCCGAACCGTAGGCACCAAGGCCGAAGAAGCCGGCATGGCCGAGACTGATTTGCCCGGCATAGCCGATCAAGAGGTTCAGGCCGACACAGACGATCGCATTCAGGCCGACCAGGACTGCGATATCGTAGAAGTAGCTATTGTTCAGTGCGAGCGGCAGCAGCGCGATTACCGCGGCAAATGCAGCGAGCCCTCCGGTGCGCGTTGCGGCGAGACGCGACGGCATCGACGCTAGACCCGCTCGCCGCCACGCTTGCCGAACAGTCCGCTCGGCAGGAAGAACAGCACTGCGAGGATGATGACGAACGCGATCGCATCCTTGTAGGCCGAGGAGATGTAGCCCGCGCTCATGGTCTCGGCGATGCCGAGCGCGAGGCCGCCGATTACCGCGCCGACGCCGCTGCCGAGCCCGCCGAGAATCGCCGCCGCGAAGCCTTTCAGGCCGAGCATCACACCGACGTCGTACGACGTGAGGGTGATCGGTGCGATCAGGATGCCCGCGATCGCGCCGAGCGCCGCCGACAGGCCAAATGAGGCAAACAACACCATGCGCACATTGATGCCTACCAGCTGCGCCGCCAGCGGATTATACGAAGTCGCGAGCATCGCCTTCCCGAGCAACGTGCGGCCGAAGAACCAGGAGAGCGCGAGCACGATCGCGAGCGTAACCCCGAGCACCCACAGGCTTTGCGGCAGGATGGTAGCGCCAGCGAAAGCGATCGGCGTATCGCCAGTGAACGGCTTTGCGGCGTGCAGATTCTTGTCCCACACCAGCATCGCCAGCCCGCGCAGGAATATCGACGCGCCGATGGTGATGATGATCAGCGTCACCACCGAGGCGCCACGCGCCGGCTCGACCGCGAACTTCTCAAGCAGCAGGCCGACCAGCGCCGCCGCCGCGACCGCGAGCACGATCGCGACGAAGTATGGCAATCCGCTCGCAGCGAGGGACATGGCCGCCATGCCGCCGATCATCACGAACTCGCCTTGCGCGAAATTGATGACGTGGCTGGCATTGAAAATGATGGAGAAGCCCAGCGCGACGAGCGCGTAGATCGCCCCGACCGTGAGGCCGGTGAGCAGGTACTGCATGAACTGCGCACTCATGTCGCGACCGCTTCCCCCTTGCTACGGGGCGCGGGCTACTTGACGAGCGTCCAGTTGCCGCCCTTGACTTCGAGCATGCGGAACGCGGTCAGGTCCAGTCCCATGTGGTCGGTGGGGGACATGTTCACTACTCCAGCCGTACCCATGTAGCCATGCGTGGCCTCGATCGCGTTTCGCACCTTGGCCTTGTCCGTGCCGCCGACTTTTTTTATCGCCTCGACCGCCATCATCAGCCCATCGTAGGCGTGGCCGCCGAAGGTCGATACATCTGACTTGAAGCGCGACTCATACTCGCGCTTGTAATTTACCACCACCGACTTTTGCGGGTCGCTGGCGGGCAAACTTTCAGCCACCAGCAGAGCGGCGGCCGGCAAGCGCACGCCCTCGGCCGCGCTCCCGGCAAGCTTGATGAATTCCTTGGAAGCGACGCCGTGCGATTGATATAGCGGCAGCTTGATGCCGATCTGGCGATAATTCTTGGTGACGATGGCGGGCCCCTGGCCAAAACCGGGGTTGAGCACGGCCTGCACGCCCGCGGTATTCTTGATCTTGGTGAGTTGTGCCGTCATGTCGGTATCGCCGGCGCCGTAAGTCTCGTCGGCAACCACTTCGATGCGATGCTTCTTCGCCACATTCAGGCATTCGGTCCGCATCGATTTATCGAAACCGCCAGGGCCGGTAATCAACGCGATCTTGGACATCTTGCGCGCCTGCATGTCGACGAATATCTTCTCGCAGGCCATGCGATCGGTATGCGGCGTCTTGAACACCCATTTCTTCACGGGCTCGACAATAACCACGGCACCGGCAAGGGATATGAAAGGCATCTGCGCGGCCTCGGCGAGCGGTATCGCAGCCATGGTCTCGCCGGTACTCGAACCGCCGATGAGCACGTCGACCTTGTCCTGATCGATCAGGCGCTTGGTAAAGGTGCGCGCTTTTTCGGCGTCACCGGCCGAATCGTAGGCGATCAACTTCAACTTTCTGCCGAGCACGCCTCCGGCGGCATTGATCTTTTCGATATAGAGTTCGAGCGTCTTGTTCTCCGGATCGCCGAGGAATGCCGCCGGACCGGTGATCGCGAGGAAGGAGCCGATCTTGATCGGCTCTTGCGCCGCTGCGACACCGGTATACAGGGCAAGGCTCGCGACGATCGCGGCCAGTCTGCGGGCAAAGCTCATTCTCGCTTGCGTGGATTTCATCATGTCCTCCTCAATGTGGTTGGATGCGCAAAAGCGTAGCGCTTGGCAATTGTTTTTGACACTTTACACGGGTTCACGCCAATTCCGAGAGGCAAAAACTCGGTTCCTGCCTACCGGATGACCAGGCCATATGGTATTTTCGTACCCAGATACGCCTTTTGATCCAGATCAGGCTTTCCGGCCTAAGCGGCGCAACCCGCACCGCCGCAGGATACGCATGAGCAAACGCATCCCGGTCGAACCTGGAGTGCGCAAACGGGGACATTGTACAAGAATGGCTCACCATCCTCTTTTTTTACCCCCGATCCGGGAGGACACGAGGGGAAGCGCCCCAAATGGCATGAAACCAACTGCTGCCACCAGGGAAGCCCCCTCAGGGGATATCCTTTCGTTTTGGAATGAACCTTTAATCTAGATCAAGACAGCCGCAGGCCGGTTTGAAGATCATCCGGCGTCACATGGAATAATGTCGCATTTCTCGGCGAAGGAGAGGCATCGCATGGCCGCAGTGCCGAATACAGCAAAACGACCGACAGACCCGGCGCAAGACGTCCGGCCAATGACCGGAAACGAAGCCATCGCGCGCGGCGCATGGGAGGCGGGCGTCAAGGTCGCCGCCGCTTACCCCGGCACGCCCAGCACGGAAATCCTCGAATCCCTTGCCACCTATCCCGCCGCGGATCTGCATGCGCAGTGGTCCACCAACGAGAAGGTGGCTTTGGATGTCGCCATTGGCGCCTCCTTTGCCGGCAGGCGCGCGCTCGCGGCGATGAAGCACGTGGGCTTGAACGTGGCCGCCGACGCCTTCATGTCGCAGGCCTATATCGGCGTCAACGGCGGTCTCGTCCTTGCGGTGGCGGATGATCCTGGCATCCACAGCTCGCAAAACGAACAGGACACGCGCATCTACGGCCAGTTCGCGACGGTGCCGGTGCTCGAACCGAGCGATGCGCAAGAGGCGCTCGAGTTCACGCGCCTCGCCTTCGAAATATCCGAGCAGTTCGACACCATTGCGATCGTGCGCGGCACCACACGTCTGTCGCACACGCGCAGCCCCGTGAAGCTCGGCACACGCGAGGAGCCGCCCGCGCGCGGTTTCGTCGAATCCCCGGCGAAGAACGTGATGATCCCTGCGCACGCGCGTGCGCGCCACGCGGTGGTGCTCGCGCGCGAAGCCAAACTGAAGGCGTACCTCGAGACCGCGACGATCAACCGCTGGGAAAAAGGCGACACCGCTTTCGGCGTCATCACCGCCGGGACTTGTTACCCTTATGTGCGCGAGGTGCTGCCGCACGCCACGGTATTGAAGCTCGGCGCGAGCTGGCCGCTGCCCGAAGGTCTCCTGCGCCGCTTCTGCGAATCGGTCGAGCGCGTGTTCGTAGTCGAAGAACTCGAGCCGGTGATCGAACGCGAACTGCTCGCCCTGGGCTGCAAAGTCGAAGGCAAAGCCTGCTTCCCGCGCAGCGGCGAATTTTCGCCCGAAATCGTGCGCGCCGGCTTCGAAAAAGCGGGCGTACTTACCGCGCGGCCGCAGGCAGCCGCCGGCTGGACGCCTGAACCGCTGGTGCGTCCTCCCGTGCTCTGCGCCGGCTGCCCGCACACCTCCAGTTTCATGGCGGTGCGCGCTGCGGGCGCGCGCGTGGCGGGCGACATCGGCTGCTACACTCTCGCGTGCCTCGATCCGCTGCGGGGTCTGGATACCACCGTCTCCATGGGCTCCTCGATCGGCAACGCGAGCGGCATGGCAAAGGCGGGCGAAACCAAGCCCGTCATGGCCACCATCGGCGACTCGACCTTCCTGCACGCGGGCATCCCCAGCCTCATCGACGCGGTGTACAACAACGCCAACATCACCGTGCTGCTGCTCGATAATCACATCACCGCCATGACCGGCGGCCAGGACCATCCGGGAACCGGCAGGACCCTGCGCGGCGAACCCGCGCCGCGCGTCGATTACGAGGCGCTGGTGCGCGCGATCGGTGTGAAATGGGTGCGCAGCGTGGATTCCTATGATCTCGCCGCCATGTACCAGACGCTGCGCGAGGCGATCGCCTATCGCGGCGTCTCGGTGGTGATCTCGAACCGCCCCTGCGTGCTCGATCCGATGAAGATCAAGGGACCGGCGCTCGTAGTGCAAGACGATGCGTGTAATGCGTGCCAGTCGTGCATGAACCTCGGTTGCCCGGCGCTCACCTGGGCCGAGGGCATGTTCGAGGGCCGCCACAAGGTGAAGATCGATCCTGCGCTATGCATAGGCTGCACGCTGTGCGCGCAGGTGTGCACCAACGACTGCATCAAGACCGCGACACCGGTGATGCCATGAGAACCGCGAAAGGCGCCGCGCAAGCGAACCCCGTCCCGGCGAGCGCCCCGCAGCCGGCGCGCAACACCCTCAACGTGCTCATCGTCGGCGTCGGCGGCCAAGGCGTGATCATGGTTTCCAAGGTGCTCGCGTATCTTGCGCAATCGCGCGGCTTTCAGGTGAAGCAAAGCGAGGTCCACGGCATGGCGAAGCGCGGCGGCTCGGTGTTCAGTCATGTGCGCTTCGGTAAAGAGGTGTGGTCGCCTACCATCCCGAAGGGCGAAGCCGACATCCTCATTGCGCTGGAGTGGGCAGAGGGCTTGCGTTGGCTGCCCTACCTCAAGCGCGACAGTGGCATTTTCATCTGCGACACCAAGCGCATCGTGCCGCCTTTCGCCTGTCTCAATCGCAAGCCGGGCGCGCCCACGCGCTACTCGCGCGAGACTCCGGCGCAAGTGAAGGCGCATGTCGCCGAGGGCTATGCGATCGACGCTACCGAAATGGCCGAGCAGCTCGGCAACGAGCGCGCGGCCAACGTGATCCTGCTCGGTGCGCTCTCTTCCGCGCTTGAATTCGGAAGCGAAGAATGGGAAAAAGCGCTCGCCGAATTCGTGCCGAAGAAAACCGTGAGCGTCAATCTGGAGGCCTTCCGCCGCGGCCGAGTCTGGATCGATGAGGCACGCCGTCTTGCGCCTGAAGTCGACACCGCTGCCCCGGCGACGCCCTCCTCCGCCCCCGCGCCGTACGACGTGCACCTGGAGATCACGCGCGCGTGGTGCAAGAGCTGTGACATCTGCGTGAAACTCTGTCCCGAGCGCTGCTTGCGCCTGGATGCGGAGCGCATCGTCGAGCTGGCGCAGCCGGAAAAATGCACCGGCTGCCGCCTGTGCGAATGGCTGTGCCCGGATTTCGCCATCCGCGTGCACCTCGAACCGGCCAGCGCTCGCGCTGGGAACAACGGATCGGAGGTGGCAGCATGAACGCGCCCGAACTGTCCGCGGCAAAATCCGCCCTGCAACTCATCTCGGGCAATTACGCCTGCGCACTCGGCGCGCTCGCCGCCGGCTGCCGCTTCTTCGCCGGCTATCCGATCACGCCTTCCTCGGAGATCGCCGAGCGCCTGTCGCGCCTGCTCCCCGAAGTGGACGGCGTGTTCGTGCAGATGGAAGACGAGATCGCCTCCATGGCTGCGGTGATCGGCGCATCCATGGGCGGGGTGAAAGCGATGACCGCCACCAGCGGTCCGGGCTTCTCGCTCAAGCAGGAGAACTTGGGCTACGCCGCCGGCGCAGAGATACCGTGCGTGATCGTCAACGTGATGCGCGGCGGCCCCTCGACCGGCATGCCCACGCGCCCCGCGCAGGGCGAGATCATGCAGTCGCGCTGGGGCAGCCACGGCGACTATCCGATCGTGGTGCTCGCGCCCGCTTCGGTGCGCGAGATCTACAATGAATCGATACGCGCGTTCGAAATTGCCGAGCGCTTGCGCACGCCCGTGATCCTGCTCTACGACCAGACCATCGCGCAGCTCAGCGAAACCGTCGATCTCGGCCATGCGCGCGCTTCTTCAGGCATCGAGCGCAAATGGGCGAGCGGGCCGCCCGAAGATTACAAACCCTACGCGTCCGGCGCCGACGGCATCCCGGCGATGTCGCGTCCGGGCGCGGGCTACCGCGTGCATACCACGGGCCTAAACCATGCCGAGAACGGTTTTCCGACGCAGAATCCCGAGCTCGTGCAAAGGAATCTCGGACGCATGCTCGGCAAGCTCGATTTGCATCGCGCCGAGATTGACGCTTTCGAAACGATCGCCTGCGAGGACGCCGAAGTGCTCGTCGTCGCCATCGGCATCAGCGCGCGCTCTGCCATGCGCGCAGTCGATGTCTGTCGTGCGCGCGGCATGAAGGCCGGGCTGTTTCGCCCGATCACGCTCTGGCCCTTCCCGGAAGACGCGCTCGAGAAGGCCGCAGCGAAGGCGCGTACGGTGCTCGTCCCCGAGATGAACGCGGGGCAACTGCGCCTCGAAGTCGAGCGCATCCTCGGCCGCGAGCGCGTCGCGGGCATCACGCGCTTCACGGGTGAGACCGTCGCACCCGCGGAAATCGCCGCGCGCATCGAAGCTCTTCTCAAGGAAAAATCGGCATGATCAACGACTCAGCCGCCGACTTCGACGTGCGCAAATATCTGCGCCTGGAGATGATGCCGCACTTCCTCTGCCCCGGCTGCGGCCACGGCATCGCGCTCAGGGCGCTCCTTTGGGCGCTCGACGAGTTGAATGTGGACAAGGACCAGCTCGCAGTGGTCTCGGGCATAGGCTGCGCCGGGCGCCTTTCGGCCTACGTCGACGCCAACACCTTCCACGTGACGCACGGCAGGCCGCTCGCCTATGCCACGGGCCTCGCGCTCGCGCGGCCCGATCTCAGGGTGGTGGTGATCTCGGGCGACGGCGACTGTCTCGCGATCGGCGGCAACCATCTGATCCACGCCTGCCGCAGGAACTTGAAGCTCACCTGCCTGATGCTGAATAACGAGATCTACGGCATGACGGGCGGCCAGGTCTCGCCCACCACCGGGCAGGCCATGCTGACTTCGACCACGCCGCTAGGCAATTCCGAGCCGAACTTCGATGCCTGCGCGCTCGCCGCCGCGGCGGGCGCGGGCTTCGTCGGCCGCGAAGTGACGCACCATGTGCCGCGGCTGAAGGAACTGATCAAGGCGGGCCTCGTGCATCCGGGCTTCGCCTTCATCGAAGTCCTGTCCGACTGCACCGAGATCTTCGGCCGCAAGAACGAACTCGGTTCGTCGCCCGAGATGATCCTGCGGCAAAAGAGCGACATGCGGCCAAGCGCCTATCGCGACAGCGTCGACACGCCCTTCCGTTCGAACGATATGCCGACCGGCGTGCTGTCGCAGAACAACCGGCCCGAGTACGGCGCTGCTTACCGCAAGGCAGCAGCGACGGCGAAAGCCGCGGTGAGCAAGAGGAGCACGAAATGAAACCCGGCGCGCGCACGGAAATCCGCATCGGCGGCACAGGCGGCCAGGGACTGATACTGTCCGCGAAAATGCTCGCCGACGCGCTCGCGAACGCCGGCAAACGCGTCGCGCAGTCGCAGACTTACGAGCCGACTTCGCGCGGTGGGTTCTGCAATTCGGATCTCGTCGTATCGGATGCCGAAGTCGATTATCCGCTCGCCACCGCGCTCGATTGCCTCGTGCTGCTTGATCGCATGGCGGTGAAGCCTTCGTGGCCTTTGCTGAAACTCGGCGCTCTCGTGATCGCCGACACGAGGTTGTGTCCCGAAGTACCCGACGATGGGCACCGCTGCCATCATTTGCCGCTCACGCGTACCGCAATCGAACTCGGCAGCGAGCGCGTCGCGAATATCGTTGCTTTGGGCGCGCTGGCGGAACTCGGGAAATTGTGTGACAGAAAGACGCTCGAAGCGGCGGTGCGCGCGGAGACGCCGAAGGCGTACCTCGATCTCAACATGGATGCGCTTACCGCGGGTTATAAGCTGGCCGCGAACGAAGGTGTTGCGGCTTAGAGAATAGCCTGTCCGTCATCTAAGGCTGGCTCACGCCAGGCATCGGCGTATCCACAGACGGATTCCATCGTTCTTCGATGGAGTGTAGTGGCAAGTTACCTGAGCCACGCCAGCGGCACGCATTCGCTCAGTGGCCTATAATCATGTTAGCCCTATATAGTAGGAGCGCCCATGAAAACCGTTGCCGCACCTGAAGCTGCTAGCCGCTTCGCTGAAATCCTTTCCGCCGTCGAGCGTGGCGAGGATTATGTCATCACCCGGGGCGGTGAACCCATTGCTCGTCTCATCGCCGCACGATCGCATGCCGAGGATCAGGCGAATGCAGACGTATCTGCGTTGATCGGCAGAATCAAGACGCTGTCCGACAGCGGCAAACCCGTAGCATTCGATCTTCGAGAGGCCATCGAAGAAGGCCGGGATTAATGCCTTTCGTGGTTTACAACTCCGTTGTCAGCGGCTGGTACATCAAAGAGCAGTCTACAGCCTATACGGCAGCCATCCTCGAACGGCTGCAGAACGACACTGCGTACGCCCCCGCCCTCTGGCTGCTGGAACTGGCGAACGTGGCGCGGACTTCGGTCGTCCGCGGCTGAGCAGCGCTTCCAATAACGCGACTTCGGCTTCCGCGAGTTTCCCGGCGTCGAGCAGCGCGAGGCCCAGGTTGCCACAAATCTCCTGGTCGCGCGGATCGGCCCTGTGCGCCTCGGAAAATCGCGCGACCGCCTCGTCGATCTGTTTTGCGCGGTACGCATCCAGTCCCAATTGGTTGAGCTTGCGCGCTTCCTTGCGGTTCGTATGCTCCGATTTCGGTCTTCCTTCGATCTCGGCTTGCGCGCGCCTTACGTCGTCATCGTTGCGCTGCGCGGAGGCCCGGATCATTCTCCATATATCCCCGTATCTGCCCTCGCCATCGCCGCCGGATTGTGACACCTTGGGCGCAGGGGTCGGCGCCATGACGCCCGGTTGCGCCATTGCGGCAGCGGACTCTTGCGCTGTCCGCATAGAACGCGGCGCGCTCGCTCGCATGGGCGCAGTCTGGGGTCGCGGCGCCTCGACCATCGTCGCTGCTCGGTAAGGTGCAACCAACGCATTGAATTGCAACATGCGTGCACCCCACAGGAGCGCAAGCGTCGCGGCGGTCACGCCCGAGGGGAAAGCCAGCGTGTCCTTGGGATCGCGCTGCGCTTCGCGTGCACCTTTGAGCACCAGCGCCGCGGCGGCCATGTCGTGCGCCGCCTGCTTGCGGCGCGAGAAGAAATGCAGCAGATATCCGAAACAACGCCAGCGAGCATTTACCCGGCTACTCCGTTTGAAGCGGTATTCCGGCAGTCCGCGCCGCCGGCTTGCTTTGGTCGCCATGCCCATGCGAATTTCGCTCCGCTGCCCGAAACGTGGGCGCGGCGAGGGGATGTACGGCGTGGGCAATCAGCCTCGCATGATAGCGATTTCCTGAAGTGGCGTCGTTCGGGTTTTGAACTTTCGCCAGTTGCGCTGGATGGTGGCGTTTTCGCCTATTGCCGGGCGGTAACAGCCAACTGCGGCGTTCCTGGGGGCGATACAAGCTGGATGGCCTCAATTTGCGGTTCGGGCGGAATTCCGCAGGCTGCCCGGTATCGACCCCAAGCGGAAGTAGCGCGGTTGAGCAATGTGACGCTGAACGTGTACCTGCGCGGCCTCCCGAACGCAAACGAGCGCACACGCGCATACAGGCGGTCGCCCAGGTGCGCATACTTGTCCTATGTTCATAGATGGCTGAGTTTTTAGGCTCAGGCCACGAATTCCGAGGCGCTGAACGGCATCATTCAAGCAAGGACTGTATGTCCCGTTCAAATTGATTGTAGGTGCGCGCACCCTCATGGAAGTAGCGCAGCTTGCCCGTCTTGTCGAAAATCATAGACAACGGCAGTGCGCTGGTCCATCGATTGTCGATCGAACGGTAGAACGTTTTTTCTACCGTCCCGGCGATATAAAGCGGAAACGGCGGATTCTGTGCACGAACGAAGCTCATTACATCTCGCATCTCTGATAAATCGTTCATAGAGACCGCAATCACTTCCAGACCTCTTGGCTTGTACGCCGTGTACAGCTTCACGAGAGCGGGAAATTCATGTGCGCAGGGCGGGCACCAACTCGCCCAGAAATGAAGCAGAACAACCTTCCCTTTGTTCTTTGCAACGAGAGCTTGAATTTCCTTGCCGGTAACCCTGGGCAAGGCCGACTGATCGGCCGCAGCGGCGCCAGCCATCAAGATCAGGCAAGCAATCAGCACGGCCCGGCCAAAACGAATGATCGCGTGCGTAACCACTTGACGAAAACGGGAAGAGCAGAGCGCCTTGCTCATTACGACCTTCCACAATCGCATCGGACGGGTATACCGGCATCTACCTTTTACGGATCACCTTGGATACACCATTCGTCACCATCTTGAAGTTCTCAGCATTCACATTGACCAGGTTCGCGACAACCCTGCGCTTCGCGCTAACCAGAATTGTGTTACTTGCGCTTGCATTCAGCTTGTAAACCTTCACGGCGATATCGTCCTTTCCATTGCGAAAGACGGTCAAGGGAATCGTGATTCCATTTTCCTCAGCCACCCTTTCCAGCCAGGGCTGACTCTCCTGGCCTTCGATAACAACCGCGACTACCCTGATGTCCTGATTTTGACGTGCGAGTTCGTTGAGCTTTCTTACCAAGCTCGCCATTTCATTCCCGGTTTGCCGGAAAAACGCAAAAACCACAGGAGCATCTTGGGACTCGCATACGTAGCAGACCGATTTGCCTTTGTGGGGCCCGGTCACGTCCAGAACCGGAAAGGACGGGGTCATTTCTCCCACAGCAAGGCCCGAAACCGTCTTCGATTGTCGGGCTGCGGATGGTGGAACGAATGTCATCAGGAAGACCACAACGAGCAAAAGCAAAGCACGCGGCATTTATCTCTCCCTGTCCCAGTTACCCAAACACTTGCCTGGCTTTCGCTACCCGCGACGGCGCCCTACGGCTTTTCAGTCAGACGATTTCCAGCCTTGACCGTCGGATAATTCAGTTCTCGCCATCTGGGCAAGCCACCCTGAAGAAGCTTCAATTTGTTGTAACCCAGCTTCTCCAGTTTCGACGCCATTTCGCTCGACTCTTCCTGGTTCTGGCACGGACAGTACAGAACCAGAGTCTTTGTGCGAGGAAGATTCACAGGCGTCCTGATCCTGTCCGTGTAGGGGAGATTGACAGCACCGGGGATGTGCCCTTCACGGAAATAGTCGCTCGGCTGGGTGTCGACAATGACGATATCCTGGGTTGCCCCGGAATCAATCAGCTTCTTCAACTTTTCACCGGTTATCAGCGGATACCGGCTTTCCTTTCTTGGCTCGCCCGCCCAATTCTGACCACTGGAAACGAGCGACCCACATACAAGCACCCAAACGAGAAAAAATGTACGCGCGATGAATTTTCTGGATGTCATGACATTCTCCTTGCCGGCCCTTCTACTGGATCACAAACTCCTTCAGCGGCCGATAGCCCGTTTTTTCCATGAGCTCGTCCCAATTCGCGGGCAGCTTTACCTGCTTTACGGACTTGCCCGTACCGCCAGCCAAAACCTGCGCCTTATTTCTACTCGGGTCTCCGCAGACGAGAATTCGAATCCCATTGCGCGAAATCGAGGGCATCGTTTTGATTTCTTCCCATCCTGGTGTTCTCGGATACCACGGCGGCAATTTCCCTTTGGCTGCGCGCCGATCTCTGAGATCTCTTTCGACCTCCCTGTCGAAGGAACCGAATATCCTGCCGTAAGAACCGTACACCTTAGAGAAGCTCCACTCATATGTGGATTTTCTCGCCGTGTCCACCAAATCTTCGATTAGCTTCTTCTTCGTATAGCCGCCCTTCGCGAGAACTTCAGCAGTGCTCGGCGCAATCAGCAGGGTCCGCGGCGAATTGATAATGCCGGAAGCAAAGGCTTCGTTGTAAGTGATGCCGTAGGCCAGGAGTTGCATCAGGATCTTAGGATCGGATGTCGATGGGATGATGTTCTGCCCCATGAAGGTGCTGCTGGCAGCAGATACCGTGCTCACATTCTGATCGAACCCTCTTTCCACGTGGTCCGGTTGCCAGCCAATCTTCTGCAGAGCCTCTTCATCTTCCGCCAGGACCCAGGATTGCAGCTTCCCAAAGGTGCCCATCTGCGTTTCTTTTATTCTGAAACCTGCTATGTTCCTCTCGATGAGGGTCATGGTGCGGGCGATGGCTGCATTGGCGTGCGCAGCGATCAGCCCCTGCCCATAATCGATCCCAAGCTGCCTGGCTAACGGACCGTTCACCCAATAGAAAGTGCTGAACGAGTGTGTGCTGCCGCCCGTAACGGCCAGTCGGAATGCAGGATCACCGATGGCTTGCACCGCCGCAATGATTACGGGCATATACTGTGGGCGTGCTCCCGACATGACAGCATTTACGGCGATATTCCACGGCGTGGCCCGCAGATTCGCCAACGGAAGCACAGCGATTTCCTCATGAGGGGCGTAGCCGGTGTATCTCAGAAACTCTTCGACACGCTCCACCGTGGGTGGGATGATGGCCATCCCGTCACTCCACTGGTAATCCGCGAAGTAGCGGTTGACCTCATCCAACGTACCCGTGAACACAACTTCCCGGGCTTTCCTTTCCTTAAGAGTTTCCCCCTGACTGGATGCCGATGCGGCTAATGGTTTAGTCAAAGCCTCTATAATCTGGGGTACGACAATCTTGACCGCGTTCTCCCGTACTTGGGCGTCCGAGTGGAGATCAAACGGGCCCGGATACACGGCGACCCGCACGGACGGCACTCCCTGGTCATAAGCTGTAACTTCAGCCTGTTTCCTGAAAGCAGGAGCTGCCACTACGACGCTCGGAATCCCAGACTTTTCTGCGATCACTGCCGCGTGTGCCACACGCGGTGTGCAAACCCCTCATCCACCGTTCCCAGTTATCAACACGCCGCAGCCCTTTTGCTTCAGCGCGAGCCGCAAATTCTCAGCATCCTGTTGCGGATTGTCAGGAGTTGACGGCAGGGGAGCGAGTGGCATCTCAATATGCGAGACCATTCTGATATCCGGATAGATCTGCTTCAACTGCTCTCCGATCGCCGGGAGGGCTATGTCGGCCTTGAATGCCCGGTTTGACACCATGCAGACAGTCGTGCCGGCCAAGATATTCGGCCGAGGCGTCATACTGATCATTTTCACGGTACTTTCGCCGATCGGACTTACGACGCTGTACACTGGCTCGACCGACCCGCCTCGAACTGCACCGGACGTCTGCGCCGCCGCCGAAACGCTGAAAACGACGAGTGCCAACGAGATCACTTCGGCAAAACAGAGTCGCTTCTCAAGGAGTTGGTGCGCGCCTCTCTGAATGGCAGCCCCTAGAGCAGTCCGGCTCAGCTTTCCCGTTTGAGCGGCGATAGCGTTGGAGGGAGCAAAACGGCCAAGCGCGACGGCCGCTATCGATGTGAAGAATTGCTGGCGTTCGATCATAGCGAGAACCCTCTTGTTTCCCCGCCGAAGGCGGTTGCCTAAGACGCGTAGCTATCGCCCTTGTTCGTTTTGTGAAGCCGATGATGATCGTATCAAACTGGCGCGTTGAGTTTGATAAAGAATTGTAACGGTATGTAAGTACGCGCCGGGTAGACACGAAACAGCCTATGGTTGAGCGTGCGGCTACACGAGCACTTGAGCGTTGAAATCCTCGACTCGTGCTCCAAGCCTCTTGTTTCTACGGCGATGACGGGTCAGCGGGCCACGATCTGACTGTTGACCACCCTGACTTTATCGCCAGACTTCCAGGTAGGAGGAGTCTTCTACGGATAGTCATTTTAGACGCCATTTTTCACCAATCGGCGCCCTATCGCTCGCCCGGAGAAGCGTCAACCTCGTGAAAATTCGCTCAAGCCTCGCTGTTTTCCCCGGAATCTGCGCTTCGCAACGCCCGATTTCCCCCAACTCCGCGCGCCGGCACGCGCGCAAGCCGAGCCGAGCCATCGACTCTGCCAAAAACCAGTCCGCTTCCGAGAAGCAAGTCTCCTGAAAAAGATCGACGCGCCGCGCCAGCGCGCGAGGTGGCGGCTGTGCCGACAATCCCAGATGCGTGAGGATGCGCTCGATCACCGCAGGCTCTTCGATCGCCGCGATGATCCCCATCTTGCCGCTGCACTGCCCACAGCGTTCAACATCAAGGTCGAACACGCGTTTCAGAAGGCGCGCCCAACTCATGCGCGTGCTCGCAATCGGCCGCGTGCGCCGTCTGCGCGAGAATCGGCACAATCGCAGCCCGCAGTTTGGCGTGAGGCGCGAGCACTCCATGAAAGAGTATCAGATGCAGGCGCGGGCGCGATGCGCCAGGTGCAGGAGGCCGCTTGCAGCGGTGCGAGCAGGTTGTCCGGATCAATGATTCCGTGCGCATCCGCCACATAAGTCACGCCCTCTTCTTCGACCAGGTGCCCCTCGCGGGTCAACAGCCGCAGCACGCGCGTGATGATCTTGCCGAGCAGCGCTTGCAACTCCTCGCCCGTGAGCGCGGGCGCTGGGTGGAATACTGGCGCCCCTTCCGCGCTGGTGCAATAGACACCATCGAGCACCAGGCCATGCAGGTGTATGTTCAAAAGCGAAGCGATAGGAAGAAAATCAATCCGGCCGGCGAACGGCCTCCCGAGCGCAAACGAGCGCACGCGCGAATGCAGGCGCCCGCCCACGTGCGCATGCTTGCCGTATGTTCATATTGCCGCCGCCTCTCTGGAAGAGCCGCGGGTTTTTGGTGTGTTTCTTAGCGCATTTTTTGGCCAATTGCTTACTAACATGAAATTCTAATATAGCCAGTTTGAATTTCATGGTAAGTAATGCTACGATCGGGTCATGTTGGAGCGCGCAAACTTTGCACTTTCGATTCGCACGGCCCTGGCCCGGTCGCGCGCGGTGGTGCTCAGCGGGCCGCGCCAGTCCGGCAAGACCACCCTCGCGCAACAGTTTCTGAATCGAAGCTCGCCGAATTATTTTGATCTCGAGAATCCCCTGCATGCGCAGCGTCTGGACGAGCCGCAGCAGACCCTGTCGCATCTGCAAGGCCTGGTCGTCATCGACGAAGTGCAGCGCAGGCCGGGCTTATTTCCCGTATTGCGCACCCTGATCGACCGCTCCGATGCGCCCGGACAATACCTGTTGCTCGGCAACGCCTCGCCGGCACTGCTGCGACAGGCTGGGGAGTCCTTGCTGGGCAGAGTGGAAATCGTGGAAGTGGGCGGCTTCAATTTGGAGGAAGTCTGCTGCGCAAACGGGCACTACAGCAGCGACACGGAAATACGCTTGTGGTTGCGCGGCGGTTTTCCGCGCTCGTACCTGGCCGCCTCGGACGCGGACAGCATGGCGTGGCGGGCGAGCGCTATCGCGAGCCACGTCGAAGTGGACCTGCCGCAGTTCGGCGTCGACATCGCATCCCCTGCCATGCTCCGTTTTTGGCGCATGCTGGCGCATTACCACGGTCAGCGATGGACGGCTGCGGAACCTGCGCGGTCGCTTGGCGTTTCCGAACCCACGGTGCGCCGCTACCTGGATACGCTGACGCAGACGCTTATGGTGCGCCAGCTCCAGCCATGGCACGAGAACCTGGGCAAGCGCCAGGTCAAGGCTCCGAAGATATACTTTCGCGATTCCGGGCTGCTGCACGCGCTTTTGGGGGTGAACACCCTGCCCGAACTGCTGGTGCATCCGCGCTGCGGCGCCAGTTGGGAAGGCTTTGCGTTGGAGCAGGCACTGCGCTTAGCGAGGCCGGACGAAGCGTATTTTTGGGCCACGCATCAAGGCGCCGAACTCGACTTGCTGTTGCTCAAGGGGCAGCAGCGCGTGGGTATCGAGTTCAAGCGCGCCGATGTTCCCAAGATCACGCCATCCATGCGCATTGCCATGGATGATCTCAAGCTCGATACCCTCTATGTCGTCTATCCCGGTGCGCACCGTTTCAGGCTCGCACCAGGGGTGGAAGCGGTGCCCCTTTGGGCGCTCCTGCCGCCGCGATAACGTGGGCGAGCACCAATGTGCCGCAAGCCCACACGCTGGGCAGGCCATCACGTGCATCACCCGCCGCTCACGCGCACGGCGATCGAGTTGGGGAGCGAACGCGTGGCGAACATCGTCGCGCTCGGAGCGTTGACGGAACTCGGCAAGTTCTGCGACAGAATGTCGATCGAGGCTGCCGTGCGCGCGGAGACGCCGAAGGTGTATCTCGATCTCAACATGGATGCGCTCGCGGCGGGGTATAAGATGGCCGCGGGCGTCGCGATGTCCCACACGTGAGCGAACCGATCGCCGCGTGACGCCCAGGCGGTTTGCTAAAGTTTCAACTAAACTTTTTCACACCTGCTTTCTTCGCGGCATTCTGCAAATCTGCGTCGAGCGTAGCCAGCGGTTTGCCTTGGCGCAGAGCCAGTTCAAGGTAGGATGCATCATACGCGGATAACTTGTATCGCCGCGCCAGTTGAAGCGTGCCCGACAGTGCGTGCGCGAATGTGGCCGCGTCCACCTCGATCTCCACGCCTTCCAGCATTTCAAGAAACGCCTCGCTCCGCGCTTCTGTCACCAGGCCCTTTGCTTCCGCTTTGGCTAGGACGTTTGCCACCTCGAGTCCCCATGTCACGGGTACGTGTACGCTGGCCTTTTTCATCGCATCCAGCACCTTGCCGGCATAGGCGAGCTCGTGTGGTTTGCCGTCCCCAAAAAACCAGCGCATGGTCACCGAGTTATCGAGGACGAAGCTCATGCGCGCCCCTCATCGATGAGCGTTTTGATGTCTACGCCACGCACCGGATTGGACTGCATGAAAGCCTTGAGCTTTTCTGCTGCCGAAACCTTGTCTTTCGCGCGCGCGCCCAGGCTGGGCACCAAATCGGCAATAGCTTCGCCGCGATTGGTGATGGTAAAGCTCTTACCCGTCTTCACCTGTCGCAGCAATTCAGGAAGCTTTGTTTTCGCTTCATATGAACCAATTTGGATCTTCATGACTTTCCCCCGGGAACACGAATTTGATGCAGACTAGTATATAGACCAGTCCACTAATAATCAATGGGGTTAAACTGAATCAGGCTAGATGTCCCACACGTGCGGGAACGGGTCACCGCCTGACGCGTAGGCGCGTTGCCGGCTATTCTGATCCTGAGTACGGTGTGTGCCGATTGATGGCACGTCACTGCGAGGCGAGCGGCTTAGAGCGATAGGAAAATCAATCCGGCTGTCGAGCGGCCTTCCGAGCGCAAACGAGCGCACGCGCGCGTGCAGGCAACGGCCTACGTGCGCGTATCTTGTCTTACGTTCATTTTGCCGCCTCCTCCCTGCGAGAGCCGCGGAATTGGGATGTCTTTCTTAGCTTATGAACGAGTAACTGCAAAGCAATGCGACGGAACCAACGGGTGTTTATCACGCTCCTTCGCCTTTGAAAGTTAGAATGCCTGCACTCAGCGATCCCGCTCAGGATCGACGATGATTTTCTTTGCCACCGGGAAGCCCAACTGCCCGTTTTGACCGAATACGTAGCCGCTCGGCCGCAGCGGATCGCCCGTGACCAGTAGGTGGATTTGATCGGGAGACCACACGATCGGCACGCGCCGCTGTGGGTCGTCGGAAGCCGCGTAGATGTCCTTCGGGATGTTGCCGCGCTCGGCCTCCTCGGTCAGATTCCAGATCGGCTTTTGCGTCCAGTCACGCAGCAGCCGCTCGAACTCCCACGCCGGCATGCGCGCATGCTCGAACAAGAAGCGCTTCACATCCTGTTTGGACCAACCGGCGCGCGCGATCGTCTCGGCGAGTATGGGCGAGAGCATCGCAAGCGGACGCAGCATGCCGTAGCCCAGTCCTACCGTAAACGTGATCTGCCAGAAAGTGTGCCGCACGAGGCCGTCGGCGAGATAGGGCAGGATTTCCTCCGGCGTGCTGCCGCACATGGAAGACGTCATGCCGCCTCCGGTATAGCGTGCAATCGACACGGTGTTGTCGCCGGCCTTGAATCCCATATCGACGCTGTGCGGCGTCCAGCCGATTCTCTTCAGCACATCCTCGTTCTCGGCCACCACCACGCGCCAGGTATTGCCGTAAGTCGCCTTGTCGGTCTTGTGCGGAAGGAACCCCGCCACGTTGCGCAGATACAACCGCCAGAAGCGGCCGACGCTGGTATTCGCCTGAAAGCCGTCGCGCATCACGCCTTGGGTATAGTTGAAGCCGAGTTCCTTGATGATCGGTCCGTTGAGGACGATCAGCGTTTCACCGCCCGGCGTGTTGCCGCTATGCTCCACGCCGTAGCGCGGATCGGCCATGGCCTCGATGAGCGCGATCAGGACCGGCATGTATTCGGGACGGCAACCGGCCATCACGCCGTTGACCGCGATGCTCCACACGGTCGCAAGGCGGTTGTCGGGAAGCAATACGCCCAGCACCTCATCGGGGCTGCGATAAGTGCAGCGCAGGAACGCTTCGACGCGCTTCGCCGTCGGCGGAACGATGGGGAGCCCGTCGCTCCATTCCTTTTCGAGGAAAGTGCGATTGATGGCATCGAAGTCGCCCGAGCAGACGACGTCGCGCATGCCGTATTCATCGGCGAGCGCGACCGCCTTGACCGGTTGCGTGAGGCTCGCGACGACACCGTCGAGCGTGGTGTTGAGCACGTTTTCTCGCAGCTGCGCTTTGGACTGCACCGACGGGTGACTCGGGATCAGCGCCCAAGGCATGTTGGATAGGCCCAAACCGATCAGCGTCGCTTGCGCCTGGCCGGTGAAGCCCTCGGCCACGAGCGAGGCACTCGGAACGCCGGCGGCCTCGCACACTGCACTCGCCCGCAACACGGCGGGCGTGCAGCTGCCTCAAGCCGCCATCGCGGCTATGGCCGCGTCGACTTTGAGTTCCTTGAATTTCTGCGGCAGCGCAGCAACCACCTCGCGCTCGTTGCCGCCGTGAATGTTGCCGAATTCGCGCCAGCTCACAAAGCGCACGTCTGGAAAGCGCGCCTTCAGCCCGTCCTCGAGCTCTTCGTACACTTCGTCGCCGCGAAACACGTAATCCCAGAGCTCGGCGATGACCTTGCCGTTCAGCGTATCGAGGCGCGGGGCCAGCGCCGGGGTCTTGCGCCGCGCCTGGCGCGGACTGCGCGGCCATAGCACATCGTAATGGTCATCGGTGGTGCTCATAGTCTCGGTCTCCTCGGATTGGGCGGGGGCGTGCGCGTACGCGGCGCAGGCGCTGAGAATACGATGCATGCCGTGCCCCGCGCAAGCGACACCGCGCGAAGCGAATGCGGGCTGATCAAGCCGCCTGCCCTCGAAGCCGCGCTGCGTGCGGAGACGCCGAAGGCCTATCTCAATCTCGATGCGCTCGCGGCAGGGTACAAGATGGCGGCAGAGGGCGTCGCGGCATCTGATCGTCCGGCATTCGCTGCAACCCGAGGCCGCTCAAATGAACCGCGTCGATCCCTCAAACCGGCTCGCTTCGGCCATCGCCCTTACTTGACGCCGTGGACCACTTTGACGTCCACCGGCCCGCCCGGCCCGTGACAACTGCTGCAGCCTTCAACAACAGCGCCGAGGTCAAGTGTCGCTTGCGTAACCGAGAACTGGCCCCGGGGAAGAAAATCCGCCATATGCGTTTGCGCTCCCACACGATCATGGCAGGACGAGCACACCGCGGCGGTAGGCGAGATTCTCAGATTGTCCGTGGGATCGGCGAGTTCGGTCTGCGTGCTGACGCTGCTCCCCAGGATGCCGTTAGCCGTGGGTGCAGCCCAGATGCCGATCAGCTGGTACGAAGTTCCAGCGTGACAGGCCGAGCAGTCGTTCAGCTTTCCGGGGAACACGACCGTGCTGAAGTCAATCGGCCTGCCGCCGAAGCCATAGACGGTGATCCCCTTGGTGCGGAATCCGCCCTTGCCGGATTCACCCGCATGGATAGCATGGATCATCCTCTTAGAATTAGGGTTTTGGAAGAGCGCTAGGGAACGCCCGCACCAGCGCTAGCCGGAACTCGGCATGTCTTTTTGCCATGGCGCGCGCCTGACCTTGGTGCGGCGGGCGGTCACGGCAGCCTGCTCGGCAAATTCCCTAAGCCGTGCCGCTACGGCGGTGCGAATGGCGCCCGGCAATGCCCTCGCGGCGAATTCGAATCGTGACGCGATTGGGTCTGTCGCGTCGGCGCCGGCCAAACGCGCGGGCGCAAGCACCGTGTTCAGAATTTTGCGCGGGACCGGTTCGACGGTCGTTTTTCCGTCCTGGAACCAACCCTGATCCTTGCGCCATACCAGCGCCCGTTCGTTCGAGTCGACGCCGTAGCAAAGTTGAAATGAGGTGGTTTCGCCTTGATTGGTCTACCATACAAATAGATCAAACTAATCATCATGAAACCAGCGCTGCTGTATCTCGGACCCGTCCTGCGCCACACCAAGGATTTCGCGCATCACAGCTCTATGCTCCACGCATGTCGATTCGGCCCTGGCGGCGAAAGTGGTGTCCCACGCGCGGAATCGAACCACCGACACACTCCCGAGGTAATCAGGCGCAGCGAGTATCCGATGCCCTTAACAGCTTTTTGCATTGCCTGCGGCTGGATACGGGCTGCGTGCGGTGGTTCAATCAGCTTTTGCTGGGCGCCGAAGAGCTGCAGGCCCTTGCGCGACGCGAATCCGCGCAGTTCCGGAATCAGCCGGTATACCTTTTCCTGCAAGCGACGCCCAACTGCAAGCCGTGTCGAGGACCGGCCTCGCGGACGCGAACCACTAAGATCGTGCGATGTCCGTTGTGACGGAAGCTGTCATTCGATCTTGATACCGGCGTTGTTGATAATTTCCTTCGATTTTTCCGCGTCGGCCTTGATCAGCGCGGCAAATTCCCCGGGAGAAACAGGGCTGGGCTTCAGCCCTTGGGCAAGCAGCGCGGTGCGCACATCGGGACGTTGCAACATCTTGTTGAAGTCCGCGTTCAGGCGCGCCACCACTCTTTCACTTCGCCTGCTGCGCCGGGGATCAGCGGGCTGCGGCGACGAAATCCGCCAGTGCCTTGTCCGCACCCATGATATCGCGGTTCAGCCAGATATCGAGGATGACGAGCAGGGTGGTGAATTCCGAAGTGAGGCCGGAATCGTATGACGCCTTGAAAGCAAGCACATCCTTGAGCAGCAACGCGTGTAAGTCCTTGTGTTCCTGCGCCTTAGAGTACCGACGCTGATCCATGAGCTGCTCTTCGGTCTGGAAGTGAGTTCTAATCTCCCCAATGAACTGCTCGAGCATATTGCTGCAGACTTCTCTTGGCTTGTTATTCTCCATGGCATCGGCCAACTGATTTATCAGCCCCACCAGGTGCTTGTGGCCATGATCCATGTCGGCATGTCCGGTAATCTGCTTCTCGCCCCAGCTAACCCATTTCATTGCCGTTCTCCCATCGTGGCGTTCACCGTGTGTTCTTTCAATTAAATTCATCGACTGTTTCCACGGCCTGGGCATCGTCATTCGCGTCGTGCAGAGCGTATTCGGCTTTCCGTTGCTTCGCGCGCATCAACTCGGGAGCAGCGCGACCTCGCCCGCGCGTTGGCTACGCTCTCGGCCGGGGTTCGAGTCCTGTCTGGTGCGCAGGAAGTCGCGATATTTGATGTCTTCCTTCAGCAGATTTTCAACCAACAGCTGCTTGATATATAAGCCCTTGAGGGCCCAGGTGAAGCTGACATCGGCCTGATCGAAGGCTTTCATAACGCGATCAATATCCGCTGAGATCTGCGTTTGCCTAGCCGCGTGTGCCGCGCGGTCCGGGTATTTCCATTTCACCAAAAGTTGTTGTTCATGCCGGAAATGCCGCTTCGCTTCCATCACTATCAAATCCAGCAGCCGCCCGACGGTCGATTTCTTCTCGCAATTGAGAATCGCGGTATCAAGCTCGTTGATTCGCGCGATAAATTGCCGATGCTCTTCGTCGATCTCGGGGACGCAGACACGCAAGCTATCGCTCCACCTGATTTCCCATTCGCGGTCTTTCATACTTTGTCTCCCGTAGACTAGCTGTGGATATCAGCAGTTAGTGCAAGTACGGCCGGCATACGCGTGCCATCACTTGATTATGATCCAGCGGCGCACAAAAATAGACTGAAATCCCACATTCCCGTTTGCCTGACCTACTCCGACGTTGCCACCAAATGACCAGACTTCCTCGACATGAATACTTGCGAGGCATAGGGAACGGATTCATCAGTTGCGCCCGCGAGCACGCGCCGCCATGTCCTGCATTGAATTCCTTATTGCATATGCTGACCGCCGTTGATGGCGATGTTGGCGCCAGTGACGAACGCCGCCTCTTCCGAACACAGATAAATAATCAACCCCGCAACTTCCTCCGGCTTGCCCAGGCGCCCCACCGGAATTTGCGGAATGATCTTGGTGTCGAGAATTTCCTTGGGGATCGCCGTCACCATCTTGGTGCCGATGTAGCCCGGCGAAATGGTGTTCACCGTCACTCCCTTTCTCGCCACCTCCAGAGCCAAAGCCTTGGTGAAGCCGTGCATGCCGGCTTTCGCCGCCGAGTAATTAGTCTGTCCAAATGCGCCCTTCGACCCGTTCACCGAAGACACGTTGATGATGCGGCCCCAGCCGCGTTCGACCATGCCGTCGCATACCGGCTTGGTCATGTTGAACACGCTGTCGAGGTTGGTGCGCATCACCGCGTCCCAGTCAGGTTTGCCCATCTTCCTGAAGGTCATGTCGCGGGTGATGCCGGCGTTATTGACCAGGATTTGAACCGGCCCGACTTCAGCCTGAATCTTGGCGACGCAGGCTTGGCAGGACTCGTAGTCAGATACGTCTACCGGCACCGGATGAAAATCGTACCCGAGCGCTTTCATTTCTAAGTTCCAAGCGGCCACCTTCCGGTTTCCGGGCGAATGTGTAACCACGACACGAAAGCCCGCGTCGTACATTTTGGCGCTGATCGATTCGCCTAAGCCGCCCATGCCGCCGGTGATCAGTGCGATCCTTTTTGAAACGATAGTCATAATTGCATCCCTTTTTTCGATCGGTTCGACACCGCGTCCGACAACCGTAGGTTTTCAGCATTGAATCGAATTGACGATTCCAAGAGTGGCCGGTTTGAGCCGCGGAAATCGATCGTTCTATGCGCGAGTGCTATACCCGCTGCTCTATCGTCGGGTCGCCTAGCAGTTGTTCATCCGGTCGAATCGGCCTTGGCAGGCGCGCGAGCGCAAGGCTTACCAAGTCGATATGCGACTGCTCATCGCGCGCCAATTCGACCGCCAGCTTGCGCACGCTGGCATTGCGCGACTCGACACCCACGCGCTCATAGAACGCCTTGGCCTGCTTTTCCGCGCGCAGCGCGATGTCCAACGCCAGGTGCGGCGTCATCATCCGGAAGACGAAAGCGCGCGCCTCGGGCGAGGGTGCTCCGCGGTCAAGCCAGGCATACTCACCCGCGTCGATAACGGGAATTTCGATGTCCGCGCTGCTCTTTGCCAAAAGAAACGCGTGTTCGGTCTCAAGCTGCCCCAAAAGGAGAAAAAGCTGCGCCGCGCTGTCATTGCCGTAATCCGCCATGACGGTGGCGAATTCGCGGTAGCGCGCCTCCGCCTCATACTCTAGCGCAAGCGCGTGGGCATACAGGACGCCGAGCGAGTCAAATTGCTTGCGCGACGGCGCCCTTGCTGCGGACTTACCTGAAGCGTGGCAGTAGCGTGCCGTTCCGAAGCTATCTAAAACCATTGCCGCAAAGGGCGCCCCCTGCGCGGCAGTTTCACTGTCAGCGTCGTTCCCCATGAAAAGTGAATGCACATTCTGCCGCATGACATGCCCATTGAAGGTACTGGTGAAGCTAGACTTGAGTCTCTTGTCGATCCTGCGCTGGAGAACTTGTCTCTTCGCATATGGGTAAATATACGCATCGTCATCATGGGAATCTATTCCTGCTAATAGCTATTTGGCCTAGCCATATGTAGGTAATTTTGCAGCGCGAAACGTGGTGCGATTGCGCCGTACGACAGCGCATAAAAACGCCAGGAACAGGCGTTCAGGACGGCGTCAAGCCCTCGCGGATGGCGTATTTGGTCAGCTCGGCGACGCTGTGCAGTCCGAGTTTGCCGCCGATATTGCGCCGGTGCGCGATGACCGTGCTCACGGCAATGTGCAGCTTGGAAGCGATTTGCTCGGAGGTTCTTCCTTCGGCAAGAAGGGCGAGCACCTCGCGTTCGCGATGGCCCAGGCGCTTGCCGTTCAATTCCGGGTCCGCCGCCTTATGGCGCAGCGAGTCGACCATGGTCGCAGTGGCCTGGGCGCAGAGATAGGTCTTGTCTTGCGCGAGCGCGCGTATGGCCCGCAACAACTCTTCGCCAGGTGCGGATTTGACCACGTAGCCACGGGCCCCCGCTTCGAGCATCTGCATAATGAAGTGCCGCTCCAAATGCGAAGACAGCGCCAACACGCTTACGCCGGGAGTTGCCGCGACCAGCTGGCGCGTAGCGCCGATGCCATCCATGCCGGGCATGGAGATATCCATCACCACCACGTCGGGAGTGAGTTCTCTTGCCAGGCGCAGTACCTCGGAGGCGCGATCCACGTCACCCACAACCTTGATGTCCGGCTCGCGCGTCAAGAGGACGCGCAACGCCATGCGCAAAATCGTGTGATCGTCCACCAGCAGGACACGTATGCTCATGGCTTCCGCATTTTCTGATTGCCTTCCATGCCGTGCCTTTGCTTCGCACCGGATCCGGGCGTTCAATTCTACGTCGTCTTCAAGCCCAAAACCAGTAATCCCGCTGTGGACCCATCCGGAGCGGGTATCAGACGTGGATCGGGCTCCTTCCCCGCTCACGCAGTCAGAAGAGATCCGTAAAGGCTCGCGCCAGTCCCTGCTCTCCACCAATCGAGCACTCTTTCACGCAATAGGAAAACCAATCCGACTGCTCCGAATCCCCTCGAGCGCAAACAAACGCGCGGGTTTCCGCGTAGGTTGATCGGGTCGTGAATAACCTAGCCTTTCTTCGGCGACCAGCCATAGGCCTTGGCGCAGGCACCGCCCATCAGCATCGCGCGTTCACTGTCGCTCAGGCGCTCGGTCTGGCGGAAGGGCTCGACCGCCTGTTCGTAATTGACGACCGCGAAGGCGCGCGTCCAGTCGGTGCCCCACAGGCAGCGCTCGAAACCCCAGGCGTCGAACACGCGCTCGAGCGGGTCCCAGATGTC
>Ga0082335_1000207_pt1 | contig 157734 bp, 134 predicted proteins | sample Subgrocontami58m_FD_72375 | JGI IMG/M metagenome (GOLD analysis project Ga0082335, IMG submission 72375) | Subsurface groundwater microbial communities from S. Glens Falls, New York, USA - GMW37 contaminated, 5.8 m (SPADES assembly) (version 2) ...
GATGTCGAGCGGCGTGAATTGCTGGCTGCGCAGGCAGCCGGTGATGGCGGCGGCCACAGCGAGGGCGCCCGGCAGCTTGCCGAGCCGGGCCTTGGTGGTGATCTCCCACGCGGACGCGGCGCTGACCAGGCAGACGGTGCGCGCATCGCCGATGGCGGCGCGCGAGCGCTTGCTGAGCCGCGCGTCGCCATCGAGCCACCAGAGCAGGGCGTGCGTGTCGAGCAGGATGCGCATCACCCCTCCCACCCGTCGAGCTCGGCCGCGGAGAGCGGCTCGAAGAAGGCGGCGGTGACCTTCGCCTTCCCCTTCATCGCCCCGAACACCCGCGCCGGCGCCTGCGCGCCGTTGAGCGCGACGAGCTTCACCACGGGGGTGCTCCCCTTGGCGATGACGATTTCCTCGCCCGCCTGCGCCCAGGCGATAAGCTTGGAGAACTGCGTCTTGGCGGCGTGCACGGTGAAGACCTTCATGGTGAAGCCTCGGGCTATGTGACTAGCTTAGTCTAGTCACCTAGTCCATTGGCGTCAAGAGGGACAAAATCACTGCGGGGACAGCAGAGCGCTGTCCCCGCGGCGGTCCCCCGATGTCGCCTACTGCGTCACCGGCGGACCGTACCGGTCAAACCAGGCGCGGAGATACGCCTGCGTGCGCAGGAAGTTCGAAGGCGTGGACGAGGTGCCGTGCCATTCATTGTTGAACCGTACCATCGCCGTGGGCACGCCGCGGAAGCGCAGCGCCTCGTAGTACTCCTCGGTCTGCGGCATCGGCGTGCGCAGGTCGAGCACGCCGGTCATCAGCATCGTCGGCGTCTTCACATTCCCCACGTACATGATGGGCGAGCGCTTGAGGTACTCGCTCGGATCCTCCCAGAACGGACGCTCGAAGTTGCGGTACCAGCTCGGTCCGTCGGTCTGGCCCACGAAGCTCATCCAGTTGGTGACCGGGCAATTGGACGACGCGGCCGCGAAGCGATCGGTGTGGCCGACCACCCACGCCGTCAGCACGCCGCCGCCCGAGCAGCCGTACACGAACATCCGGCGCGTGTCGATGTAGCCGCGGCCAATGACCGTGTCCACACCGGCCATGAGATCGTCAAAGTCCTTGTCCGGATACGCGTTCTTGATGGCATTGCCGAACGCCGAGCCGTATCCCGTGGAACCGCGCGGATTGACGTAGAGCGTCACGAAGCCGTTGGACGCGTGCTCCTGGAAGGCGAAGTTGAACCCGACGTTGTACATCGAGTGCGGCCCGCCGTGGATGCTGAGCATCAGCGGGTACTTCCGCGACGCGTTGAAGTCGGGGGGCTTCACGATCCACCCCTGGATGCGGAGCCCGTCCTTGGACTTGTACCACACCTCTTCCACCGCGCCCAGTTGCTTCCCCTCGAGGATGTCGGCATTCACCGACGTCAGCTGCGTCAGCGTGACCGGCGCCTTCACCGAGAACTTCACCACGTCGCTCGGCAACTGCGGCGCGGTGCGGACGCCGACGGCGGTGCCGTTGCGGATGTCGGAGACGCTCACGAGCTGGGCGCCAGTGGTGATCTGCTTCACCTGCCCCGCGAGCGTGGTCGCGTACAGGTGGCGGCTGCCCTCATTCTCGGCGGTGAAGTAGATCGTCGTGCCGTCCTCTGCCCAGGTGAGACCTGACGGTGAGCGGTCCATCGCCGCGGTGAGCGCGCGCGGGTTGCTGCCGTCGGCATCCATCACGTACAGCGCCGCGTCCTTCCAGGTGGCGTCCGTGGAATCGAAGCCCGAGTACGCGATCTTCTTGCCGTCGGGCGACGGCGCGGGCAAACCATCGGGCCCCTTGCGACGCGTCAGCTCGCGAATGGCGCCGCTCTTGAGGTCGGCGGCGTAGATCTCCGAGTCGCGCCAGATGTGCTCGGCGTTGGGGACGCGCTTGCCCGTGAAGAGCAGCGTATGGCCGTCGAGCCAGACGGCGGCGCCGTGGTTCCAGTCGCCGTTGGTGACCTGCCGCGGCGTGCCACCGCCGGCGTCAATCACGAAGACGTGATTCCACGCGTCGTCCACGAAACCGACGCGGTCCTGCCGGTAGTCGAGCCGCGTGACCACCTTGGGCGCGTCGGTCCACTTGGCCCCCTTCGGAGCGGCTGGCAGTGCGGCGCGGGCAAAGAGGTCGTCGCGCTTGGCGGGCACGTTCATCGAGAACGAGATCCTGGTGCCGTCGGGCGACCACTCGATGTTCGACGGCGACTCGGTGAGCCGGGAGATCTGCGTGACGGCCCCCTCGGCGTCCATGTAGCGCACGAAGATCTGCGAGCCGGTGGGCTCGCCGCGGGCCACGTAGGCGATGCGGCTGCCGTCGGGGCTCCACTGCGCGCCGCTGCCATTCACGAGGAAGCGCGCCTGGGAACCGTCGGACTTCATCATCCAGATCGACGATTCCCATTTGTCGTTGGTCTTGTCGATCCAGCGGCGCGTGAAGGTGATGCGCGTGCCGTCGGGCGAGAGCTGGGGCGACTGGACGTCTTCCCAGTCGAGGTAGTCCTGCAGCGTCAGCGCGGCGGGGCGCCCCTGGGCCGCCGCACTGGCGGCCGAGGTAATGAACGCGAGGGCGAGGGCGCCGCGGCAAATCAGGTGCCTCAAGACAAGCTCCGGTGGGGGTCGCACAGAAACTACACGGGGCTTTCGCGTTCCGTCAGTTGGGCCTGGTTCGGTGTGGCACGCTGGCCTTTTTCACCACGGAGGTCACGGAGGTTACGGAGGGCCACGGAGAACTGCGACTACTGGGGGTAAAGACAGCGCGCCACGCTTATTTTCGCGTGGCGCGCGTTGTACCCCCAAGAAGTAGCAGTTGCAGTCCCCTCCGTGGCCCTCCGCTTTCCTCCGTGACCTCCGTGGTGAAAAAGGCCAGCGTGGCGCGAAGATCTACATCGGCTCCACGTGCTCCGCTTCCCACTTGGCGGCTGTGCCGCACACGGTGCACGACGCCCTGCCCTTGCCGTAGAGCACGAATTCGGCGTCGATGCCGCAGCTTGGGCAGGTGGCCTTCACCTTGCGCAGGCCGTCCGTCGAAATCCCCTCGTGGATCAGCCGCCCCACCATGGCGTTGGGCTCGGCGGCCCCCAGCGGGCACAAGTTGCCCGTGCAATGCTCGCCGATCTCGAGGCAGATCAGCTCATCGTCGTGCACCGTGGCCTGGTGCTCGCCCAGCGGGGCCTCCGAGATCAGCACACGCACCTGCCGGTCGCACGCGCTGCAGAACAGTTGACTCTGCTTCATAAAAGCTCCTCGCGGTGTGTCACCAGCCGCGCTGGACGGTGAGATCAGGCGATCGTGAGGACGTCCGCTCCGGGAATCTGCGTGCGCGCAAAGGCGAGCGCACGGTCCTGCGTCAGGCCAAACACCGAGACGGCGCACGGCTCGGCGTCCACGCACGTGTCGGCGAGCACCGTCACGCTGCGCACCGACGTCCGCCGCGGCGCGGCCGTGGCGGGGTCCATGAGGTGATGGTAGCGCGTGCCGCGATAGCGGAAGAAGCGTTCGTAGTCGCCGGACGTGGCCACCGCGCGGTTGCTCACCTCGAGCGTGCGCGCCATCGCACGCAGGTCGTCGGGCGACCGGATGCCGACGCGCCACGCACCGCCCTCGGGCGATTCGCCGATGGCGTAGAGATCGCCGCCCAGGTTCACGATGGCGTGCTCGATGCCGCGATCGCGCAGCGCCTGCACGGCGCGGTCAATGGAGTAGCCCTTGCCGATGCCGCCGAGGTCGAGGTGCAGGTCGCGGTCGCCGTAGCGCAGGACGCCCTGCCCCGCGCTCACCGTCAGGTCCACGCGGCGCCAGAACGACCGGTTGGCGAGGCGCGCCACTTGTTCCGACGGCGGCGGCTCGTGCCGGTTGGTCACGTCCCACAGTTCCGACGCGGCGCCGAGGGCCGGGTCGAAGCGGCCGTCGCTGGCCGACGACCAACGCAGCGCCGTCTCGACGAGGCGCGCCGTCTCGGGGCGCACGGTCACGCCCTCGCGCGCGGCGGCGGCGTTGGCGCGGCCGATGTCGGACGTCGCGCTGAAGCGCGTCATCGTCGTCTCCACCCAGCGCAGCTCGGCGAGGGCGGCCTCGAGGGCCTCCTGCGCCACCGCCTCGTCGCGGTGCACGACCGTCAGCTCGGCGATGGTGCCCATCACCGGCACGGTGCGGCGCGCGATGGCCACGTGGCGGCGCAGCGCGATGGGGAGCGCCGCCAGCGCGAACGCGCCGGTGCCGATGGCGATGAACTCGCGGCGGCCGAACGGCCGCGGAAGGGTTTGATCAGTCATTGTGGGCATGCCTCTCGTGACTTGCACAAGCGTTGGAACATCCATGACAATGGCCGACGCAGCCGTAGTTGCGCACGAGGCCGTAGAGCGCGAAGAGCACCGCGCAGATTCCGATTCCCAGCAGGGTCTTGAGCATTAGCCGCTCCCCATGCCCGCAAAGCCCATGAAGGCCATGGACATGCACGACGCGATGATGAGCACGAGCCCCATCTTCTTGGCCATGGCCGGCACATCGGCCACGTCGAGGCGCTCGCGAATTGACGCCATGAGCGTCAGCGCGAGCGTGAGCCCGAGCCCGCCGCCCAGGGCGTACACGATGCCCTCGATCAGGCCGTACCCGCGCGTGGTCTGCGTGAGGGCGAGATAGAGAATGGCGCAGTTCGTGGTGATCAGCGGCAGGTAGATGCCCAGCTCGCGGAACAGCACGGGCAGGAACTTCTTGATCGCCATCTCGACGATCTGCACCAGCGACGCGATGACGACGATGAAGGCGATTGTGCGAAGGTAGGGCGCCTGCGCGAGCACGAAGGTGTTGAGCACCCACACCGCCACCGCCGTCATCACCAGCACGAACGTGTTGGCGGCGCCGAGGCGCCAGCCGGTGTCCATCTTGGTCGTCACGCCGAAGAAGGAGCAGAGCCCCAGGAACATCGCCAGCGTGAAGTTGTTGATGAGGAGCGTGGAGAAGAAGATCCACGAGAGATTCGCAATCATGCGTGCACCTCCGCGCGCTTCGCCTTCTTGCGCTCGCCCCACCACCCCATCACCAGGAACATGAGTCCCATGGTCAGGAAGCCGCCGGGCGGCATGATCATGAAGACCCACGGCTCGTAGTTCGGGCCGAAGATCGAGTAACCGAGCAGCATCCCGCTGCCCACGACCTCGCGGAAGGCGCTAATGGTGCATAGGGCGAGCGTGAACCCAATGCCCATGCCGAACGCGTCGGCCGCCGCGCGCGCCGGCTTCACCTTGCCGGCAAACGCCTCGGCGCGGCCGAGAATGATGCAGTTGACGACGATGAGCGGCACAAAGGGGCCGAGGGTCTTCGACAGCAGCGGGAAGTACGCCTGCATCACGAGGTCGGAGATCGTCACGAAGGTCGCGATGATCAGGATGTAGGTCGCGAGGCGCACTTCATTGGGGATCACGCTGCGCAGCATGGAAATGAGCAGCGACGAGCAGACAAGCACGAAGATGGTGGCGGCGCCCATGCCGAGGCCGTTGGCCAGCTGGTTGCTGATGGCCATGGCCGGGCAGAGCCCGAGCATCTGGATCATCACCGGGTTGTCGTCGGCGATGCCGCGCCAGAAATCGAGCCACAGCGGCTGTGGCGGCGGCGCGCCCGGGACGATCGGTTCGGCCGCTGCCGCGGTCGTCAGCGCTTCGGTGGTCATTGGCCACCCTCCTTCGCGAACGCGTCGAGGCGTGGCTTCCACGTATCGACGGCCTTGTTGATGACCTTGATGACAGCCTTCGACGTAATCGTCGCGCCGGTGATGGTCTGCACCGTGCTGGGGTCCGTCGTCGGGTTCTTGTCGCCCTTGAGCGGGTTCACCAGCTTGCCGACGAATCGCGCGACGAAGCTGGAATCCTTCTGGATCTTGTCGCCGAGGCCCGGCGTCTCCGACTGCGCCAGCACCTTGAAGCCGGTGAGCGCGCGCGTCGCCGGGTTGAAGCCGACCATCAGCCGCACCTCATTGGCGAAGCCCGGCGCGGCCTCCTCGACCGCAACGCCGGTGCGCTCGCCCTTGTCGTTGAAGGCGATGAACACCTTGGTGGCTTCGAGCTTGTCCACGCCCGCCGGCACCGTCCGGCTCAGCGTGTCGCCGACGAGGAAGAGCGTGTCGAGCCGGGCCGGCGAGCCGAGCACCTCCTTGACGGCGATCTCCACCTTTTCCCCGGCAAATTTCCGGATCGGTGTCAGCGTCTTCTGGTACGTGTAGGCGAGCACCGCGCCCGCAAGCGACCCGAAGAACGCCAGCGTGATGAGCAGGCGCGCCGTCGAGCTGCCGGCGTCCGGCGTCGAGGCGGCAGGCGCCCCGTGTTGATGGCCGCTCACTTGGCCTCCTTCAGCTTCACCGTGCCGAACACGGTGGGCTGCGTCACGCGATTGATGAGCGGCGTGAACGCATTCATGATCAGGATGGCGTACATCACGCCTTCCGGCAGGCCGCCGAAGACGCGGATGACCACCACGATGAGCCCGGTGCAGACGCCGAAGACCCAGCGCCCCTTGTTGGTCGTCGGCACGGTCACCATGTCGGTGGCCATGTAGACGGCGCCGAGCATCAGGCCGCCCGAGAAGACCATGAACAGGCCGTCCGGGTACTTGCCGTTGAAGAAGTGCAACAGCTGGCTCGCCACAAAGACGGTGACGAGAATCGAGACCGGAGAGCGCCAGTTGAGGTATCCCTTCCACGCGAGGTAGGCGCCGCAGATCAGGATCACGATCGCCGACGTCTCGCCCACCGATCCGCCCGTCGTGCCGAGCACGAGGTCCACGACCGACGTGAGCTTCTGCTCGAACTTGAAGAGGCCGAGCGGCGTCGCCGACGTCACGACATCCGACACAGGATGCATGAAGGGGAAGGCGAACAGGTCGCCCTTGAGCGCAAAGAAGCTGCCGCCGGGCGTGGGCCACGTGGTGATGGCCACCGGAAACGCCGTCTGCAGGAAGGCGCGGCCGATGAGCGCGGGGTTGAACGCGTTCTGTCCGAGGCCGCCCCAGATCACCTTGCCGAAGCCGATGCCGAACGCGCCGCCAAGCGCCGCCATCCACAGCGGGATGCCGGGCGGCAGGCTGAGGCCGAGCAGGAGGCCGGTGATCATCGCCGAGCCGTCCTGCAGCGAGCCCTTGCGGCCAAGCCCGCGTTCGGTGAGCAGGGCGCCAAGCGTGGACGCCAGGATCACGAGAATGGAGCTGATGCCGAAGAAGAAGGCGGACGCAAGGATGACGGGGATCAGGCTCGCCGCCACCGTCCACATGATGCGCGGCGTCGTGTCGTGGTCCTTCAGGTGCGGCGACGCGGTGACGATCAGGTTGGGAGCGGTCATGCGGCCCCCGCCGTTTGTGTGCGGCGCAGCGCCACCTTGCTGGCCTGGAAGAGCTGCGAGAGCGGGATGTTCGACGGGCAGACGTAGGAGCACGACCCGCACAGCATGCAGTCGGCCAGATGATTGGCCGCCATCTCGTCGTATCGCTTCACGCGCGCCAGGTCACCGAGCCACGACGGGTTCAGGAAGACCGGGCAGGCATCGAGGCATCGCCCGCAGTGAATGCACGGGTAGACCTTCTCGTTGCGCACCTCGTCCTTCGTCAGCACCACGATGCCCGTAGTCCCCTTGAGCACCGGGGCCTCGAGGTTCGCCACGGCCATCCCCATCATCGGGCCGCCGTTGATGACCTCGCTCGCATCCTTGGTGACGCCGTCGCAGTAGGCGAGCAGGTCCTTGAGCTTGGTTCCCACCGGAACGATCAGGTTCGCCGGGCGCGTGAGCCCGTGCCCCGTGACCGTCACGATGCGCTCGATCAGCGGCAGGCCGGTGTCGAAGACCTCGGCGATCGCCGCGAGCGAGCCGACGTTCTGCACCACCACGCCCACCGTCACTGGGAGCTTGCCCGACGGCACTTCCACGCCCGTGACGGCGTGAATCAGCATCTTCTCGGCGCCCTGCGGATACTTCACCGTGAGCGGAAGGATGGTGATGTCGAGATCCTTGGGCCTGGTGCGCTCCAGCGCCTCGATGGCGTCGGGCTTGTTCTTCTCGACGCCGATGACCGCCTTCGTGACGCCCAGCGTGTGCATCATCACGCGGCAGCCGAAGTGCACCCGCTCGGGATACTCCACCATCGTGCGGTGGTCCGAGGTGAGGTACGGCTCGCACTCGGCGCCATTGATGATGAGCGTGTGGACCTTGTAGTCCTTGGGCGGCGCCAGCTTGACGTGCGTGGGGAATGCGGCGCCGCCGAGCCCGACGACGCCGGCGTCCTGCACCGCCTTCACCACCTGGTCCACCGTGAGCCCTTCCCAGCGCGGGACGAGCCGCGGACGCGCCGCCTGCATGGCGTACGTGTCCACCTTGATGTGCACCGACTGCGCGTAGCTGCCGTCGGGATGCGGCCACAGGTCAATGGCGGTCACCGTTCCCGCCGCCGACGCGTGGATGGGCACCGACATGTATCCGTCGGCGAGGCCGACGGGGTCACCACGCTCGACGTAGTCCCCCACCTTCACGCACAGCTTGGCGGGCTTGCCCGCATGCTGGCGCAGGGGAAGGACGATTTCGGCGGGATACGGCATGCGGCGGATCGGGAGCCCACTCGTGAGCCCCTTCTCCTCAGGCGGATGCACGCCGTGTGCAAAGCCGAAGAATGCCATCAGTTGAACCTCGCGGCGCGCTTCACCCACTTCTCCAGGTCCTTCTCCTTCGGGTTCAGCGGAGTCCCTGGATGGATGATCGAGACCGGGCAGCGCTCGGCGGCCAGCACCAGCTGCTGGAACGTGCCGGCCGAGGCGTCCTTGATCTCCGCCTGCTTGGCGGCGTTGTAGACGAACATCTTCTTGTTCAGGTTCGTGCACTCATTGCAGCTCGTGCAGCGCGCCGAGTCGATGTAGGCCTCGAGGGCGAGCGAGTCGTCCTCTTCCTCGGCTGGGGCGGCGGCAGGCGCCGCCTCCGCCACCGCGACGGCGGCCGCGGCCGGGGCGGCCGCTTCGGCCGGTGCGGTGGCAGCCGGCGCCGGCGCCGCCACCGCAACCGGAGCCGCGGCGCCATTGCCGCCGGACGGTTCGACCGCCGGCAGCGTGGCGAGCAGTTCGCCCAGCGCGCCGCCACCGCCGTGCCGCATGAGCCCTTCGGCCAGGCGGCGTGCGATCTGCTGCGGATAGTCCTTCTTGAGCTGCGCGATCCTTGCCTCGTACTCGGCGCGCAGCGCGGCCATCTTGGCCTCGTACTCAATCTCGATCTCGCCCGACACGGTATTGCGCGCCGCGTCCGACACGACGATGCCGGCCAGCTGGCGCAGCTGCGACCAGTGCTGCAGGCGCTCGTCGGCGAGCAGCCCCATCTCCGGCGAGACTTTGAGCCGCACCAGGTGGCGCTGCTTATCCACGGCGTAGATGAACGGCGTCTTCGTCGCGCGCTCCTCCGCGGAGAACTTGAGGTACTCGTCGAACGGAATGGCGTATTCGTACAGGTCCTTGGGCAGCTTCGTGAAGTGCTGCTTGAAGCGCGACTCGGTGGCCGCCCAGTCCGCCACGGTCAGCGGAACCTCGAGCGTCTGCTCCGTGCCGTCGTCGTCGAGGTACCGGATTTCGTACGTCGGCCAGTCGGACTCGGGCGACGGATTGCCTTCCAGCGACAGGCAGTCGGCGAAGGTTGGGCCGCCATCCGGATCGTACGTCAGGTACGGGAAGGCGCGGCTCTCGAGCGCGAAACGCGCCGCCTCCTGCGCCCAGTCATCAGCGAGCCCGTGTTCCACCGGGCACGGCGTGTAGATGTTGAGGAGCACCGGGCGCCGCTTGTGCATCCCCTTGAGCACGCCGGCAATGAGGTGCGACGCCGACGCCTGCGACGACTGGTGCACGAAGGTGCCGCGGTGGGCGATGCCGATGAGGCCGACTTCCTTGCGGATCTCGGTCTTACCGTGCTGCGCCTTGCCGAAGCCGGACATGTCGGCCACCTGCCCCGTGTAGCCGCTGGTGCAGGCCTGGCCGCCGGTGTTCGAGTAGACCTGCGTGTCGAGGATCACCACGCGGATCGGCTTGCCCGACGCGAGCAGGCGGGAGAGGTTCTGGAACCCGATATCGAGCATCGCGCCGTCGCCGCCCATGGCGATGATCGGCGGGCACAGGAAGAACTCCTCGTCCGTGAAGTCGTTCCACGTGAACGTCTTGAACTTCGCCTCGTCGGCCACGTGGTCGTACGTGCCGTCCACCAGCTTCTCGGCGCGCCGCACCGCAATGAAGCCGTCGCCCATCTTGCGCATGTGCGCGTCGAAGAGGCCCACGGCCACCGAGCACGAGTCCTGGAAGAGGTGGTTGACCCACGGGAATGGATACGGGTTGTACGGATAGGTCGAGCCCCAGACCGACGAGCAGCCGGTGGAGTTCGACATGCCCACCATCGCACGTCCCTTGCCGCTCGGCCCCTCGACGTAGCGCCACCGCAGGTCCTTCAGCTCGGTGATCGCCTTTCCGATGAGCTCGAGCTGGTGCCGGTGCGCGGCGTCGAGCTTCACCGCCTCGCCCTTGCCGCTGAGCGCCGCCGCAAGGTCGGTGGTGGACCCCACGATCTCGCGCGCCTTGTCCTCGAGGCTCGTGATGAGCGCATCGAGCTTGGCCACCTGCGTGGCGACCTTCGGAGACATCTGCGCGAAGATGGCGGACAGGATCAGGTGCACGGCGGTCTTCTCGCCGCACCCCATGCAGGCGCCGTCGCCGCCCACCATGGCGCGGTACGTCGTCTTCTTGAGCAGCAGCGACGACAGCACGCCGATCCCCTCATCCACGTCGCTGACGTTGATGAAGCGATCGTCGGTGTCGGGGAGCCTGTTCCACATCTCCCAGTTGCTGCGGAGCGACACCAGCGACGGCTCGTCCTGCCTGATCGTCTCGAGCGCGCCGTCTGGGCAGACCTCGACGCAGAGGTTGCACCCCTTGCACGCCTCGGGGTTGATCGTGATCGACAGCAGGCCGCCGGCGCCCTTGCTCTTCCCCTCGAGCGCGTCGAAGAACGGCTTGGTGCGCGCGAGCGGGAAGTTGGCGATGCGCGCCTGCACCACGTGGAACTCGGCGTCGGTGGCGGCGCGCCGCTCGGCGTCCCACCCCATCTTGTTCGCGACGTTCACGTAGGCGGTGGCGAACGCGTCTGGCACCTTCGTGGTCGGGTCCTTCTGCAGGATCTTCTGCGCTTCCTTGGCCCAGTTCTTCACCATCGGCCGGATGCGCTCCATCCGGTTGCCGTTCATGGAGACGTCAATGGCGGCGTTCAGCACGTCATCGAAGCCGCTCACGAGGCCCGGAATGGCCGAGTCGGGGCACTGCACCCAGCATTGCGAACAGCCGGAGCACTTCTCGGCGATGAAGCGCGGCACCTCGAGGCGCACGCCGCTCATGTCGCGCACGGCGCCCGTGGCCGCCGGAATTGCGGAGATGGCCGCGAACGGATCGGCGATGCCGTCCTGTCCGATCTTGCACATCGAGCAGACCTGCTCCCAGAAGCGCCCCTCGTGCCCTATGCCCTGCTGGGCGTTGGGCGCCTCGAGCAGCACCGGCATGTGCGGCACCTCCCCGCGTTCTGCGGCGAAGTCGCCGCCGACGGGCACCACTTCCTTCACTTCGTCGTAGCCGCGGCGGATCACGCGCACGTTGTCTTCCACGACTCGCGCGCCCTTGCCGCCGAACTTCTTCTGCAGCTGGTGCTCGATCCCCTTGAACAGCGCCTCTTCCGTCTTCTTCTCGCGCTCGAGGATCGGCGACGTGCGGAAGAACGCGCCCATGAAGGCCGCGCCCTGCATGCGGTAGCGCAGTTCGACGTCGGAGGCCTCGCTCATCGCGATGGCGAAGGCGTCAAGGCAGTAGATCCTGATCTTGCGGTCGATGATCGTGCGGCGCGCCGTTCCCGGCAGCGTCTGCCAGAAGGCCTCGGGCGTGAGGTCGGTCTGGATGACGAACACGCCGCCCTCAGCCAGGCCGGCGAGCGGATCGCTATGGCGGAAGACGTTGGGGTCGGGCGAGAGCACCACGTCCACGTTCTTGAGCTCGCAGTTGAGCCGGATCGGCTCGTGCGCCATGACCGCGTAGAACGTCGTCGGCTGGCCCTTCTTCTCCGACCCGTACTTCGGGTTTGCCTTGATGTGCATGTCGAACAGCTCGAAGGCCGTCATCGACAGGTTCTTGCCCATCGTGATGGCGCCCCAGCCGCCCACCGAGTGGATGCGCAGCGCGGTGGAGCCCTTCGGCAACAAGTTCACGCTCGTCGACGCCTCGAGCGTCAGCGACTTCAGGTTCGGGTACTGGTCCTCGAGCGTCTCCTGCCAGATCTGCAGCTTGGGCAGCTTGGTGCCTTCACGAATGAAGTCGATGCCCACGTACACCTGGCGGCGTCCAGTGCCGCCTGGCAGCATGTTGTCCACGGTGGCGATGATGTCGCCGGGCTGCAGGTCGCGGCTGCCAAGTCCGAAGCAGGCCGAGAAGAAGTTGGGGACCTGCTCGGGGCGCAGCGCCATCAGCCCTTCGTGCGCGTGGGCGTTGCGGCCGTTTTCCACGCCCTTCCCCAGCGCAGCGCGGATCTCGCGCAGCATCGGCGGGTCCACGGCCAGCGGCTGGTCGGTGCGCTCCATCACCACGACGCCCTTCTTGCCGGCCAGCATCTTCGTGATGAGGTCGGACGGGAACGGGCGGAACATGGTGAGGTTGAGCACGCCCACCTTGAGGCCGCGCGTCTCGCGCAGGTAGTCCACCACCGCCTCGGCGTTGCTCACCACCGAGCCCTGCCCCGCAATCACCCACTCGGCGTCGTCGAGCCGGTAGCCCGACACGCGGGCGTAATGCCGCCCGGTGAGCACCGAGAACTCGGTGAAGGCCTGGTCGGCGAGGTCGGCGATATGGTCAAAGTAGAACGGGCGCTGGGCGGCGACGCCCTGCGCATAGCTGTCCTGGTTCTGCACGACACCCAGCATCGCCGGGTAGTCGAGGTCGAACATCTCGGGGATGCGGCGCCGCCTGGCGCCGAAGACGAGACGCTGGGCCGGCGTCGGGCTGTCAATGAGGTCGGACGGGTCGCCGAGGTACTCCTTGACGAGCTCGCGCTCGGGGAGCAGCACCGACTCGATGACGTGGCTCGTGAGGAAGCCGTCCTGCGCGATGATGCCCGGGTTGAGCGACAGCTCGGCGATGCGGTGCGCGACGAGATTGAGGTCGGCGCCTTCCTGCACGTCCTTGGCGAAGAGCTGGAAGAAGCCCGTGTCGTCCACGCAGTGGTAGTCGTCGTGGCCGGCGTGCACGTTGAGCGCGTGCTTGGTGATGGCGCGCGCCGCCACATTGAGGACGTAGGTGAGGCGCTTGCCCACCGCGGCATAGAGCGACTCGTGCATGTAGGCGATGCCCTGCCCGCTCGAGAAGTTCGTCGAGCGCAGGCCGGCCATGCTCATGCCGGCGGTCACCGCCGCGGCCGCATGCTCGCCTTCGGGCTCGAAGAAGAGGAGCCGGCGGCCGTTGACGTTCTCCTTGCCCTCGGCCATGGCCTGCGCCCATCCCTCGCCCATCTGGGTGGACGGCGTAATGGGATACGCGCCGGCGGCCTCGCTGCCCGCCGTTTCCATGGCGACAACCGCATAGGACCCGTCGAGCGCCTCGCGCACGCCGGGATACTTGATGGCTTTGCCGGCATCGCCGGACTTCGTCGCGCTCATGCTGCCTCCACACTGCGAAGGGCCGGCTCGCGCGCGAATTGCGCGCCGCGCAGCCAGACGATCGCTTCGGTCGGGCAGCGCTCCACGGCGCTTTCCTCGGCCTCGGCGATCTTGCTGTAGTCGATAACTGCCACTCCACTCGCCACGCTGATCAGGCCGGGCGCGGCGTCCAGCACGCACTTGCCGCAGGTCGTGCAGGCCACCGTGCACTGATCGAGCACGACATCGCCCTGCACCAGGTTCATGCATTGCACGAGCAGGCGGTGATCGAGCGGCTGGAGCACGAACAGGTTCTTGGGGCATGCCACCACGCAGTCGTTGCACGCGGTGCACTTCTCCACGTCGACGACGGGGAGCCCTTCCGGATTCATCGTGATGGCGTCGAAGGTGCACGCGCGCGCGCAGTCGGCGAGCCCGAGGCATCCCCAGGCGCACCCTTTGCCGCCGCCCGCCACCGCCGCCGCCGCCTCGCACGTGCCGAGTCCGCGGTATTCGGCGCGCTGCATCGCGACGTTGGTGCCGCCCGCGCACCGGAGGCGCGCGACCACCTTCACGGCCTGGCCCGCGTCCACCCCGAGGAAGTGCGCGATCTCGCCGATGCGTTCGGCGTTCGAGACGGTGCACTTGGAGACCTTGATGTCCCCCGCGACCGCCTTCTCGGCGAACGCGCGACAGCCCGGCAGGCCGCACGCACCGCAGTTGGCATTCGGCAGCATCGCCGAGACCACGTCAATGCGCGGGTCTTCCCAGACCTTGAGCTTCTTGTTGGCGGCGGCGATGAAGATGGCGAACACCAGCGCGGTGCCGCCGAGAATCAGGACTGCCTGCAGGATGATCATCGCGTCTCCGGCCTTACGCCTTGAGACCCGACGTGTCCAGCAACCAGGACGCGATGCGGTCCACCGCCTCGCCGGCCCCGATGGCGGGAGCGGCCTTGCCGCCGGGCGCGGTCGGCACGACGAACGGCGTGCGGGCCAGCTCGGCCAGCATCTTCACGTCCTGCTCCATCTGCCACTTGCTGAACCCGCCCACGGCCTTGAATGGTCCGTCGGGGAGGAACGGCACCGTCAGCCGCTGCCAGGTTTCCTTGCCGGCATGCGGGTCGTGCATGAACGACGCGGCGCCTTCGGGGAGGAGCGCGGCGATGGCCGGCCCTTCGTAGCCGGCGAGCCGGTCGAGGCCGGTGCCGTCCACCGTCTGCAGGACGAAGGTCCCCGGCGTGATGCAGCGCACCAGCGCGGCCGGCGGCGCGTGGCCATGCACCACGAGCACGATCTTCTCTCGGCCGTCGGCGAAGTCGAGCAGCGCGCCCGCGTGCAGGTCGGCGCCGGCCACCTCGACGACGAGCGGCGGCGCGAACCGGCGTTCGGCGTTGTTCCAGGCGCGGAACTCGGCGGGATCGAGCAGCTTCTCGTGCTCGGCCTTCTTGTAGCGGCCGCCGCGCACGAGTTCGGTGATGATGATGGCGCCGAAGGCCTGGCCGGCGCCGGCGAGCGCCGCGTCAATGGTGGCGCCGAGCTTCATGCCATCGGTCACGCTCGCCACCGCCATCTCGTCACCCTGCGCCGCGACGCGGCGGAGGATCTTGGCGGCCTTCTCGAGCGCGGCCTGCGAGACTTTGTCGGCCTTGGCGACGGCCGGGAACATGGCGGCAAACCTGGCGGCGTCCACGTGGGCGCCACCGAAGACGCCCAGCTCCGTGGCGGCGCGCGCCGCCTGCGACGCGGCGTCGGCGGTCTGCGCGGCCAGGAAGGCATCGGCCTGCGCCAGCGCGCCCTGCACCGCGGCGCGGAACTCGGCAATGGGTTGCGCCAGCGCGGCCAGCGCCTGGGCAACGCGCGGATCAGACGGCATAGCGGGCGAACTCCTTTTCGAGCAGCGCGACACGTTCGGCCGGGGTGCGCGGGGCCACACGGCGCGTCTCTTCGTAGCGGGGCTTGGACGAATCCTTGAACAGCACGCCGAGCGTGATCCGGTCGGTCTGCTCGGCGAGATGGCGCGCGGCCGCGAGGTCGCGCGGATCGTGATGCAGCTGCGACTTGTAGAGCTTCTCGAGGTCCGGCGTCACGACGCCGTCGTCGTGCACCAGCAGCTGGATGCGATCCGGGTCCTGCACCGCCCTCTGGAAGATGGACGGCGTGTAGACCGGGCAGCGCTGCAGGATGCGGACGAAGCTGAAGCCCTTGTGCTTGTACGCCGCGCGCAGCGTCGCGTAGAGGTGCGACGGCGCCCACTCGGCGGTCTGCGCCACGAAAGACGCATTGGTGATGCCCAGCACGACCTCGAGTGGGTTGAGCGGCGGCAGGATGGAACCGAAGGGCTGCGTGTTGCTCTTGAAGCCCTGCGGCGTGGTGGGAGAGGTCTGGTTCTTGGTGAGGCCGTAGATGCCGTTGTCGAGCATCATCGCCGTCATGTCCACGTTGTAGCGTACCGCGTGCAGCCAGTGGCCGGCGCCGATGGACGTGCAGTCGCCGTCACCCATCGCCACGAACACCGTGAGCTCGGGGCGGTGCAGCTTGATGCCCGTGGCCACCGGCAGCGCACGGCCGTGCAGGCCGTGAAAGCCATAGGTCTTCATGTAGTGCGGGAAGCGCGACGAACAGCCGATGCCCGAGACGAACATCGTCTGCTCCGGAATCAGCTGCTCGGCGGCCAGCAAGCGCTGCACCGCGGTGAGCACCGAGTGGTCGCCGCAGCCGGGGCACCAGCGGGCGCGGGCGCCCTCGTACTCCGACATCTCGTAGTGGTGGTCCTCGTTCTGGTCGAGGACCGGGAGCATTCCACAGGTATAGCTCACTTGGCACCCCCACGCGGCATGCGACCGCGAATGGCTTCGAGAATCGACATCGGACGCAGCGGCTCGCCGGGAACGCGTCCCCAGCAGTCCACGTCCACGAGGGTCGCGTTGCGCAGCAGGATGCTCAGTTGGCCGCGCCGGCGGTTCTCCTCGGTCACGTACGGGTCGCCCGTCTCGTCGGAGTAGTTGATCTCGACGGTCATCACCTTCCTGAACTTCCTGAAGATCTCCTTCAGGCCCGGCTCGAGCGGCGACAGGAACCGCAGGTGCAGCGCGGAGACCTTGAGGCCGTCCTTGCGCGCGCGGTCCACCGCCTCCTCGATGGCGCCTTTGGTGCTCCCCCAGCCAACGACGAGCAGGTCGCCGCTGTCATCGCCATACACCGTCGGCGGCTTCAGCAGGCTCTGCAGCACCGCGATCTTGCGGCTGCGCATGGCCGACGAATGCTGATGGATGTCCGAGCTGTAGGCGACCTTGGAGCGGTCGTCGTGCGCCAAGCCGGTGAGCGTGAACATGCCGCCGGGACGCCCAGGGATGATGCGCTCGCTGAGGCCCGTCTGCGGATTCCAGTCGTATGGCTTCTGCCCGTCCTTCACCGGCGCGAGGTCCAGCGCGGCGGCCTGCCATTTCTCGTCCAGTTCCGGCTTGGGATACGGCGACACACCCGTCGCCAGGTTGGCGTCGGTCATCACCATCACCAGCGTGCGGAAGGCCTCGGCGAGACGGCGCGCCGTGACCATGATGTGGAAGCACTCCTCGATGGTCGCCGGCGCCATCACGATGTGCGGCGCGTCGCCCGTCTGCCCGAACACCGCGGCGAGCAGGTCGGACTGCTCAACCTTCGTCGGCAGGCCGGTGCTGGGGCCGCCGCGCTGCACGTTCACCAGCACCAGCGGCGTCTCGGTCATCACGGCGAGGCCGAGGAACTCAGTCTTCAGCGCCATGCCGGGGCCTGAGGTGATGGTGAAGGCCACCTTGCCCGCGTACGAGGCGCCGATCGCGACGCCGGCGGCGGCGATCTCATCCTCCGCCTGGTGTACCACGCCCCCGAACTTCTCGAACACCTCGGAGAGGTAGTGTGTGACCGACGTGGCCGGGGTGATCGGATACATGGCGCACAGTTCCATCCCCGCGGCCATGGCCCCCATGCCAATCGCCTCGTTGCCGTTCATCACGACCAGCGGCTTCTCCGCCGCGTGCGTGGGAATCTCGACGCGGAAGTCGATGTTGTCCTCGGCCCAATGGTAGCCGAGTTCAAGGAGCGCGACGTTCTGGTTGTAGACTTCCTCGCTCTTCTTGCGGAAGGCGTGGGCGATCTGCGCCTTGATCAGCTCCATGTCGCGCCCGTAGATCCGGGCCAGGAGGCCCAGGGCGTACATGTTCTTGCCCTTCTTCGGGTTGTCCACGATGGTGAGGCACTCGTCTTCCATCGCCACCGGGATGATCCGGTAGTGCTTGCCGGAAAGCTCCTTCATCGCCGCATTCCACTGCGCCACGATGTCGGCGTCCTCGCTGCGCGCCCACTTGTCCTCGATCAGGAGAACGGCGTCATCGGCCAGGGCGTCCACCCGATGCCGCGCCAGGAGCACCTGCTCGTTGAACGCGATCACCAGATGGGTGTGATCGCCCCAGTTGGTGACCGTGTGCTCGCCGAGGCGGATGCGGTTGCCCGACGCCCCCTCGGGAACGCGCGGCGGCGGCTGGATTTCGGCCGGGATGAGTTCCACGGTCCAGACGCCATTGCCCATCTTGGCCGAGACGGCGCCGAAGATCTGTCCGCACTTCTGGGCGCCCTCACCAGAGTCGGAGACGATTTCTACGGTATGCTCGGGAACGCGCAGGACCTTCGGCGGCGCTGGAGCGGCAGTTGCGGAGGCGGACATGTTGGCGCAGGCACCTCATGGGGATGGCGTCAGCATGCACAGTCACGTCGCAGCACTGGGGGTGGTGTGCACGCCGGGCTCGGATCACTTGTGAGCCGAGGCAAGTGTCGGGGAAAACCGCCCTGACGAGCGACGCCGGCACCAACTTCAGCGAATTCAAATTCCCATAGTGGTGAGGGCTCCGTCTGTCGGGGGGAGGTGGGGTATTTCCTAAAGGGTTTCCTGACTGTTTTGAGGGTGATTCGCTGGTGGAATCCCTGTCATCCCCTCGGAGGACGGTTGCGTTGAGAATGGTTCGCAAAGAGACTTCAGGCGTGCGACTCTCCCTGATGGTGTTCGGACTCGCGTCGGCGAGTCTCGCGTTCGGCCAAACGCCGTCTGGCGCGGCTGCTTCCCAGGTGCCGACCAAGGCGCCAGCGGCGGCGCCTCAAGTGACCGCGCCGAGCGCGCAACCGGCCCCGGTGGGGCCTGCGCTCGCGAGCTACGTCGCGGTGTCCGTGAACGGCGGCAAGCTGCCGTCCACCGACCAGGTGACGGATCCGCACGGCACGCGTTTCCTCGTGGAGTTCGACGAGCTGGTGCTCGCGATCCGCGCGCAGGGCCAGTTTCGGGCGTCGCTGCGCTACCGGCAGTCGCTCGCGGAAAAGGGGACCGCCCTGCGGCGCGAACCGATTCAGTCGATGACCGTGTACGGACGGTATGTGGCGCAGGGGAACGCCCTGCGGTTCATTCCCGACCCGAAGCGCGGGGGCAAGGGGATTGAGATCCTCGATGGCACCTTCGCCGCGGGACGCATTGACGTGCCGTTCTGGTACCGGAACGGGCAGGTGTCGCGGAAAGCCCAGGTCGTGCTGCGGCGGGACCCGTCGCGGTTCTAGGGCGCGCGCGTGTCGCCCGCGCCGGGTCACGCACTCCCGACTGCCGCCCGCGCCGGGTCACGCACTCCCGTTTGCGCAATTCTCGCGCCTGCGAGCGCGCTGCGCGCGCCGTCCGCCCGCGCCGGGTCACGCACTCCCGTTTGCCGCCCGCGCCGGGTCACGCACTCCCGTTTGCTCAATTCTCGCGCCTGCGAGCGCGCTGCGCGCGCCGTCTATGGCGCTCCAGTATTCGCCAACGGGAGTGCGTGACCCGGCGCTGCTTCAGAGCGCCACTGACGGGCGCACCAGCGTCCGCTGACCGGAGTTCGTGACGCGACGCTGCACTGGCGCCTGAAACCGCCGCGCCTTCCCCCAGCGCCTCCGCGTCGCCACAATTGAGGCATGGTCACGCCGCGCCCCTGCGCGGCGTTCTCTTCGCCCCCCTGTCCCCCGCGATATGTCCTATCGTAGCCTCGCCCTCGCCGGGCTGGTGATCGCCGCTGCCATTCCGGTCCGCGCCCAAGGTCCCGCCGCCGGCGCCGCCGCGACTCCCGCCGCCGGCCTTCCGCTGAAGGCAGCCCGCACGCACGCGTTCACCGCGACCCAGGGCACCTGGATTTCGCTCGACGTCTCCCCGGACGGCGAACGGATCGTCTTCGATCTCCTCGGCGACATCTACTCCATGCCTGTCTCGGGCGGCAAGGCGACGGCGCTCACCGAGGGCATGGCGTACGATGCCCAGCCGCGCTTCTCCCCGGATGGCAAGCGCATCGTCTTCATCAGCGACCGCTCCGGCGGCGAGAACGTCTGGCTGATGAACGCCGACGGCAAGGACACTGTCGCGCTGACGACGGGCAACACCAACCAGTACGTCTCGCCCGAGTTCGCACCCGACGGCAAGTACATCGTGGTCTCGCGCTCGGGCGGGACGTTCGGCACGGCGAAGCTGTACCTGTACCACGTGGACGGCGGCCGGGGCGTGCCGCTTTCGATGACGCCGGCCCCCGCACCGACGCTCAAGCAGCTGGGCGCCGCGTTCGGCAAGGACACGCGCTACCTCTGGTACGCCGCGCGCACGGGCGACTGGCAGTACAACTCGATCGGCGCGCAGTACCAGCTCTACACGTGGGACCGTGAAACCGGCCGCACGTCGCAGATGTCGAGGCGCGGCGGCTCGGCGTTCCGCCCGGCCCTCTCGCCCGACGGGCAGTACCTGGTCTATGCGGCGCGATTCGAGATCAAGACCGGCCTGCGCATCCGCAACCTGCAGACGCAGGACGAAGACTGGCTCGCCCTCCCCGTGCAGCGCGACGAAATCGAATCGCGCGCCCCCATGGACGCCTACCCCGGCTACGCCTTCACGCCGGACTCGAAGGCCGTGATCGTCTCGTACGGCGGCGAAATCTGGCGCGTGCCGGTGGACAAGTCGCCCGCGACGAAGATCCCGTTTGAGGCCGAGGTCAAGCTGGCACTGGGTCCCGAGGTGAAGTTCGCGTATCGCGTGGACACGTCGGCAACGCTGACCGCGAAGCAGGTGCGCGACATCGCTCCGTCGCCCGACGGTAGCAAGCTGGCCTTCTCGGCGCTCGACCGCCTGTACGTGATGGAGCTGCCACACGGCACGCCGCAGCGCGTGACCAAGGCCAACGTCGGCGAGTTCGGCCCCGCCTGGTCGCCCGACGGAAAGTCGCTCGCGTATGTCACGTGGACCGATGCCGCGGGTGGCGAGGTGATGCGCGCGACGTTCGATGCCAAGAGGGGCTGGAGCACGAAGGCGATCTCGTCGACTGGCCTGTACACGGACCTCGCGTGGGCGCCGGGCGGCGACCGGCTGGTGGCCGTGCGCGGCGCCGCGCGCGAATTGCAGGAGGCCGGCGGGGCGTTCTTCGGCCCCGCCGCGTCGGAGTTCGTCTGGCTCCCCGCCGGCGGCGGCGGCGCGACGGTCATCATGCCCACGAGCGGCATGGGCACCCCGCACTTCACGTCGAACGCCGATCGCATCTACGCCTACGGGCGCGAGGGACTCGTCTCGTTCCGTTGGGACGGCACCGACCTCAAGACGCATCTCAAGGTCACAGGCCCATTGCCGCCCGGCGCGGGCGGATCACCGATGACGCTCGACGCCGCGCTCGACGCGAGGGCCGGTGACAACTGGATCGGCGGGCGGGCGGCGCGCCCGGCGCAGGAGGACGTCCCCCCGACGCATCTCGCCCCCGCCGAGCCGGCGCCACCGCAGCCGCCGCCGGCCTCGCTGGTGATCATGGCACCCACGGGCGACCAGGCGCTGGCGATGGTGGGCATGAACTTCTACACCGTCACAGTACCAGAGATCGGGGCCACCGCGCCGACCATCTCGGTGGCCGATCCCAATGCCGCGGCCGTGCCGGTGCGCAAGCTCAATGAGATCGGCGGCGAGTTCCCCACGTGGACGGCAGACGGCGCGCGCGTGATGTGGTCGCTGGGCAATGCCGTCTGGACCTACGATCTCGCGCGCGGCAAGGCGGCGGACGACTCGCTCAAGGCCGACGCGAAGCTGAAGGGCGAGCTGCGCAAGGACCCGGCGAAGAAGGACAGCCTCGCGCGCCTCGACTCGATCGCCAAGGCCGACACCGTCGGCGGCAAGAAGCCCGAGAAGCCGGGCTACAAGCCCGCCGAACAGCGCATCGCCGTGACGGCGCCGCGCGACGTGCCGCGCGGCGCGGTGGTCTTCCGCGGCGCGAAGGCGATCACGATGAAGGGGCATGAGATCGTCGAGAACGCCGATGTCGTGGTGCGCGACAACCGCATCGTTGGCGTCGGGCCGCGCGGCAGCGTGCCGGTGCCGGAGGGGGCGAGGGTCATCGACGTGTCGGGCAAGGTCATCATGCCGGGCTTCGTGGACACGCACTATCACCCGCAGTGGCTCACGCCGCAGGTGCACAACACGCAGACGTGGCAGTACCTCACCACGCTGGCGTACGGCACCACCACGACGCGCGACCCGCAGACGGCCGTGACCGATTTCATGACGTACGGCGACCGCGTGGAGACCGGCGACATGATCGGGCCGCGCGTCTACACGACGGGCCCCGGCGTCTTTGCCGGCGAGAACATCAAGGACCTCGACCATGCGCGGCAGGTGCTGTCGCGCTATGCGAAGTACTACGACACGAAGACGCTCAAGATGTACATGAGCGGCAACCGCCAGCAGCGGCAGTGGATCATCATGGCGGCCCGGGAGCTGGGGCTGATGCCGACCACCGAGGGCGGCCTCGACCAGAAGCTCGACCTCACGCACGGCATTGACGGCTACCCGGGCATCGAGCACACGCTGCCGATCACGCCCAAGTACCAGGACGTGTTCGAGTGGTACAAGGCGACGCAGACCACCAACTCACCGACGCTGATCGTGGAGTACGGCGGTCCCTTCGGCGAGGGGTGGTTCTACCAGACCGAAGACCTGATGGGCGATGCCAAGGCCCGCCACTTCACGCACCCGGTGGATTTCGACTCCAAGGTGCGCCGTCGCGGCGCGGGCAACGCCCCCGGGCCGGCCGGCTTCGCGATCAAGGAGGAATACGCGATGTGGCAGCACGCCGAGGACGTGGCCAAGACGGTGGCGGCCGGCGGCCGCATTGGCGTCGGGAGCCACGGACAGTTCCAGGGACTCGGCATGCACTGGGAGATCTGGCTGCTGCAGAGCGGCGGGCTCTCCACGCACGACGCGCTGCGTTCGGCGACGATCGTCGGCGCCGAGGCGATTGGCCTCGCGCAGGACATCGGCTCGCTGGAGCCGGGCAAGCTGGCGGACCTGCAGGTGCTCGACAAGGACCCGCTGGCGAACATCCGCAACACGAACACGCTGAGTCAGGTGATGGTGAACGGCCGGCTGTACGATGCCAACACGCTCCACGAGGTGTACCCGCGCGCGCGCAAGCTCCCGGTGCAGCCGTGGGCGTATGCGGTGCCGGCGCCTTCCGCTGGCATCCGTCGGTAGGCACGACGGGGTTCGTGGGCAGCACGCACGACGGGGGGAGGTGTTCGCGGAATTCTCGCGCCCGTCGAGCGCGCTGCGCGCGCCGTCGGTGGGCGCTCCAGTATTCGCGAACACCTCCCCCCGTCGTGCGTGCTCGGGCGTCGCTTGGGATGCGGGTGGGAGCGCGCTGGCGTGGCGCCGCTTGCACGCAGCTGCGCGTCGACGCACCACCCCCAGCAAGCGGGGCAGCGCTCCGGCAGGGACCGCTGTTCGCGAATACTGGAGCGGCATAGACGGCGCGCGTGCGAAGGCACGCGCGCTCGTAGCCGCGAGAATTTCGCGAACAGCGGTCCCTGCCGGAGCGCGTGCGGTGCAACGGTGCGTGCGGTGCAACGGTGCGTGCGCCCGGTGCGTGCAGCGTCGCGTGCGGCCGGCGGCCGCCCGTTACGCCTTGAAGTCGGAAGGCACGAGCAGCTGCTCGATCCCCTCGTACACCGCGATGAGGTGCCGCACGTTGGACACGAAGTCGATGCGGCTCACGTCAATCTCGAGCACCGGGCCGTCGTACCAGCCGTCGGCGCGGAGCTTGGGCACAAACTCGTCGTAGCGCGGGTTGAGCGCGCGCACGAGGCGCACCAGCCCCTCGGGCAGGTCATCGCCCGTTCCGCCCTCCTCGTCGCGCTGCCGGTCGCTGATGTTGCGCAGCAGGTTCACCACCGGGCTCTTGAGGATCACCAGCAGCCCCGGGCGCACGAGCGGGCGGAACTCCTCCTCGAGCCGCTGGTCGATCACCTGCAGCGCCTCGGCGGTGAGATAGGGCTCGTCCATGTCGCGGTGCAGCACTTCGCAGAACGCGTAGCGATCGGCGAGCGGTGAGCCGTCAATGCACGTGGACGCCTGCATGTGCGGCATGGCCTGCAGCTGCATCTTGCGCAGGTCGAGATAGGCGTGCTGGATGTCGAGCGCCGCCTGGTGCAGGTGCCGGCGCGCCGAGACCAGCTCGGGGCTGTTGGGCCACGACTCCTTCTGCGCGACGATGAAATCGTTGATGGCGCCGTAGTAGCGGCCGAGCGTGCGCTTGGCCGAGTGCTTGGCGGTGGCGAGCAGCGGGTAAAGGGAGGCGTTGTTGGCGACGTGGTCCTCGAACCCTTCGTCCGGCAGCTCGAACAGCGCGTTCATTCCCGTGCTGTAGGCCAGCAGCTTCACGAGCGAGCTCTTCCCCGCCCCGATGTTCCCGACGCAGGCGATGAGCGTCTGGTGTCGCGAGAGGTACGTGAGCAACCGGCGTTCGACATTGGTCAGCCGGCTGGCGATCTCGTGGCGGCGGATCCCCGCGTCTTCCTCCACCTGCAGGATGCGTCCCGCGGCGGTCACGGTTCGAGCGTCCTCGCCGCGATCATGCGGCGCACCTTCTCGCGGATGGTGCCGGCGGCGACGTGCACGTAGTCGGGGTGCTCGTGCATGTCGATCTCGGCGGGGAGGATGACGATGTCGGCGTCGGGCGGCACGATGGCGAGCTCCATGTACTTGCGCAGCGTGCTGCGCCAGGTGGCGGAGAGCTGCTCGTACCGCGCGTGGATTTCCTCGAGATACTGTTGCGTGATGCCGGCCGCGTACTCGTCGCCGGCCTCGGCGCGCTTGAAGCGGCGCTTCTCGAGGGCGGCCGGCTCGGTGCGCAGGTAGACGGTGAGGTCGGGGAGCCGGATGCGCTCGTGGATCATCGTCTGGTGGAGCAGCGTGTGGTACAGGCGGGCGTGGGCGGGCGGCATTTCACCGGCCGCGATCATCCGCTTCACGAAGACCTCTGGACCGTCGAGGAACGGCCGATCCTCGAGGATCAGCACGCCCTGCTTCTGCTCGCGCGTCATCAGGTGGCGGATCTCGCGCTGCTGCAGCACGCGCATGTGCAGGAAGGCGGTCTCCGTGGGGAAGATGTTCGCCACGCGATCCTGGTAGAACAGCGCCAGGCACTCGTCGGTGAGCGATCCCTTCTCGACCCGTTCGCTGAAGGCGTACGTGTCGCCGTGGCCGATGAGCTGCTGCAGGTCGCGCCGGTACGGCGGCGCGGCAAGGGCGTTCATGAGCGTCGTCTTCCCGGAGAAGAGATTGCCCATGATCCCAATATGAAAATTCATCGTTGTGCCCGTTCCATGCACTCCACCGTGCCCGTGTACCCCACCGTGCCCCTGCCCCTCATGACTTCGCCGCCTCTTTTGCCCACGAATCCCGCAGCGTCACCGTCCGATTGAAGACCAGCGCGCCGGGGCGCGAGTCCTCGTCGGAAATGAAGTAGCCGGTGCGCTCGAACTGGTACCGCGTCCCCACCGGGTCGCCGGCGACACTCGGCTCCACCTTAGCGCCCGTCAGCACGACCAGCGAGTTCGGGTTGAGCACGGACGTGAAGTCCTGTCCCTCGGGGAGCGCGTCGGGGTCGGGGACGGTAAAGAGCGTGTCGTAGAGGCGCAGCTCGCAGTCCACCGCGTGCGCGGCAGAGACCCAGTGGATCGTCCCCTGCACCTTGCGGCCGTCGGGCGCATTGCCGCCGCGCGTCGCCGGGTCGTAGGTGCAGCGCAGCTCGATGACGTTGCCGGCGGCGTCCTTCACCACGTCGGTGCAGGTGATGAAGTAGCCGTAGCGCAGGCGCACCTCGCGCCCCGGCGCCAGGCGGAAGAACTTCTTCGGCGGATCTTCCATGAAGTCGTCGCGCTCGATGTAGATCTCGCGCGAGAACGGGATCTTGCGCGACCCTTCGAGCGGGACGTCATGCGGGTAGTACGACGCGTCGAGTTCGTCCACCTCCCCTTCGGGGTAGTTGGTGATGACGACCTTGAGCGGCTTGGTGACGCAGAGCACGCGCGGCACGCGCATGTTGAGATCGTTGCGTACGGCGTGCTCGTAGGCGGCCATCTCGGTGCGGGCGGGCTTGCGGGCGATGCCCACGCTGTCGCAGAAGGCGCGAATGGCCTCGGGGGTGACGCCGCGGCGGCGGATGCCCGAGAGCGTGTGGAGGCGTGGGTCGTCCCAGCCCGAGACGTGCCCGTCAGTGACGAGGCGCAGGAGCTTCCGCTTGCTGACGACCGTGTAGTCGAGCACGAGGCGCGCGAACTCCGTCTGCTCGGGCGGCTTCTCGAAGCCGGCCTCGCGGACGAGCCAGTCGTAGATTTCCTTGTTGTCCTTGAACTCGAGCGTGCACAGTGAGTGGGTGATGCCCTCGATGGCGTCGCTCAGCCCGTGCGCGAAGTCGTACAGCGGGTAGATGCACCACGTGTCGCCGCGCCGGTAGTGCGTGGCGTGCGCGATCCGCAGGAGGATGGGGTCGCGCATGATCATGTTGTGGTGCGCGAGGTCGATCCTGGCGCGCAGCACGTGCGCGCCGTCCGGGAACTCGCCCGCTTTCATCCGTGCGAGCAGGTCGAGATTCTCGGTCACCGAACGGTCGCGGTACCTGCTGGGCGTACCAGGCGTCGTGACCGTGCCGCGGTGCTCGCGCACTTCGTCCTCGGTCTCGCTGTCCACGTACGCCTTGCCCTTCTCCACCAGCTTGACCGCAATGTCGTACAACTGCTCGAAGTAGTCGGAGGCGTAGTACTCCGCGTCCCATGCGAAGCCCAGCCATCGGATGTCCCGCTTGATGGCCTCGACGTACTTGATGTCCTCGGTGAACGGGTTGGTGTCGTCGAAGCGCAGGTGCACGCGCCCGCCGAACTCCCTGGCGAGGCCGAAGTTCAGGCAAATGGACTTGGCGTGCCCGATGTGCGGAAAGCCGTTCGGTTCCGGCGGGAAGCGCGTGCAGATGGGGCGGCCAAACTTGCTGGACGCCTGATCGGCCGCAACCATGTCTCTAATGAAGTCCCGGCGGGGGGGTTCCGTGCTCACGCGCACACCTGGATGTTGGGGTCAGACTGGGGAGCGTTGAAAGTAACGCAGATGGGGCGCGTGTGGAGGTGGCATCGGGAGGTGCGACGCTTCAGACGGCGGACGGCCGCCGGGCGCACGGTGCCGGCGGGGACTCACCGCGCTCGGTGCACAGCCGCCAGGTTCGCCGCGACGCGCTCGCGTCGGATCTGGACGATGCTAAGAACGCCCCGTAGCTTGTACGCCATTCACCGACATGAACCCAGACAGTTCCCCGGTCCACCGCCCCGGGACGTCCGGCGATGCGGTCGGCAGGTAGCGGCTGGACCGTGCCGAACGCTGCGAGTTGCGATCATCACCGCGGACCGCGAGGTCCGACGCAGGCATAGGGTCGGCCAACAACAATCTCAGTTCGACAACCACAGCGTGCCCACCGCCCGCAGGCCGGCGGCCACCGCTGATTCTCGATGGCATCGCACCCCCCCGAACCCCCCTCTCCACCCCCACCCCTTGCTGGAGGAAGTGATCGATGCAGCAAACTCGATGGTTCACGCGCGTGACGGCCAGCGCCATGGCCCTCGCGGCCCTGGCGCAACCGCTCGCCGCTCAGGATGCCACGGGCACGGTGCGCGGCCGCGTCACGATCTCCGCGTCAGGCACTCCCCTCGCGTCGGTGCAGGTCTTCATCCTCGGCACCAAGCTCGGCGGGATGACCAACGCCGGCGGCAATTACTCAATCAGCGGCGTGAAGGTCGGCCAGCAGACGGTCCGTGCGCGCGCACTCGGGTACCAGCCGACGGACCTCACCGTCACCGTCACGCCCGATGGCGCCCGCGCCGACTTCGCGCTCAACACGGCCGTGGTCTCGCTGAACGAAGTCGTCGTCACCGGCACCGCCGGCGCCGCACGCATGCGTGAGGTCGGCAACTCGATCGGGTCGGTGAAGATCGCCGAGACGCCGTCGATCCAGACGTCGGTATCATCGATTCTCTCGGGCCAGATGGCCGGCGTGAACGTCACGGGCGGGTCCGGCAACGCCGGCGCCGGCTCGGCCATCCGCCTCCGCGGCATGACGTCGGTGGCGCTCACCAACCAGCCGCTCATCTACATTGACGGCGTCCGCCTGCGCAGCGACGAGTATCCGAAGAATGTGTCGTCGCAGGCCGGCCAGGACCTGCGGTCCGGACACGTCAACGCCAGCCCGCTGAATGATATCAATCCCGACGACATTGACCGCATCGAGGTCGTGAAGGGGGCGGCGGCGGCCACGCTGTACGGCACGGACGCCGCGGCTGGGGTGATCCAGATCTTTACGAAGCGCGGCGCCGCCGGCGCCGCCCAGTGGCAGGTGCAGGCCACGACCGGGTTCAATCACCTGCAGAAGTTCGGCACGAGCGACGCGCCGTATCTCTACATGGATCCCTTCCTCCGGGACGGCAAGCGCCACGGGGCGTCGCTGTCGGTGTCGGGCGGCACGCAGGGCAACACGCGCTATTTCCTGTCGTTTGCCGGCGACCAGCAGCAGGGCGTCATGCCGCTCGACATCGAGCGGAAATACAACCTCCGTGCAAACTTCGACTTCACGCCCCTGAAGAACCTGGCCGTGAACTGGAACAGTTCCTACGCCAACGACGCCATCCAGAATACGCCGGCCGGCAACAACGCATCCGGCCTGACGCTCAACGCGTTCCGGCGCGACCGCAACTACTTTGGCAACGACTCCACGCACAAGATCGCGCAGGTGCTCACGTACCAGCTCCACACGTGGATCGACCGCATCATCATGGGCACCACGGCCACGTGGACCCCGATCGCCAACGTGTCGAGCCGCCTGACGCTCGGCCTCGACCGGGCCGCGCTCGAGAACCGCAATCTGCGTCCGTACGGGTTCGTGGCGGCGCCGCAGGGCATCATCAGCGACACGCGCTGGTCGAATCTGACGCTGAGCGTCGACTGGGCCAACAACTACGAGCATCGCTTCGCCAACGGGTTGCAGAGCACGACGTCGGCCGGCACGCAGTACGTGTCCTCGGCCGTCAGCAGCAACGAGGCGTACGGCGAGTCGTTCCCCGGTCCCGGCGTGCCGACGGTGTCGAGCGCGTCCATCAAGAGCGCGTTCGAGACACGACAGACGATCGTCACCGGCGGCGCCTTCTTCCAGGAACTGCTCGGCTGGAAGGATCGCTACTTCGTGACGGCCGGCCTGCGCATCGACGGCAACAGCGCGTTCGGCAAGAACTTCGGCCTGCAGCAGTACCCGAAGGTCAGCGGCAGCTGGGTCGCGAGCGAAGAACGGTTCTGGCGGTGGCCGTCGGCGACCTTGAAGATGCGCGTGGCGTACGGCGAGGCCGGCCGCGCCCCCGGCGCCTTCGACGCCGTGCAGACCTGGAGTCCGGTCGGTTGGGGCGGCCAGCCGGCTTTCCGGCCGAATAACGTCGGCAACCCGGACCTCGGTCCCGAACGCACCAAGGAGACGGAGCTTGGCTTCGACCTGACCGCCTTCGACGACCGCGCCAGCGCCACATTCACCTACTTCAACGCCCACACGAGCGACGCGCTCTTCCCGGTGCGCCAGATCCCGTCGGAGGGCTTCGGCGGCTCCCAGCTCGAGAACGTCGGCAAGATGTCCAAGAGCGGCATCGAGCTGACCGTGTCGGGCACGCCGCTCGACATCAAGTACGCGCAGGTGAAGACGTCGCTCTCGATCTCGACGAACAAGAGCAAGCTGGAGAGCCTGGGCGGCGCGCCCCCCTTCTCGCTCGGCAACTTCGGCTGGGCCATCGAGGGACAGCCGGTGCCGATCATGCGCGGCAAGTACATCCGGAACCGCAACGAGATGGGCGCGACGCCGGACACGGTCGGCGCTTACCTGTTCGGACCAAGCCAGCCGACGCGCATCATCAACGGCAACATCAGCGTGAAGACCTGGCGCGACATCACGCTGTCGCTGCGCGGCGAGTACCAGGGCGGCGCGTACATCGACGAGGACGCGTCGTTCCAGGCGCTGCAGCGCTCGGTGAAATGGCCCACTTGCTTCCGCGCCTACGACGCGCTGGCGGCCAGCCAGCCGATCACGGCATGGGAGCGCGCCACCTGCATCCCGGCGAACGTGAAGCAGGACATGTTCATCTTCCCGGCAGACTTCTTCAAGCTGCGCGACTTCACGGCGACGATCCCGTTGAAGCAGCTGATCCCGGGCACGCGCAGCAGCATGATCGTGCTGACCGCGCAGAACTTCTTCCGCCGCAACTACGGCATGCCGATGTTCGATCCCGAGCAGTCGGGCAACAGCGGGTTCAATGCCGCAGTGCGCTACATCTCCGAACACATTCCTGCGCCGGCGACGTACTACGCGTCGATCCGCGCCTCGTTCTAAGGGGGAGACGACCATGCAACCCACGACTTCCCTGCGCCTCCGGCTGATGTCCGGCCTCGCGCCCATCGCCGCGCTGCTCCTCGGCGCGTGCAACCTCGAAGTGACCAACCCGGGTCCGGTCAACGCCACCTACCTCGATGACAAGGCGGCGTTCCCTGCCCTCGTCAACGGGGCGGGCCGCGACCTGTCCGAAGCGCTCAACTGGGTGTCGTACACGGGCGCCGCGGTGTCGCGCGAGCTGCACCCCGCCGGCTCCACCGGCAGTTTCGGCATCACGCCGGCGCAGCAGGGCGGCAGGCTGATCGACGACGAAACCGGCACGCACTGGCAACTCGCCCAGCGCGCCCGCTGGACCTCCGAGTCGGCCATCGGGCGCATCAAGACGGTGCTCGGCTCCGCGGCCACGACGAATGCCCAGTATCTGCAGGCGCTCGTCTGGGCCGGCTACGCGAACAAGCTGCTCGGCGAGAATTTCTGTGATGGCGTGATCGACGGCGGCCCGAAGGATTCGTACACGGTGTACCTCACGCGCGCCGAGGCGAACTTCACCGAGGCGATTGCCGTCGCGACCACGCAGAACAACGCCACGCTGCTCAACGCGGCCAAGGGCGGCCGCGCGGCCGTGCGCCTGCTCCGCAAGGACCTGGCCGGCGCGGCGAGTGACGCGTCTGGCCTTGCCAACACGTTTGCGTACAAGATGCCGTACAACATCCTCGACGCGGACCAGTACAATCGGATCTACTGGGCCACGGCGAACGCGCCGTACCGCGCCCACACGGTGTGGAACACGTTCTACGAGACGTACTACACGCAGACCAAGGACCCGCGCGTTGCGTGGGGCTCGGATCCGAAGAACCCGGTCGGCGATGCGGCAGTCGGCAATCTCGGCAAGGTGCCGTGGTACTTCGAGCTGAAGTACGCGGCCAAGGACTCGCCGATCAACCTGTCGACGGGGTGGGAGATGCGCCTCATCGAAGCCGAGGCAAAGCTCTCAGGCGGCGATGTGGCGGGGGCGATGACGCTGATCAACGGTCGTCGCGTAACGCTCAATCTTGCCCCGTGGGTGGCTGCCACGGCGACGGATGCCTGGACGGCGCTGAAGCGGGAACGCGGCATCGAGCTGTGGCTCGAGGCCCGGCGCCTCGGTGATTTCCGCCGGTGGGCCGCCAATAACACGCCTGGCACCTCCGACGACATGACGGGACGCGATGTCTGCTTCGTGACGCCGCGCGCGGAGAAGGAGTCGAACCCGAACTTCAAGTAGCCTGGCTGTATCGTTTCACTGGACAGCGAGGGGCAACCATGCGGTTGCCCCTCGCTGTCTTCGTTCGCCGATCTACTTTCGGTAGTCCAACGCCGGCTTCTGCGTCCCCAGACGTGTGGCGTACACGAAGTTCGGCCCGCGCGCCTTGTCGAACTCGGCGCGGGCCGCAACGATTGTCGCCGGACTCTGGAAGAGCTCGGCCGCCATCAGCGCCATCGACTTGGCAGCCACGATCATGCCCTTGGTGCCGATCGACGTGCCGCCGGCGGCCACCGCCTGCCACGAGTGCGCCGGAGTGCCGGGCACCCACGTTGCCGCGCCCAGTTGCACCGTGGGCACCCTCCAGCTCACGTCCCCCACGTCGGTCGAGCCGCCGCCGCCGGCCGCCACCGCGGTCCGCAGCGACTGGACATTCGCCACCGCGTCAATCGGAACCTGCGAGGGCGGCAGCGTCTTTCTGAGCCGTTCCGCCCACGCACGCTCCTCGGCGGTATACCTGTAGCCGCCCACGCGCTCCAGCACCTTCTGTTGCGCCCTCGCGAGCGTCTCGTTGATCAGGAGGTTGTAGACCGCCCCCGTGACGACGAGTTCGTACGACGTGCCGGTGCCGAGCGCGGCGCCCCTTGCCGCGTTTTCCACGCGTCCCCAGAGGTCGTCGACCACCTTGATGTCAGGGTGTCGCGCCACGTAGTAGACCTCGGCGAAATCAGGGACGACATTGGGCGCCCGGCCGCCGTTGGTGATCACGTAATGGATGCGCGACTCCTGCGGCACATGTTCGCGCATCATGTTCACCATGGCGTTCATCGCTTCCACGGCGTCGAGGGCCGAGCGGCCCAGTTCCGGCGAGCCGGCGGCGTGCGCACTCACGCCCTTGAAGCGGAACTTGCCGGAGATGTTCGCCAGCGAACTCGTGGCCTGCACACTGTTCCGGTCGCTCGGGTGCCACGTCACGGCGACGTCCACGTCGTCGAACAGACCGTCGCGCACCATGTAGACCTTGCCCGCTCCGCCTTCCTCGGCCGGCGTGCCATAGAAGCGGAGCGTGCCGGCCACCTTGTTGGCAATCATCCACTCCTTCAGCGCGATCGTCGACGCGACGGCCGCGGTGCCAAAGAGGTGGTGCCCGCAGCCGTGCCCCGCTCCCCCCGGTACCAGCGCGCGTTGCTCCGGCGTGGTGTCCTGCGACAGCCCCGGCAGCGCATCGAACTCGCCGAGCACCGCGATGACCGGTTTGCCGCTGCCGAACTCCGCCGTGAATGCCGTTGGCATTCCGGCGATCCCCGGCTTCATGCGAAAGCCAGCCGCGGCCAACTCACCCTGCAGCAGCGCGCTGCTCTTCACTTCCTGATAGCCGACCTCGGCGAAGCGCCAGATCTGGTGCGCGACCTCGCCGTAGTGGGCGCTCCTCGCGTCGATGGCGGCCAACAGGCTCGCGGTGTTGTCAGGGCCTTTCGTGGTCTGCGCACCAAGAGAGGCCGCGCACGCGGCGACGAGCAGGACGGCGTGGAGACGAAGAAGGGCGCGCATGGGATTGGGGGTCAGGAGGGGGGATGGAACGGCAGATCGCCGAGTCGATAGAACCTACACATCAGTGCTGCGGCGACCAGTGGACTGCGGACGGCGGACGGCGGACGGCAGACGGCAGACGGCGGACGGCAGACGGCTGAGGATTAGAACCCCGGCCGCAGCTCCGTTACGCCGGCGGTGCCGGGAACTGCGGGATCGTCGTCACCGGGGCCGTTGGGGCCGCCGACGCGCTGCTTCGCGCTGACCGCCTCAATGTCGAGCGCCACGAGGGCCGTGGTTTCGAGGTGCTTCTGTGGAATCACTTCGTAGTCCGTTGCCACCGCGCGTCCGGGCCAGTAGCGGGCGATCAGCGCCTCCAGCAGCGGACGCGATTCCTCGACGGTCGGTTGCACCGCGGCCGCGCGGCAGAACGCCACCACCGAGCGGTAGTTCACTGAGTGATTGAGCGCCGTCTTCGAGTAGACCAACCCGTCGACGATGGTCACGGTCACGCACACCCGGTCGCCGCTCGCAACCGCCTGCATGAGGCGGCTGTGGTGGGCACCGTGGAGGTACAGGGTGCGGGGGGACGAGGCACTGACATGATACGTCATCGGGATGACGAGCGGCCCCTCGGCGTCGGCGATGCCGACATGGGCGACGAGGCCGTCACGCAGGAACTGCGCGGCGAGATCGGGAACGGCGCGCTCGCGGTGCATCTGGAGCTTGGCGCGGTCGGGAGAGAGGGGCGAGGCGTGCGTCATTGGAGGCTGCGGCGTGAGTGGGGCGATCAGCGTGGTTGCGACGAGCAACTTAGGATGCATCACGCAAACTGGCGAGCGCTGCGGACCCATCCAGGAAGCCGCCGCACGAACGCCGGGCGGCGCAGTTGGCCATGGCGGCTGCAGCGCGGCGGCGGCGCGCGCCACTCCCGCCGGGCTTTCATCCGGGCGCCACTCGCCCCGGCCGTTGCCTCCACTTCCCTGTTATCTTGAATCATCATGCCCCTCGACTCGCTCTTCCCCAACGGAACCGTCTCGTACGTTGCCGGCGGCCTGCTCATCGGCCTTGGCGTGAGCGTCCTCTTCGTCACCACCGGACGGGTGGGAGGAATGAGCACGTTCTTCAGTGCGGCCTGGTCGTATGCCTCGCGCGCCCCCTTCTTTCAGCAGTCCGAACTCGTGCGGGGGCGCGGATGGCGCTCCCTCTACGCGGCCGGCGTCATCGTGGGCGGCGCGCTCTTCCTGCTCCTCGGCTCCGGCGACGACGTCTCCACGCAGCTGCCAGCGTGGCGCCTGGCGCTCGGTGGCCTGCTCGGCGGCTACGGCGCGCGGCTTTCGAAGGGGTGCACCTCCGGACACGGCATTTGCGGACTGGCGTCGCTTCAGTTTCCGGCGCTGATCGCCGTGGTCACCTTCCTCGCCACAGCCATCGGGACCGCCCATGTGATGCGCTGGCTCGCGGGAGGCGTCTGACCATGCGCCCGTGGCTTGCGGTCGTGAGCGTGCTCGCCAGCGGCGCCCTCTTCGGGGCCGGGCTGTCGGTGTCACGAATGGTTGTCCCGGAAGTGGTGCTCGACTTTCTGCTGTTTCGCGACTTCGGATTGCTGCTGGTGCTCTGCAGCGCCGTGGCCGTGACGTTCGTGACGTATCAGCTGATGCCGCGGGTGATGCACCGGCCCTGGTTCACCCCGGCGTTCGAACAGCGTCCCACCGAGCAGTCACGGCGCGATACGGTGCTCGGGGCGGCGCTGTTCGGCATCGGGTGGGGTATCAGCGGTGTCTGTCCGGGCCCGGCGCTGGCGAGCCTGGGCGTCGGCAACTGGCGTGTGGCGATCGCGCTCGCCGGAATTGTCGTGGGCGCGTACCTGCAGGGACGAACGGCGCCTCGAGGCGGAGGTGCGTGAGAGGATGGCCCGCGGCGCCATGGCGTCCACCGGTAGGGCGCATACGACGAGCGCAAACGGCAGGACGTCGAATTAGGCCGCCGGCTGTGGCGGTCACGGCGTGAACGCGCTCTATTAGGGCGTACGCCGCCACAGGCAATTGTCGGTCCTCACTCACCGCATCCGAGCCAGGCCATGAACCCGATCATTCATTCGCAGGCAACCGACATTCCGCACAACATGACCACCACGGCGTTCGACATTCCGGGCTGTCGGGTCGTCTCAAACCTCGGGGTCGTGCGTGGCGTCGTGGTTCGGTCACGATCGGTGGTCGGCACCTTCGGTGCGAGCCTGCAGACGTTGCTGGGCGGGAACATCACGATCTTCACCGAACTGGCGGAGCGCACGCGTCGGCAGGCCTTCGAGACCATGTTGGCCCAGGCGGCTCTCGCGGGCGCCAATGCGGTGATCGGCATTCGGTATGACGCGAATGAGTTGATGAAGGGCGTCACCGAAGTGCTCTGCTACGGCACGGCGGTCGAGGTGTACCCGCTCGATCGCTGAGCGACGTGGCGCTGCGCTGCCCCCTGTGACGAGGAAGAACCGATGAACATCCTGTTGTGGGTCCTGCAGGTGCTCGCGGCGTGTCTGTACGCCGCGTCGGGCGTCATGAAGGCCTTCATGTTCGACAAGGTGAGCGTGGACGTCCCGTCGTTCGGTGCATTGCCGCGCGAAGCATGGATGACCCTTGGCGTCCTCGAACTCGTCTGCGTCATCGGGCTGATCGTCCCCTCCGCCTTCCACTGGAAGCCGTCACTCACCGTGGTGGCGGCGGCGGTCCTGGCGATCGAGAGCCTCGTCTTCGTCTGGGTCCACATCCAGTACCGTGAGGTCCCGCCCATGATCATGAGTGCGGTGCTGGGCCTGGTGATGGCGTTCATCGCCTACGGGCGGATGGTCCTGAGGCCGATTCGCTGATCGCACGCGGCGCCGTGAGGAATGCAATCGCCGCCAAGCCGTGGGCGTCGTCCGCCAGACCCTGCCGCAGGGAGCATCATATGCGCACCGATGCACGTCGACGACTGATGGTGGGCGCATTGTCGCTGACGCTGTCGCTCGCCGGCTGCGGGCGTTTGCCGCCGCATTCCACGCCGGCGCCCACCGCCGGGGTGACGGTGGTCGCCGACCGGATGTTCTTCGGCCGCAACATCCCTGGGGGCGGCACGGTTTCCGATTCGGCCTGGAACGTCTTCCTGGCGCAGGTGGTCACGCCGCGTTTCCCGGACGGTTTTACGATGCTTCGCAGTACGGGGCAATGGCGAGGGGCCGACGGCGCCATTGACCGCGAAGCGGGATTCGTGCTTGAGGTGCATCATCCCCGAGGACTGCCGCCCGACAGCGTCTTCGCGGCGGTCGGCGCCGAGTATTGCCGGCGCTTTCGCCAGGAAGCGGTCCTGCACGTTCGGACAGCGGCAGAGCAATGGCTGTATCGGGCACCTCCGCGCTGACGGCGGGAGACCGGAAGGAGCTTCCTCAGGGTCGTGAGCACGGCAGCGGGCTTTCAAGTGTCCTGGCGATTCGCCACCGTGCGCGGATGCTGAAGTCGACTCACCCTCATCACCCCCCTCTTGCGCGAAGGATGCGTCGGTCATAATGTACAACCGAATGGTTGTACGTTCCCATCTCTCCGATGCGGCCCTCGACCGCCTCTTCCACGCCCTCGCGGACACGACGCGGCGCAACATCGTCACGCGCCTGCTCGGCGGTGAGGAGGCCTCGGTCTCCCGCCTCGCGGCCCGCTACGACATGTCGTTTGCCGCCGTCCAGAAGCACGTGGCCGTACTCGAGGAGGCGGGACTCGTGACCAAGCGTCCACAGGGCCGCGAACGCATCGTCCGCGGCAAGCCCCAACGGCTCGCGCATGCACGCCAACTGCTCCAGCAGCTCGAGCATCTCTGGGCCTGCCGCTTCAGTCAGCTCGACGCCGTGCTCGCCGAGCCCTGGCCCCCCCGTCCCCCCAAGGAGTGACCCATGCCGATCACCACCGTCACGTCTGACCCGAAGGCCCTCACCCTCACCGTCATCGCCGATTACCCTGTGACGGTCGAACGCCTGTGGGAGGCGTACGCCGACCCGCGCCAGCTCGAGCGATTCTGGGGCCCCGTGGAGTGGCCGGCGACGTTCACGCGCCACGACATGGCGGTCGGCGGCGAATCGCACTACTACATGACGGGCCCTGCCGGCGAGCGTTCGCGCGGCTGGTTCCGCTTCCTCACGGTCGAACCGCCGCGCGGCTTCGCGGTGGAAGACGGATTCGCCCACGAGGACGGGCGCCACAACACTGAAATGCCCACCATGCGGATGGTCTTCCGCTTCGAGTCGACGGCCGCCGGGTCGCGCGCGACCTGCGTCACCCAGTTTCCGAGCATCGAGGCGATGGAGCAGCTGGTGCAGATGGGGATGATGGAAGGCATGCGCTCGGCGATGGGCCAGATCGACGCGGTGCTCGCCGACCTGGCGAGCTTCGCGGCGGGCCGGGCGACCGAGGCGCAGCTGCTCAGCGACACGCAGGTGCGCGTGAACCGCGTCATCCGCGGCACGGTCGAGCAGGTCTGGCGTGCGCACCACGACGCCGCGCTGATGAAGCGCTGGCTCCTGGGCCCCGACGGCTGGACGATGCCGGTCTGCGAGATCGCGACCAGCGTGGGCGGCAGGTACCGCTACGAATGGGAGAACGCGGAGTCCGGGCAGCGCTTCGGCTTCGAGGGCGAACTTCTCGAGCTGACGGCGCCGTACCGCGCCGTCACATCGGAACAGATGATCGGCGTGCCAGGCCCGGCGACGCGCAACGAGATGACGCTGACGGCGGTCGCCGGTGGTACGTTGATGTCGCTCCTCATTACCTACCCGAGCAAGGAAGTGCGCGACATGATCCTCGGCACCGGGATGACCGCTGGGATGGAGACGAGCTACGCGCGTCTCGAGCGCGAGGTGCTGGCGGCGGCGTGATTGCGCCAGGAGAAGACTGATACCGGTTCGTCCCTCTCAGCAGGCAACCAAGGAGTGCAACGATGGCACGAGTCACCGGAATCGGCGGCGTCTTCTTCAAGAGCAAGGGTGACCGCGCGGCGCTGGCCGCGTGGTACGCGACGCACCTGGGCATGACGCTGGAGGGTTTCGGTGGCGCCATCTTGCGATGGCCGGAGGATCAGGCCGAAGACCACGGGCTCACCGTGTGGCATGTCGCCGACGCGGGGAGCACGTGGTTCAGCCCAAGCGACTCCGCGTTCATGATCAACTATCGGGTCGACAATCTCGACGAACTGCTGGCGCAGCTGCGAGCGGGAGGTGTGGACGTCGTGGGCGGGCCCGAATCGGCGGAGAACGGCACGTTCGCCTGGATCATGGACCCGGACGGGAACAAGATCGAACTCTGGGAGCCGATGCTGTGGGACGACAAGAACAAGGGCGGGTGAAGCCGCTGCTCGCGGAATTGAACGGGGCCGAAACGGCGCCGCTTGTCGAAACGTCGGAGACGGTGCGATCTTCAGCTCCGCAACGCGCTGGATACGCCCCCCTGCAACGGAGCATCGCATGCCCAACGCACTCCGCGTCGCCCTCGCCCTGGTCGTCGGTCTCGTCGTGGGCGGCAGCGTCAACATGGCGATCGTCATGCTTGGACCGTCGTTGATTCCGCCCCCGCCGGGCGCCGACATGACGACCGCCGAAGGCCTCCAGGCCGCGATGCCGCTGCTTGAGCCGAAGCACTTCGTCATGCCATTCCTCGCGCATGCCTTGGGAACGTGGGTTGGCGCGTTGGTCGGATCGCTCATTGTCGTGTCCAAGCGTGCCGTCGTGGCATATGCGGTCGGAGGCGTCTTCCTCTGCGGCGGCATCGCCGCGAGCTTCATGATCCCGGCACCGGCCTGGTTCGAGGTGCTGGATCTCGCCGTGGCGTACGTGCCGATGGCGTGGTTCGGCCTCTCACTCGCCAATCGCCTGAAGCCCGCCGCCGCGGCCTGAACCCGAGAGCGCGGCGCTGCACGCGCCGCGCCTGGCCGCGCCCCACCGTGATCGACCGCGCCTGACCGCGATTGACCGCGATTGACCGCGCGCCTCACAACTTCACCGCGGAGCCCCCATCGCCATGAAGTCGACGAAGTCCCGGGACACGTCGCGCGCCATCGGCGCGCGCGCCACGCAGCGCATCGACCAGCGCATTCGCGAGTTGGGAGATTGGCGCGGCGAGACACTCGCTCGCATGCGGACCCTCATCCTCGAGGCCGATCCCGAAATCACCGAGGAGTGGAAGTGGATGGGCACTCCCGTCTGGTCGCACCACGGCAATGTCTGCACCGGGGAGACGTATCAATCGGTCGTGAAGCTCACGTTCGCCCGCGGCGCCAGTCTCCCCGATCCAGCGGGCCTGTTCAATGCGAGTCTTGAGGACAACACGCGCCGCGCGATTGATATTCGCGAAGGCGAGAAGGTCAACGCGCGCGCGTTCAAGGCGCTCGTGAAGGCCGCCGTGGCGCTGAACGGCGCATGGGTGACGAAGGCGGGCGCCAAGGTCAGCTCACGGAGCAGTGCGAAGCCCGGCGCAAAGGCCAGCGCCAAGACGGGCGTCAGGTCCTCTGCCGTCCTCCTCTCGGGCGGTAACCCGCAGATCGCGAAGGCAGAGGGCGATGCTCCGGTGCGGGCGTACATCGCCGCGTTGCCCGGCTGGAAGCGCGACATCGCCAGGCGCCTCGACGCGCTCGTCGTGCGCACTGTGCCGACCGTCCGAAAGGCCGTCAAGTGGAACTCGCCATTCTACGGCGTCGAGGGACAGGGCTGGTTTCTTTCCTTCCACGTCTTCACGCGCTACGTCAAGGTGACTTTCTTCCGCGCCACGTTGCTGCGTCCCGTGCCACCGGGCGGCACGGGCAAGGAGGCGCGCTGGATCGATCTCCACGAGCACGACCTGGACGAGGCGCAGATGACGGCGTGGGTGAAGCAGGCCGCGGCGCTGCCCGGGTGGGCGCCTGGCCGCACGCCCTGACCGCATGAGCGTCCCCCACGCCATTCGCACCGAGCGCCTGCTCCTGCGCCCATTCTGCGCGGAGGACGCGCACGCGCTCCTCCCGGTGCTCGAGGCCAACCAGAATCACCTCTCCCGGTGGATTCCGGAGCACGTGTGGCGGCCGGGTGTCTTGCGTCGACTCGGACCACGCCGATCGTGGGCATCTTACGTACATACCATGAGAACGGAGCTGCGATGAGGATTCTCGGAAGTCTCGTCGCTGCACTGCCCCTCGCCTTCGGCCTGATACGCGCCGCGACGACCGGCACGGACTATCGGTATCTGTGGGTCGCGATCGCGTCGACGCTGTCGGCGGGTTTCATGCTGGCGCTGACGCGTCGCGCCAGGCGACCATTGCCGGGCATCGTCGCGCGAATCGCCTTCTCGGTGTTCGCCGCGGCCGGCGCCGCTGGCATGTGCGCGTTTGCCCTCGGCGGCGGTTCGGCGCCAGCCGTCGTGATGGTGGCGGGTGGCTTCGCGGTGTGTTCCGGCGTTGGATTGACGCTCGCCACCGTTGCCCGCCCGGGCGGTGACCCGTGGTCACGCTGACGTACGGATTGCTGACGCCGCTGGACCGTCGTGCCAAGGTTGCTCGCGGCGCCCTTGGATGGCATTCTCCCAATGGAGGTGCATGATGCGCATCGCCGCTCTGGCAACCTGCATGTTCCTGGGCCTTTCATCGCTTCAAGCGCAGGATCTCGCGTCGCTGCGCCACGGTGAGCGCATTCGCATCCACGCGACGCCACCGGCGCCCGGGCAGATCATCGGCACGCTGACTGCGACGGAACCGGCCCATCTGACCATTCGCACGGCAGCCGGCAGCGTCACCGTACCGCGCCAGCACATTCAGACCGTGGAACGCAGCATGAGACGCAGCCGACGACGCACGGGTGCGCTCATCGGCGGCTGCGTGGGAGTTGCGGCCGCCGCGATCCTCGCCCTGACTGACGAGCAGGAGCCGTTTCTGTTCTCGGACAGTCCACCTCTTGCTACTCGTGGTGAGCTCTTTCTGGGCGGCACGCTTGTGTTTGCTCCAATCGGGGCAGGTCTGGGCGCGCTGCTCGCACCAGGAGAACGGTGGGTTGCAGTCTCCGTCCCGCGGGCAGCATCGGGAGACGCACGGCCCACGCGACACGTCCAAGTCGGCCTCTCCTTTGGCTTCCCGGATTGATGGGGTCGCTGGAGAGGCGAGCAGCGGCAACGAGAAGCACAGGGTCGTGAGAGTGGTCGCACACAGGATCACGCGCGTTGCCGGCTTCGCATCGGCGCGGTGCCGCCACAGGACGTCCGCGCCCAATGCGCCGAGCGCGTTGCCGGTTTACATGAACGGCAGCGTGAAGACCCGGTCGAGTCGGACGCTGAATTCCTGCGGGAGCGAAGTGGGATCCGGACGCCCGGTGAAGGAGTGTCCCGGGTGCACCAGAACGCCGAGGAAGCGATCAGCGCGGTCAGGATCGAGGCGGACCGCCACGACGAGCACGCACCCCGCCAGTTCCGCGCGCGCGGCTTCCGGAGGCGCCGCCTACTTGAACCGGAACACCAGCGGAAACACGACCACCACGATCCACGCCCATACGGCGTACACCGGCAGGTATGACGTCTGCCACCGCTCGAGCGCGGCGAAGCCGGCGCGCTTGGAGAGGAAGCGCCAGTAGAGCACGGCCGACCAGCCGAGGTTGCCGACGAGGATGATGTTCTCGCCCAGCGCGGCCACCTTGTTGGGACTGAAGCCGAAGGCCGAGATGCGGGCGAGGATGGCCCACAGCGCCATGGCGTCCACCAGCAGGGCGCAGACGACGAGCGCGAACTGCAGGACGTCGAAGAAGCCCGCCGGCTTCTGCGGATCCCGCGCCGAGATGGCATAGAGCAGCAGTCCCACCACCAGCACGAGCAGCAGGTCGAAGCCGATCAGCGTCTCGCGCTTCATGTCGATGCCGCTCGCGGTGAACAGCGAGGTGCCGAGGAAGATGAGCAGCAGCAGCGTGAACAGCGGCGTGAAGATGTACGTCAGCACCGGCGCCATGTTCTCGATCACGCTCTGCTTGGCTTCCACCAGCATCCCGGCAATCACCACCGCGCCCGCCGCGCCGCACGGGATGATCCAGGTCTGCATGAAGTGCTCGGGGTTGAGCCCGATGGCCTGGAAGATGAACATCGTGGTGCCCATCAGCACGCCGCCGCCGAGCGCGATGAGCACGAAGTAGATGAACAACTCCCCGGTAAAGCGCACGAAGTTCATCCGCTGGTCGTGGTTCCGCCACGCCCCGCCGGCGTACGCGACGCCCACCGTGAGCCAGAGCGCCATCGGCAGGTGCAACGCCGAGAGCTGCTCAGTGTGGCCGCGCGGCGTGAACGGCAGGAAGTTCATCGCCAGCGCGCCCACGACGAAGAACGCCGACAGCGCGATGCGTGTGGCCGTGTCCACCCCGCGCTTCCAGACGAAGAAGGCGGTGAGGAACGGGAGCACGAAGAAACTGAGATTGCGCATGTAGAACAGATCGGCGTCGGGGTCCTGCATGCCGACGCCGAACAGCTGGGGGAGCTTGACCGCCGCCCCCGCCGCAACCGCCAGCGCGATCGCCACGCCAACTTCCCGGCGCCAGTCGGTGCCGCCCGTGTCGGCATCGGCCACCACCAGACGCTTCCACAGCCGCTCCGAATGCTCGCGGGCGAATTCCTGCGAGAGCCCGTCGAGCTGGCCGAGCCGCTTGACGCCGATGAGGAAGGCTTCCTCTTCGCTGAGCCCCGACGCCTTGAGGTCGGCCACCTGGCTGCGCAGGTGGTCCTCGAGTTCACTCACGTCCGCCGCATCAATGGCCCTGCGACGGCTCACGAACGAGCGCCACTCGCTGATCTGTTCTTCAAGCACGGGGATGCCTCCTGCGAATCGCCTTCAGGTGTGCTGCGGCGTGCGCTAGATCGAGTTGAACGGGGTTGCGCGGAGTGCCTTGTTCACGGTCTGCCACTGCCGCTTCAAGCTGGCCAGCTCCGCCGCGCCCGCCTTGGTCAGCTGGTAGTACTTCCGTCGCCGGCCCGTCTCGGACTCGCCCCAGCTGGACTTCACCAGGGCGTCGCGCTCCAGCCGATGGAGCACGGGATACAGCATGCCATCGGTCCACTGGAGTTCGCCACCGGACAGCTCGGCCACGCGCTTGATGATGGCGTAGCCGTAGCTCTCCCCCTCAGCGAGGATGGCGAGCACCAGCGGCGTGGCCGTGGCGGCGACGAGATCCTTGCCGATGTCCATCTAGAGGCAGAAGTACGGCGGAAACGGCAGATACATAGAGCTATGTATACATTGCACTTCTATGTATGTCAAGCACCGCAGTGGCGAGGGCGCGCTACGCAGACGTGGCTGGGCGGCTGGCTCTTCACGCGCCGGCGCAATCGGAGCGCCTGAGCGAACCGCGGCGGGCCTGCCCGAGCGAACTGCCGGCGACCCACCCACTCGATCCTCTGGGTGCGCCATTTGGGCGGACTGTCGCGGATGCCGCGCTGTCAGCTACCGCCCCCGAGCAGTTCGCGCTTTTCGCTGTCCGTGAGCCCCACATCGGCCAGGTCCTCGCCCGCGCCGAGTGCGCGGCGTTCTGCCTGTCGGGCGAGCATCAGCGAGGCCGATGCCGAACCGGCGCCGATGAGCATGAAGGGCACGGCGATGCTGGCGGTCAAGAGCGCAAGGCTGGCATCGGGGCGACCGAGGCTCGCGAGCCCAACGAGCACGAGAACCGACGGGAAGAGCGCGAGCAGGAGGCCGCCGAGCGCGCCCCAGGCGGCGACGCGAGGCAGGGACAGTTCGTCGAAGCGGCGACGGCGGCCGGCGATCCCGAGCACGATGGAGTAGAAGATGCCGCCGAAGAAACCGGGGACCGCCATCGCGGGAAGCGGGGCATCGAAGATCTCGAAGAAGAGGTGCCACGGCAGGAATGGCAGCGCGACGCTGGCCACGCCGATGGCGATCCCCGTGAGCGCCCATCCGAAGGCCCAGGTGAGCCCCATGCCGATGGCCCCGCGGATGCGTCTCAGCCATTTCTTCATTAGAATCCCCCCGCCCGCTCGAAATCGGCATCACGGTGCGCGCGCAACTTTGCATAACAAAGTACGCGACCGAGCGGTGAACGGCAACCGCCACCGAATCCGCCACACCCCGGAACGTCGGTCATGGTCGAGTATACGCTGGAAGCCCTGGGATGGAACGACTGGTTCGCCGCGCGCGCCGGTCACTGCGGCGCGCGCGACGTCGCGGCACGAGTGGCCGCCGTTGACCGTGACCTGCTCCTGCTGATCGGCGCCGCAGGGTACTTTCGGGCGAGAATGCCTGGCAAGGCCCTTCACGAAGCGGTGGAGGCATCGCAGCGCCCGTGCGTCGGCGACTGGGTGTGCGTGGAGCAGTCCGCCCAGGACCAGTATGGAATGGTGCACGCGATACTCGACCGGCGCACCTGCCTGCGTCGCAAGGCGCCGGGTGATGCGGTAGGTCTCCAGGTCATCGCGGCGAACGTCGATTACGTGGTCGTCGTCCAGTCGTGCCACTACGACTTCAACCTCAAACGGTTGGAACGCTATCTCGTCATGGTGCGGGAAGGTGATGCCGAACCGCTCATCCTGCTGACGAAGACCGACCTGGTGTCGGCGGAGGCCCTCGCCAGCCAAGTGGACGAGATACGAGGCGCGGGCATCACCGTGCCGATCCTGACGTTGAGCAACGTCACCAACGAGGGTGTGGACGCCCTGCGGGATCTCCTCGCGCCGGGAACCACGTATTGCCTCGTCGGGTCCTCCGGCGTTGGCAAGAGCACCATCATCAACGCGCTGCTGGGCCGCGACGCACTCGGCACGCAGGAGGTGAGCGGCAGCGGGGAAGGACGACACACCACGGTCAGGCGGGAACTGATGGTCCTCGCGAATGGTGCCCTCGTCGTGGACAACCCCGGGATGCGCGAGTTCGGTGTCCTCGGAGCCGAGGACGGCATCGAGGCCAGCTATCCAGAGATCGTGGAGACGGCGTGGCAGTGTCGCTTCAGGGACTGCACGCATAGCAGCGAACCAGGATGCGCCGTGCTGGAGGCGGTGCAGGACGGACGGATCAGCGCTGACCAATTTGGGAGCTTCGTGCAGCTGACGAAGGAGTCGGCGTTTTTCGCGGCCTCGTACGCCGAACGACGGAAGAAGGACCGGGAGCGAGGGCGTTTCATGAAGTCGGCAAAGAAGGACCTGGCGGACGAGTGATCGGCGCGGAACGCCGGACGTTGCCGGGATCGACGAACGAACCGAAGGCACGCGAGGACCTGATTCGGTGACCTCCCATGGCGGCAGGTTTCGCGGTACGATGTTCCGCTACCCGGGCAAGGGCGGCTGGCACTTCGTGCCGGTTCCCTCAAGACTGACGCCGCCTGTGACGCACGGCTGGGGCCGCACGCCAGTGCAGGCGACCGTAGACGGAGTGACTTGGCAGACGAGTGTCTGGCGCGGCAAGGACGGACGCACGCTGCTGGCCGTGCCCGCCAAGGTCCGCGGCACCAAGGGTGACGGGGACACGATCACGGTGGAACTCCGTTTCGGTCTGTAGCGAACGCGGGGTGGCGCCCCGGCCGAAGCCAGAGCGCCACTCCCCTGCTCCGTACCCCCCGCACCTTAGCGCACGTCGAATCGATCGAGGTTCATCACCTTCGTCCACGCCGACACGAAGTCCTTTGCGAACTTCGCTTGCGCGTCGCGCTGCGCATACACTTCTGCGATCGCTCGAAGCTGCGAGTTGGACCCGAAGATGAGATCCACGCGCGTGGCGGTCCACTTCACGGTGCCCGTCGCGCGGTCGCGTCCCTCGAACAGCTCGGCGGCCGCCGATGTGGGCTTCCAGGTCGTCCCGATGTCGAGCAGGTTGACGAAGAAGTCGTTCGTCAGCGCCTCCGGACGCGTCGTGAACACGCCGTGCTTCGACGCACCGGAGTTGGCGTTCAGTGCGCGCATCCCGCCCACGAGGACCGTCATCTCGGGCGCGGTCAGGGTCAGCAGCTGCGCCTTGTCAACGAGCAGTTCCTCGGCGCTCACCGTGTAGGCGGCCTTCTGGTAGTTGCGGAAGCCGTCGGCGATAGGCTCGAGCACGGCGAACGACGCAACGTCGGTCTGCTTTTGCGACGCGTCCATCCGCCCCGGCGTGAACGGCACCCTGACCTTGCTGCCGGCCTTCGCGGCGGCAGCCTCAACGGCCGCGCAACCGCCGAGCACGATGAGGTCGGCGAGCGAGATCCTCACACCGCCCCGCTTCGCGTTGAACTTGCGCTGGATTCCCTCGAGCGTCCTGAGCACCCGTGCGAGCTGGCGCGGCTGGTTCACCTCCCAGCCCTTCTGCGGCGCGAGGCGAATGCGCGCGCCGTTGGCGCCGCCGCGCTTGTCGGAGCCGCGGAAGGTGGACGCCGACGCCCACGCCGTGGCGACGAGCTGGGCGACGGAGAGGCCGGAGGCGAGGATCTGCTGCTTGAGGGCCGCCACATCCCTCGCGCCGACCAGCTTGTGGTTGACCGGCGGAATCGGATCCTGCCAGATGAGCTCTTCCTTCGGAACCAGCGCGCCGAGATAGCGGACGCGTGGCCCCATGTCACGGTGCGTCAGCTTGAACCAGGCGCGAGCGAACGCGTCGGCGAACTTCTTCGGGTTCTGGTGGAAGCGCCTGGCGATCTTGTTGTAGATGGGATCCACTCGCAGGGCCATGTCGGCGGTCGTCATCATCGGCGCGTGGCGTTTGGACGGATCGTGCGCGTCCGGCACGAGCGTCTTCGCGGCGGGGTCCGTGGGCGTCCACTGGTGCGCGCCAGCCGGGCTCCTGGTGAGCTCCCACTCGTAGCCGAACAGCATATCGAAGTAGCCGTTGTCCCACGTGGTCGGGTTCGGAGTCCACGCGCCTTCGAGGCCGCTGGTGGTCGTGTCGTCGCCCTTGCCGCTACCGAAGGAGTTCTTCCAACCGAGGCCTTGCTCCTCGATCGGTGCGGCCTCGGGCGCCGGCCCCACGAGCTTCGGGTCGCCGGCGCCGTGCGTCTTGCCGAAGGTGTGGCCGCCGGCGGTGAGCGCCACGGTCTCCTCGTCGTTCATCGCCATGCGCGCAAATGTCTCGCGGATGTCGCGCGCCGAACCGAGCGGGTCGGGATTGCCGTTGGGCCCTTCGGGGTTCACGTAGATGAGGCCCATTTGCACTGCCGCGAGCGGATGCTCGAGTTCGCGGTCACCTTCGTAGCGCTCGTCACCGAGCCACTCGGCTTCCGCCCCCCAGGAGGTGTCCTCCGCGGGCTCAAAGATATCCACGCGACCGCCGCCAAAGCCGAAGGGCTTGAGCCCCATGGATTCGATGGCGCAGGTGCCGGCGAAAATCATCAGGTCGGCCCACGAGAGCTTGTTGCCGTACTTCTGCTTGATGGGCCAGAGCAGACGGCGCGCCTTATCGAGACTGACGTTGTCCGGCCAGCTGTTGAGCGGCGCAAAGCGCTGCGCGCCCGAGCCGGCGCCGCCGCGTCCGTCGCCCGTGCGGTAGGTGCCGGCGCTGTGCCACGCCATGCGGATGAAGAGCGGGCCGTAATGCCCGTAGTCGGCGGGCCACCAGTCCTGCGAGGTGGTCATCAGCGCGAAGAGGTCCTTCTTGAGGGCCTCGAGGTCGAGCTTCTTGAACTCCTTGGAGTAGTCGAAGCCCGCGCCCATGGGGTTGGAGAGCGAGGAATGCTGGTGGAGGATGCCGAGGTTGAGCTGGTTGGGCCACCAGTCGCGGTTGGTTCGGCTCCCGGCGGGCTTGGCGGTGCTTCCGCCGTGCATGACGGGGCATTTGGCCCGTGGCTTCGTCGCGTTTCCGGTCATGTCATTCTCCACGCGTTGCTGCGTTGGGGGGTCGTCTGCTGCTGTACTGAACGCCTGAGGAAGTGGAAATGATCCTCCATCGAGGCCGCGGACCCGCTCCAGGAAAGATACGGACGGCGCGACGTCCCTGCCCTCCACCGCCACTGGCACGAAGGGACGGGCTCGTTGGGGCGCCAGATGCACGAAGGGAGGGACCCTTTCGGGCCCCTCCCCTCGCTTCCACGATCCGCTCCGCTAGAGGTGCTGCGACAGCGCGATCAGGATCGCCGCATGGGCCGCGCTCAGGAACTTCTTGCCGGACTGCGCCGAGACTTCGTTGCGGAATGCACCGTACGAGCCCTGACGTAGCTTCACGCACATCGAGTTCGCGACGCCGGCACTGCTGACCCAGCGCTGCACGAGCGCACAAACGCTGCCGCTCGCCACCTGCACGGTGAACTGCGTGGACGCGGCATTGGTGTTGCCCGCGTTGTCCTGCGCCGACGCGGAGAAGCTGTTCGCACCGATCGCGAACGCATACGCGGCGCCGGTCACGTCGGCGCAGGTGCTGGAGGCGAGGCCCGACATGACATCGCCCGCCGAGCACGTGATGCTCACCGTCTGGTCCACGGTGTAGCTGCCGGCGTTGCCCGCGTAGCCGATGACCGGCTTCGTGGCGTCCCGCTTCGCCGAGACGCTCGTCGTCGCCGAGAGTCCGGCGCCGTTGGTCGCCGTGCAGGTGTACGTCGTGCCGGCGTTGTCGGTCGTGGTGGTCGACTGCGAGCACCCGTTGCTCGTCGCGATGCCGGACGTTCCGTCCGTCACGCTCCACGAGACGACGACGTCGCTGGTGAACCAGCCGTTATTGCCCATCGTGCCCACGACGGTCGGTACGATGGCCGGCGCCGAGGCGTCACGCTTGATGGTGACGGACTTGCTGTCCGACCCGCCGGCCGAGGTGGCCGAGCAGGTGAAGGTGATACCCTGCGTGTCGGAGGTCACGCTGGAGGCACCGCATCCCGAGGTGCTGGTCACTGGCGACTGGCCGTCGGTCACGGTCCAGGACACCGCGACGTTCGAAGTGTACCAGCCGTTGCTGAGTGTTCCGGAAACCACCGGCGTGATGACCGGCGGCGTGTTGTCCAGCGTCTGACGCGTGGGATCGAGCGGATACCCGTCCACGTTGTCGCGCGCGCCGTCGCCGTCGGTGTCCGGGTTCAGCGGGTCCGTGCCGAGGTCGCGCTCCTGCGCGTTCGTCAGGGTGTCGCCGTCCGGATCCGCCGTGTTGTCGTTGACAGCGTCGCACGCGTCACCCACGTCATCGGCGTCGGCATCCGCCTGGTTCGCATTGGCCGTCTGCGGACAGTTGTCGACCGCGTCAAACACGCCGTCCTGGTCGAAGTCGGAGGTGGGATTCGCCGACGCCTTGCCACGAATGCCGAACGTGAAGCCATGCCAGTACTCCGGACGCGGAACGGTCCACGAGAGGGTGGCGATGCTCCCGATGAAGCGGATCGTGCCGTGTCCCTCGGCGCCCAGCAGCACCTCACCCGGATCGGCGCGGAACGTGCCGCTGCCCCAGTATCCCGTGCCAGAGCTCACCACCTGGAACTGGCGGTCGAAGTCGTAGTAGGTCGGCGCGCCGTGGTTGCCCAGGCTGAGCACCGGCATGATGGGATCAGAGACCGGCTCCGAGAAGGTGATCTCGTACGTCGAACTGGACCCGCCCTGCAGCTGGATGATGTCGCAGGCGGGCGGCCCGTTGAGCACGCTGGCGCTGACGTACGGCGCAGAGTTGTTGGCCGTCCAGAAGGCGGTGCCGCACGTGAGCTGCGAGCCGAGGAAGGTACCCGCCGAGCCGTTCGGGTTGCGCACGCGGAGGGAGACGCCGACCGACTGTCCACCGGGCAGGCTGATCGTACCGCTCGCGGTGCCGGCGCCGGCGTTGGCCGCCGTCCAGTCCACGTAGTAGTAGAAATTCGAGGTGTACGGTTCGGGATCGCTCGCATTGGGGACGCCGTCGCCATCCGAGTCGAGCGGCGGAGGGGGCGTGGTGGTCGTCTCGAGCTTGAACTTGCCGCCGGCGGCGCCGCCGCCGTCGAAGATGATGAACGTCAGCGCGTGGGTCCCGTTCAGCGTGAGGCCGTAGGAGTTCTTGGACAGGTCCGTGCCCTGAACGCCGACCAGCGTGTTGTCGAGGTAGATCCACGAGCAATTGTCGGCGAGCAGGCGGATGACAAAGGTGCCGTTGCCCTGCACCTGCGTCGTGTACTTGGTCCAGGTCTGTCCGAGCGGTCCCTGTGATTGCGGGGTCTGCCCGGGAACACCCCAGGCGTTGATCCACCCGGCGCCGGTGAAGTAGTCGTTGATCCAGGGATGCGTCAGACCGGTCACGGCCGGATGCGGGTTTTGCCAGTTCGCGTTGGGTCCCACCGCCGGCGTCGCCGTGCACTTGGTGGTCTCCCAGTTCGGATCGCCCGTCGCAGGGACAATCGGGTCGTAGGCCGTGACCGGCGTGGTGCCACTGGCATACGAGATGCTGGCTACGCGCCCGGCAACGAGCGCCGCGCCTTCGGCGTCAGGCTGCGTCGGGGTTCGCGGGTCGTCGGCGCAGGCACCGAGCGCGGCGCCGGCAATCACGAGCGAAAGAAGGCGAACCGGCCAGCGAGTGGCAGGGACTCTGGGGGGCATCGAGGGGGCTCCAAAGGTCGTGGTGAAGCAGGTAGCCTAATCGGGCGGCGTTATCTGGCTGTTATGCGGCTCCAGGACCCACATGCCGGCCGAGGTTGCTGGCTGGTTTGCCGAGCCCCTTGCCCTTGGAGCGGTACTGGGGCGAGACTTGACGCTGCTCCGGACCGCTCGCCGGCCGTTATCTGCCCCTCAGCCCCCCACAGGCCGAATTGATTCAGACCCAACCTGCCAGCCTGCGGCTGGCGACCGTCGTGACGCTCGGGCGGCTCGGATTCGAGGGGCCGGCGAGTTCGGCGGCGCCCCGACTGCTCAGCCAGCCGAAGCGCGTGGCCGTACTCCTGTACATGCTGATGTCTCAGCGCGGCGGGTCCACGTCGCGCGACCAGATCATCGGCACGTTCTGGCCCGACTCCGACTCGGCGCGAGCACGCAATGCGCTCCGGCAGTCGTTGTCGTTCCTCCGCGGCTGCCTCGGTGACGAGGCGCTGGTCGGCATTGGGTCGCATGGTGTGGCGGTGTCTGACTCCGTCGCGTGCGACGCGGTGCAGTTCGAGGCGCTGCTCGACGCGAACCGCCGGGAAGAGGCCCTGCGCCTGTACGGCGGCGAACTGCTCCCGGGTTTCTACCTCGGCGGCTCAGTGGCCTTCACCGAGTGGCTGGAGCGGCGACGCCACCATCTCGGCCAACGCGCAGCCAAGGCCGCGTGGGACTTGTCGGCGGAATGCGAAGCGCGCGGCGACCATCCCGGCGCGGCGTTCTGGGGCAAGCGCGCGCTCGCGCTCTCGCCGTTCAGCGAATCGGAGGTGCAGCGTCTGCTCCGGTTGCTGGAGCGCACCGGCGACTATGCGGGGGCGATGCGCGCCTTCCACGGATTGCAGCATTCGCTGGAGTCCGAGTTCGGCACGCAGCCCTCGAGCGAAACGGTGCAGCTCGCCGCCGGCATCAGGCGGCGGCTGGAAGCGGAAGGCCTGCATGTGCCCGCGCTGCTTGGAACGCGACGGTCGGGCGAGGATCGCCGGGCGGGAGAGCGGCGACAGCACCAATCGCAGTGGACCGGCGTCGAGCGACGGGTGCAGGCGGATCGTCGCACGACGGCGCGGCGTTCGGGGCTCGACCGACGCGCGATCCGGGGGACGGAGTCGTCGGCGTAGCGTCGAGCGCCTGAGTGCCGGCGGCTCGCACACCCCTGATCGTGGTAGCCCAATCGGGCGATGGCCGGGCGGGCGTACGGCCGCTACTCCTTGAGGGAACAGCAGCAACTTCCTTCAGGGGCCTGCCATGCATCGTCGAACCACCGTACTGCTCGCTGCCGCACTGATCGGCGGGAGCACCCCCGCGTTCGCCCAGGTGCCCGACTGGGTGAATCAAGTCCTCCTTGCCGCGCGGCTGCCGGTGGCGGCGGCCGAGGCGCGTCGCGACGGAATCGCCAACGCCGAGATTCGCACCGCGCTCGACGCGCTGCGCAACGCCGGCGTGCCGGCGCACGAGGCGACCGCGCTCATCGAGACGGAGCGGCAAGCTCATCGAGAGAACGGGCCGACGGACAATTTTGGCGCGTTCGTGCAGGCGCAGCTCGCGGCCGGAAAGCGGGGCCAGGAGCTGGCGGCTGCCATCCGGGCTGAACACGCCCGCCAAGGCAAGGGCAACGCGGCCAAGAAGGCGAAGGGCCAGCATCCAGACGACCGCGAACAGGGCCAGAAACCAGACAACCGCGGGCGTGGTCGCCCGCAGAGCCGCTAGGAGGCTATGACCATGCGAGTCCTCTATCTTGGCCTGGCGGCGCTCCTCGCCGTCTCGGCCTGCGCGAAGAACGACAAGACCGCCGACACAGGCGCTCAACTCGCACCGTCGCCCACCGATCTCGCGCGCAGTGCGGCGCTGATCGCCAACGCGGTTGCGTCCAATCCAGCGGCCGCTGATTCGATCCTCAAGGCGGCCGGACATACGCAGGAGAGCTTCCAGCGGCAGATGTACGAGATCGCGGCTGATTCAGAGATGAGCGCGGTGTACGCGAGTGCCAAGAACCCGTAGCTGGTCCGGCACGTCGACAACGAACGCCCCACCCGAGCCTGACCGGGGGGGCGTTTGTCTTGCGCACCTTCCAGTGGATTGCGCCGACGCAATCAGGGCAGCGGGCGGACTTCCCTCGAGGTCACGGTCAGATGCAACGAGCGTGTGGTGGGATTGGCGAGCTCGATGCTCACCCCGCCCGGACCGGGCAGTGGATTGTCCCGGAAGAACCGCGACGCATCCTGCGGCGAGGCGCCGGCGAATTCGATGTCCACTCCCGCCGTCGTGATGACGCGTCGAATCCGCAGGTCCGGATGGCCCGCAAAGAGGAGTGCGTTGAAGCTGCCTTCCAGCGTGGTGGTCACCGTCGAGATTCCGGGCGGGACGGCATAGCCAGACTCGACGAGCGCGGACTTCGGGCGCACCAGCGCAACGCCCGCCAAGGGCTCAGTCGCGCATCCGGCAGTCACTACCAGCCCCAGGACACTCAACCCGCGTACGCTGGCTCTCATGAAGACCGCTCCAGTAAGGGGATCCCGCGAACGGCTCTCTCCAATCCAAATCGGCGCGGCCTGGGCGGGACTGTCAAGCCAGCTGGTGCGCACGCCGTGGGCTTCGTCTATTTGAGGGAGGTTGCCCCACGCAGGCCGCTGGACGGAACACGGAGTTGCGCATGTCCACCACAGCCGAACGGATCACGGAGTTCCTTCGCGGAAGGCGCATCGCGGTTGCCGGCGTCTCCCGTGGCGCCGGCAGCGCCGCCAATCCGGTCTTTCGCAAGCTGCGGAACGCCGGCTATGATGTCGTCCCGGTCAACCCGAACGCGTCGGAAGTCGAGGGCGTCCCCTGCTATCCGAACCTGGACGGCATTCCTGGCGCACTCGACGGCGTCATGGTCGCCACGCACCCGGAGCGGTCGATCGACATCGTACACCAGGCCATCGCCCGACAGGTGCCGCACCTCTGGTTTCACCGATCTTTCGGGCAGGGCAGCGTCACCGACGCGGCGGTCAGGGAATGTGAAGCGCATGGCATTGCGTGCATCGTCGGCGGATGCCCGCTGATGTACTGCGAACCGGTCGACGTCGGGCATCGCTGCATGCGCTGGTGGCTCGACTGGCGTGGACGCCTTCACGGATAGGCGCCGGAGGATGCCAATGCCCTTCGACCTGGACGATGAAATCGCGCTGCTCGAGCGCACGCCGGCGACGTTTCGTGCACTCCTTGCCGGGTTGTCTGATGCGTGGATCGCGGCCAAGGAAGGCCCCGAGACCTTCAGTCCGTTCGACAACCTGGGCCACCTCATCCACGGCGAGCGCACCGATTGGATTCCGCGGGCGCGCATCATTCTCGCCCGGGGTGCGCACCGGACATTCGAACCCTACGACCGATTCGCGCAGGTGCGCGAGAGCCGGGGAAAGTCGGTGGCGATGCTGCTGGACGAGTTCGAGGCGCTGCGCGCGGAGAACATCGCGACGCTGCGCTCGTGGGATCTCACGGAGCGAGAGCTCTCCCTCGAAGGCGAGCATCCGTCGTTGGGGCCGGTGACGCTCCGTCAGCTGCTCGCGACCTGGGTCGTGCACGATCTCGGACACCTCGCGCAGACCGCACGCGTCATGGCCAAGCGACACCGCGAGGCGGTGGGGCCGTGGCGCGCCTACCTCCCGATTCTCGAACGCTGACGCGGGTGGTCAGGGCGCCGGGCCGGCACGTCTGTGACACTACGTGTCATGGCGTAATAGCGTTTCACGCCCTGCGACGCTAGGTTACCTGCGCTGCAACGCGCGCCCCGGCGGCTGTCGCGCCACGCGCCACACCACGTCACCCATCACTGGTGGAGCACTCCGATGATGCAACGCTGGCTGCTGCCAATGCTCTTCCCCGCCCTGCTCGCCGCTCAGACCACACGCGACAGCGTGGTCACCGCCTCCGCGACGCGAACCGCACGCCTGCCTGCCGACAGGGCGTCCCTGCTCGTGAGCATTGAGGGGACGGCCGAAACGGCGCGCGAGGCCGTCGCGCGCGCAGAAGCCAAGGCCGCCACCGTGAGCGAGGCCCTGCGGCGCCTCAGTGCCGGAAGCGAGGTTGGTCGGCCGATGGCGTTCTCCGTTGCGCAGACGCCCACGATGCGCTCATTCCCGTCGGCGCCGACCGCGCCGTCCTTCACCGCCAAGATCGCGATCCGTCTCGTCATCGCCAACCTCAACCAGATGTCGGCGCTGCTCGCGGCGGCGCTTGACGCGGGCGCCTCCACGACGTCGACGGCCGCATTTGAGGCCAGTGCCGCGGATTCTGTGCGTCGCAAGCTCGCCACGGATGCGCTGACGGCGGCTCGCGCTGACGTCCAGACCATTGCGGCCAGCCTGGGCGGCCAGCTCGGTGCACTCGTCGACGCAGGCACCAGCTCGCCGTTTGGCAACACGGTGCCGAGCATGTTCTTCCCCGTCGAGTCGTTCAGCCAGCAGACGACAGCGCCGGAGGTGACGTTCACCGTGACGGCCAATGTACGGTATCGGCTGGTGCGGTAGCTGAAACGACGCGCGGCTCCCGCCGTAGGTGTTCTCAGCAGCAATGACCACCCACCACAGCGGGAGTCGCGCATGTCTTCGCCCACGCGCCAAGGTCGCATCCTCGGACTGCTGGTGCTCGTCCAGCTCGCCGGCCTCATCGTCCCCTTCATCATGTTGCACGCGCTGTACGCGCCGCCCGGCTTCCTGGCGTCGGCGGCACAAGGCGCATCGACGATCCGCTGGTCGTTGCTGCTGCTGCTCGCCAATGGCGCGCTGACGACGGGGATCTCGATCTACGCGTATCCGGTGTTGCGGGCGACAGGCGAGGGGTTGGCACGATGGCTCGTCGTGGTGGGCGTCGTGTGGATGATCCTGCAGGCCGTGGACAACACGCAGGTGCTGGCGATGCTCTCGCTCAGTGAGCGCTATGCCGGCGCGCAGGGAGCGTCGCGCGAATGGCTAGAGGCCGTCGGCCTCCTCGCGTCCACGACGCGACGCATCGCCCACTACACCGTGCTGCTCGCCGTCGGCACCTGGATGGTGCTGTTCTACGGCCTGCTCTGGCGGTCGCGGCTGGTGCCGACGATCATCGCCGCCCTCGGCGAGATCGCCGCCCCGCTTCACGTCGTCGGGGTCTCCCTGCCGGTCCTGCTCGGCTACCCCGGCCTGACGCAGGTTGCGCCAGGACTAGCGGTCAGCCACGGCGCGCTCATCATCTGGCTGCTGGCGAAGGGGTTCGCGGCGCCGCGAGCCTCGCCGTAGAATTCAGTCGACGGAACGAGTTGCGAGGGCCGCGCCAGCGTCCGCCCCGGCCTGTCCGTACTATATAGGTAAGCGCCCCCCGATCTGACTCTCTTCCCGCGCTCGCGCGCGTGGAGGTGCAATGAGCGATCGAGGCAAGAAGGGGCCGCGCGAAGAGCAGCCCGTCAGCCGGCGTGGATTCCTGACCACGCTCTCCACCAGCGCCGCCGCCGTGGCCGTTGTCGGCGCCGCGGCGCCGGCCGCTGCGGACCCGCCGCGCAAGGACGAGTCCGAACCGACCCGCATCGTCCTCAACGTCAACGGTCGCAAGTACCGCCTCGGCGTCGAGCCACGCGAAACACTGATCTCCGTGCTGCGCGAGCGGCTCGGCTTGATCGGCGCCAAGCCCGGCTGCGAGCGCGGCGAATGCGGTGCCTGCACCGTGCTGTTGGACGGCGCCACACGCTACTCGTGCATGACGCTCGCCGTCGAGGCGCAGGACAAGGTCATCACGACCATCGAGGGGCTGGCGCAGGGTGAGGAGTTGAGTGACCTGCAAAAGGCCTTCATTCACGAGGACGGCTATCAATGCGGCTTCTGCACGCCGGGCCAGGTGCTGGCGGCGGAGGGTTTGCTGCGGAAGAACCCCAAGCCGTCCCTCGATGAGATACGGCTGGGGATGAGCGGCAACCTGTGCCGGTGCGGCGCCTACGGTCACATCTTCAAGGCCGTGCAGAAGGCGGCGTCCACGCGGACGAGTGGAGGTGCCCAATGAGAGAGCCCAACATGTACTCGTCCGAATCGCTGGACGCCGAGTTGGCCTCGGGGTACGCGCCGGACGTGATGGACCTGCCGCCGTGGGACAAGACCACGGTGGTCGGCGCGCCCGTGCCGCGCGTGGACGGCCATGACCGCGTGGGCGGCACCGCCGTGTATACGCGAGACGTCGCGCTCCCCGGCATGCTGCACTGCGCGGTGGTGCGCTCGCCGCACGCGCACGCGAAGGTGAAGAAGGTCGACATCTCCGCCGCCAAGGCGATGCCGGGCGTGCACGCCATCATCACGGTGGACTCGCCGGAAGCGAAGATCCCGTGGATCCTGACCGGCCGCGGCGCCTTGAGCCAACTACTCGACCCGCACTGCCGGTACGAAGGCGAGGAAGTGGCGGCGGTCGCCGCGGAGACGCCGCTCCAGGCTGCGGACGCGGCGCGCGCCGTCGTCGTGGAATACGAGCAACTACCCATGGTGGTGGACTACGAAGCCGCGGCAAAGCCGGGCGCGCCGAAGGTGCACGATGCCGGCAACCTGCCCTCGCCGCCGCGCACGAGCCAGCGCGGTGACGTGCAGGCCGCGTTCGCGACGGCCGACGTTATCGTCGAGCGCACGTTCCACACGCCGTGCGAATTGCACGTGCCGCTGGAGGTGCACGGGTCGGTGGCGCAGTGGGACAGCGGCAAGCTCGTCGTCTGGGACAGCACGCAAGGCGTCTACGCCGTGCGCGACTCACTCGCGATTGCCCTGAAGCTTCCGCTCTCCTCCGTGCGCGTGGTCAGCCACTACATGGGCGGCGGCTTCGGCGCCAAGCTGGAGCTGGGCAAGTTCACGGTGATCGCCGCCGTGCTCGCCCGCATCACGGGGCGCGCGGTCAAGTGCGTGCTGACGCGCGAGGAGCAGCTCCGCTGCGTCGGCAACCGGCCGGCGAACACCATCACCATCAAGGCCGGCGCCCGCAAGGACGGCACGCTGGTCGCGCTCGAGGGGAATTTCCTCGGCGCGTCCGGGGCGTATCCCACCGGCGCCACGTCGGCGTACCTCCTCCAGGACCTCTACACCTGCCCCAATGTGCGCGTGACCGAGACGTCCGTGCTGATCAATGCGGGCCAGGCGCGCGCATTCCGCGCCCCGGGCTATCCCCAGGCGGCGTGGGCGCTGGAGCAGGTGATGGACGAACTTGCGGCCAAGTTGAAGCTGGATCCAGTGGAGTTCCGGCTCAGGCACGTCCCGACGGTGAGCCAGGTCAGGTCGGGGCAGCCGTACTCGTCCACGGGCCTCGCCGTGTGTCTGCGCGCTGGCGCGGAGAAGTTTGGATGGGCCGAGGCATCGAAGCGGCCGATGACGAAGGGGCACGTGAAGCGCGGCGTCGGTCTCGCGGCGGGAATGTGGGGGTATGCCGGCGCGCCCAGCGCCACGGCGCTCGTCAAGCTCTATCCCGACGGCTCCGCCAACGTGAACTCGGGCGCGGCTGACATCGGCACGGGGACGAAGACCGTCTTCGCGCAGGTCGTCGCCGAGGAACTCGGCGTGCCGGTGGAGAAGGTGCGCATCGAGTACGCCGACACGGCGACCACACAGTTCGCACCGGGATCCGGCGGAAGCCAGACAGTACTCGTGAACACGCCGGCAGTACGCGCGGCCGCCGCGGACGTGAAGAATCAACTGCTCGCCCTGGCCGCGGACGAACTGAAGAAGGACATCGCCACGCTCAGTGTGAAGCACGGTGCCATCGTCATCGCTGGCGACAGCAAGCCGGTGCCCTTCTCCGCCCTGCGCAGCCTCGGCCAGCGCCAGCAGCTGGTGGGGGTGGGGCGCCGCGCCCCGCATCCGGCAGGCAAGGTGGCGCTGCCGTTTGCCGCGCACTTCGCCGAAGTCGAGGTCAACACGCGGACGGGTGAAGTGCGAGTGATTCGCTACGTCGCGGCGCAGGACTCGGGGCGCATGATGAATCCGCTCACCTTCGAGAACCAGGTGCTCGGCGGCGTCACCATGGGGATCGGGTTCGGCCTGACCGAAAACCGCGTGATGGACCGGCAGACGGGCAAGCTGGCGAGCGGATCGTGGCACGACTACAAGATTCCGACGGCGATGGACTTCCCCACGGACTTCCAGTTCGTGGCGGTGGATCCGCACGACACGGAATGCAATTCGGTCGGGTGCAAGGGACTCGGTGAACCGGCCACCATTCCTGCGGCGGCGGCCATCGCCAACGCGGTCTGTGACGCAATCGGCGTTCGCATCTTCGACGCGCCGATCACACCCGCATCCATCGTGAATGCGCTGGCCAGCAAGGGAGGGCGCTGATCATGCTCCCGACGTTTTCGTACGTAAAGCCGTCCTCGATTGGCGAGGCGATCCGAGAGCTCGCGACACCCGGCGCGCGTGTCCACGCCGGCGGTACCGACCTGCTCGGCTGCCTGCGCGATCGGGTGCTGACCGCCAGCAAGCTGGTCAGCCTGAGCGGGCTGACGGAGTTGCAGGGCGTCAGCGAGCTGGCGAATGGCGGCCTCCGCATCGGCGCGCTCACGACGCTCGCCGAGTTGGCGTCGCATGCCGACGTGCGCGCGAGGTTTCATGCGCTCGCCGCCGCAGCCGGCGCCGCAGCAAGTCCGCAGCTACGTAACCAGGGGACGATTGGCGGCAATCTTTGCCAGCGTCCGCGCTGCTGGTACTATCGCGGCGACTTCCACTGCGCGCGGAAGGGCGGCGACACGTGCTATGCCAAGGAAGGCGAGAACCAGCTGCACGCCATTCTCGGCGGTGACGTGTGCGTGATGGTGCATCCGTCGGACACGGCGCCGGCGCTGATGGCGCTGGATGCGAGCGTTCGACTCGTCGGACCCGGCGGATCACGCACGGTCGCCCTCGACGCGTTCTTCGTGCCTCCCGGCAAGGATCACACGCGCGAGACCGTGGTCGAGGCGAACGAGCTCCTCACGGAGATCCTTCTCCCGGCGCCGGTGGCGGGGACCGTGAGCACCTATCGCAAGTTGCGCGCGCGCGGCGCGTGGGATTTTGCGCTGGCGGGCGCGGCGGTCGTGCTCAGTCTCAAGGGCAAGAAGATCGAACGGGCGCGCGTGGTGCTGTCCGGTGTCGCGCCGGTGCCGTGGCGCGCGGCCGCGGTGGAGAAGGAACTCGTGGGGCACGAGCTTACCGACGGGCGCATCGAGCGCGCGGCGCAGCAGGCCGGCGTCGGTGCGACGCCGCTGTCGGACAACGCATACAAGGTGGCGCTGGCGCGTGGGGCGGTGATGGAGGCGTTGAGTGAGGTGCGGGGCTAAGCGCAAGCGACTGGCGTTACGATCGCTGCTGTAACAAGGTTCATGGTTCGCCGAATGGTGCACGTCGCGCAATTGATCACGAGACTCCCCGGTCCCGCGTCCAATGAAGCTCAGCGTCATCATCCCGGCGTTCAACGAGGCGCGCTGCCTCCCTGACACGCTGGCTGCCCTGCAGCAGGCGGCCGCTGGCATGTCGAGCGAGCTGATTGTCGTCGACAATCAGAGCACCGACGACACGCGGGCGATCGCGGAGCGCTGCGGAGCGATTGTCGCCAGCGAGCGCATCCACAATATCGCGCGGGTCAGGAATACCGGCGCCGCCAAGGCGACCGGTGATCTCCTCGTCTTCGTCGACGCCGACACCGTGGTGCCACCCACGCTGCTGCAGCACATCCAGAACGTGATGCATCGGGATGCGTGCGTGGGCGGCGCCGTGGCGGTGGCGTACACCCCGATTCGTCGCGCCTGGATGCGATGGTACCTGAAGGGATGGGCCTTCTGGGGCCGTGTCTTCAATATGAAACAAGGAGCGGCGCAGTTCTGTCGCGTGGATGCGTTCCGGGACGTGGGCGGCTACGACGAGTCCATCTACGTTGGCGAGGACATCGCGTTCTACTGGGCGCTGGCTCGGCACGCGCGGCGGACGGGGCGTACCCTGCATTTCATCGAGCACCCCAAGGTGATCACCTCCTCGCGCCGGTTTGACGGCCTGAACCCCTGGCAGGTGCTCGTCCTGACTCATCCGCTCGTGATCTGGCTCAACTGGAGGCGAGCGTCGCTCTGGACGAGCTGGTACGACACGCCGGTGCGCTGACGACTGGCCCACCGGGTGCCGAGAGCCTTCGGGCGGTTCCGGTCATGCACACCGGCTGCCGTGAAACCGTGCCGACCGCGCGGCGTATGGTGGGTCGCTCGGTTTCCGTCCTCCACCCCCGTGCGGGAGACCTACGTGAGCCGCCTTGCCGCCCGTCTCTTGCTACCCCTCCTCGCGGCAGCCGTGATCCAACCCGTTGGTGCGCAGCCGCTGAGTCCAGGTCAACGCGCCCGCATCGATGCAAGCCTGGACAGCCTGTTCGGTCTTCAGCTGGCGCCGGGCATGGGAATCGTGGTGGTACGCGACACCGTCGTCGTGTACGTGAGGGGGTTCGGCTATGCCGATGTCGAGGCCCGCCGACCGCCCCACCGCATACACGATGCTTCCTCCGTTCGCGGCGTATGCCGGGACGTACCAGAATCCCGTCATGGGCACCATGGTCGTTGAGCTCAACGCCGCCGGCACGTTGGAATTGCGCGCCGGGGCGGCGTGGAGCGCCGTGGAAGTCTACGACGGGACCAAGAACCAGCTTCGCGTTCAGCCGTTCGGATCGGGGACCGTCGTGCAGATGGCAGTCGTGGAAGGTCGCGTCGTCGGCGCCACGATGGACAGGGTGCCGTTCCGTAAGACCCGCTGAGAGCGGAGGCACGCTCCGCTCCGGTTTCATCTGGAGTGCCGGAGTCGAACGCGAGCGACACCGGCGTGCGTCGGGTTGCACTGTCTCGCGCCGAACGCCAGCGTTCTACACGTTGAGTTGCCTGCTCCCAAACGAACACGCCCAGTCACAACACCATGCGTCCCGCACTTGCCGTACTGCTTGCCGTCACCGTTGTTGCCGCTTGCCACCGCCCCGCCCCGCTCACGATGCCAGCGCCCAAGGGGCTCGACGCCGTGGGGCCGGACAGCTTCACCGTTCGCTTCACGACAACGCGCGGCCCCTTTGACCTCAAGGTTCATCGCGACTGGTCACCGCGCGGCGCCGACCGCATCTACTGGCTTGTCAACAACCGGTACTACGACGGCGTGCGCTTCTTCCGAGCCGTGCCCAACTTCGTCGTGCAGTTCGGCATGAACGGCGACACCGCCGTGCAACGCGTGTTCAAGGACCGGCGCATCCCGGACGACACGGTGAAGCGGGGCAATGTGCGCGGCACCCTGTCATTCGCGATGGGCGGCGCCAACACGCGCACCACCCAGCTCTTCATCAATCTCAAGGACAACCAGCGCCTTGATCCGCTGGGATTCAGCGTCGTGGCGCAGGTCGTGGCCGGCATGGCCGTGGTGGATTCGCTCTACCAGGGGTACGGTGACGGCGCGCCGCGCGGCAAGGGACCCAGCCAGGCCACGATCGCCGCGGAAGGCGAAGCGTATCTCGCGCGCGAGTTTCCGAAGCTCGACAAGGTGCTCACGGCGCGGGTGATCAGGCGCTGGGCAAGATAGTCCTGCCTGGCGTTCTTTTCTTCATCACAGAGACACAGAGGAGCACGGCGGACAACGGAGGACTGCAACGGCTTGGGTGAAAGACAGAGCGCCACGCAAGTTTCCGCGTGGCGCTCGCTGCATTTCCAGGAACCGGCGCCGATTCCATCGCATGGTTCTCGTCGATCTTCGGCCAGTCACGGGATCGAGCACGCCGCGCTGGAGCGCGCTGGCCGCCGTCACCGCGACTCCCGCGATTGCCCTCGCGTCCCCCGGTTCCGCAGGCGCCAAGGCATCGCTGGAGGCGCCTGGTGCGTAGGGAGACGTGCGGCACCCCTGCGACTGTCGCAGATTCGGGGGCCGAGGTTCCGCGTTGCCTGCCCTTCTCCCGGGAGTCCCGAGATGCCGATTGTGCGCCTTCTTCGCGTCCTTGCACTCAGCCTTGTCGCCGACGCCGCCGCCAGCGCGCAGGACGATCCCGCGCTCATCGCCAGGGCCCGCGCGATTCATGCGAAGGCCATCAAGATCGACACGCACGTCGACTTCAACGCGGCGCAGATGGCCGGCCCGCCGCCGAACTACGCCACCGGGCTGCCGCGCACGCAGGTGGACCTGCCGAAGATGGAGCAGGACGGCCTCGACGCGGCCTTCTTCAGCATCTATGTCGGCCAGCGGCAGGACTTCAGCGACTCGGCGTATGCCGCCATGAAGGCCGCCAACCTGCGATCGTTTGACGCGGTGCACGCGCTGGCCAGTCGGGTCGCGCCCGACCGCATCGCGATCGCCTACACCGCGGCCGATGTGCGACGCATTCACGCGAGCGGCAAGACGGTGGCGCTCCTGGGCGTGGAGAACGGCTACGGCATCGGCACCGACATCAGCAACGTGAAGCTCTACTACGACCGCGGCGGACGCTATCTGTCGCTCGCCCACAACGGTCATAACCAGCTCTCCGACTCGAATACGGGCGAGGCCGATAACGTGTGGAAGTGGAATGGCCTCAGCCCATTCGGGCGGCAGGTCGTCGCCGAAGCCAACCGGCTTGGCATCATGATGGACATTTCGCACCCATCGAAAGCGAGCAACCTCCAGGTCATGGCGATGTCCAGGGCACCGGTGATCGCCAGCCATTCGAGCGTGCGCGCACTCTGCGACCACAGCCGCAACCTCGACGACGAGCAGCTGCTGGCGCTCAAGAAGAACGGCGGCGTGGCGCACATGGTGGCGTTCGGTGGATACGTCAAGAAGGCGCCTCCCGACTCGCCGGAGCGCGCCGCGGCCATCGCGGCCCTGCGTGCGGAGCTCGGCATGGGCGCCCGCGGAAGCCAGGGTGCGGGCCAGCCGGCAGCGGGCCAGCCCGCCGCGCGCCGCCCGGGCGGCGCGCCGAACGACTCCGTTCTCGCACGCTACCGGCAGAAACTGGCGGCCATCGACGCCACGTACCCGCCCGCGCCCCGCGCGACCGTCAGCGATTTCGTGAACCACATTGACTACGCCGTCAAGCTCATCGGCATCGATCACGTCGGCATCTCGTCCGACTTCGACGGTGGTGGTGGCGTGACCGGCTTCGACAACGCGAGCGAGTCGATCAACGTGACCATCGAGCTGGTGCGGCGCGGCTACAGCGAAAGGGACATCATTGCGCTGTGGGGTGGGAATCTGCTGCGGGTGATGGAGGCGGTGGAGAAGGTTTCGACGAGAGGGCGATAGCCAAGCGGGAAGGGGAAGGGTACAGGGTGTGGTGCAGGGGAAGAGGAGGGGTGTGGTGCGGAGGAACGAGAAGGACGGCCCGTAAGATCCCGCCACCGCCCTTTCACTGCACCACGCTCTGCACCCTTCCCCTGCACCACACTCTGCACCCTTCCCCCGCACCACACCCTGCACCCTTCCCCTGCACCACACCCTGTACCCTGCACCCTCTGACATGAACTCCCCCGCCGCCGCAGTCGGCATGCCCCTGTCGTCCGTGGACACCCCGGCCCTCATCCTCGATCTCGACGCGTTCGAGCGCAACGTGGCACGGGCCGCCGGTCTCCTGCGCGGCACGGGCGTGCGGCTGCGCCCGCACGCCAAGAGCCACAAGTGCGCCGAGATCGCGCGGCGCCAGATGGCGGCGGGTGCTGTGGGTGTCTGTTGCCAGAAAGTGAGCGAGGCCGAGGCGCTCGTGGACGGCGGTGTTCCTGACGTCCTGATCTCCAATGAGATTGTCGGCACGGAGAAGCTCGATCGCGTGTGCGCCCTCGCGCGCCGGGCGCAGATCGCCATCTGCGTGGATGCGCTGCCGCACGTCGCCGCCCTCGAGTCGGCCGCGACGCGCGCCGGCGTGCGCATCGACACCCTCGTGGAGGTGAACGTGGGGGGCAATCGGTGCGGCGCCGAGCCGGGGGCGCCGGCGCTCGCGCTCGCCCAGGCGATCGCGGCCAGCCCGCACCTGCGCTTCGCCGGGCTGCAGGCGTATCAGGGAAGCGCGCAGCATGTCCGTGCCGTTGCCGATCGACGCGCCTTGATTGACCGCGCCGTCGAGCGGATCCGTTCCACGCGCGAACTGATTGTCGCCAGCGGCGTCCCCTGCCTGACGGTGACGGGGGCCGGCACGGGGAGCTTTCCGATCGAGCTGGCGAGCGGCGTATTCGACGAACTGCAGCCCGGCTCGTACATCTTCATGGACATGGACTACAGCCGCAACACATTCGACGCCGCCTGGCCACCCTTCGAGCAGAGCCTCTTTGTGTGGACCACGGTCATGAGCAAACCCAACGCCGAGCGCGCCGTCGTCGACGCAGGGCTGAAGAGTCTCTCCTTCGACTCCGGCATGCCGGGCGTCTGGCGGACGCCGGGCGTCGAGTACGTGAATGAGTCCGACGAGCACGGCGTGCTCGCCATCGCACCCGGCGCGCCGGGACCCGCACTCGGCGACAAGTTGCTCCTCGTGCCGGGGCACTGCGATCCCACCGTGAACCTGCACGACTGGTTCGTCTGCGTGCGCCGCGGTGTCGTCGAGGCGCTGTGGCCGGTGAGCGCACGCGGGGCGATCCGCTGATGCCGCTCTTCCGGCGGCACGACGGCGACCTGATCCGCGGCGAGCCGCCGATGCGGCGGATCATGCCGTATCTCATGCCGGGGCGGAACGAGAGCATCGTCCTGAACGACTCCACGTTCCGGATCGAGAAGACGCGCGCCTGGCTGAAGGCGTACAATCGCAGCCACGCGGAGCACGCGACGCTGTTCCACGTGCTGGCTTATGCGGTCGGCCAGGCGCTGCACGCTCGACCGGAACTGAACCGGTTCGTCTCCGGCGGGCGGCTGTACCAGCGGCGCGGGGTGCAGATCTCGTTCGTCGTGAAGAAGGAGCTCAGGGACGACGGCCAGTCCACGACGGTGAAGCTGGAGATACCGCGCGGCGAACGCTTCTCCGACTTCGCGGCCCGGCTGGCAACGACGATTCGCGAGGCCCAGCAGTCCGAGCGCGCCGTGGATCGCGAGACGGCGCTCATCATGCACCTGCCGGGTCCGCTGGTGCGCGCCCTGGTGGCCCTCGCGAAACGACTCGACCGCTGGAATCTCTTTCCGCGTTTCATGACGGCGCCCGATCCGATGTTCGCCAGCATCTTCCTCGCGAACCTCGGCTCCGTCGGCATCAGCGACGCATATCATCACCTGTACGAGTACGGCACCGTCTCCATCTTTGGCGCGGTGTCCGCCCCGGCGTACCTGCCGTTCGTCGAGGGCGAGACCGTCGTCGCCCGGCCCGGGCTGCGCGTGCGCTGGAGTTTCGACGAGCGCATCCACGACGCGTTCTACAGCGCCCGCTCGCTGGGGCTCGTGCGCGACATCGTCGAGGCACCCGAGCAACACCTCGGCGCGCCGAACGGCGATCCGCGCTATCGCGGCTGAGGCATTCGCGGCAAATGCAGTCGGGGCCCGCGACCTGATCCTGTCGTGGGCCCCGATTGCCGTTGCGCCCGCGCCGCCCACCGCGGCGTGATCCGCGCCGCGAACCCACCCCCCGGCGCCAGCCGCAGCGTCAGCCTGTCGCCCGACGTCAGCGCCAGTTCCGCATGTTCGTAGTCGACGCCCGCCCGTCCGGCGTTCGGTCCGTCCCGAAAGACCTCGGCGGTGAAGGCGCCGGCGCCGAGCCACGACAGGTCCAGCGCAAGATCACGCGCCGTCCAGTTGGTAAGCGCCCCGATGTACCAGTCCCGCCCTGACCGGCGCGCCGTCACGATGTACTCGCCCACCTTCGCGGAGAGCACGCGCGTCTCGTCCCAGACCGTCGGCACGCGCGACAGGAACGCCAGGCTTTCGGGCTCCTTCCGGTAGTTCGACGGCGAGTCGGCCAGCATCTGCAGCGGGCTCTCGTACACCACGTACATCGCCAGCTGGTGGCAGCGCGTTCCCTGGCTCATCGGCCGATTGAAGACCGGCTTGAAGTCGGCTTTCGCGGCGTTGAGCATCGCGCCCGGCGTATAGTCCACCGGACCGGCCAGCATGCGCATGAACGGGAAGGTGACGGCGTTCTCGGGTGACGCCAGGTCACTCCACTTGCTTTGCTCGAGGCCGAGCACACCCTCGCTCGTGAGGACGTGGGGATACGTGCGATACAGCCCGGTCGGCTTGTATGCGCCGTGGAAATCCACGAGCAGGCGCCGCTTGGCCGCTTCCCGGGCGACTCGCTCGTAGAAGTTCACCATCCACTGGTCCTCGCGCTGCATGAAATCCACCTTGATGCCCTTCACGCCCCAGCGTGCAAACTGGTCGAGCGCGGGCTGCATCTGCAGGTCGAGCGTCTTCCAGACGACCCACATGATGAGGCCGACGTGCCTCGCCTGCGCGTGCGCGGCGATGGCGTTCATGTCGATGGCCGGCACGGTGGCGAGCAGGTTGCCGAGCGGGTACCACCCTTCGTCGAGGATGATGTAGGGAATGCCATGCTCGGCGGCGAAGTCGATGTAGTGCTTGTACGTCTCGGTGTTCACGCCCGCCCGGAACGGAACGCCGTACACGTTGTTGGCGTTCCACCAGTCCCAGGCCACGAGCCCCGGCCAGATCCAATCCGTGTCCTGCATCGCCGTCTCTGACGCGAGGCGGTAGACCAGGTCCGTCTCGAGCAGCGTCTCGTCGCGCTCGGCGATGACCAGGGCGCGCCACGGGAACTCCCGCGTGCCGCGCGTCTTCGCGATGAAGTCCTCGCGTTCCAACACCACCTCGTCGCGATCGCGACGGAGCTCCACCTGCTTCGGATACGCGGGGAAGAGCCCGCGCAGCGTGTTCGGCGTCGCGCCGCCGGTGAGGTCCATGCCGGGGTAGTCGAACAGGTCGGCCTCGGTCATGACCGCCTTCACACCGTCCGGGAGCACCACCATGGCGGGGAGGCCGGAAAAGCGCGGTCCAACGTCGCTGATCGCCAGCTGCTTGTACTGCCGCTCCTGGTGCGACTGGAAGCTCGTCTCCTCCGGGAAGTAGACGACGTGATTGCCGCTCCACGCGAACGTGACCTCCTCGGCGCTGACCGTGATCTCGCCCGGCAGCGACGTGGCAAAGCGGTACGCCACGCCGTCGTCATACGCTCGCACGATCAGCGCATAGCCGCCGGCGAAGGTCACGCGGCGTTCGTTGTAATGGTCGCGCACCTCGGCGCGCTTGACGCGGACGACGGGCCTGAGCACCTGGTCCACGGCGCGCGTGCTCGTCGCCGACACCACGGGCTTCGCGCCGAGCACCTCGCCGCCGGCGAGTGTCATGCCGATGCGGGACGGGAGGAGGACTGCGCGACCGCGCAGCGTGACGCTCCACGTGAGGTGCTCACCGAGGCCGACCGTGGCCACGAGCGCACCGTTCGGCGATGCGACGGTGAGTGGCGCCGGGCCGCCACGCGCGGCCGGCGCGGCGGGACGCCCGTGGGCCTGGCCGGGCGCGAGCCGCGGCACACCGAGTGCCGCGCCGATGAGCGCCAGGCAGAGTACGAGGGCCGGACGGCGAGAAGGCATCGCGAGAATCCGTGAGATAAGAGGAGATGGGTCCCGGCGGGAGGCGGGGTCACGGGGGCAGAGCGGCATCGACGACGTGGAAGGCGACGCGCGGCTCTGTGCGATGCATCGAAGTTGCGGCCGCACCGGATCGGCGGCAAGATACCAAGGCGCCGAGGCACGCGCGGCGCGCGCGCGACCGGGGCCTCGGACCGCCAGACGTCAACGGTGAAGCGAGCGCTGACGTAGTACGCTCGAACCACTTCACCTCCAGGCAGGGACCCCTCACATGCGTTCACGTGCATTCGCGCTTCTCGCCGTCGCCGCGTCGGCACTACTGCCGGCCGTCGGCTCGAGCCAGACCCTCGACTCGGCCGCCACGGTCAGCATGAAGTGGCGCAACGTCGGGCCGGCGAACTTCATGGGCCGGTTGTCCGACGTCGTCGGCATCCCCGGACCGAGCAAGACGCTCTTCGTGGCGGCGGCCGCGGGCGGTGTCTGGAAGACGACCAACAACGGCCTCACCTGGCGCCCGGTCTTCGACGACAAGCGCGTCGCCTCGCTGGGGCCGGTCGCCATTGCGCCCTCCGACACCCAGCAGGTGTGGCTGGGCACCGGCGAGCCCAACTCGCGCAACAGCATCGAGCCGGGCGCCGGCGTCTACAAGTCGGTGGACGGCGGCATCACCTGGAAACCCATGGGCCTCGAGAAGACCGGGCACATCGGGCGCATCGCGGTGGACCCGCGCAATCCGAACGTGGTCTGGGTGGCCGCCCTCGGCGCCGCGTGGAGCAGCAACCCCGATCGCGGGCTCTACAAGTCGGCAGACGGGGGCGCCACCTGGCAGCTGGTGAAGTTCATCAGCGACAAGGCCGGCTTCGTGGACGTGGACATCGACCCCAGGAACCCCGAGGTGATGTATGCCGCGTCGTACGAACGCCTCCGCACCCCGTACTCGTTGAAGAGCGGCGGCCCGGGTTCGGCGCTGTGGAAATCCACCGACGCAGGCAAGTCGTGGACCGAGATCGCGGGCAACGGGTTCCCGGCGGGCATCAAGGGACGCATCGAGATCGCGATCGCGCGCAGCAATACGGACGTCGTGTACGCCATGGTCGAGGCGGCGCGCCCGTCCAAGGACGGCAAGTTCGCCGCCGAGCGCGTGCCCCCCGAGAACGGGCTGTACCGCTCGGCCGACGGCGGCAAGACCTGGGTGAAGACGAACAACGCCAACGTGCGGCCGTTCTACTACTCGCAGGTGGCCGTCGATCCGAAGAACGCCGATCGCGTCTACTTCTCATCCACGCAGCTGCAGGTGTCGGATGACGGCGGCAAGACCTCGCGTGTCGCGGCGCAGGGCGTGCACGTGGACGACCATGGCACGTGGATCGACCCCAACGACCCCGAACGCATCGCCCTCGCCAACGACGGCGGCGTGGCGTTCTCCTTCGACAAGGGCGGCAACTGGCTCCAGGGGCAGAACCTCCCGATCGCGCAGTTCTACGAGGTCAGCTACGACCTGTCCGTGCCGTACACGGTGTGCGCCGGCGCGCAGGACAACGGCACCTGGTGCGGCCCGAGCCGCCGCAAGAGCGGCGGTGTGAACAACGCCTACTGGTACACGATCAACGGCGGCGACGGCTTCTACACCGACCAGGACCCGACCAACCCCGATATCAAGTTTGGCGAGTCGCAGGGCGGCAACGTGTCGCGCGTCAACGTGCGCACCGGCGAGCGCACGGCTATGCGCAAGCCGTCGTGGCAGGAGCAGTACAAGCGCTGGGAGGATTCCATCGCGATCGTGCGCGGCGACATCACCAAGCCGGCCACCAGGGAAGTGACGGCCGCCGTGAATGCGCTCAAGGCGAAGCAGAAGGCGGATTCCATGGACCTCGCGCTGCGCTTCAACTGGAACTCCCCGTTCTTCCTGTCGCCGCACAACCCGAAGACGTTCTACTTTGCCGGGAACCGTGTGCTGAAGAGCACCAAGCAGGGTGACGACCTGTTCCTCATCTCCCCCGACCTGTCGAAGAAGCTGTGGGCGAAGATCGACACGTCCATGAACCTGACGGGCGGCGTCACGCTCGACGCCACGGGCGCGGAGACGTACGGAACGGTGGTGGCGCTGGCCGAATCGTACGTGCGGCCGGGCCTGCTCTTCGCCGGCACCGATGACGGCAACGTCTGGAAGTCGGTGGACGACGGCGCCACGTGGGAAGACCTCACGACGATGCCGGTTGTGGCGCGCCGGGGCGCGAAGTCGGCGCCGGTCAGCCGCTTCCCCGGCCTGCCGCACACCGAGGTTTATGTCTCACGCATCGAGCCGTCACACTTCGACTCGTTGACGTTCTACGTGGCGTTCGACAACCACCGCAACGGGGATTTCACGCCGTACCTGTACGCCACGAATGACGGCGGCAAGACGTTCCGGTCGATCGTGAACAACCTGCCCAAGGACATGCCGGGCGACTACCTGCACGTGGTGCGGGAGGATGTCACCAATCCGCACCTGCTCTTCGTCGGGTCGTCCGTGGCCGTGTACGCCTCGCTCGACAAGGGCGCCTCCTGGGCGCGCTTCATGAGCGGCATGCCCACCGTGCCGGTCTACGATCTCAAGATCCACCCGCGTGACCGCGAGCTGATCGCCGCCACGCACGGACGGGGCATCTGGATTGCCGACATCACCCCGCTGCAGCAGATGGACGCGGCGGTGGCGGCGTCGGCGACGCACCTGTTCGCGCCGCGCACCGCGTTCCAGTGGGGTGAAGCGCCGACACTGCTGGCCAGCGGCAATGGCAACGCGCAGCTGTTCTTCGCAGTGCCGAGCCCGGCGTACGGCGCGGACCTCTGGTATCGGATTGGCGCCGGTGCCTCCGGTTCGGCGCGCGTGATCATCACCGGTGCGGCCGGCGACACGCTGGCCAACCTGTCGGCCATTGGCACGCCCGGCATTCACACGCTCACCTGGAACTTCCGCGCCCCAGCGCCGGCGGCGGCCGCGGTTCCGCTGTCGCCGTCGGAGAAGCGCGACTCGGTAATCAAGGCGACGCGGGCCCCGGTGGTGCTCGATTCGCTCACGAAGGCCGGCTACGACAGCACCGCGCTGGCGCGGGCGAAGCAGCTGCTGAATCCGACGCCAGGCGCTGGCGGCGGCCGCGGTGGTGCCGGCGGTGGTGGCGGCGGTGGTGGACTGGCGGGCCGCTCCGGCATCGCGTGCGAGCGCCCGCTGACGCAGTGGGAGACGTTCTGCGCGCGCCCCGGCGAAGGGTCGATGGCTCGATCCGGTACTGCGCCGGAACCCGCGGCCGCATTCCAACGCGGACCGGAGCCGGACCATGTCCGGAAGATCTTCGACCTCATCGGCCTCAAGATTCCCGCGGGGCCAGGCCGCGGCGGCTTCGGCGGTTTTGGCGGCGGCAGCGAGGCGGCGCCCGGCTCCTACCTCATCACGCTCAAGGTGGGCGACAAGACGTACAAGCAGTTGCTCAAGATCGAGCGCGTGAGCGGCACGGGCGCCGCCGCCGGGTTCCCCTTCGGTCAAGAGAACGATCGGTAGCACCACGGCGAGCGGCCGAGCGCACGGGGGATGGCCAGACGGCCATCCCCCGTCGCGCACCATCGCTCTCTGGCAGGGCGTTCCACAATGCGCGACCTTCATGCCTGTTGCACGACCGGCAGGCGACATCCGTTTTTCACCCTGGCCTTCACATGACGCGCCAATTCACTGCATCCGTGCGAACCGCTCTTCTCGTCGCGCCCTTCACGCTGCTGGCGCAGGGCGCCACCGCTCCCACGAAGCCCACCACGGACCCGGCCACAAAGCCGACGACCGCGTCGGCCGCCAAGCCGACTGGCGCCGCGCCCGCCAAGCCGGCTGCTGTCGCCACGCGCGCTCCCGCCGACACGACGCCGCGGTCGCCCTTCACCACCGAGGCGTTCGGCGGCTTGCGCGCGCGCAACATCGGCCCGGCCATGACATCAGGACGCATCGGCGCGCTCGACGTGCATCCGCACAACCCGGCCATCATCTATGTGGGCGCCTCGTCGGGGAACGTGTGGAAGACCGTCAACGGCGGCGCCACCTGGCAGCCCATCATGGACCGTGAAGGAGCGTACTCGATCGGCTGGATCACCATCGACAAGCGCAATCCGAACATCGTCTGGGTGGGGACCGGCGAGAACAACTCGCAGCGCTCCGTGGCCTACGGCGACGGCGTCTACAAGTCGGAGGACAACGGACGGTCCTGGAAGAATGTCGGGCTCAAGCAGTCGGAGCACATCGGCAAAATTGTGGTGGATCCGACCAACAGCGACATCGTCTACGTCGCCGCGCAGGGCCCGCTCTGGAACGCCGGCGGCGACCGCGGCCTCTACAAGACCACCGACGGCGGCAAGACGTGGGAGCAAGTCCTCAAGATCAGCGAGCACACCGGCGTCTCCGACGTCGAGGTGGACCCGCGCAACCCGAAGGTCGTCATCGCCACGTCGTACCAGCGGCGGCGGCACTTCTTCACGCTGATCAACGGCGGCCCGGAAAGCGCCATCCACCGCAGCACCGACGGCGGCAAGACGTGGGCCAAGGCCACCACCGGCCTGCCGAGCGAGGAGCTGGGGCGCATCGGCATCGCCATCTCGCCGGTCAACCCGAACATCGTGTACGCGAACGTCGAGGCGGCCACCCGCAAGGGTGGCATTTACCGCTCGAGCGACAACGGCGTCACCTGGGAGAAACGCTCCGACTTCAACCAGGGCTCGATGTACTATGGCCAGATCTGGGCCGACCCGGTGGACGTGGATCGCATCTATATCCCCGACGTGATGACGCAGGTCTCCGACGACGGCGGCCGCACCCTGCGCGCGTTTGGCCAGCGCAGCATGCACGTGGACAACCATATCATGTGGGTGGACCCGAAGAACACCGATCACGTGCTGATGGGCAATGACGGCGGCCTCTACCGCAGCTGGGATCGCGGCGGCACGTGGGCGTTCTACGAGAACCTGCCGATCACGCAGTTCTACGACGTGGACGTCGATTACGACCTGCCGTTCTACAACATCGCCGGCGGCACGCAGGACAACTACTCGCTGCACGGCCCGTCGCGCACGCGCTCGGACCACGGCATCATGAACCAGGACTGGGTCGTCACGCAGGGCGGCGACGGCTTTGTGTCGCGCATCGACCCCGAGGACCCGAATACCATCTACGCCGAGGCGCAGCACGGTTCGATGGTCCGGGTGGACCGCCGCACCGGACAGCGCGTCGGCATCCAGCCCACCACCGAGCCGGGAGAGGCGCCGGCGCGCTGGAACTGGGATACGCCCATCATCATCTCGCCACACAAGCACACGCGGCTCTACACGGCCTCGCAGCGGCTGTACCGCACCGAGGACCGCGGCAACACGTGGACGGCCATCTCGCCTGACCTCTCACGGCAAATCGAGCGCAACCAACTGCCCATCATGGGCAAGCTGTGGGGCCCGGACGCCGTCGCCAAGAACCAGTCCACGGCGCTGTATGGCAACATCAGCGCCATCGCCGAGTCGCCCAAGGCCGAGGGCGTGTTGTACGTCGGCACCGATGACGGCCTCATTCAGGTGAGCGAGGACGGCGGCAAGAACTGGCGCCGCGTGGACTCGCTTCCCGGCGTGCCGTCCAACGCGTACATCGCGCGCATCCGGGCGTCGCAGCACGACGCGCGCACCGTGTACGCCGCGGTCGAGAACCACCAGAACGGCGACTTCAAGCCGTACCTCGTAAAGAGCACCGACGCGGGACGCACCTGGACGTCGATCACCGGCGACCTGCCGGCGCGCGGCTCCACGTATGCGTTTGCGGAGGATCATGTCGACCCGAACCTGCTCTTCGCCGGCACCGAGTTTGCCGCGTGGGCCAGCAAGGACGGCGGCAAGCACTGGTTCAAGCTGCCGGGGCTGCCCACCATCGCCGTGCGCGACCTCGCCATCCAGAAGCGCGAGAACGACCTGGTGATCGCCACGTTCGGCCGCGGCTTCTACGTGATGGACGACTACACACCGCTCCGCCGTGCCACCGCCGCCTCGCTGAAGTCGGCGGGCGTCGAACCGGTGCGACGCACCTGGCTCTACATGACGACGCAGGCCTACGGCGGCCGCGGCAAGTCGTTCCAGGGCGAGAACTTCTTCACGGCCGACAACCCGCCGTACGGCGCGGTCATCACGTACTACCTCCCCGACGCGCTCAAGACGAAGCAGGCGAAGCGTGTGGAAGCGGAGAAGGCGGCCGAGAAGGCGGGCAAGCCGATCAGCTACCCGTCGAACGAGGCGCTCAAGGCCGAGGCGCGGGAAGAAGCGCCGACCGTGACCATTACCATCAGCGACTCGACCGGCGCGCCGATCCGCACGTTGACCGGCCCAGTGGGCAAGGGCTTCCAGCGCGTGGCGTGGGACCTGCGCTACGCGGCCATCACGCTCGCGCGGCCCCGCGCGCCCGGCGGCGAGGGCGCGGGAGAGGGCGGAGGTCTTGGACCGAGCGGACCGTATGTGGTTCCCGGACGGTACTCAGTCACGGTCGCGCAGCGCGTCGACGGTGTCGAGACGCCCATCGGTGTGCGACAGATGATCGAGGTGCTGGCCGATCCCACCGGCACGGTGACGCTCGCCGAGCATGCAGAGCGCGCCAAGTTCATGAGTCGCCAACAGGCAGTGCAACGCGAGGTGGGCGGCGCGGTCGAGTTGGCCACCGCGACGCAGGCCCGCCTCGACGCGATGCTCCGCGCCGCCGACCAGACGCCGGCAGTACCGGCGACGGTGCGGACCGACGTGCGCGCGGCTATCGAGACGTTGCGGGGCGTTCTCGAAGCACTGCGCGGCGACGACATCCTGAGCAGTCGCAATGAGGCCACGCCGCCTTCGATCAGCGGGCGCGTCGGCGGTATCTCGGGTGACATTGGACGCCACCTCGGCGCGCCAACGTCCACGATGATGCGTGACCTGGCCATCGCGGAGGAGCAGTTCGGCCCGCAGCGTGCGGCGTTGCGCACGCTGGTGCGGGAGACGATCCCCAAGCTAGAAGCCGCGCTGGAGAAGGCGGGGGCGCCGTATACGCCGGGCAGGGTGCCGTGAGGGGAGAGTGATGGCAGATGGCAGATGGCAGATGGTAGATGGTAGATGGTAGATGGTAGATGGTGGAGTCTTAATGGTGGCGGGTGACGGACCGTGGTCACCCGCCGCCGCAACGTAAGGAGCCCCTCATGAGCTATCACGCCCTGCACCACCGGCGGTGGCGCATCGCCATCGCGCTCACCGCCGTGGTGGCCGCGGTGTACTTCGGCTTCATCCTGCTCGTCGCGTACGCCAAGCCCGTCATGGGCCGGCTGGTCGTGCCGGGGCTGAGCGTCGGCATCCTGCTCGGCGCGCTCGTCATCGTGGCGGCCTGGGCCACCACCTGGGTCTACGTGCGCTGGGCCAACACGCACTTCGACAATGAGATCACGCGGCTGAAGGCCGAGGACAGCAAGTGACCGCCGCCGATCTGCTGCAGGCCGCGACCGCACCGGCCGCGGCGGCCAGCGCCGCGCCCGTGGACAGCGCCATCGGCAAGCCGAACGTGGTGTCGATGTCGTTCTTCTTCGCCTTCATCGCCATCACGCTGGGCATCACCTACTGGGCGGCGCGGCGCACGCGCACCGCCGAACATTTCTACGCGGCCGGACGCACGGTGAGCGCCGGACAGAACGGGCTTGCGCTCGCCGGCGATTACATGAGCGCGGCCTCGTTTCTCGGCATCGCCGGCCTCGTCTCGACCTCGGGCTTCGACGGGCTCATCTACTCCACCGGGTGGCTCGTCGGGTGGCCGGTGGTGCTCTTTCTCATCGCCGAACCGCTGCGCAACCTCGGCAAGTACACCTTTGCCGACGTCGTGGCCACGCGCCTGCGGCACACGCCGGTGCGCATGGCGGCGGCGCTCGGCACGCTGACCACGGTGCTGTTCTACCTCATCGCGCAGATGGTGGGGGCGGGCTCACTCATCAAGCTGATGTTCGGCCTCTCGTACGAGAACGCCGTGATCATCGTCGGCGCGGCGATGATGGCGTACGTGCTGTTCGGCGGGATGCTCGCCACCACGTGGGTGCAGATCGTCAAGGCGGTGCTCCTGCTCGGAGGCGCCTTCCTGCTGGCATCAATGGTGATGGCGCACTTCCAGGGCAACCCGGCCGCGCTCTTCGCGGCGGCGGCCGACAAGTACGGCGACGGCGTGCTCGCGCCGGGCAAGCTCGTCACCAACCCGCTCGACACGATCTCGCTCGGCCTCGCGCTGATGTTCGGCACGGCCGGACTGCCGCACATCCTCATGCGCTTCTACACAGTGCCCGATGCGCGTGCGGCGCGCACGTCGGTGTTCTACGCCACCGGACTGATCGGGGGCTTCTACCTCCTGACGTTCATCCTCGGTTTTGGCGCGATGGTGCTCGTCGGCCCCGACGTCATCACGCAATTCGACAAGGGCGGCAACATGGCCGCACCGCTGCTCGCCGAGTTCCTCGGTGGGACGCCGTTCCTCGGCTTCATCGCGGCGGTGGCGTTCGCGACCATCCTCGCGGTGGTGGCGGGACTCACGCTCTCCGGGGCGTCGGCGCTGTCGCACGACCTGTGGACGAGCCTCGTGCGCAAGGGCGAGGTGCGCCCCGCGGAGGAGATGAAGGTGGCGCGCGTGGCAACGCTCATTGCCGGTGTGCTGGCCGTGATCCTCGGCATCGCGTTCAAGGGACAGAACGTGGCGTTCATGGTCTCGCTCGCCTTCGCGATCGCCGCCAGCGCCAATTTTCCGGCGCTCGTGCTCTCCATCTTCTGGCGCCGCTGCACCACGTGGGGGGCGGTGGCGTCGATGGTGTTCGGCACCTTCGTCACCGTCGGGCTCATTGCGCTCTCGCCGGTGATCCAGGTGGACATGCTGCATCACGAGGCGGCCTGGTTCCCGCTCAAGAATCCGGCGCTCGTTACGATTCCCGGCTCCTTCCTCGTTGGCATCGTCGTGTCCCTCGTCACCCGCGACGCCGCCGCGTCGCATGGCTTCGACGAGATGGTGTCGGCGATGACGTCCGGGTCGCGGGCGCACTGAACGAGGGGTGCGTGGGCGCCGAGCGAGGGGTGCCGGGCGAGGGGTGTCGGGGCTTCTTCATCACAGAGACACGGAGGAGCACAGAGGGCCACGGAGGACTGCAAGCACTTGGGTTAAAGACAGCGCGCCACGCAAACGACTGCGTGGCGCTCGCTGTTCCCCAAAGAGGTGGTGGTTGTCGTTCTCCGGGGCCCTCCGTGCTCCTCCGTGTCTCTGTGATAAAACCCCCATCCCCCTCTCCCGCCTAGACCCCAATCAACGACCCGTACCCCCTCCCCCGCGCATCCACGGGCCACGAGGTCACCACCTGGTCGTCGCGCACCCCGAAGATCACGTCGTTCAGGTGCGTCACGATGCACACGTGATTGGGCACGACACGCACCAGCTCGCCGACGCGCGGACGCCAGTCCGAAGCGGACAGGTCGAGGATGCCGTGCTCCTCGCTCATCCGTGACACGACGATCTCGGGGCGGTCGAGCAGCGCTCCCCACCCTTCCCCCGTGGCGCCGCGGATCGGCTCGCGGCCCAGCGCCTTGGCCCCGGCGTCGATGACGGCCTGGCCCGGCACACTCGTGCTGACCACCGTGGCCAGCACCGAGAACGCGCAGTGCTCCCAGCGGCAGGCGCCGATCTCCGCCGTCGTGCGGTCGTTGTACACGTACGTGCCCGGCCGGATCTCGGTCAGCCCCGTGATCTCGTGCGAGCGCCACATGGTGGGCGTGGAACCGCCGCTCACGACCGCGGGCGGCAGCCCCGCCTCCGTGAACGCCTCGATCGCCTCGGCCACGCGGTGACGCAGCCGCTCGAGCGCGGCATCCTGCGCGGTGACCGGCTCGCGAATGTGCCCGGGATAGAACGCGATGCCCGAGAACTCCAGGGGTGGGTTGGCGTGCACGTGCTTCGCCAGCGTAATGGCGTCGTCGAGCGACGGCACGCCGACGCGATGCATGCCGGCGTCGAACTCCACGGTCACCGCCACCGCGCGGTCGTGGCGCACCGCCGCCGCCGCGAGCTGGTCAATGGCCTCGGCGGAGTCGAGCTGCACGCGCAACGCACAGTCCTCGCGCACCGTAAACAGCCGGTCGAGCTTGGCATGGCCGATCACCGGATAGGCGACCAACAGGTCGTCGGTCGCCTGCTGCATCACCGTCGCCTCGTGCGGCGTGGCGCAGGAGAGCCCGGCGGCGCCGCGCCGCACCTGCTCGCGGCCCACGTACACCGACTTGTGCGTCTTGCTGTGCGGACGGAGCGCGAGGCCGTGCGTGTCCGCGTATGCCTGCATGGCGTCGAGATTGGCCGCCATCACGTCGAGGTCGACGAGCGGGACCGGCGTCTCAAGCTGGTCGAAAGTCATGGATCCTACCGGCGGAAGAGATAACTCGCCTTCACGAAGAACGCGTCATCGCGGCGCGTCAGGTGCTCGAAGCGCATCGGCTCCGGTTCGGTCATGCGCGCGCCGTAGCCCACATAGAATACCGTGCCCGGCTGCGGCTGGTACTTCACCAGCCAGTCGGCGCGGAACGAGTTTGCACTGTACGCGCTCGCCGGCACCCAGGTGCCACCGCGCTGCAGCAGGAGCGGGTACCCCGTGCGCCCCTCGTCACGCAGGTCGAGCACCGATTCGGTGAAGTACTCGCCGATGAGGCGTGCCGAGAGGGCGCGCGTGGCCTGGTATTCGAGCTTCAGTCGCGGATTGCGCAGGATGGCCACCGTGCCGCCGTCGTGCTTGCGATCGTACTCCTGAAGCTGGTACGTCGCGCTGAGGCGCAACTGCTCTGAGGCGCGCACATTGAGGCCGGCGGAGAGGTACACAATGTCGGCGGAGGCCCACTCGTAGAAGTTCTCGTCCTGTCCCCAGATGAGGAGCGCGTTGGCCGAGAACCAGCGGAACTGCGGCGTCGCCAGCCGAATGACGTAATCGCGGTTGGGCAGGCGCGGTGTGCCCGTGAACGGCAGCGTGTCGATGCCGCCGCCGGGGCGCGGCGCGGCAATGCGGTACAGCGACCCGTAGTACGCTGGATCGTACCCAAACGTCTCGACGAGGAAGGCGAGCCCCGCGTTCCAGCCGCCGCGAAGGTTGGCGTCAAGATTGAAGTGGAGCTTCTTGTCGCGCGCGTCGCCGCGCTGGAGGAAGCGGTCATAGAACCAGAGGCCATCCACCAGCATGCTGGACGTGACGCTTTCGAACCGCGACCCCTGCGGCATGAACATCGTGTAGCGCGGTATGACGTTGGCCTGCACCTGCCCGCCCCGCGAGATAAAGCCGCTCTCGGTGCGAAAGTCCGGATCGATGCCCGTGAGCAGCGTGGTCACGCCGAAGGCACGGCCGTTGCGCGACAGCCGCAGGTCCCAGAGCGGCGCGCTGTAGGTGCGGCCGGCGCGCACGGTGCGCGAGCCGGCCAATTGGAGCGCGGCGGAATAGATGCGGTTGCGCACGAGGCGCGTGTCCACGTTGAGCACGCGGTTGCTGTTGTCGCCGTCGACACGATCGGTGTACAGCATCCCCACGCGCCCCTGCGCGCCGAGGTCGCGTGTGACGCGCAGGATGTTGAAGACCGGATGGTCCCGCCGCGACGTGCTCGCCACCTTGTCATCCACCGCCGAGAGCAACCCGACGTTCGTGCTCCCGACCTTGCCGGTGAGCTTGACGGCGGCCACCGGCTGCACCATCCGCCGCGTATAGACCAGCCGACTGGGCGTGCTGAACTGCTCGATGCCGTCGAGGAAGAACGGCCGCTTCTCGGGGAAGGAGAGCGCCTGTCGCGGGTCGAACGAGAACTGCCCCGCATCGGCTTCCACCTGCGAGAAATCCGGGTTCACCGTCCCGTTCAGCGTCAGGTTGTTCGTGATGCCCCAGCGGACGTTGGCGCCGAGTTCCGGGGACCGCGTGCGGTAATCCCACCGGCCGTCGTCCTCGCGCGGCCGTCCATCGGCGCGGTCCGTGACCTCGGGCGTCAGGTCGAGCACGAGGCCGCGGCGCAGGTCCGAGAGCCCGGTCAACGTGCCCGACTGCGCGAGAAAAGAGGTGTTGGCGCGTTGCGCCGGCGTCCAGCTGTCCTCGTAGCCGGAGTGCTGCACGCGGCGCGTGACGTTGAGGCCCCACGTTTGCACCGCTGCCGACTGGTAGCGCAGCGACTTGAACGGGATGCGCACCTCGACCTCGTAGCCCCACGATGTGACGCGTCCCTTGGACTGAAACACGAAATCCGGATTGAGGTCGGTACCCTCCCGTGACTGCATGGCGGCCGTCCACCCCGCGCTCGCGGTCTGCCCCGTCTCCTTCAGCACCCCGTCGGCCTGCACGCCGAGGGGATTCACCATGAACACCGTTGCCTGCCGGCCGTCGTGGTACGTGCCAAGCAAGAGCTGTACGTGGTCGTCGCTCCCGATCTTGTCACGCTCCGCCAGCGTGGTGCGCACCTCGCCGTGCGGTTCGAAGGCGCGGATGCCGAAGTGGACGGCGGTGGGAGAGTACCAGACCAGCACTTCCGTGCTGTCCGCGGCGGCGATGCCGTCCTTCGGCGCGAATTGCGAGAACCCCGTGAGCAGGGCGGCGCGCGACCAGACCGGCTCGTCCAGCACGCCGTCAATGGTGACCAGGGCCTCGACGCGCGGCGGGGTCACGGCCGTTTGTCCCCGGCGCCCATGGTACACCCCGGCGGCGTCGGTGGGCGACTGGAGCGGCTGGCCGAGCGACACGAGCGCGAACAGAACGGAGATCAGCATGAGATTGGGTTCGGGAGGCGTCTTTCCCCTACGCGTGCGGCGCGCGTGGCGTTTCCTTAAGTTAGCATCCCATATGGAGACCATGAACTACGCCGCCATCCCGACGCCGCGGGGCCCGGAGGAGAAGGAAGACCTCGGGTTCGGTGCGGTCGTCTCGACGGCCAGTCGCAAGCGACTGCTGAACCCCGACGGGACCTTCAACGTCCGGCGGGTCGGATTGCCGTGGTCCGAGGCCGTCAGCCTGTACCACAGCGCCCTGACCCTGCGCTGGCCCGCCTTTTTCGGCTGGGTGGTGCTGATCTACCTGGGCATCAACGTGCTGTTCGCGGTGCTCTTCCTGCTGTGCGGCGCCAGCGCGATCACCGGCCCTGGCCCCGAGACAATGGGCGGCGCCTTTGGGCGCGCCTTCTTCTTCTCGGTAGAGACGTTCGCCACCATCGGGTACGGCAACATTGCCCCCGCCGGGCTCCCGGCGCTCACCGTCATGACCGTCGAGGCCCTGATTGGCGTGCTCGCCCAGGCGCTCATCACCGGCCTGTTCTTTGCGCGCTTCGCCCGTCCCACCGCGGACATCAACTTCAGCCGACGCGCGGTCATCGCGCCCTTTCGCGACGGCAAGGCCCTGATGATCCGCATGGCGAACCGGCGGAAGAACGAACTCATCGAGCTCAAGGCATCGCTGTCGTTCTCCTTCATGGATGAGAGCGGGCCCGTCCCGGTGCGTCGGTACCGACCGCTCACGCTCGACCGCGCCGAGGTGACGTTCTTCCCCCTCGCGTGGACCATCGTGCACCCGATCACGCCCGCCAGCCCGCTGTGGGGGCTCGACGCCGCGGCGCTGCACACGCGGGATGCCGAAATCCTGCTGCTTCTGACGGGAACCGACGACACCTTCGCCACCATCGTGCATGCGCGCACGTCGTACAAGGCCGACGAGATTGACTGGGACCGGCGCTTCAACAACATCTTCAATCCGCCCGGTGCGGATGGCGTGATGTCGCTGGACATCAGCCGGCTCGACGAAACACAGCCGGTCGCGTAGACGCCGAGGACCTCAATCGCACGGCGGGGAAGGCCGCCGGGCTTCCCGCGTCCGGCGTCAGTCCGGCTTCCGCTTGTCCGTGTGCCGCGCCACGGCATGGTGCGGCCTGGGTCGCCGCGGCCGCGTGGGCGCGAGGATCGTACCTCGGCAGCGCCGGGCCCCACAGCGGCAGGCGTAGCGCGCCTCATCCTCCGGCGTTTCCGTGCCGTCGCGCTCGAAGCCGTAGTCGTAGAACAACTCCTCGCCCTTCGCGATCCGCTTGCGCGCGTAGATGAACACGCGGCTTCCCTCGATGACCGCCTCGCAATTGGGGGCGCACGAGTGGTTGATGAAGCGCGCGTCATTGCCGCCCACGAACGCGTCAATTACCGTCTGCCGCGACACGGCGAACAGGAACGTGTGATGCGACGCCATCGCCTCGTCGATGTACCGGGCATCGGCCTCCGCGTGCGAGATGCGCTCGCCCAGGTACTCGATGAGCCGCTCGCCCTTGCGGATGTCGCGAGTCGCGAACGCACCGCGACCGGCGACAGCGGAGAGGCGAATCCTGAAGGCGGGGGGGGCGGGGGTCGAGCGTGGCGGCATGGGGGCGGGCGAGAGGTGGAAGGGAAAGCTAAGCGGGCGGCCTGTCGTGATGAACCGCCGCGCCGCACGGCGGCCGCCGCACACTGGCGGCGCTCGCCTGCCCGTTGCATCGTGCCCTCATGCCACAGACCAGCGTGAATCCCGCCACGGGCGATGTCCTCGCCGAGATTGCCGACCATACCGAGGCCGACATCGAACGCAACCTCGAGCGCGCCGCGGCGGCGGCGGCGCGATGGCGGGCGACGCCGCTCGACGTCCGCACCGCCATGCTGCGGCGGATGGCCGACCTGCTCGACGCGGAGCGCGAACCGCTCGCACGCCTCGCCACGCTCGAGATGGGCAAGCCCGTCGTCGCGTCTCGGCAGGAGGTGGCCAAGTGCGCGCTTCTGTGCCGCTATTACGCCGACGAGGCCGCGGCACTGCTCGCGCCGGAGCGCGTCGTTCGTGACGGCCACGAGGAGGGGGCCGTGCACTTCCTTCCACTCGGCGTGCTGCTCGCCATCATGCCGTGGAACTTCCCGTACTGGCAGGCGATTCGGGCCGCCGCGCCCGCACTCGCAGCCGGGAATGTCGTGCTGCTCAAGCACGCCTCCAATGTCCCGCAATGCGCACTGGCCATCGAGCGGCTCTTCATGACGGCCGGGGCCGGCGATGGCGCCTTCACCACCCTGCTCATCACCGGGGCGCGGGCGGGGGCGCTCATCGAGGACCAGCGGGTCGCCGCCGTGACGCTCACCGGCTCGGAGGCCGCCGGCCGCGACGTCGGCGCCCGTGCCGGCCGTGCGGTGAAGCCGTGCGTCCTCGAGCTGGGCGGCAGCGACCCGTTCGTCGTGCTCGCCTCTGCCGACGTGGACGCGGCGGCCGCCACCGCCGTGCGCGCGCGATGCATCAACAACGGGCAGTCGTGCATCGCGGCCAAGCGCTTCATCGTCCACGAGGCGGTGTACGACGCCTTCGCCGAGCGCTTCACCGCGGCGATGCGCGCGCAGGTGTTGGGCGACCCGCTGCTCGACGGCACCGACATCGGACCGCTTGCCACCGCCTCCATCCGGAGCGAAGTGGACGACCAGGTGCGCCGCACCGTCGCGGCGGGCGCGCGCGTGTTGTGCGGTGGCAGCACACCGCCCGGCCCCGGCAATTTCTATCCGCCCACCGCACTGGCCGACGTGCCGCGCGACTCAGCCGCGGCGCGCGAGGAGGTCTTCGGGCCGGTGGCGCCGCTCTTCCGCGTGCCCAGCGCCGACGAGGCGCTCGCACTCGCCAATGACACGCCGTTCGGGCTCGGCGCCTCGGTCTGGACACGCGACGCCGCCGAGGCGCGGCGCTTTGCCGATGGCATCGAGGCCGGCTCCGTCTTCATCAATGCCATGGTGGCAAGCGATCCTCGCTTCCCGTTCGGCGGCGTCAAGAGGAGCGGCATCGGGCGCGAACTCGCGCGCGAGGGGATTCGCGCGTTCGTGAACGTCAAGGCGGTGCGCGGCACGACCTAGCGGCACGCCCACACCAGCCCGACCGGGTGGCCGGCCCCAGCGGCCCGGCCGGCGCGAACGCGCGCCGACGCTATCGGGACCTGGTGAAGAAGCGGCGGATGGACCGCCACCAGCGGGCCCAGCGTGTCGCGCGCCGCTCCTGGCGCGCGAGCTCGTGGGTGAGGTCGCGCCACTCGCGACGCATCGACGCCGCGTCCTGAAAGCGGCGGTCGGGCTCAGGCTCGAGCGCGCGTCGCAGCCAATCACCGAGTTCAGGCGGAAACCGATCGAGATCAATCCGCCCGGCGAGCTGTTGCGCGAGGATCGCGCGCGCATCGCCGCCGCCGAACGGCAGCGCGCCTGTCAGCGCGTAGATCACGATGCCGGCCACGGCGAACAAGTCGGCGCCGACCCCCTGCTTCTCGCCGAGCAGCTGCTCGGGGGCGGCGAAGGCGGGCGTCCCGGACGCGCTGGCCTTGTCGTCGCCAAGCGCGTTCGCGATGCCGAAGTCCGACAGTCGCCACCGCCGGTAGCGATCAATGAGGATGTTCTCCGGCTTGATGTCACGATGGATGATTCCGTTCGCATGCGCCAGGCTGAGGCCGTCGAGCACCGCGTCGACTTGCGGTGCAATCTCGGCGAGCGTTCGCGGCCCCTGGCGCGCCACGAGATCCGCGACCGACCCTTCCTCCTGCACCTCCATCGTGTACCAGGACACGTCTCCTTTGGAGTCCCACGAGAAGATGGGCACGATGGCCGGATGCTTGAGCTGCGCGGCGAGCCGCGCCTCGCGGCGGAAGCGCGCGACCGCGTCCTCGTTTCGGGCAAATGCCGGATGCAGCATCTTGAGCGCCACCTCGCGCTCGAGCGACAGGTCGCGCACGCGCCAGACCGAACCGAACTGCCCCGCACCCAGCGAGGCCAGCACTTCGTAGTCGTCGCCAGTGGCCCAGCGCAGGCGATCTTCCTCGGAGACGGCGCGGTATTCACCCGACGATTGGTCCACCCCGACCACGAGCGGCGTGCCCGTGCCGGAAATGCGCTCGATCTGCCGCAGCATCGCCGGCAGGTTGAAGAAGCGGTCGCCGGGTTCGGGCGCGAGCGCGCGGTCAATCAACTCGGCCACGCTCGCCGGACACTCCGGCCGCACCCAACGCAGCGGCGGCTGATCCACGCGCGGCGGCAGTTCGCCCGTGAGGATCGCGAAGCAGACGGCGCCGAGCTGCCACTGGTCGCTCGCCGGCGTCGGTCGCCAGGGCCCGCTAACCAGCTCCGGTGGCATGGGCAGCCACTGATCGTCGGGTTGCACGCCGGCGGGAATTTCATCGCGCGGCACCGCCCACTGCCAGCCCAGCAGGTACAGGCGGCCAGCCGGCGTCGTGTAGATATTGTCGGGCGAGACGGCGCCGTGCGTGGTACCGGTGTCGTGCAGGTAGGCCAGCGCCGAGCCCGCGGCGCGCAACACACGCAGCACGTACGGCACCGTCTCCGTGCCGATGCGCCGGAGGCGTGCGCCGACCGTTTCGCCCGCCACCCAGCGGCGCAGATAGCCCGGTCCCCGCCGGCTCTCGCGATAGCGCCGCCAGTAGTGGTACGTCGTGGGGATGTTCGGGTGGTTCCGGTGCGCGAGATGCCGGGCCTCGGCGAAGAGCCACGATTCGTGGGCGGGATCGGGCGCCGTGACCAGCGCCAGCGGCCGTCCGAAGGCATCAATCACCTGCATCGCGTGCCGGTGCGGCGTGAACACCCCCTCGTCTCCCCAGCGCCACCCGGGCGGAAGCTCCCAGCGGTCGAGGTGCGACGGAATGCCCGACGATCGCTTCTGCGGCGGTGTGGACGAGGGCAGGCTCATGGCAGCGTGAAATGTGTCAGGATGGTCCCCGTCCGACCAGCCGGACCGTCACGATTGTTCCTTCGCCCGAAGCACTCGACACGTCGATGCGACCGCCCCATCCCTCAATCAGCCGGCGGCTGATCGCGAGCCCGAGGCCGCTGCCACTGGTGCGCGTGGAGAAATGCGGCTCGAAGATCCGCGGCAGGACGTCCGGGAGAATGCCTTGGCCGTCGTCGCGCACGACGAGGCGCACGTGCCCTTCGCCCTTGCCCAACGACACCCGCACGCGGCGTGCCCCGGCATGACGCGCATTCTCGAGCAGGTTGAGGAGGGCCTCGCGCAACTCGGGCTCGCGCGCCATCGCCATGACCGACGACGCGGCACCATCCAGCAGCCACTCCACCTCATCCGCGCCGAGCTGTTCGAGGCGCACCACGTCCGCGACGATTGCGGCCACGTCCACCTCGCCCGGCGGCGCCTGCTCCTCGGGCACCATGCCGTAGCGGCTGAAGGCCCGCGCGATCTCGTCGAGCCGGTCGATCTCGGCGAGCATGCGGGCGAGGTTCTCGTCGAGCACGGCGTCGAAGTCCACGCGGGCATCGCCGCGTGCGCGACGCAGGTGCTGCATGCCGAGGCGCATCGGCGTCAGCGGATTCTTGATCTCGTGCGCCACCTGCCGCGCCATTTCGCCCCACGCGAGTACGCGCTGGGCCCGCGCCAGTTCACTCAGGTCATCCAGCGTGATCACCGCGCCGCGCGCGCCGCGCAGCAGCCGGGTCAGGCGCACGTGCAGCTGCATGCCACCGGGACGCTCGATGTCAAACTCCTCCTGCTCCGCCGAACCGGACAGGAAGCGGCTCAGCCGCGCGGCGAGCGGTGCGTCGAGCACGTCACCGGCCGCCGCGCCGGGCAGGGCGCCCGCTGGCAGCAGCGCCACGGCGCGGGGATTGATCAGTGAGATGCGTCCGTCGGCGTCCACCGCGATGACGCCGCTCGCCACGTCGCGCAGGACGGCGGACAGGCGACGCTCCGCAGACTCGAGCGCGTCACGACTCGCGCCGAGGTCCGCGGCCATCTGACGGAATGCGTCGAAGACCGGCTCGAATTCCACCGGCGGCCGGCCCTCCGGCAACGGTTCGCGCGCACCGCCGGCCACGGCGAGCGCACCACGACGCAGGGTATCGATGGGCCGCGCGAACGTGCGCGCCGCGATCCCGCTCAACCAGAATGCCGCCAGCGCTCCCAGCACCGTGACGAAGACCACGAGCACGGCCACGTCGCGGCGGCGCCGGTCGAGGGCCAACTCATCGCTGCGCGCCGGGGCCGCCAGCACGAGCCGCACGCCGGCGGTATCCGTGAACGCCCGGTAGCCGAAGCGCACCGACGTCCCGCCCACCACCTCGTCCATCCCCGCCAGCAGCTCGTCTCCATCGCCAAGCGCCCGCTCCACCGGCGGCGGCAAGAGGCGTCCCACAGGGGCAAGTGCGTCATACAAGGCGTCGCTCGTGCCAACCATCAGACCGTCGGCATAGAGCAGCAACGGCGAGTCGAACCGCGCGCCCGCCTCGCTGAGCGGCACGCTGTCGGGCGTCGTCCACACGCCGCGGAGCGTCTCGCGCACCAGCAGGTCGCGGCTCTGACGATCGTCGGACTGCAGGCGACGGTAGGTCCAGGCCGCAAAACCAACCGCGGGCAGCACGAAGAAGGCGAAGAGGGCCAGCGAGAGCCGCAGGCGATAGCTGCGCGGCCAGCCGCGCGCCCACCCGCGCAGCCAGCGCTGCCCTGTCCCCTCGGCGGCGAAGAGCAGCCCCCAGACCAGCGACACCAGCAGCAGGTCCACCATGACCAGCAGTGCGCCGCGCGGCGCTAGCACCTCGAGCCCACGCAGCTCGAGCCGCGCGTGCACACGCTCGGCGCCGGCGTCGCCGACCGGCACCACCCAGTCGCCGTGCAACTCGGATCCGTGGCGCGTCCAGCGGCGGCTCCCCGCCGCGGCCTCGCGCGGATCGCCGAGATGCAACGTGTACGGCGGCTCCGCGCTGGGCGCCTGCCCCAGGCCCAGCAGTGTGATGAAGGGGTCGGCCGGCACCAGTTTTGTTCGCGGCGAGATGACGACCGTGGTGACGGCGCCGTTCGGGTGCGGCACCGCGAGCACGAGTTGCGAGACCGGCGCCGCCGTCGTCTGGCGAAGCATCGGCCGCCGCAGGCGGCGCGCCTCCAGCGCGAAGGCGTCGAGCCCGAGCGTCGAGCCGGGCGCCATGGCCACGCGAAGGTCCGCCACGGGGCGCCCGGCGGTATCCCACGATGTCAGCTCGGCCGGGAAGCCCGCCGCCCCCAGTTCGCTCGCCGCGTACCGGGCCAGCAGTCCCACGCGATTCGGAGCTGGCGGATCCTGCGTGAGGTCGTCGGCCAGCCGCTGCAGCAGCGACGTGGCATCAGGATCGGCCGCGCCAAGGCCGGCGACGTCGCGTTCCGCCAGCTGCACGCGCTGTCGCACCGATGAAGCCCACACGAGGGTGACGGCTCCGCACGCGGCGACAAAGGCCGTGCGCAAGACGGCGCGGCGCGCGCGGCGCGACGTCGCGAGGGCACCGATCGCAGCGATCCAGAGCACTGGATACCACCCCGGCAAGCGCGCCGGCGCCTCGAGGAGCACGGGCGCCATCAACGCCGATCCCCCCGCAATCACCGGCGCGAGCCAGCTAGGCAGTCCCCGGCGCGCGCCGACCCCCGCCTGCCCCGCCGTCACGCCCAGTTGCAGGCACGCGAACGCGGCGAGGAAGATCGACACCTCCCACGCCAGCCACAGCGCCGTCGTGGTGCCGCCGGTCGGCACGCGAATGCCGCGCGCCAGGTCGCGCAGGAGAAACGGACTCACCGCCGCCACCACCACCAGCACCGTGATCCAGGTCCACCGCGTGCGCCGGCTCGGCGGACGGCGCAGCACGGCGAAGAGCGCCATCAGCGCCAGGGCGCTCACCGTGCTCAGCGCCGCAACGTTCGCCGTCAGCGGACCGAGGGTGGGCGCAAAGTAGAGCCCGGCGTCGAACCAGCGCGAGAAGTTGGAGTACGCGCCCAGGGGCAGCACGGCAACCGCCGCCACCACCACCGCCAACGCGGAGAGCCGAGTGCGAAGCGGGTGCTCGCGGCGCCACGCCGTCGCGATGAACAGCAGCGCGAGCACGAGCAGCAGCGCCCCGCTCCGCAGGCGCGATCGCTCCATTATCTCCAGCGCCACCACCTCGGGCGGCGCAACGACCGCCCGCAGGGCGAGCACGGCATCTCCCTCCACGACGACGCGCCGCACCGAGTCCCCCGGGATGTCCGCCGGACCAAACACATAGCCGGCGATCCCCGGCGCGCGCGCCGCGTTGGCATCGAGCGGCGTCGCCAGGTTGTTCGCGGGTGGCTCCGCGTGCACGAGCGCCGTGGCAATGGCGGTGACGTCATCGCGCGCCTCGGCGACGTACAGCGCGAGATAGAACGGCGTGGCCATCACGCCGTGCGTTGCGGGCAGCGAGTCGATGGGGAGGTGCAGGCGCCCGGCCCATGCCTCCGGGCGACCGCCGCGCGCACGCAGAATGGCGCGCTCCGGGTGGACGCGGACCAGCCGCTCCATCGCCGTCCATTGCTCAGCGCCCGCGTTTGCCGCCGGGGCCTCCACGGCGGCTCTTGCCGCCGCGCGCAGTTCCACCGCCGTGGCCTCGATGCGGCTGGCAAGGTCCTCCGTGGCGCGCGCCTCCGCCTTTCGGCTCCAGGTCAGCCAGTCCGACTCGCGCCGCACGCGCTCGGAACGGGCCCAGATCCCATCGCCGACGAAAAGCACCGCCATCGCGAGGAAGACGACCTCGCGGCCCCGTCGCACGCGCCGCCCCAGCACCGGAATCGCAACGAGCACCGCCACCGCGCACGCCCACAGCCAGACCGGCTGGAGCGTGCGAATCCACGCGGCCGCGGTCAGAACCACCATGGCAGCGGACGGCATCCAGAGCCAGCGCGGGAGCATGCGCACCGCCGCGCGGGGAGACGAAACAGCTCGCAGGTCGGAAGAAGTCACTGGCGAGGATAATACCCCGCTGGCGCCCCGGCGGCGATCAGCGCGGCACCTCTTCCGCTGTGCAGGGTACGCGGGGATGCCCTATCATTATAGTCTGCCCATGAAACGTGCCTTCCTGCTTCTCGCCGCTCTCGCCCTCGACTCCGGTTTCGCCGACGCGCAAGCGACGGTCGTGGACGAGGGAAGCTTCACGATCAGTCGCGCGGGTGACCGCATCGGCCGTGAGGACTTCTCGATCCGCCACGTCCCCACGACCGAGGGGGCGTACGAGACCCTGACGCGGGGCGTGGTCGTCACGGGCTCGCACCGGGCCACGGTCGACCTGAGCACCGACTCCGTGGGACTTCCCGTGCGATTCCAGTCGAAGTCCGTGGACGGACGGGAGGCGGGGGACAGCTACCGCGCCGAAGTCTCGGGCCGGCGCTTCAGTGCGCGAACGACCCGGGGCTCGGGGGAGTCGGCCCGGGAACTGATGCTCCCCGCAGGGGCGTTGATTGTCGAGGACGGCGTCCTGCACCCGCTGCAGTTCGTCGTCTCGCGCGGCCCCGGGTCCGTGGCAGCGATCGTTCCGGCCCGTGGTGTCGTGGTCACCCTCAGCGTGGAGGCGGCCGGCACGGACCGCGTGTCCATTGCGTTTCAGTCCATCGAAGCCCGCAAGTTCGTGGTTCGCGAGGGGTCGAATGGGACGGTGCGCGAGGTCTGGGTCGATGCCGCTGGGCGCCTGCTGAAGGTGGCGATTCCCGCGCAGCGGCTCGTTGCCGTGCGGGACGACGCGCCGCGCGCGACAACTCGCTGACACCGGATGTCCGGCTGCCGCAGGACAAGGGCCCAGGGACGGACCGATGTCCACCCGTGGCGTTCTGAAACTCCCTTGGCCGCAACCCCGTACGACCACGCAGACCTTACGTATGGATGCCCTTGACATGCGCCAATTTCTGACCGCCCTCGTCGTATCCGGAATCGCACTCTCGGCCGCCGCGCAGTCGTCGCCTGGCACGTTGACGCTCGATGACGCCATCGCGATCGCCAAGAAGAACAACCCGGTCTACCAGCAGCAGTTGAGCGGACGCACACGCGCCGCGCTCGCCTTGCGCTCGGCCTATGGCGCCTTCCTTCCCGGCGCCGACGCCTCGTTCGGCTCGGGCTACCGCCAGGGCAAGCCCGAGGTGTTTGGCGGCGTGGCGTTCGGCGCCACCTCCGACATCATCTCGAGCAGCTGGGGCCTCAACTTCAACGCCCGGGTCTCTGCCGCGACCTTCTCCGAGGTGCGCCGCGCGAAGGCCAACGTGGACGCCGCTGAGGCCGAGGTGGCGGCGGCTGAACTCACCCTGCGCAGCGCCGTTGTGGCGCAGTTCCTGACGGCCCTGCAGAGCGAGGCAAGCCTGGCACTGCAGGATTCACTGCTCAAGAAGGTCCAGCTCGACCTTGAACTGGCCAAGGCCAGGACCGATGTCGGCTCGGGGACCGCGCTCGACGTGAAGCGCGCCGAAGTGGCGGTGGGCCAGCAGCAGGTCGCAGCCCTTCGCGCCCGCAACGCGGCCGAGGTGGAGCAGCTCAAGCTCTTCCAGCAGCTCGGCGTGGCGCGCCCCGGCCCCGTGTCGCTGGTGCCGCTGACCACCGCCACGGCGCCGTCATTCGAGATCGGCCAGCTCCTGGACATCGCGCGCAAGAGCAACCCGACGCTCCAGGCCTATCAGTCGCGCCAGTCCGCGGCGGCCATCGGCGTGAAGTCGGCGCGCAGCGCGTACACGCCGACCGTCTCCCTTGGCGCGCAACTGGGTGGGTACTCCACGCAGTACAAGAACGCCGACGTGCTGGTCACCGCGGCGCAGAACAGTGCGCTGTCGAGCCAGGCGAGCTGCTTCACGACGGACTCGCTGCGCCGCGGCGCGGGGATGCCCTCCATCGCGGCCAAGTGCAACGCGATCCAGTTCACGCCGGCGCAGGCATCGGCCATCCGCGACGCCAACAAGACCTATCCCTTCGAGTTCACCTCGAGCCCGTACAACCTCAACCTCACGGTGTCGCTGCCGCTGTTCGACCGGTTCGGTCGTGAGCAGCGGCTGCAGGAAGCGCAGATCGCGCGCGACAATGCGGGATACGACGTGCGCCGGCAGGAACTGCAGCTCACCGCGGATGTCACGTCGGCGTGGACGTCGCTGCTGGCGGCGTACCGCACTGTCGGGCTGCAGGAGCAGAACGCGGCCGCGGCGCAGGAGGCGCTCACGCTGGCACAGGCGCGCTACCGCGTGGGGGCCAGCACCTTCGTCGAGCTGGTGCAGTCCCGCAATGAGTACGAACGGGCGTCGACCGACCGGATTGGCGCCATCTATGACTACCATCGTGCCTGGGCCGCGCTCGAGAGCGCCGTGGGCCGTCCCCTCCGCTAACAGAGACAGACGATGACCAAGCGTACCAAGTTTATCGTGATCGGCGCCGTCGTGGTGGTCGCCGGTGGCCTCGGCTTCATGCAGTACAAGAAGGGCGCGAAGAAGGGCACCGAGGTGCGCATCGAGGCGGTGCAGAAGCGCGACCTCGTGGCGTCCGTCACGGCCAGCGGCCAGGTGACGCCGCGCACCAAGGTGGACCTCTCGGCCGACATCACCGGCAAGATCGTGGCGCTCAACGTGAAGATGGGCGACATCGTCCGGAAGGGGCAGCTGGTGCTGCAGATCGACCCGCAGCAGTTCGAGAGCCAGGTGCAGCGCGCCGAAGCGGCGCTCGCGAACTCGCGGGCGCGGCTGGCGCAGGCCAAGGCCAACCTGCAGCAGGCACAGAACAACTACCAGCGCTCGGCCGACATCAAGAAGACCAACGCGACGCTCATCAGTGACGAGCAGATCGAGCAGCTGAAGACGACGTTCGAGGTCAATCAGGCCCTGCTCGAGGCGGCCAGCCAGGACGTCAAGCAGGGGGAAGCCTCGCTCAAGGACGCCCGCTGGCAGTTGTCGCGCACCAACATCTACGCCCCGATGTCGGGGCGGGTGACGCGCCTGAACGTCGAGAATGGCGAGACGGCCGTGCAGGGGACGTTCAACAAGGACGCGGCCACGCTGATGACCATCGCCGACATGAGCGTGCTCGAGACGAAGGTGAAGGTGGACGAGACCGACGTCTCGCGCATCTCGCTGGGCGACTCGGCCGTCATCCAGATTGACGCCTTCCCCGACACGACGTTCATCGGCCGCGTGGTGGAGGTGTCGCAGAGCTCCGTGCGCGGGGCCACGGCCGCCACGGGCGACCAGGCCATCGACTATGAAGTGAAGATCCGGCTGGTCAATCCGCCTACGGACACGCGGCAGGACTTCTCGGCCACGGCCAAGGTGATCACCGACACGCGCACCAAGGTGCTGGCGATCCCGATCATCGCGCTGACGGTGCGGGAGAACGAGGAGCTCAAGAGCGGCGACTCGGTGCCGAACAGCAAGGCGCCGGCCAAGCAGGTCGGCAAGAAGGACGTCGAGGGCGTCTTCGTGGTGGACGCGACCAACAAAGTGACCTTCCGGCCCGTAAAGGTAGGAATCGCGGGCGAGAAGTATTTCGAGGTGCTGTCGGGCGTGAAGGACGGCGAACGGATCGTGGGCGGCACCTACCAGGCGATTCGCGAGCTGAAGGACGGCACCATCGTGCGCGAAGCCAAGCAGCCGGAGCAGAAGCCCGGGGAGAAGAAGTCGTGAGCCAGTCCACGGAAGCGGAAGTCGGGATCAGCACAACGGCAGAGCGCCAGGCCGTCACGTCGCAGCCGGGGGCCACCCCCGGCCGCGACTGGGTGATCGTGACCCGCGGCATCAAGCGCGAGTACGACATGGGCGGCGAAATCGTGCGCGCGCTGCGCGGTGTGGACATCGCCATCCGCCGCAACGAGTACGTCGCCATCATGGGACCGTCGGGCTCCGGCAAGTCCACGCTGATGAACCTCATCGGGTGCCTCGACACGCCCACCGCCGGCGAGTACTGGCTCAACGGCAACCTCGTCTCGTCCATGAAGGACGACGAACTGGCGCGCATCCGGAACAAGGAAATCGGCTTCGTCTTCCAGACGTTCAACCTGCTGCCGCGCGCCACCGCGCTGCACAATGTGGAATTGCCGCTGGTGTACGCCGGCATGTCGTCCAAGCAGCGCCGCGAGACGGCGGCGTACGCGCTGGAGCGCGTGCAGCTGACCAGCCGCATGCATCACAAGCCCAACGAGCTGTCGGGCGGCCAGCGCCAGCGCGTGGCCATCGCCCGCGCGCTCGTGAACAGCCCGTCCATCCTGCTCGCCGACGAGCCGACCGGCAACCTCGACTCGGCCACGTCGTCCGAGATCATGAAGGTCTTCGAAGAGCTCGCCGAGCAGGGGCAGACGGTCATCATGGTCACGCACGAGGCCGACATCGCGGCCCACGCCCGCCGGGTGGTGGCGCTGCATGACGGCCAGGTCTCGAGCGATACCCGTCGCGAGCGGTTTGTGCGGGAGAACGAGCAGATCATCGCGGCGAAGAAGTAACGATTGGGGATTTGGACTCAGGATTCCGATCTAGGATTTCGACCAAGGACGGCGACAGGCGATTGCGACAGGCGATTGCGATGCGCCATGAAGGGCGGCCCCCACGCGGCGGGCCGCCCTTCGCATCGATCGGCAAGTCCGAACCGATCGCGCATCGGAATCCGCAATCGAAATCCAGAATCGCGATCCTAGATCCAAATCCCCAATCGTAAGAGAAACAACCTCCCGTTAACTCTCGTAATACATTCATGCTCTTCTTCGAGTCCATTCGCCTCGCGCTGAACACCATTCGCGCGCAGAAGCTGAAGAGCTTCTTCACCCTCCTCGGCGTCTGCATCGGCGTGATGTTCCTCATCGCCGTGGTCTCGATCGTCGAGGGAATGGGGCGGTACATGGAGCAGGACCTGATCGGCAAGCTGATCGGGGTCAACTCCTTCGAGCTGCGACACCGCCCCAACATCAACATGGGTGACGTGGACCCGTCGGTCTGGGAGTCGTACCGCCGCCGGCCGCGCCTCTATCACGAAGACGTCGCGCCGGTCGTTGACGCGCTGCCCGAGGGCACGCGCTGGGCCTATGTGAGCGACAACAACCTACCCGTCTCGTCGCGCTACTCCGGCGGACCGCGCAATGCGCAGATCAGCGCCGTGGACGGAGATTTCTTCGCCATACGCAAGTTTGTCATCACCGAGGGACGCGACTTCACGCCGCAGGAACTGGCGATGGGCACGCCGGTGGTCATCGTCGGGCCGGACATCGTGAAGCGGCTCTTCCCCGGCCTCAGCGCCATCGGGCGTGAACTCAAGATGGGCGGCCTCCCGTACACCGTGATCGGCGTCCTCGAGACCCAGGGGAGCGCCTTCGGGCTGTCGTTCGACAACCAGGTCTTCGCGCCGTGGCAGTCGCCGGTGCACCGCCTGCTCAACCGCGTGCCGTCCATCGTGGACGCCGTGATCATCCAGGTGCCGACGGCGTCGCAGATGACCGAAGCGCAGGAGCGGGTGCGGCAGGTGATGCGCACGCGCCACAAGCTGCGTCCGGGTCAGCCGGACAACTTCTCGCTGCAGACGTCCGAGAGCGCGCTCGCCTTCTGGAACAAGCTCAAGCGGTACCTCGTCCTCGCCGGCATTGCGCTCCCCGCCATCGGGCTCGTGGTCGGCGCCATCGTGATCATGAACATCATGCTGGTGGCCGTGGCGGAGCGCACGCGCGAGATCGGCATCCGCAAGGCGCTGGGCGCGCGGCGCCTGGACATCATGAGCCAGTTCCTGATCGAGGCGGCGACGCTGAGTACCGTCGGCGCCGCCGTCGGCATCGCCCTCGGCGTCGGCCTGGCCAAGGTCATCGCCGCCCTCAGCCCGCTGCCGGCCACCGTGGCGCCATGGTCCATCGTCGTCGGCGTGGCGCTGGGCGCCGGCGTGGGCGTCATCAGCGGCGTCTATCCCGCGAGCCGTGCCTCGATGCTCGACCCCATCGCGGCCCTGCGGCAGGAGTGAGCGTGACCCGACTCGCGCAGCGGGTGTTCCAGATCGCCGAGGGCGTGCGCATCGCCCTCGACGCCCTGCGGGCCAACCGGGTCCGGGCCGCACTCACGATCCTCGGCATCGCGGTCGGCGTCTTCGTGGTGGTCGTCATCTCGGCTGCGGTGCACGGCATCAACCTGAGCGTCGCCAAGGACCTCGAGTCCACGGGACCGACGACGTTCTACGTGCAGCGGTATCCGATCACGTTCGAGGCGTGCGACGGCACCGGCGACACCTGCAAGTGGCTGCAGAACCCGCCCATCACGTTTGCCGAGATGGAAGCGCTCGGTCGCCTCGAGGGCGCGGGCACGGTGGGGGCGGCGATGTACTGGGGCGGCTCGGTGAAGTACCGCGACCGCCAGCTCCCCTCGGCGTCCATCGAATCGTACACGGGCAACTGGTCGTCGCTGGGCGCGCCGGAGATGATGGAGGGGCGCGCGTTCACGGAGCAGGAAGCACGCAGCGCAGCGCGGGTCGTGGTGCTGACGACCGTCACGAAGGAGCGGCTCTTCGGCGAGGGCGATCCGCTGGGGCGTGAGATCATGGTGAACGGCACGCCCTTCACGGTGATCGGCGTCTACCGCGACAACGCGAGCTTCCTGTCGGGGGGCGGCGACCGCGCCAAGGTCGTGATTCCCATCCAGTCGCTCGGCCGGCACCTGAACGTCCAGATCCGGGACATGGGGCTCGCCGTGAAACCGCGCGCCGGCTATCGGCCAGACGAAGTCATTGACGACGTGACGGCCACGCTGCGCGGGATGCGCGGCCTGCGTCCGGCCCGCGAATCGAACTTCGCGATCATCACGCAGGACAAGATCATGGACGTCTACAACAAGATCTTCGGGATGTTCTTCCTCGTGATGATCGCGCTGTCGGCGGTGGGGCTGATCGTGGGCGGCGTGGGGGTGGTGGCCATCATGATGATCTCGGTCACCGAGCGGACACGCGAGATCGGCGTGCGCAAGGCGCTCGGCGCCACCCGCGGCGCCATCCTCCTTCAGTTCCTGATCGAGGCGGTGACGCTCACCGGGATCGGCGGCGCCATCGGCCTGTTCATCGGGTGGGGCGTGGCGGTGCTCGTGCGCCAGTACAGCCCCATCGCCGCCTCCGTGCCGCCCCTGGCGGTGGTCGCCGCCCTCGGGGCGAGCGCCGTGATCGGCGTGCTGTTTGGGATGCTGCCGGCAATGCGGGCGTCGAGACTCGACCCTGTTGATGCGCTGAGATACGAGTAGGACTCAGCAGACGGCAGACGGCAGATGGTAGATGCAGCGGCGCCCTCGCTGTCGGGTGATCGAACGACCGCGGGGCGACGGGGCCCCCGCCCAGGATCCGCTCCGATCTACCATCCACCCTCTGCCACCTACCATCTACCCTCTGGGCGAAACCCCCGCCGGACGCCGCGCGTAGGGCTACCGTGCCCTTCCTCGAAGCCATCCGACTGGCGCTGGATACCATCCGCGTCCAGAAGCTCAAGAGTTTCTTCACGCTCCTCGGCGTGATGATCGGCGTGATGTTCCTCATCGCGGTCATCTCCATCGTCGAAGGGATGAGCGACTACGTGGAGAACGACTTCGCCGGCAAGATCATCGGCGTGAACACGTACAACTTCCGCCGCCGGCCCGACTTCACGCCCAACGAGACCGAAGCGACGTGGCGCGAGTACCAGCGCCGGCCGCTCATCTACGCTCCCGAAGTGGAGCTGGTGCGCACCACCATCCCGCCGGGATCCCGATCGGCGATCCTCAACGAGAGCTTCCGCTACGCCGTCGGCGGACAGGGCCGGCCGCGCCAGGTGCAGGCCGTGGCCACGGAAGCCGACTACTTCCAGATCAAGAAGTTCGGCATCACCAGCGGTCGCGCCTTCACCCCGCAGGAAGTGAAGGCGGGGTCGCGCGTCCTCGTGATCGGGGTCGAGGTGGCCGAGCACTTCTTCCCCGGGCTCGACCCGGTGGGGCGTGAACTCCGCGTCGCCGGCACGCCGTACCAGATCATCGGCGTCATCGAGAAGCAAGGCTCGGTTTTCGGGTTTTCCATGGACCGGCTGGCGATCGCGCCGTGGACGACGCCCATGCACCGCGCCCTCCGGCCGCGCGGCGACATCGAGTCGCTGCTCATCCAGGCGCCCTCGCTGGAACTGGTGTACGAGGGGATCGAGTCGGCGCGTGAAGTGCTGCGCGGCGCGCGACACCTACCGCCGGGCAAACCCGACAATTTCGCGCTGGAGACGCAGGATTCGGCGATGGCGTTCTTTCGCGGGCTCAAGTCGAAGATGGTGGTCTTCGGCACCGCATTGCCGGCCATCGGGCTCATCGTCGGGGCGCTCGTGATCATGAACATCATGCTCGTGGCCGTCGCCGAGCGGACCCGCGAGATCGGCATCCGCAAGGCGCTGGGAGCGACGCGCGCCGACGTCCTGTCGCAGTTCCTCATCGAGGCGGCGACGCTCTCCGCGATCGGCGCGGCGATCGGCATCGGGTTCGGCATCGCGCTCGCCAAGGCGGTGGCGGCATTCACGCCGCTGCCGGCAGCCGTGGCGATCTGGTCCATCTTCGCCGCACTCGCGCTGGGCGCCGGCGTCGGGATCGTGGCCGGCGTCTACCCCGCCAGTCGCGCCGCGCGCCTCGATCCCATCGAAGCCCTGCGGCAGGAGTAGCGATGCGCGTCTGGGACAAGGTCATGATGTCACTGGAGGGCGTTGGCATCGCCTTCGACGCGATTCGCGCCAACAAGGTGCGCGCCGCACTCACCATCTCCGGCGTCGCGGTGGGCGTGTTCGTGGTGGTGGCGATGGGCGCGACCATTCACGGCGTCCGACAGAGCTTCCAGACCGACCTCGAGGAGTTCGGCGCCAACACCTTCCAGGTGCGCCGGCGCGGCGTCGGTTTCAACAGCTGTGACGGGACCGACGAGAACTGCCCCGACCGCCGCAACCCGCGCATCACGATCGAGGACTGGACGGCGATCCGCCGCCTGCCGGAAGTGGGGAGCGCGATGGCGTGGCTGTTTGGCCAGCAGGACATGACGTACCGCAATCGCACCGTGCGCAATGTCGGCTTCGACGCGCAGAGCGCCGAGTGGATCAAGACCGACATTGCGGACGTGTCGCCCGGGCGCTCGTTCTCGGAGTCGGAGCACGACGCGGCGGCGCCGGTCATCGTGATCAACGATTCCCTCGCGAGCCAGCTGTTCGGCGACAGCGACCCGATCGGCAAGGAGATCATGGTCGGCTCGCTGCAGATGACGGTGATCGGGGTCTATCAAACGAAGGCGGGATTCCTCAAGGCGATGGATGGGCGCGGCCCCGACCGGCCGCGCGCCGTCGTGCCCATGATGACCGCCTGGCGGCGCATGCCCGTCTGGCGCAGCATGCTGATCATGGTGAAGCCGCGAGATGGCCTCACGCGCGAGGAGGCCATGGATGCGGTGACGGCGACGATGCGCGGGCGCCGCGGCCTGCACCCGAGCCAGCCGAACAACTTCCACCTCATCGGCATGGAGCGCATGCTCGAGGTGTTCAATCAGCTCTTCGGCGCCATCTTCGTCGTCGGCCTTGCGCTGTCGGCGGTGGGCCTGCTCGTGGGCGGCGTGGGCGTGGTGGCCATCATGATGATCTCGGTGACCGAGCGGACGCGCGAGATCGGCGTGCGCAAGGCGCTGGGGGCGACGCGCGCCACGATCCTCTGGCAGTTCCTCATCGAGGCGGCCACGCTGACCAGCCTCGGCGCCTTTATCGGGCTCCTCATCGGCGCCGGCGTGGCGGCTGCTATCAAGGCGAACTTCCCGTCCATCCCGGCGTCGGTCCCCTTGGCCAGTGTGCTCGCCGCCCTGCTTGTGGCCATCCTCACGGGGGTCGGATTCGGCATGCTGCCGGCGATGCGGGCGGCGAAGCTGGATCCGGTTGATGCGCTGAGATACGAGTAGGGACGATTGAGGACTTGGAATCCGGAACGGGATTGAAGATCACGACATCGGATTGCGATGAGCGAATGACGGCAATCGCCAATCGCGATCTGAGATCGCCGTCCTGAATCCAGTTCCGGATTCCAAATCCTCAGTCGCCGTTCCGGGAGGGTGCGTCCCCCGCCGCTCTCGTCTAGTTTCTAAGGAATGCCGCCCGCTTCCGCGCCCCACCGGGCCAGCCGCCGTGCGCTGACCTTCATTTTTGTCACGATGCTGCTCGACATCATGGGCGCGGGGATCATGATGCCGGTGGTGCCGTACATCGTGCGGCCGTACAGCGCGGACGCCCTGACGATCGGGTTGCTGGCCGTCGTCTTCTCCGTTGCGCAGTTCTTCGCGTCGCCGCTGCTCGGCGCCGTCAGCGACCGGCACGGCCGGCGGCCGGTGCTCGTGATCAGCCTCATCGGCGCCGCGGTCGGGTATGCCCTCTTCGGCGTCGGCGGCGCCCTCTGGGTCTTCTTCGTCTCACGCATCGTGGCCGGGTTCACTGCCGGCAACCTCACGGCGGCGCAGGCGTACATCGCCGACGTGTCCGGGCCGGAGGACCGCGCCAAGAACTTTGGGCTCGTGGGCGCGGCGTTCGGCATCGGCTTCATCCTTGGGCCGTCCATCGGCGGTGTGCTGGCCAAGATCAGTCTCACCGCCCCCGCGTGGGCGTCTGCGGGCGTGGCGCTCGCGACCGCGGTCTTCGGCTGGTTTGTCCTGCCCGAATCGCTGGCGCCGGAGCGGCGGCGCCCGCACCCGCTGCACATGGGCGACTTCAATCCGTTCAGCCTGCTGCTCGCAGCGCTGCGTACGCCGCGCCTGCGCGCGCTCTTCTCCGGGATCTTCCTTTCGCGCTTCGCGATGATGGCGCTGCAGACGAATTTCGCGGTCTACACGCTCGATCGCTTCAAGTACACGCCCGCCCAGAACGCCGTGGTCTTCACCGTCCTTGGCGCCACGGCCACGGTCACGCAAGGCTTCATTATCCGGCGGCTCTCGGGGCGCTTCTCCGAGCGGTCGCTGCTGCTCGTGGGCCTGGCAATCATGACGGTGGGCATGGCGGCGGTGGCGGCGGTGCCGGTCGGCTGGCTGCTCTCCCCAGCGATTGCGGTGCTTGCCATCGGATCTGGACTCGTGCAGCCCACCATCCAGAGCCTCGTGTCGAGCGCCGGCACGGCCGACGAACAGGGCATGCTGTTCGGCGCCAACGGCGCCATCACCAGCCTGACGGCCATCCTCGGCCCGGCGTGGGCCGGCTTCGTCTTCGACCACGTCGCGTTCACCGCACCGTACTGGACGGGCGCGCTCTTCCTCGCCGCCGCGTGGCTGGCCATTCGCCGCGCCATCCCCGCGTAGCCCGCCATGCGCATCGTCGACGTCCTCGGCACCGCGATGGGGCAGATCGTCGCAAACAAATTGCGCTCGTTCTTCACCCTGCTCGGCATCATCGTGTCCGTCGCCTTCCTCGTGGCCGTGGTGGCGATCATCCAGGGAATGAACGCCTACGTCAAGGAGAACATCGCCGGCGCGGTGATCGGCGCGAACGCCTTCCAGATCCGCCGCACGCCGCTGCAGATCGGCCTCTTCGATGACGAGGCGTGGAAGAAAGTCGCACGCCGGCCGCGCGTCACCGCCGCCGACGCCGAGGCCGTGCGCGCCGCGTTGCCCGACGCGCAGGCCGTGGCGCTCAACTCCGGGTGGCCAACGCCGATGAGCGACGTGATCTGGCGCGACCAGGCGATCGGCGACGCGCTGGTCTTTGGCGTCACGCCGGCGTACCAGGTGGTGCAGGACTACCGCTTCGCCCGCGGGCGCGGCATCTCCGACGTGGACGTGCTGCAGCGCCGGCCGGTCTGCGTGCTCGGCCACGACATCGCCAACAAGCTGTTCGGCGACCGCGGTCTCGACCCCATTGGGCAGTTGGTGCGCGTCGGCGGCCAGCGGTGCGAGATCATCGGCGTCGCCGCGCCGAAGGGCAAGGTGCTCGGCCAGTCCTTCGACGGCTTCGTGCTCCTCCCCGTCACGTTCCACGAGACGCTCTACGGCCGGCGGCTGACCTCCACGATCAGCGTGAAGATGTTCGAGGCCGCCGACGTGGCGCCGGCGATGGCGCGCGCCGAAGAGGCGCTGCGCGTGGTGCGCCGCCTGCGCCCCGGGCAGGAGAATAACTTCTCGGTCGAGACCGCAGAGGCGCTCGTGGCGTTCTGGAAGAACCTCACCAAGGTGCTCTTCAGCATCATCCCGGCGATGGTCGCCATCGGCATCGTCGTCGGCGGCATCGTGATCATGAACATCATGCTGATGAGCGTGAGCGAGCGGACGCGCGAGATCGGCATCCGGAAGGCCATCGGCGCGCGCGCGCGCGACATCGAGCGGCAGTTCCTCGCCGAGGCGATCGTCCTGTCGAGTCTGGGCGGCGTGCTCGGCGTGGTCGGGGGCTGGGTGTTTGCGCTGGTCGTCGCGACGCTCTCTCCCCTGCCGGCGCGCATCACCGCCTGGTCGGTGGCGGTGGCGCTGCTGCTCGGGGCCGGGGTGGGCGTGCTGTTTGGCGTCTACCCGGCGCGGCGTGCGGCGCAACTCGACCCCATCGACGCCATGCGGCACGAGTAGGTGATGATCCTCACGCGCCTCCTCCGCCGCACGACGCTCGACGAGAACGTCCTCATCGCGTTCGACAACCTGCGCGCCAACAAGCTGCGCTCGGGGCTGACGATGCTCGGTGTCGTCATCGGCGTCGCGACGGTCATGACCATGGCGAGCATCGTGCGCGGGGTGCGCGAGCAGATCCTCAACACGCTCGAGGTGGCGGGGCCGTCCACCTTCTACGTGATGAAGGTCTTCAGCCAGCAGCCGCTGAACCCGGAGGCGCTCCCCAAGTGGGTGCGCATCCGCCCCGACCTGGCGGAGGCCGAAGCGACGGCCATCGACCGCCTCCCCGAAATCCAGTACGGCGCGATCTGGAACCAGATCATGGGGCGCATGGACTATCAGGGCACGCGCACGCAGCCCACCTCGGTGTATGGCGCGGACGCCGGATTCACGACGATCATGGGCGGTGAGCTCACCGCGGGACGGTGGTTCACGCCCGCCGAGGAGCGTTCGGGCAGCGCCGTGGCGGTGATCCTCGACTCGCACGCGCGCCGGCTGTTCGGGAAGCTCGACCCGCTCGGCAAGTCCATGCTCATCGGCGGCAAGCCGGTGCAGGTCATCGGGCTCTACGAGCCGCCGGCGAACATCTTCACGCCGCCCGGCGCCGAGACCGGGGCCATTGTCCCGTACCGGTTCGCCGATCACGCCTACTACATCGACAAGACGAACATGCTGTTCATCGCGGTGAAGCCGCGCGACGGCGTGCCGGTGGCGGCGGCGCAGGAGGCGGTGACGGTGCAGCTGCGCGAGATGCGCAAGCTGCGCCCCGCGGACGGCAACACCTTCGACCTCATCACGCAGGACCAGATCCTCGACATCTTCAACAGCATCACGGGCGTCTTCTTCTTCGTGATGATCGTGCTGGCATCGGTGGCGCTGATGGTCGGCGGCATCGGCGTGATGGCCATCATGATGGTGTCGGTCACCGATCGCACGCGAGAGATTGGCCTTCGCAAGGCGCTGGGGGCGACGCGCCGTGACATCCTGCAGCAGTTCCTCGTCGAGGCGGCCACCCTCACCGGCATGGGAGGAACGGTCGGCATCGTCCTCGGGCTGCTCACGGGGACCGTCGCCACCCGCCTGCTGAACATCCAGGCGTCCCCCCCGTGGGGGCTCACGCTGATCGCGGTGGCAGTCTCGGTGGGGATCGGCCTCGTGTTCGGCGTGCTGCCGGCGCGCCGTGCCTCTCGGCTCGACCCGATCGAGGCGCTGCGCTACGAGTAGCGCCGGCGCGGGTTCGGCGCGGCGCTGAGCGGAGCGCCCGCGAGAATTCGGCGCAGCGCGGCGAGTCGCGCCGGCTAGTCCCGGGCGCTCGTGAAGCGGATCGTCGCGATGTAGTCCCCCTTCGCGAACGACTCGTTGACCTTGGGATGCGGCTTGAGGGCGACGAGCGTGAACTGCTTGTCGCGCACGATCACGGTCGCCTTGGAGGCATCGGCGCCCAGCGTCAACGAGACCTGCTGGCTGTTGCCCACGGTGAACAGCAGCACGGCCTCGCCGGCCCAGACGCACTGCGCCCCCGTGGGACAGCGCGAGTCGGACGTCACGTCGGTGAACGTCACGCGCGTGCTGTCATCGGGAATCTCGATCGTCGTGCCAAGCCGGATCTCGATGTTGTCGCCGAGCTGCGGTTCCGTGGACGTGCCGCAGGCGGTGAGCAGGAGGGCGAAGAGAAAGTAGCGCATGGCGTGATATCCAGGAGAGTGAAAAGGAGGGCGATTACTGACGGCAGACAGCGTTGGGCGACGGCTTCGGCTTGTCCACCACCGGCCGGCCGGCGGCGTTCGCCACGGCGAGCGTCACGTCGTGCACCAGCTGGCTCACCGTCGCCATGTGCGGATAGTCGATGTAGCTCGGCTCATCCGTGACGCTGTGGTAGTCGGCGTGGAGGCCGGTGGAAAAGAAGGCCACCGGGATGCCGAACCGCGCATAGCTCGCGTGGTCGGACCGGCAGTAGATGTTCTCCGGATGTCCCGGCGCATCGTAGGCGTAGTCGAACGTGAACGGGGCTTTCTGCATCTTGTTGACGGTCTCGATGAGGTCACCGAGTTGCGTGGACAGCCGGCGTGAGCCGACCAGGCCAACGTAGGTGGGTCCGCCACCCCTGACATCCGCGGCGGCACCGCGGCCCACCATGTCCATGTTGAGCTGCGCGACGATGGAATCGCGCGGCACCGTCGGGTGCTTCGTGTACCAGTCGGAGCCCACAAGGCCGATCTCCTCGCCCATGTGCCAGACGAAGAGCACGGACCGCCTGGGCCGCGCCTTCGCCCCGGCAAGCGCCTCGGCGATCTCGGCCATCGCCACCGTCCCCGAGCCGTCGTCATCGGCGCCGTTGGAGATGGAGTCGAGGCGCGGACGGCGGATCACGCGGATCGAATCCACGTTCACCCTGATGGCGGCGAGTTGGACCGGCGTCGGCGACTTGCCGTCGCCGAGCGTCGCCTTGATCCGCTCGACCTCGAGGTTGTACGCCCGCAGCGAATCGTGGTCCACGGCGCCGGGCTGGACGCCGACGTGGTCGCTGTGCGAGCCGAGGGCGACGTACTGGTGCCTGAGCACCGGGTCGCTTCCCTCGAGCACCGCCACGACGTTGCGCGACGAGGTGGGGGTGTCCCGGAGTTCGATCTTCCCGGTGTAGCGCCCGGTGACCGTGCCCCACTTGGCGAAGTTCAGCGGCGCGCCGACGAGCGCCTGCGTCATGGCGTTGGACGCAACGATCACCGGCGGCATGATCATGGCCGGCCCCGCGGGCGGGACGGTGACCATTTCGCCCTGCATGAAGTAGCCACGCGCCGATGCCGGCGCATCGTCGAGCATCGGCAGCACGATCGCCTTGGCGGCCCCCACCGGCTTGGTCAGCGCCGACGTAAACTGCGCCTGCAACCCCTTGGCTGCCATCTCCGGAGTGTATCCGAAGACCACGATCTTGCCGGTCGTCTGGTCGGCCGTGAGGTGCACCGACGTGTCGCCGATGAGGCCGCCAAACACGACGTCACCGCCGTCGAACGGCTTGGTGCTCCATTGCGCGAAGACCCCGTAGTCTTTCTGGTAGGTGAACGTCCGGTCGCCAATGACGACCGGGGACGTCACCCACGCGCGGCGCACCAGCGGCACGGCCTGGAAGAAGGTGCCGCTGTCGCCCATTGGTGTCAGCCCGATCTGTTTCGCCCATCCAGCGAGGATGTCGGTCGCCTTGTCGTGGTACGGCGTCCCCGAGGCGCGCCCGGCGAGGGAGTCGTCGGCGTAGACGTAGAGTCGCGACATCAGGTCTTCCGCCGTGATGGCGGGGCGCGTGGGCTTGGCCTGGCGCTTGACCGGCAGCTGCTGGGCCGGGGCGGAACTGGCCGCCATGGCCAGGGTAAGGACCACGGCGGAGGCGAGAACGCGCATGAGGAGGGTCAGTTCGGGAAGAGAGACGGACGGGCCGCCCTGGTTTGTCGCCAGAGCGGCCAAGAATTATACAGTAGTTGAGGCCCCTGGGTTTCAGTGCCAGCCGGTACCGGACCTTTCAGGTCCGGAACAGGCCCGACTAACGCTCCGACTGCGCCGGGCGTTACTAGCTTGATGCCCGGGCGATGGGCGCCGGGACAACACCACTCGGAGGAAGGATGAAGGCGATTCGGTTTCTTGCGGCAGCGGCGATTGTGCTGACGGCCACGACGGCGATGGCGCAGGGCGGCCCCCCGGGCGGTGGCCAGGGCGGCGGCCAGGCCGGCGCCCAGCGCGCGATGGAAGCGTTGATGCAGGGCATCACGCTGACCGACGCGCAGAAGGCGAAGGTGGACACGATCGTCGCGGCGTCGCGCGAAGAGGGCATGAAGCTCCGCCAGGAGGTTCAGGCAGCCGGCGGCCCGCCGAGCCCGGAGATGATGGAGAAGTTGCGTGCCGTCACCACCAGGCGGAACGAGGCCATCAAGGCCGTGCTGACGCCAGAGCAGCAGGAGCAGTTCGCGAAGAACCTGGCCAACATGCCGCAGCGGGGCGTGCAGCGCCCACCGCGCTAAGCGGGGCAGCGGATCACGAGGGCGGGCCACGGTGAATGGTCACCGTGGCCCGCTTCTCTCGTCCCCCCGCACCACACCCCGTTCCCCTCCCCTGCACCACACCCTGTACCCTGCCCCCAGCACCGTTCGGGGCTACCGCCCTCGCTGCATGGCGGTCGAAGCCATCCGGTCCACCAGCGACGGAAAGAGCATCTTCAGCCACATTCCGAACCGCGCGCGCGCCGTCATCACGAGTTCGCGGTCGCGATGCTCCGCGGCGTCAAGAAGCAGCCGCACGCACTCGTCGACCGGCATCATCGCCGCCTCGTTGACGGGACTGCGACCGAGCGGCTCGCCGTCAGCGCCGAGATTGCGCGCCCGCGAACCCGTCCCCACGAAGCCAGGGCAGACGATCGTGACCGACACCCCGAACCCCAGCAGCTCAATCCGCAGCGAGTCGAAGAACCCGTTGAGCGCCGCCTTCGCCGCCGCGTACCCGCTGCGCATGGGAACGCCCGTCTTGCCGGCGAGACTCGACACCGCAACGATGCGCCCCTTGGACGCACGCAGGGGCGGGAGCGCCGCGAGCGTGCAGTAGACCGCGCCGAGGTAGTTCACGCGCAGGAGCCGTTCATAGACGGACCAGTCGGTCAGGTCCTCGGCGCGCGCCCACATCGCCTGCCCCGCATTGCAGATGAGCGTGTCGATGCGGCCGAACCGCGCGAGCGTCCGTGCGATGAGTGCCCGGCAGTCCGCCTCGACCGTGACGTCGCAGGGAACCACCTCGACGTCTGCGCCGTGGCGTCGACACGACTCGGCGACGCCCTGCAGCCGTTCGACATTGCGTGCGGCGAGCACCAACTTGGCCTGCTTCGCAGCGAGCACGCGCGCCACCTCGGCGCCGATGCCAAGCGAAGCACCGGTGAGCACCACCACCTGGCCGCGCCAGACACTCATGCGGCTGGTTCGTTGAGCGCGGCGATCACCTGCACCTCAATGTGGTAGCCGTAGTGCAGCGCATTCACCGGCACGACCGCGCGCGCCGGCCGGTGATCGCCCATCAGGCTGGCGTAGGCGGCATTGAAGCGCCCCCAGAGTTCCATATCGGAGACGTAGACGGTCACCTGCAGCATCCGCGAGAGATCGCTGCCGGCGGCCCGCAGGACGGCAGCGATATTGGCGAAGACCTGCGCGGTCTGTTCTTCGATGGTGCCCACCCGGTGCTCCTTCTGGCCCGGGACGATGGGCAGCTGGCCTGCCACATATACGCAGCCGTTGTGGACAATGGCCTGGGAGTAATGGCCGGCGGGGGTGGGAGCCTCTGGCGTGGATATGGAGTGCATTGTGAGAGCTGGCTGATGGTGGATGGTGGACGGTAGACGGTAGATGACGGAGGGCATGGTGCGTCTGTAGCTTATATCATCAGCGCGACGCCCGCCTCCGATGGCGGGTTTCGGCCATCTGCCGTCCGCCGTCTAACGTCCGCCGTCCGCCGTCTGCCGTCTGCCGTCCGCCGTCTGCCGTCCGATTCCTCAGCACCACTCCCCAATGAGCACAGTCGATCTCCTCGCCATCGTTCCCCATCCTGACGACGCCGAGCTGCTCTGCGGCGGCACGCTGGCCAAGCTCGCCCGCGAGGGGCGCCGGACGGGGATCGTTGACCTGACGCGCGGCGAGATGGGGACGCGCGGATCGGTGGAGATTCGCGCCGCCGAGGCGGCGCGGGCGGCGCGCGTGCTTGGCGTGGCTGTGCGTGAGAACCTCGGGCTCCCCGACTCGGGGCTGGAGAACCAGCCGGCGACCCGCCGGCAGCTTGCGGTGGTCATCCGCCGCCTGCGCCCGCAGGTGGTCATCACCATGGCGCCGCGCGGACGGCATCCCGACCATCGCGTCACGGCGCAACTCGTGCGCGACGCCTGCTTCCTGGCCGGCGTGCGCAAGACAGATCCGGGATCCGAGCCGCACCGCCCGCGCAAGCTGCTCCATGCCATCACATTTCGGGAAGACCACGTCAAGCCGACCTTTGTCGTGGACATCTCCGCCGATTTCGAGACGAAGCTGGCCGCCATCGCCTGCTACGAATCGCAGTTCGAGGGGGTCATGCAGGCGGGCGAGGTGTATCCAACAGGGGAGCCTCTGGCCGACGTGATTCGCCACCAGTCGGCGCACTATGGATCGCTGATTCGTTGTGCGTACGGGGAACCGTACTGGACCAGCGAAACGATGAAGGTCGATGATGTACTGGGCCTGGCGGTCGAAACGTTCTAGCAACAGAGAGACAACAGAGAAACAACAGATGCGATCCCCCGACCTTCTCGACATTTCCGTCACGCTTGCTCCGCTCACGCCTGCGTGGCCGGGGGACACGCCGTTTTCGTGTGGGTGGACGTGGCGCGTGTCGGACGGGGCGAGCGTGAATCTCTCGGCGATCACGTCGAGTCCGCACGTGGGAACGCACGCGGATGCGCCGTTGCATGTGCGCGACGACGCGGCATCGAGCGAGCAGTTGCCGCTGCGGGCGTTCATCGGCGCCGCGGTGGTGCTCGACGTGACCGGTCGCACGGGTGAGCTCGATCGTGAGGCGCTGCGCGCTGCCGGCCTGGCCGTGACGCCGGAGCGACTGCTGCTCAAGACGGAACGCAGCATTGCCTTGGGCGACTTTCCAGAGGCCTGGCCGGCGCTGAGCGCCGACTGCGCGGCGTCGCTGACGGACGAGGGGTTGCTGCTGCTCGGCGTGGATTGCCCGAGCGTCGACCTTCGGGACTCGAAGGAACTGCGGGTGCATCACGCGCTGTTCAACGGCGGCGCGTACATTTTGGAGAATCTGGACCTTTCGCACGTCGCCGCGGGATCGTACGATCTCATCGCCGCACCGGTGAAGTATGGCGGGCTCGACGCCGCACCGGTGCGCGCGGTCCTGCGCCATTCCACCACGGATACCTGACCCATGTTCACGAACACAATCACACGCCGCTCGATTCGTCGCGGCCTCGCCGTCGTCGCCGCCGCCTCAGCGCTGGTGCTTGCCGCCACGCCCAGCGCCGGCCACCCCGCGCCGCAGGGCGGCGCTGTCATCCAGATCCGCGACTTCCCGGCGGCGTCCATTGTCGAGATCGTGGCCTGGAACGCCGCGGAGCCGCAATACGGGCTGCGCACCTTCGTCAAGCGCAACGGCGCGCCCGATCGCTACCACCGCCTGTGGGTCAACAGCGCCTATCCGGCCATCGGCGATGCGTCGAAGGCGCAGGGCCTCAACCGGCCGTTGCAGGTGAGCAGCCAGCGGGATGACCAGAACTGCCTGAATGACAAATGCGCGCCCAGCGCGACGGTCGGCGCGCGCATCGCGGACGATCCGCTGCGCAAGGCCAAGGAGAACGTCGAGGTGAAGTTCATCACGAACAGCGGCGCCGAGATCGTGTTCACGGCGCGGCGCCCGCTGGTGGACGCGTACCTGGCCGCGGTGGACTCGGTGATCGGGGCGCTGAAGAAGTAGCCGTCAGTCAGGAGACCGGCGCGGCGCACCGAAGCCGGGTGCGCCGCGTTCCGCTTATCCGGGGAGGGTTCGCGGCCACGCGAGCGGGATGCCGTCGCGCACGAGTTGCGCCTGCAGGTCAGCGAGCAACCCCGCCGTCCGGCGCACGGCACGGGGCGACTGCTGGCTCGCCAGGCAGAAGGCCACCAGCGTGCCGACGCTCTCGCCCACGTTCCACTCGATCGGGTGCAGGCGGTAGCACCCGTTGGTGAGATGCGTGACCCCGAGGTTCTTGCACGCCGGCAGCAGGTTTTCCACGCGCCGTGGAAGCAGCGCGCCCAGGGGAATCTGAAACGGCAGCGTCGCGCCATAGCGACCGCGGTCCCCGCGCGTCGTGAGGTGCAGGTCCATGCTGTAATGCCCGATGCCCACCGAGTCGGCGAACGACTGGGCCGTCGCGTCGTCGCGCGTGCGCCCGGTGTCCCGCACACGCGCCTCCTCGGACACGTGCTGCTCCAGCACCGTGAACTCGGCCTGTATGCGCCGGCTCTCCCGAATGTAGGGGTGCATGGCGCACCCGTCGGTCGTCCCGACGATGTCCGGCCGCAGCCGCAGGCCCTGCCAGCCGGTGCCACCGTCGGGGCGCGGCGCCTCCGTTTGCAGCCAGTACAGGAGCGACAGACTGAGCTGCTTTGCCCGCGCAAGGTGGTGCGCGGCCGTCTCCGCACTGACGTCGATCAGCGATCCGAAGGAGTAGTCGTTCTGCGCCCAGTTCACGATGGTCACGTCCCCCGCGTAGGTCCCCGGCGCGAACACGTCGCGATCGATGATGCGGCGGTACGTCCAAAGACCCCTGCGCGACACGGGGTCGAACCCGAGACGCTGCGAATCCGCGTCGTCGAAACTGACCAGCCGATAGCGGGAGCCGTTCGCGGCGGTCATCTCCACGTCACGCCACGCAGCGTATTCGCGGGGCCGGTCAATGGTGTGCTCCTCGCCGACGAGGTGCTCCATGGCGAAGCACATCGTGAAGCCCTGCACGTTGTCGGGCTGCGGTTCGTCCTTGGCATGCGGCTCGCCGGTCTGCGCTCGCGATTCCGCCCCGGTCACGTACTCGGTCTTCGTGAGCGGCAGGAGGTCGCCCAACTCCGTGGCGTCGGCGAAGTAGGGCGCGTTCAGGACGACCTCGCCCCCATGCTCCGCGCTGCGGACGCGGACCGCGCGCACGCGGTCGCCGTGAAGATCCGCCTCCACGGCCGCGTGGCGCAGCAGAATCGTGAGCCGTCCACTCGCGAGGTACGGGGCCAGCTGCTCCTGCAGGACGGCGAGGGCGACCCGGGGTTCGCAGCAGAGTCGCGACACCCAGCCGTTGCCGGGATTCAGACGCGCGTTGGCCTTCGCCCGTTCGGTCAGCGGCCGGCGCTGCCGGTAGTAGTCCCGGATGCCGGTGCGCAGCGCGAGGTAGCTCCGCGTGCCCCCAATCGTTTCGATCCACCGGTTCTCATCGGGCGGCACCGCCTGTTGCGTGAGCTGGCCGCCGATCCACGCCGTCTCCTCGGTCATGATGACGCGCAGGCCATTGCGCGCCGCGGCGAGCGCGGCCGCGCAGCCGCCTAGCCCTCCGCCGATAATGACGAGATCGGCGCGCAGCTCGGCGGCGGCGTACGTCCACGCGGCGCGCGCGGCGCGCCGCGGGATCAGGAGCATCGGCGCCGCCGCTGCGACGCGCCCCAGGAAGTCACGACGTCCGCGGTTCTCGGACATACGCTATCGCTTCAGGAACCGTTCCAGCTCCCCCCGCGCCTCCAGGAGCCGGCGCACTTCCTGCGCCACATCGTCGGCCAGCGCCACCTGCGTGGTCACGCCGTCCACCTGAACGGCGCCTGCGTGAAGGCGCAGGAGATCGAGGCGCATGCGTTCGAGCGTCGAGACCACCTCGCGATGCCGCTCGCCCAGTTCGTCCCGCAGCGTGCGCACCGATGCATACTCGTCGTCCGTCGCGGCGTCACCGGCGTCCGCCAACGCGTCCTGGAGCCGTTGATGATGCTCACGCAGCTGTTCGGCGTCACGCTGCAGCGACGTCACGATGCGGGGCACGTCGCCCAGCGCGCGTCGCGTCTCCCTGGGCAGCGAGGTGAACAGCTCGGAGGCGGCCATGCCAATGGCGAGTTCAGTCGCGCGGTGCGTGGTCGCCGCGCCTTCCACCGGACGGCCACCGAGCCGCCGCGCGAGTGCGAAGGCGGCACGCCCGATCTTCCCGAGCCAGAGCTTCGACCAGCCCTGCGGCGAGGTGAACGGGCGGCGGTGACGAATCGCGGACCGCGTGAGGGCGCTGAGCAGGAACACGGTGCCGGAAATGGACGAGGCGAATACAAAGACCCGTGCCGGGTTCCCGAGCAGGAAGAGGCGCGACCCCAGCGCGACGATCAGTGCCACGCCCGAGATCACCGTGGCGGACGCCGCGAGGCGCTCGAGGCCTCGTCGTTCCGACATCCCGGTGGCGTGGAATTCCTCGCGCAGCTGCGCGATCTCGTGGTCGAATGCCACGCGCACATCGGGCAGGTCGAAGCCGAGCCGCAGCAGTTTGCGTGCGCGCCAGATCATGGTGCCGAAGGGCACGCCCACCGCCACCAGGCCGAGCGTGCCCAGCGCGAAGCCCAGTCCGGCCTCGACGGCCGCCGGGACGCTCAGCATCATGAGCAAGTACCCGCCCAGCAACGCACCGCCGGTGCTCACGACGCGCCCATCGCGTTTCACGAATGCGCGAAGCGCGGCCGGCACCTCGCGCCGCTCTTCCACCGCCGCGCCGAGCTGCTCGGCGAGCGCCAGCGCGCTCTGCGGCCGCTGGGCCGCCTCGCGCTCGAGGCACTTTTCGATGAGGTGCGAGAGCCGCCGCGGGATCGCGACGCCCGCGGTGGCAAGTGCCGGCGACCGCTGCACCACCTGCTGTGCGACGATCTCCACGCTGGTTGCCCCGACGAACGGCGGCCGCCCGGTGCAGGCGAAGAAGGCGGCCGCGCCCAATCCGTAGACGTCCGACCGCGCGTCGCTCGGCTGCCCCATCGCCTGCTCGGGGCTCATGTACCCCGGCGTCCCCGCGGCGGGCGAGCCATCGTCCGCGCCGACTGCCGCGGCAATGCCGAAATCGGTGACCAACGCGCGTCCCGTGCCCCGCTCAATCATGATGTTGTCTGGCTTCACGTCCCGGTGCACCACGCCTTGCGCGTGCGCATGCCCGAGCGCCCACGCCACCTCGCGCAGCACGCGCGTCGCCTCCGTGGCGGCGAGTGGTCCGCGCCCGCGCACCCGCTGGCCAAGTGTTTCGCCGTCCACGTACGCCATCACGTAGTAGACGAACTGCTCCGCCTCGTCCACGGCGAAGATGGGGACGATGTTTGGGTGCGACAGCTTGGCGGCGAGTCGCGCCTCGCGCAGGAACCGTTCGCGCACGTTCGGCTCGTAGCCGCGCGCGGGGGGCAGCACCTTGATGGCCACCGGCCGGTCGAGCTGCACATCGCGCGCAAGATACACCACCCCCATGCCGCCGCGTCCCAACTCGCGGTCGAGCGAGTAGCGGCCGGCGAGGGCGAGTTGGAACTCGACGAAGAGCGGGTCCATGCCGGCGGTTGTGAGCATGCACAGAAAGCTCTCACGCGGTGTCGCGTCGCACCAGCGCACGCCGGGCGACTCCGCTGGAGCACATGCGCGGCGCGCGCTGTTGCCCCGTGGCGCCTGAACGCACATGATAGGCGCATGACCGCCCACACCCACTACCTCTGGTTCAACACGAAGACTCCGCAGGAGATCATCGACATCACCGACGAGGTCGCCGAGCAGGTGCTGAAGAGCGGCATCCGCGAGGGCTTCGTCCTCGTCTCGGCGATGCACATCTCGGCGTCGGTCTTCGTCAATGACCACGAATCGGGGCTCTGGCACGACATCCTGCATTGGCTCGAGCACACCATCGCGCCGTGGGACCCGCCGCGCTACCGCCACAACGACACCGGCGAGGAGAACGCCGCCGCGCACCTGCGTTCCCTCACCATCGGACACGAAGTGATCGTCCCCATCACCGCCGGGCAGCTCGACCTTGGTCCCTGGCAGCGCGTCTTCTACGGCGAGTGGGACGGCCAGCGGAGGAAGCGTGTGATCGTCAAGGTGCTGGGCGACAGGTAGCCCCCGCTATATTTCCGGGATGCCCCAGCCCCCCATCTACCTCGACCACGCCGCCACGACGCCGGTACGCCCCGAAGTGCTCGAGGCGATGCTGCCGTACTACAGCGCGAAGTTCGGCAACGCGTCGAGCGCGCACCGCTGGGGGCGTGAGGCGCGCGCGGCCACCGACGCGGCCCGTGAACGGATCGCCGCGTGCCTGGGCGCGCAGCCGGATGAGATCTGCCTGACCTCGGGCGGCACCGAAGCCGACAACCTCGCCGTGCTCGGCGGCTGGCGCGTACAGCAGGGGCGCGGTCGCGCGGGGATCGTGAGCACCCCGATCGAGCACAAGGCGGTGCTCGAGTCGGTGCACCAGACGGCACGCGAGGGTGGCGACGAGCGACTGCTGGCGATCGACGCCACCGGCGTCGTGAACCTCGACTCGGCACGGCAGCACATCCGCGGTGACGTCGCGCTGGTCAGCGTGATGTGGGTGAACAACGAGACGGGCGTCATCCAGCCCATCGCCGAACTCGCCGCGCTCGCCAAGGAGGCCGGCGCGATCTTCCATACCGACGCGGTGCAGGCCTTCGGCAAGCTCGAGGTCGACGTGCGGACGCTCCGCTGCGACTTCCTCTCGGTGAGCGGCCACAAGTTCGGAGCGCCCAAGAGCATCGGCGCCGTCTATGTGCGCCGCGGCACGCCGCTCGCGCCGCTCTTCTTCGGCGGCTCGCAGGATCGCGGCCGCCGTCCCGGCACCGAGAACACGCCGATGGCCGTGGCGCTCGCCACCGCCATGGAACTCGCGCTCGCCGAGCGGGACGCCGAGGTGGCGCGTCTGCGTGCGCTGCGCGACCGGCTGCAGTCGCTGCTGACCGAACGCATCCCGGAACTTGTGGTGCACGGACGCGGCGCTTCACGCGTGCCGCACATCCTGCACGTCTCCGTGCCGGACGCCGACAGCGAGTCGCTACTGATGGCGCTCGACCTCGCCGGCGTGGCCGCGTCGAGCGGCTCGGCCTGCCAGAGCGGGAGCGTCACTCCGTCGCACGTGCTCAGCGCCATGGGCCTGCCGCCGGCACTCGGCGCCTCCGCCGTGCGCATGAGCGTGGGCAAGCTGACCAACGACGAGCAGATCGACCGCGTGGCGGCGCTCTTCCCCGAGGCGGTCAAGGCGGCACGCGCGATGGCGGGGAGGTTCTAGCGTGAGGCGAGATTCCGGCAGCTGGCAGATGGCGGACGGCAGATGAACGCCATGCCTCGGGTGCTCGTCGCCATGTCGGGCGGCGTGGACAGTTCCGTCGCCGCGGCGTTGCTCGTGCGCCAGGGATACGACGTCGTCGGCGTCACCATGAAGTTGTTCGAGGACGGCGCCGAGCTCCCCGACCGCCCGTGCTGTTCGCTCGATGCCACGAGCGACGCGCGGCGCGTGGCCGAGCAGCTTGGCATTCCGCACTACGTCCTCAACATGATCGATCATTTTGGCCGCGACGTGATCGCCGACTTCGTGGCCGAGTACGCGCGCGGCCGCACACCCATTCCGTGCGTGCGCTGCAACACCTTCACCAAGTTCAGCGACCTCGTGGCCAAGGCCGACGGCATTGATGCGCCGTACGTGGCCACGGGGCACTACGCGCGCGCCGTCGCCGGCGAGCTGCATCGCGGCGCCGACGACAACAAGGATCAGACCTACTTCCTGTGGGGGATCAATCGCGACGTCGTGAAGCGAATGCTCCTTCCGGTCGGTGAGATGACCAAGGCGGAGACGCGCGCCGTGGCGCGCGAGTTGCAGCTCCCGCGCGTGGCCGACAAAGCGGAGAGCCAGGAGATCTGCTTCGTGCCGGACGGCGACTACGTGCAGATCCTGCGTCGCGAACTCGGCGACACCGCACCGGCGCTCTCTCCGGGACGCATCGTCACGACCGCAGGCGACGTGGTCGGCGAGCACGAGGGCTTCGCGCGGTACACCATCGGCCAGCGCCGAGGCCTTCCGGGCGGCTCGGCCGATCCGATGTACGTGGTGGCGCTGCGCCCCGAGACGCGCGAGGTGGTCGTGGGACCGCGCGCGGCGCTGCTCGGCACGCACCTCTCAGCGAGCGGCGTCAACTGGCTCGTGGACACGGCGCCGCGCGCCGGCGACGAGGTGCAGGTGCGCATCCGGCACCGCGCGCCGCTGGCGCCGGCGGTGGTGGATGCCGTGGCCGACGGCGCTGTGTCGGTGACGCTGCGCTCGCCCGTGAGCGCCATCACGCCAGGGCAGAGCGCGGTGTTCTACGACGGTACTCGCGTACTCGGCGGCGGGTTCATTCACTAGCAAGTTGTGAGTCGGCTGGCCGCATCTGCCGTCCACCGTCCGCCGTCCGCCGTCCGCCGTCCGCCGTCCACCGTCTTCCGTCTTCCGTCTTCCGTCCTCCGTCCGCCCTTCAGTACTTCAGCCCCGCCTTCGTCGCAAACGCCTCCATCGCGGCGCGCGCCTCGTCGCTCAGGTCGTGTGGTGCATCCACCCGCACCTCGACGAGCAGGTCGCCCTTCTTGCCGTCCTTCTCGATTCCCTGGCCGCGCACGCGAAACCGCTTGCCCGACGGCGTGCCGGCGGGAATGCCGATGGTGACCTTCTTCTCATCGAGCGTCTTGACGCTCACCGTCGAGCCGAGCGTCGCCTGCACGATGTTCACCGGCACATGGGCGATGAGGTCGAGTCCGTCGCGCGAATAGAACTTGTCGGGCTCCACCTTGAAGGTGATCACGAGGTCGCCGGGCGGGCCACCGCGCACGCCGCGTCCGCCCTGCCCCTTGAGCCGGATCTTGCCGTCGGTGTCCGTGCCCGGCGGCACCGTGATGAGCACCTTCTTGCGCTCGCGCTTCGCGCCGAGTCCCTCGCAATTGTGGCACTTCTCGCTCGCCACCGAGCCCTTGCCGAGACACATCGGACACGGACGGTTGACTGCGAAGCCCCCCTGTCCGAACGAGATGGACCCGCGCCCGCCGCATTCGGGGCACGACGAGATCTTGGCGCCCTTGGCCGCACCGCTTCCGCCGCACACGGCGCATTCCTCGTTCACCTCGAGTTCCACCGGCACCTTGCCGCCAACGGCCGCCACCCGGAACGGCACCTCGAGCGTGGTCTCGACGCTCTGCCCCTTCTCGGGTTCAGTCGGCCGCTGGCGCTGCGCGCCGCCGCCGAACATCGAGCTGAACAGGTCGCCGAGCCCGCCGAACCCGCCGACGTCGAACTCCTCGAACTTCGGCGGCGTCCCGCTCGCCCGCGCGCCGGGGCGCGGCCCCGCGCCGCGGAAGCCGCCCGTGGCCCCGCCGCCGGGGCGGCGCACGAAGTCGCCGAACGCGCCGAGCCGGCGCATCTCGTCGTACTGCGCGCGCTTCTTGGCGTCGCCGAGGACGTTGTACGCCTCCGAGATCTCCTTGAAGCGCTCGCCCGACCTGGCGTCCCCCTTGTTCGAGTCGGGGTGGTGCTGCTTCGCCAGGCGCCGATACTGCTTCTTGATCTCGTCGGCCGTCGCCTTCTCGGAGACGCCGAGGACGGCGTAGAAGTCCTTGCCCTGTGCCATCAGCGGGTCAACCGTGCCACTGCTTCACCACGACGCGTGCCGGACGCAGCAGCTGGCCGTTGAAGGTGTAACCCACCTGATAGACCTGCGCCACGAACTCATCTTCCTCGGGCAGCGCCGCCGGAATCGCCGTCAGCGCCTCGTGCACCGCCGGATCGAACCGCTCTCCCTCGGGATTGACGACCACGAGTCCGTGTCCGGCGAGCGACTTGAGCACCTTCTTCTCGACGAGCGCGACGCCGTCCACGATGGACTGCGCCGGTGTCGTCGCGGGATCGAAGTGCGCCACGCGCCCAAGGTCATCGAGCGAGTCGAGCAGCCCCGCGATCAGGGCGCCCATGCCCTTCGATTCGGCCTCGAGCCGTTCCCTTGCACTCCGCCGACGGAAGTTCTCGAACTCGGCAAACAGGCGCACGTACTTGTCCTTCTGGTCCGCCAGCTGACGCGCGAGCTCGCTCGTCGCGTCGGAGCCGGCGTTCTCCGCCGGCTCGACGTCCTCGGTTGCGGACGCGTCGCCCGTCACCTCGGGTGCTTCGTCAGTCGCCGGGGACTCATCTTGCAGGTCTGAATTGAGGATCGGGTCGGTCATTGGGTCTCGGTTTGCGGCAGGCCCGGCGCGAGAGGTCAAGTGACTTGCTTCGCCGATGCCTGAATTTCGGGGGGCGCGGACCTGCAGTGCAACCGTCGCGCCCATTCTTTCTGCCGGAATGGCGGCTGTTGGGCCCTACGGGACGGTCGGGATGGACGTTTCGTCGGCCGAAAACTGTCGCTGGTGCCGTGATGGGTCGCCTGCCTACGCCGTCCCCAGCAGCATCCGACGCACGAGGCTCAGTGCCGACTGCGCGCTGCGCTGGCGCACCTCGTGTCGGTCGCCGATGAGGACGGTGCGAAAGCCCTGGACCGTGCCATCAACGTCTGCCGCAATACAGACCGTCCCCACCGGCTTCTCCGGCGTGCCGCCACTCGGGCCGGCAATACCCGTGATCCCGACGCCTACCGCGGCGCCGAGGACCGCGCGCGCGCCGCTGGCCATCTCGCGTGCGGCTTCCTCGCTGACGGCGCCGTGCGCCTCCAGCGTCTCCCGGCGCACGCCAAGCACACTGACCTTCACGTCGTTGTGATAGGCGACGACCCCGCCGAGCATCACGTCGCTCGCCCCCGGAATGGCGGTGAGGCGGGCGCCAAGCAGGCCACCGGTGCAGCTCTCGGCGACGGCAATGCGCTTGCCCGCCGCGCGCAGCGCGGCGAGCACCACCCCGGCGAGATCGTCCGTCCCCACCCCATAGACGTGTGCGCCCGCGGCGGAGCGCAGCACAGCGGCGACGCGCGCCAGTCGCGAATCGGCCTCGTCGGCGGAGTGCCCACGCGCGGTCAGCCGCAGGTCCACGCCTTCCCACCCCGGAAGGTAGGCCAGGTCGAGTCCCTCGAGGTCGAGCCCTTCGATCGCCAGGATGCGATCGGCCAGCGCGCTCTCGGCGATCCCGGTGGTGCGAATCGCGAGCGAGCGCAAAACGGTGGGCGCCCCGGCGACGCGCTGGAGCATGCGTGGCAACAGCTGTTCGATGCACAGGCCGCGCATCTCGCGCGGAACGCCCGGCAGCATCGCCACCCAGCGCCCGTGCGCATCCTCCAGCCAGATGCCGGGCGCGGTACCGTGGGCGTTGGGCAGGACCACCGCGCGGTCGGGGATGAGCGCCTGCTGCAGGTTGCTGCGCGGGATATCGCCCGTCCGACCCAGCGCCTTCCAGCGCCGGTGCAGTGACGCCACCACGGCGTCGTCCACGTACAACCCGCGCCCAAAGAGCCGGGCGATGGACGGCTTGGTCAGGTCGTCGCTCGTGGGGCCCAGTCCGCCGGTGGTAATGACGGCACCGGTTCGCTCCAGCGCGTCGCCCACCGCGGCGGCAATCTCGTCCGCGCTGTCACCAACGGACGTGCGGCGCACGACCGAAATGCCATGCTGCGCAAGCTCGCGCGCAATCCACGCCCCGTTCGTGTCAACGGTGAATCCAAGGAGGAGTTCGTCCCCGATGGTGACGACTTCAATCTGCATGGGGTGCTCCGTCCTCTGTCATCCGACGCCTGCGGTCCGCTCTCTGCCATCCGCCGTCTGCCGTCTGCCGTCTTATGGGAACACGCTCCCGTACCGCCTCACGTAGACGGCGAAGCTCCACACGGTCAGCACCACGGCGATCGCCATGCTCACCGTCCCCACCGAGCCCGCCGCCAACGCCACCTGGTCCCAGGCGCGATCGGTGAACCCATGCTCTTCCACCCAGGTCCGGAAGGCGAACCAGAAGTAGGCGGCGCCCACCCAGATGAACTGGAAGACGGTCTTCGCCTTGCCGGGGCCGATGGCGGAAATCACCACGCCCTTGGCGTTGGCCGCCTGGCGAAACCAGGTCATCGCCGCCTCGCGACCGAGCACGATGAAGAGCACCCACCACGGAAAGGGGACGCTTACGGCGGCCCATGTCACGAACGGGTAGCCCGACGACTCCGCCGCCCGCGGCAGGAGCTGCGCCAGCCACTCACCGCGCGGCGCCTGCAGCATGTACATCGGGATGAACGTGGACAGCAGGAAGATCTTGTCGGCCAGTGGGTCGAGGAGGCGGCCAAGGTCCGTGATCTCGTTGCGCGAGCGTGCGAGCTTTCCGTCGTAGTGGTCCGAGATGGCGACGACGAGAAAGAGCACGAAGGCCAACCCGCGCAGCGTGGCCGAGTGCTGGAAGGGCAGCCACGCCACCAGCGGCGTCAGGGCGATGCGCCCGACGGTAATCGAGTTGGGAAGATTCACGTACGGATGCCAGCGCTCAGGCGAGCGCCTTGAGGACGAGCTTGGAGATCGCCTTCAGGGTATCGAAGACGCCGTCACCGGTGACGGCGACCGCCTCGAAGTACGTCGCGTGCTCAATCCACTCGCCCGTCGGAAGCTGCTCGATCAGGTTCTCGGTGGGGTGGAACGGGTCGGGCGTCACGCGCTGCTTCGCAGGATCGGCAACCTCCCAGCCCGGGTTGAGCGACGCCTGCAGGTCGGCGAGTGGCGCGGCATTGGGCAGGTCGCGCTTGTTGTACTGGATGACGAACGGCATCTTCGTCAGATCGTACCCGTACTCCGCCATGTTGTCGTACAGGTTCTGCATGGCCTCCTGGTTCGCCTCCATGCGCTCGATCTGCGAGTCGGCCACGAAGACGACGCCGTCGACGCCCTTGAGGATCAGCTTGCGCGAGGCGTTGTAGTAGACCTGGCCGGGCACCGTGTACAGGTGGAAGCGCGTCTTGAACCCGCGGATCGTACCGAGGTCGACCGGCAGGAAGTCGAAGAAGAGCGTCCGCTCGGTTTCCGTGGCGAGCGAGATCAGCTTGCCGCGGGTGTCGGGCTTCACCTTGCCGTAGACGTGCTCGAGATTGGTCGTCTTGCCGCCGAGGCCGGGGCCGTAATAGACGATCTTGCAGTTGATCTCGCGCGACGCGTAGTTGATCATCGACATGGCCGTTCTCTCCTAGCTGAACAGCTGGTCGATCTCGTCGTCAGCGCCGGCGAGAAGGTGTGGTTTCTGCGGCTGGCCGTCATTGCCGCGCGAAAAGACCGCGTCGAAGAGCTTCGTCAGTTCACCCACGGTTTCCTTCATCTTGAGCCGCACGAGCCCAAGCGTCGTGCGGTTGTCGAAAAGCGTGACCAGGATGACGCGGCGGGCGACGTCCGCCAGGTACATGGACTCCTTCTCTCCCTGATGGAACAGCGAGTTGAAGTCCGTCTCGCCGATGAGTCGCGCCAATTGGTCATTGGCGCTGAAATCGGCCGCCGTCAGGGTGGCAAACGCCGTCGGGTCGAAGTTGGGCTGCTCCCCCACGGTCGCGACCAACTGCCCCGTGCGATCCACAAGGAGCGCGCACCGGGCATTGCTGTCGAAGAGGAACTTCTGGAGCGTGTGCGTGATCGCCCCGAAATCGTCTTCCGTGAAGGACCAACTGGCGGCACCAACGGGCATGGAGGAGGGCTTGAGTTGGGGTAAAGATGGCAAATGGGGGACGCAGAGGACAGGGGGACGGGGACGGGGTGCGGGGGCTTGGTGCGGGGGGAGGAGTGGAGCGAGGGGTGATGGGGGACGTTGGCCCCTTCACCCCTCCCCGTACCTCCACTCATCCCCCCGCACCAAGCCCCCGCACCCCGCACTCTACCCCTAGAGCTGTCGCCGTGCGGTGATGGACTGCGCAATCGTCACTCCATCCGCGTATTCCAGGTCCCCTCCCACCGGCAGCCCTCGCGCGATGCGGCTCAGCGCGACACCGCACGGCGCGAGCTGCTGCTGCAGATACAGCGCGGTGGCTTCCCCCTCGAGCTTCGCGTTCGTCGCCAGGATGACTTCGCGCACCCCGCCCGCGCTGACGCGCTCGACGAGGGGGGCAATGGCCAGGTCGTCCGGTCCAATCCCGTCGATGGGGGCGAGCCGGCCGCCGAGCACGTGATACATGCCCCGATACTCACCTGAGCGCTCGATGGCACCGATGTCCGAGGCCTCCTCCACCACGCAGATGAGCGTGGCGTCTCGACGGGGATCGGCGCAGATCGCGCACAGCGCCTGCTCCGTCAGGTTGAAGCAGCGCGGACAGGGATGCACCTTTTCCGCCAGTGTCACCAGCGCGTCCGCGAGGCGGCGCGACTGCTCGGCCGGCTGCTTGAGCAGGTGGTACGTGAGGCGCAGCGCCGATTTGCGCCCGATAGTGGGCAGGCGCGAGAGCTCGGCGACGAGATCGTCGATGGCAGACACGTCAGAACGGGAGCTGGAACGGCAGGTTGAGGCCACCCATCAGTGCGCGCATCTCGCGCTGCGCCGCCTCGGACGCCTTCTTCTGCGCGTCCACCGTGGCCACGGTAATGAGGTCCTCGAGCATCTCGACGTCGGCCGGGTTCACGACGGAGGGTTCGAGCCGGACCTTCTTCACGTTCCCCTTGCCGTCCACCTCGACGGTGACCATGCCGCCGCCGGCCGAACCGGTGACGGACAGCTTGAGCAGCGCCTCCTCCACCTGCTGGGCGCGCTGCTGCATCTGCTGGGCCTGCGCCATGAGATTCTTGAGGTCCATGCGCGCCTACGGGAGCAAGCGAAGGTCGAGCGCATCAATGGCCGCGTCGAGCACGGGGTCGCGCTTGCGCAGCTGCGCGACGCGCTGTTGCAGCACGCTCTCCTCGGTGAGCCGCACCATCGGGGCGGCCTGCTGTGCCTTGACCACGATCCGCTCGACGCCGGTGAAGCGTGTGCGCAGGGCGACGAGCACCTGTTCCGCCGCCTGCGTGATGGCATCGCCGTGCACGTCGGTGTCCACGGCCAGCGTCACCGTGCCGCTTCCCGACACGGCCTGCGGCGTGGCGTGGTCCAGCATCGAGGCGAGCGTACCGCGGCCGCCACGACGGACGACGTCCACGATCTCATCCCAGTACTCGGCGAGCCGGTTGATCTCGGCCGGCATCGTCGCCACTGGAGTGGCCACGTCGGCCGCGGCCGACGCGGACGCCGCGGGACGGGCGGCGGGCCGACCAAGCACCGTCGCCGTCGCCGCCGCCACCGGCGGTCCCTCGGCGCTGTCACGCAGCCGCGGCGGGGCGGAGCGCGCATCGCCCTCGCGCACCATGGGTGAGGCCGCGCGCGATGGTTCGTCGCTGCGCGGCGCGCCCCGCGACGGCTCCGCGCGCGGGGAGTCGGCGCGCGACGGCTCCGGCCGCGCCGGCGTCGCGCTGCCGCCCGCAGCTCCTCCTTGCGGCGAACCCATGACGCCCCTGAGCACCGACTCCAGGTCAACGGTGCGGTCGAGGAGGGCAAACCGCACCAGCAGCGTCTCGAACAGCAGCTGCTGCTGCGCCGAGCGCCGGAAGTGCGGCTCGAGTTCCACCAGCATCACCAGCATGCGCACCAGATCGGCCGAGTTCACGCGGGCGGCGCGGGCGGCGAGCGCCTGACGCAGGCGATCGCTGATTTCGGGCGGCGTGCCGCCCAGCGCCAGCGCCAGCTGCGCCCTCAGGAGGTCGCTGAAGTCGGCGAGCAGCACGTTGAAGTCGATGCCGTGGTCGGCCAGCCGTCCCACCGCGGCGAAGACGTCGCCCGCCTTGCGGTCGAGCACGACGTCGAAGAGCGCAAGGGTCTCATCCTCGGGGACGAGGCCCAGCGCATCGCGCACACGTTGCGGCGTGATTGTCCCGCCGCCCCACGACAGCACCTGATCGGTGAGCGAGAGCGCGTCGCGCATGGAACCGTCGGCCGCGCGCGCCAGCATGGCCAGCGCTTCCGGCTCCGCCTCCACCTGTTCCTCGGCGAGCACGGCGGCCAAGCGCTCACGCACGTCGGCCGGCCCGATGCGCTTGAGGTCGAAGCGCTGCAGGCGGCTGAGCACCGGGGCGGCGGCCTGCGCGATCTTTTGCGGCTCCGTCGTCGCGAACACGAAGACGACGCGCGGCGGCGGCTCCTCGAGCACCTTCAGGAGCGCATTCCACGCCTCGCGCGTGAGCATGTGCGCCTCGTCCACGATGTAGACCTTGTAGCGGTCGTCGCCGGTGGGGGCGTACTGCGCCCGTTCGCGCAGGTCGCGGGCGTCATCCACGCCGCGATTCGACGCGGCATCGATCTCGACCACGTCCAGCGATGCGCTGCCGCTCCAGATGCGGGTGCAGCTGGGGCACTCGCCACACGGTTCCCCGTCGTCGCGCTTGTTCTCGCAGTTGAGCGCCATCGCCAGCACGCGCGCGAGCGTCGTCTTGCCGGTGCCGCGCGGGCCGCAGAGCAGGTAGCCGTGCGCCACGCGGCCGCGGGCAATGGCGCCCTTGAGCGTCCCCGCGACGTGCGACTGCACGGCGACCGCCGCGAAGGACTTCGGACGGTACTTGCGGGCGAGGGCGAGGGACATGGGCTAAAACTGCAGGTGGGAGGCGGGAGATGGTAGGTGGGGAATGGCAGAAGGCAGACGGCGGACGGCAGACGGCGGAGGGCAGACGGCGGACGGCGGAGGGCAGACGGCGGACGGCAGGCGGCGGACGGCAGCTGGCGCCGGAGCTCTGCCTTCTGCCGTCTGCCTTCTGCCCTCTGCCTTCTGCCGTCTGCCCCTTGACGGCACCCACCCTGCATTGTTACCCTCCGTGACCATGCTCAGCGCCCGCGCCTACTTTTATTCCTACTTTCGCTGCTCAACACGGGCCGCGGGGGCAGGCGTTCGCGCATAGCTGACACCAACCCATCGCACGTCACAGGCCCGTGGACAAGTCCACGGGCCTTCTTTATTTCGGCCACCGGAGGCCCCGTGATCATCATCACCGAAGCAGGCATTCCCCAGAGCACCCTCGACGCGCTGCGCGAGCACCTCGAGGAGCACGGGGTGCGCACGCATGTCTCGCACGGCACGGATCGCGTGGTGGTGGGGTGCATCGGCGACACGTCACAGCTCGACGCCGGCGCGGTGCGCCGCTGGCCGGGCGTGGCATCGGTGGTGCCGGTGCGGACGCCCTACCGCCTGGCCTCGCGGGGATTCCGCGCCGCGCCCACGCTCGTCCCGCTCGGCGACGCGGCCGGCACGGTGCTCGGCGGCCGGCAGGTAGTCGTGGCGGCGGGGCCGTGCTCGGTGGAGAACGCGGAGATGCTCCTGGAAACGGCGCGCGGCGTGCGCGAGCACGGCGCCACGATGCTGCGCGGCGGTGCCTTCAAGCCGCGCACGTCACCCTGGGCCTTCCAGGGACTCGGCGTGCAGGGGCTGGCCCTGCTCGCCGACGCACGCGCCGCCACCGGACTTCCGGTGGTGACCGAGGTCATGGACCCGCGGCACGTCGAACTGGTGGCGGAGCATGCCGACATGCTCCAGATCGGCGCGCGCAACATGCAGAACTACGCCCTGCTCGCCGAAGTCGGCCGGGTGCGACGCCCCGTGCTGCTCAAGCGCGGGCTGGCCGGCACCATCACCGAGTTGCTGCTCGCCGCCGAGCACATCATGTCGCGCGGCAACGAACTCGTGGTGCTGTGCGAGCGCGGCATCCGGACCTACGAGACGGCCACCCGCAACACGCTCGACATCGCCGCGATCCCGGTGTTGAAGCGCGAGACGCACCTGCCGGTGATCGTGGATCCCAGCCACGCCGCCGGCCGCGCCGACCTCGTGGCGCCGCTCGCGTTCGCCGCGATCGCGGCGGGGGCTGATGGCCTGATCGTCGAAGTCCATCCCCGCCCCGGCGAGGCGATGTCCGACGGCGAACAGTCGCTCACACTCGAGGCGTTCGGCGAGATGATGCGCTCACTCGCGGTGTTCGCCGAAGCGGCGGGCCGCACGCTGGCCCCGGTCAAGCGCGCGACGAGGGTGGCCTGATGACGCCCGCCGTCAAGCAGACGCCGGCGCTGTCCGCGCTCCGCGACGAGTTGGGTACGCTCGATGCGGAGTTCGTGGAACTGCTCGCGCGTCGCGTGGACATCGCACGCCGCATCGGAGCCGAGAAGCGGGCGGCCGGGCTCGCGACGCTCGACACGCGCCGCGAGGCCCAGGTGGTCGCCGCCGTCGCGCGGCATGCACGGCGCATGGGGCTTCCCGAAGAATCGGTGCGCGACATCTTCTGGCCCGTGGTGGCGATGTGCCGCCGCGCGCAGCAGGACGAAGGATCGTGAGCGTCACCGGACCAGTGGCAATCCTCGGCCTCGGCCTCGTCGGGGGTTCGCTTGCGCGCGATCTCGCCGAGCGCGGCGTCACCGTCTGGGGCTTCGACGTGGATGCCGCGGCCACGCGGCACGCCTTTCGCACGGGCGTGATCGCGAAGATCGTGGACGGCAGGCTGCTGGCGCTGGAGGATGCCCAAACGGTCGTCCTCGCCGTGCCCGTGGACGAGGCCCTGACGCTGCTGGAACGGGCCGCCCCGCATGTGCAGCACGCCGCGCTGGTCACCGACGTCGGCAGCACCAAGCGCCGTATCGTCCAGCGCGCGTCGGCGCTCGGGCTGGCGGCGCGCTTTGTGGGGAGCCATCCCATGGCCGGCGACCACCGGGCGGGATGGCACGCCTCACGGAGGGGACTTTTTGCGGGCGCACGCGTGGATCTCTGTCGTGCCCCCGACACCAGTGCCGCCGCGTGGAAGCGCGCCCGGGCGCTCTGGCGGGCGGTCGGCGCAAAGCCCGTGGAGCGAGACGCCGCCCTGCACGATGCCGAAATGGCGCTCAGCAGCCACTTGCCGCAGCTGCTCTCGCTGGCGCTCGCCGGGACGCTCGCCTCGCGCGCGATCGAGCGGCGCCGACTCGGCACCGGCGGGATGGAGATGACCCGCATGGCCGCGTCTTCCGTGGAGATGTGGGCGGCCATCCTGGAGGACAATGCGGTGCCGGTGCTCGACGCGCTCGAGACGTGCCTGGCGCAACTCGGGGCGCTGCGCGGCGCGGTGGAGCGACACGACCGACGCGCGGTGGCCGAGGCGTTCGCGGCGGCGAGGGCATGGTCGGAGAAGACGACTTAGGGTTTGGACCTAGGAGTGCGATGCAGGATTGCGACTCAGGATCTCGATTGGCGATCGCTCATCGGAATCCTGAATCGAGGTCCTCGATCGTGATCCTGAGTCCAAATCATGAATCGACAAAAGACTCGCGGGGATCCACCGAATGGTGAATCCCCGCGAGAGTGCTTCAGGCCTGACGATGCGACGTGAGACACCACGTACCGTTGCTGCCTTTCGGCCCTGGCGGAGTTGGCGGGCCCGCGCCCACCGGGGCCTGAAGCACCTGCAATCTACCGGGTTGGGAGAGATTGGCACAACTGCGACTGAGGATCTGGAATCCGGATTCGGATTCCGGAACTCGATACGGGACCGCGACTCGCGATCGCCGGTCGCCGATCGCCGGTCGCCATCCGCATTCGCCGTCCGCGTTCGCAATCCGGATTCCAAATCCTCAATCGTTCAGCAATCGCTCCGTCTCCCCGATCGCATCCACCCGGCGACTCAGGTCCCGCACTCGCTCGATGACCGCCGTGAGTTCGGTGGGACCCGCATTTGCGGCGACGGCCTTGAGCAAGTCCAGGCGCACGAGCTCCAGCGCCGCCATCACCGCCTCGAGCCGCGCCTGCCCCGATGGGCTGGGCGGCGCGGCCCGCAGCTGCAGGGCGTCACGCTCCAAGCGCGCCACCAGCGGGGGCACGTCGCGCAGCGCGTCACGCTCCGCCGGCGGCAGGGCGGCATAGGCCGAGCGGGCCCGAGCACCGACCGCGAGCACAGTCGCTTCGCCCCCCTCCAGCGCGGGCGCGCTCACGCGGGGCAGCCCGATTCCGGCGATCCGAAAGAGCGCGCGACCGAAGCGGCCGCTGGCCATCCGGGCCCAGAACCCGTCCGGCGCGCGCCGTTGGGTGTACGTCCAGAATGCACGGATCGCCACCGTCGGCGCGATCACTGACAGGGCGGCCAGCGCAATGCCGAGCAAATCACTATTGATGTCCTGCCAGAGCCACCAGAGCGAGCCGGCGCCCACGGCGAGGCCCGCAACGCCGGTGCCGAGCGCACCGCGTCCGCTCGGGGGGGCCACGCTCTGCGATTCATCGTGGTGCTGGGCCAGCTCGTGTCGCAGGGTGACGGCGACGGCGCGCGTGTCATAGCCGCTCCGGAGCAGCTGCCGGGCCTGCACCGCCAGGCGCCCGACGCGCTCCGCGGTCAGGCCACCGACCAGCGCAGCGAGAATCCCGAAGACGATCGAGAGAATGGACTGGTTGAAGCCGCCGCCGGCGGCAAGTATGCCGCCGGTGAGTGCGGTCGCCACCACCGTTGCCGTCCCCGCCGTGCCGATCTCGCCTCCGGCGCGGTCCCATTCGCGAATGAACGCCCGCACCGGTGCGGGGACCTGCAGCGTGCGCGACCGCTCGTCGGCGAGCACGGTCGCGAGCAGTTCGGCCGAGGCCCAGCGCTCCGCCGGCGCCTTCGCCAGGCAGCCGTCCACGGCGCGAACAAACGTGTCGGGCAGTCCCGGGCGCGCTGACGCCAGCGACGGCGCGGGAACGGATGCGTGCTGCACGAGATAGGACATGGCGTCGGGCCCGGGGAACGGCGGCCGCCCCGACACCGTCATCCACGCGGTGACGCCGAGCGCGTAGAGATCCGACTGTGCCGTCGCCTCCTCGCCCGCCCCCTGCTCCGGACTCATGTACGCCGGCGTGCCCAGCGCCACCCCCTCCACGGGGGTGTCGCGCCCCACCGTGTAGGCGATGCCAAAGTCGGTGACCATCACGCGATCACCATCGCGGTCGAGCAGGATGTTGTCCGGCTTGACGTCGCGATGCACGACGCCACGCGCATGCGCGTGCGCCAGCGCCCACGCCACCTCCTGCACCACACGCAGCGCCTCGCCCACCGGCAGCGCGCCCTCGCGGCGCACGCGCTGCCCAAGCGATTCTCCCTCGACCAGCGACATGACGAAGAAGACCAGCCCGTCGTGCTCCTCGACGGAGTGGATGGGCACAATGTGCGGGTGCGACAACGCGGCGGCGGTGCGCGCCTCGCGCAGGAAGCGGCGCCGCCGGTCGTCGCTGGCCGCCAGCGCCGGCGGCAGCAGCTTGATGGCGACCGGCCGGTCAAGCGCCAGATCTCGCGCCTTGAAGACCACGCCCATGCCGCCGCGGCCGATTTCCTCGATCAGGCTATACCGGCCGGCGACCGCGTGCTGAAGGGCGAAGAACTCGGCGGAGGGCATGGAGACCGTACGAAGGGCGGGTGAGGCTAGTTCCGAGAACGACGATTGAGGATTGAGAATCCGGATTCGGATTCCGGACCACGACACAGGACCGCGACTCGCGATCGCCGGTCGCCGGTCGCCGGTCGCCAGTCGCCATCCGCATTCGCCGTCCGCGTTCGCAATCCGGATTCCAAATCCTCAATCATCCCTGCGCCAGCACCTTCCTGAACACCTCCGCCGCCCGCTGCATTTCGTCCATCGTCCCGATCGAGATGCGCAGATGCGTCGTGAGCGGCGGGAATGGCCGGCCCACGGCGATTCCCTCCCGACGGCAAGCCTCGCGCACCGGCCGCATGTCGCGCCGCAGGTCGATCATCAGGAAGTTCGTCTCGCTGGCCCCCACGTCGTAGCCGGCCTTCTCGAAGAAGGCGCGGGTGAAGGCCTTGGCCTCGCGGTTGCGCCGCTGCTCAAGGGCAATGTGCTCCCGGTCATTCACCATCGCGGCCGCGCCGGCGAGCGCGAGCACGTTCACGCCCGAGCCGAGCCGCCACCCCTGCAGCAGGCGCGCCGTATCCCGGTGTACGATGGCGTACCCTACGCGCAGCCCGGCCATGCCGAAGACCTTGGAGAAGGTGCGGGCGACGATGACGTTGGGATCGGCGAGCGCCAGTGGGATGGCCGTCTTGTACGTCGGATCGTCCACGTACTCGTGGTACGCCTCGTCAATGAGGATGTACGTCGCCGGCGAGCCGCGGCGCACGCGCGTCACGAACTCGCGCACGGACGAATCACCGTGCACCGTCGCCGTGGGGTTGTTCGGGTTGCAGAAGAAGACCAGCCCCGCCCCGCCCGACTTGTCGCCCATCTGCCCGAGATCGAGCCGAAGTTTGTCGTCCACCGGCACGGAGACGACCGGACGTCCCATCGTGCGCGCAAACGTCTGCGGCAGCTCGAACGTCGGCGCCGCGGTCACGAGATGCTGCGCGGTGTTCACGAACGCCTCGACGCACATCCGCAGCGTCTCGCTCGAACCGCAGCCGAGCACCACGTTCTCGTCGCTCACGCCGTTGGCGCGCGCGATGGCGGCGACCAGCGCTTCCTCCGGCGCATCCGGGTAGCGATTGGCCTCGCCGAACATCGCCCGGATGGCCTCGAACGCCCGCGCGCCGGGGCCATTGGGATTCTCGTTGCTGTCGAGGCGAATCAGGCCCGCCGGCGCGGCGGGGGCCGCCAGCCACTCGGAGAGGCGCGCTTCATGGCCGCGGCTGCCGATGAACGGCGGGGCGAGGAGCCCGGCCCCCCCGAGTCCAAGGGCAGAAACGAAGTGGCGGCGGGAAACGGGCATCGAGGGCTCCAGTGCGGGACGCGTTCCGAAACTAGCCCCACGCGCGACCTCAGGCGAGAGCGCCGCGATGTCGCGCCGTGCGCTCCGCGGAACGGAAGGCATGTCCCAGCTGCTCGCACGCCAGCTCCACCTGCTCGACAGGGAGCATGGCGATGGAGAGGCGCAGGTGCGCGCGGCGCGGCCGCGTGAGGAAGTACGGCGCCCCGGGCGCCACGGCCACGCCCAGAGCGGCCGCACGCTCCCGCACGGTCCGCTCGCTCGCGTGCGCGGCCGCCCACGACAGCCAGAGCGTGTAGCCCCCCGCCGGCGGCTGCCACTGGACCCACGGCGGCAGGTGCACGGCCAGTCCCTGGCTGATCGCCGCGCACCGAGCGCGCAGCGTGCGATGGAGACGCCGGAGGTAGACGTCGAACTCCGCCCGCTCCAGCAGCGCCGTGGTGATGCGCTGGGTCAGCACGCTCCCGCCGAGCGACGTGCGCCCGCGCACCGCCACGAGGCGATCGATCGCTCGCCGCGAAGCCGCGATCCACCCCACCCGCAGGCCGGGAAAGGCGAGCTTCGACAGTGTGCCCACGTGCAGGACGGTGCCGGAGCGATCGAGCGCCCGGATCGGCAGGACGGACGGTCCGGCGTACTGCAACTCGTCGTCGAAGCCGTCCTCGATCAGCCCCACGCCAGCCGCCTCGCAGCAGGCCAGGACGCGCTCGCGATGCGCCGACGACGTGACGCACCCGGTGGGATTCTGGAACGTCGGCATCGTGTAGACGAGCGCCAGCCGTCTCTGGCGGACCGCGCGTTGCAGGGCGTCGAGGTCCGCCCCGTCAGCGCGCATCGGCACGGGGACCAAGCGCGCCCCGTGCCCCCGGGCCAGCTCGAGAAAGCGGGGATACGTGGGCTGTTCCACCGCGATCGCTCCGCGGCGCGGCAGGAACGTGCGGAGAATCAGGTCGAACGCCTGCTGCGCTCCGTCGGTGGCGATGACCTCGTCGGGATCGCAGGGGATGCCGTGCCGAGCCAAGCGGCGCGCGATGGCGGCGCGCAGCGCCGCCGAACCCTGCGGATCGCCGTAGGCGGCCAGTGCCGCGCCACGGTCGCGCGCGGTCGCGGCGCGCATCGCAGCCTGCAGCAGGCGAAACGGCCGGAGCGCGGGATCGGGCTGATGCGTCGCGAGGTCGAGGGCTGCCAACGGTAGCGGCTCGGCCGAAGGGGCGCGGCGGACGCGTGCACGGAGCAGGCGGCGCGGCAGCGCCGCGGAGGCTGGCGGCGGCGCGTCGCCCGCGCGCGGCACGAGCCGGCGCCGCACGCGGGCGCCGGACCCGGGGCGGGCCACGAGGTAGCCAAGGACGCGCAACGCGTTGTAGGCGCGGACGACGGTGGTGCGGTGCACACCGAGGTCGGCGGCGAGCACGCGTGTGGCGGGCAGGCGTTCGCCCGGGAGGAGCGTGCCGGCATCGAGCAGGGCCGCCATCCGGGTCGTCAGCTGGGCATGCAACGGCTGCGGCGACCGCCGGTCGAGCCGCAGCAGCGCGGGCGAGAGATGCATGCGCGGGACGGGGAAAAGTGGATCGTCATTATTAGCATGAAGTGGCACATTGTACCAGTCCTCTTTGTGGCACATCATCCGAGCGACGCCCCGTGCCGGGGCGGCCACGCCATCCCGGAGGACCCCTCGTGAATACCGTGCCGTTCCGCAACGCCTACGCCGACGAGGCGCGTGCCCGTGCCTACGCGACGCTCGCCTTTCCGGGCACCTACCACCTCGCCTTCCGCGACCTCGGGCGCATCTTCGGTCCGGTGTCCGCTGGCGCGCGCGCCCTCGATTTCGGCTGCGGCACCGGCCGGTCCGCGCGCTTCCTGCGCGACCTCGGCTATCGCGTGACTGGCGTCGACGTCGCCGAGGAGATGCTCGCGCACGCGCGCGCCGCCGATCCGGCTGGCGAGTACCGGCGCGTGAGCGAGGGCGACCTTTCGACCTTCGCCGGCGCGGGATTCGACGCCGCGCTGGCCGCCTTCACGTTCGACAACATTCCCGGCGACGCCCTCAAGACGCAGCTGCTCGCCGGCCTCGGCGCGCTGCTGCGACCGGGCGGCACGCTCGTGCTGATCGTCTCCACCGAAGCACTCTATCGCCACGACTGGGCGTCGTTCCGCTGCACCGAGTTCGCCACCAATCACACGGCGCGCGCGGGCGATGCGGTCTTCACCCGCATGCTCGACGTCCCCGACAGTCGGCCGGTGGAGGATCGTCTCTGCCCGGACGCCGACTACCGGCGCCTCTTTCGCGCCGCCGGCCTCGCCCTGCGCGAGCGGCACCTGCCGCTCGGGCGCACGGACGAGCCGTTCGCCTGGGTGAACGAGACGCGCATCGCGCCGTGGTCGCTCTACGAACTCGAAGCGACGCCGCGCGGGTAGGACGCGCGGCGCCGCCCGTTCATCACGCGTCGCTCAGCTGAGCGCGTTCACCAGCGCCACGCCGGCGCGCTCCACGTCGGCGGTGGAGGCGTCGAGGTGGCAGACCACGCGCACCCGCTTGTCATGCCAGGCCGAGATGAGCACGCCTTGCGCCTTGGCGCGCGCCGTCACCGTGCCGGCATCGAGGCGCGCCGGCAGGTCGATCATCACGATGTTCGTGTCGGGCGGCACCACCTGCACGTCCGGCACGCCGTCGGCGATCGTCGCCGCGAGCCGCCTGGCGTTGGCGTGATCCTCGGCGAGACGGCCCAGGTGATGCTCGAGGCCGTGCAGCGCCGCCGCCGCGACGATGCCGCTCTGGCGCATGCCGCCGCCGAGGCGCTTGCGACAGACGAAGGCCTCGGCGATGTGCGCCTCGCTGCCGGCGATCGCCGCACCGAGCGGCGCACCGAGTCCCTTGGAGAACGACACCATCACGGTGTCGGCGCAGGCAGCGAAGTCGGCGAGCGACGTGCCCGTGGCGACGTGCGCGTTCCAGAGCCGGGCGCCGTCCAGGTGGATGGGAAGCTTCAGGGTGCCGCGTGCGAAGTCGGCCATCGCGCGCAGCTCGGGGAGCGGCGTCACCATGCCGCCTGCGCCGTTGTGCGTGTTCTCAAGGCAGACCACGCTCGCCAGCGGCGCGTGCTTGCTGGCCGGCCGTACCGCCGCCTGGAGCGTCTCGAGCGTCATGACCGGTGCGCCCCGCACCATCCGCGGCTGCAGCCCGCGCAGCCCCGCGAGGCCGGCAATCTCCCAGTTCACGATGTGCGAATCGTCGTGCGCGTACGCCTCCGTGCCATGCCGCCCGTGCACCCAGAGCCCGCAGGCATTGCCCATCGTGCCGGTGGGGACAAACAGCGCCCGCTCCTTGCCCAGCAGGGCAGCGACGCGCTCCTGCAGCGCGAGCACGGTGGGGTCGCCGTCGAGCACGTCGTCGCCCACCTCGGCCTCGGCCATCGCGCGGCGCATCGCCGCCGTGGGCTTGGTGACGGTATCGCTCCGCAGGTCGATCACTATCCCTCCATGGCCTCCGGCCCGTGCAGCCGCCGGCGCCGCAAGGCGTAAATGTGTCCCACCTCGCCACCGACGACGAAGATCAGCGCCGCGTAGTACGCCCAGAAGACGACGATCACGAGCGCCCCCAGCGTGCCGGTGTAGAGCGAGGCGGGGTCGAAGCGCTGCACCGCCAGCACGAACAGGTTGCGTGCCGCCTCGAAGAGCACGCCCGTGGTCATGGCGGCCACGAGCGCCTGTCGCCACGGCACGCGACGCGGCGGAATGTACTTGTAGATGCTGAAGAAGATCGCCACCACCACGCTGAACGCCAGCACGCGCCCGATGGCATACTCGACGGTCCCCATCGTCGTGGCATCCACGCCGATGTCCTGCAGGATGGCGATGCCGCTCTTGCTCATGATGGCGAGGTACGCCGACAGCACGAGGTAGACCACGAGCAGCAGCGACGACAGCAGGGTATAGCCGAAGTCGTACAGCTTGCCGACCACCATGCCGCGCCCGTGCGCCACCGAGAAAACCCGCTGGAGGACGGAGCGCAGCGTCCCGAAGAGCCGCGTCGAAAACCAGGCGAAGGCGGCCGCCGAGAGCAGGCCCACCCGGCCGCGCGTGGCCACGACATCGCGCAGAATCGGGTCGAGGAAGCTCGTGCCGTCGCCGTTGCCGACGGGGAGCAGGCGCCCGAGGAACTCCAGCACGTCGCGCGTGGAGTCGGCCTCCGGCTTCTCGAGCACGTACCCGATGCCGGCGATCAGCAGCAGGAAAAACGGCACGCCGGCGAGGAGGATGTTGTAGGCCACCCCGCCGGCGAGAAAGAACAGGTCATCTTCGCCGCCCTTCGCCCAGAGGCGGCGGGCGTAGTCGACGACGGTGTCACGGAGGCGCGCCGCCTTCCAGAGGGGCGGCGCGCTCATGCTCCGTGCACTCCGGGCATCAGTTCTGGACGATGATGAGGAACTTCGACGCCGACCAGAACTGCTCCGCGTTCACGATCTTGATCGTGCCCTTGTAGCCGCTCTTCGACGGCGCCGGCTCCGTGCCGCCCAGGTCCTGACGCGACAGCACGCGGTAGTTCTTGTCCGGCTTCGGCAGCGTGATCTCGGTCGTCGTCGTCTTGTCGATCGACGTGAAGTCGGCCGGGTTGAGCGTCGTCGCCGGGATGTCCGTGGAGCCAATGCCGAGGAGGCCGCCGCGCTTCACGATGATCCCCTTCTTGCGCAGCTCGTCCTTGGTGCCGATGACGTAGTAGACCGTGTTGCGCTCGACCGTGAGCGCCACCTTCTCGGTCGTCAGCGCCTCCTTCTCCACCGTCAACTGCGCCTTCTCCGTCTTGAGCGTGACGGTCTCGCCCTGCAGCGCGCCGACCTGCGCCGTGAGCGAGGCGATCTCGGCCTTCTGGTTCTCGATGATCGACTTGAAGGCAGTGATCGTCGAGTCGAACTGGGCCAGCTGGGCGGTCAGGGTCTTGGTGTCGCCGGTGAGCGCCGCGACGCGCTGGCGGCTGGCGGCGAGACGCGACTCCGCATCGTTGACGCGGTCGGTGAGCGTCTTGACGCGCTCGAGCATCTGTGCGCGCTGCTCGGACGGCGAGAGGGTGGACAGCTCGCCACTGGCGCCCACGACGGGCTTGCCGGCCTTGGCGTCCCGCACGCGGGCGAGCTCGGTGTTGACGTCGGCGATGAACTGCGACGTGGCCATCACGTCCTTGAGGAGCGAGTCCTTCTCCGCCGAGATGAGCTTCACCTGCTCGAGCTCCTTCTCGTAGTCCTTCTTGGACACGCAGGCCGAGAGGGTGAGCACCGCCGCGGCGGCCATGAGAAATATCTTGCGCATGTTGTCTCCGTTGAATGGTGCGGAACCCGCCCCGGCGGACTCCGCGGCGCTGCGGGTGCTACTCACCGGCCTCGGCGTCGTCGGGGGCCGCCTGCACGGCCGGGCCAGCCTGCGACGGCACAGGCCGGCGCGTTTCGGATGTCTTTATGTACCGCTGGACGTGCGGTAAGGTCCCTCCGACGCCCAGCTGGGTGAACAGGAACTCGAACTTTGCGTCATAGGCGCGGGCCAATTCGGACTGCGTCGCCGCCGGCAGGGACCACAGCGCCGTCTTGAACGGTCCCAGCGCCTTCTTGCGCGACTTGTAGAAGAACTGCTCGTCGGTGTCGCCCGGCTTGCGCTCGTCCTTCGCGTTCTCGCGCAGCCAGCCGTAGATCTCGGCGCGCAGGGTCTCGGGCAGGTGGTCGTACAGCATCGTCTGGAAGCCGGTGGCGAGGTGGATCTCCGCCGTCTCCGTGCGCGGGAAGTTGTTGAACAGGTCGTCGGGGAGCGTCGAGGCGCCGTGCTGCACCGCGCCCGACAGCCCGTACTCCGCACGCGCGACGCGCCCCAGGTCCTCGAGCGTCTGGAAGTCGAGCTTCACGTCGGCAATGGAGCCGTCGGCCTTCACGACACCGCCGTGCGACGTCCCCGACTGCACGGAGATCTTGGAGAGCCCCACCATGCCCGGCGCCTCGCGCTGCAGCGTCTGGGTGTAGCCGTCCATGAAGGCACGCAGCTCCTCGACCGTGGAGTTGGCCGTGCCGACCTCGCCGATCTCGCCGCCGAGCGAGATGGTCACGCCCTTCGGCTCGAGCCCGCGCACGTGGCGCGTCAGCTCCACGCCAATCTCGTAGTTGAGCCGCTGCTGCTCGGCGAGATTGGGCTTGGAGAGGTCGACGAGCGTCGAGGTGTCGAGGTCGATGTTGTAGAAGCCGGCGGCAATCGCCTCGGTGGCGAGCGCCTTGACCGCGGCCACCTCGGCGGCGGCATCCACGGCGAACTTCTTGGCGTTGACCTGGAAGTGGTCGCCCTGGATGAAGATCGGATGATGATACCCCTCGCGGAGCGCCGCGGCGGTCATCACCGCCACATACTCGGTGGGGCGCTGCTCGGTGTAGACGATCTCGCTGCGCGCGATCTCGAGCAGGAAGGCGCCGGCGTTGAGCTTTGTCGCGGTGCGGAAGATCGCGCGCGCCGTGTCGTACGACATGCCGCGCACGTTGATGGCCGGCACGGTGAACCCGGAGATCTCGCCCCGGCCGCGCGCCATGTAGAGATCGTGAATGGAGGCGGGTCGCACGCCCACGGCCTGGCCGAGTTCGTGAATGGCCCAGCGGGCCCATTCCTTCTCGTCCGCGTCGCCGAACACGGCGAGGCGAACCAGTTCATCCATGCGGGGAGATGCGAACGCCGCCGGGTCCTTGAGGACAAGCCGGTGGTTTTCGACCACGGCGGCGGGTCCAAGGATGCGATGCAGGGTGTCGAGCGTATTGGACATGTCAGGAATTCATGTTTGTGAAGGCGCGATTCACGCGCTGGTGGCAACCGGGGGGCGCCAGCCTTTGAATTTGGCCGAAAACGCCCCTTGGGGCAACAATAGAGCGATTTCAGGCCGCCCCGGCCTGCCGGGGCGGCGCTAGTTCCTGACCAGCACCAGAATCACCCGTGTCGTGTCCGGAACGTCGGTGCCACTGGTCGCTCGCATTTCGGGAACCCGGGCAAACCCGACTCGCAACGAAGACCCGGTGGGCGGGCGCACCTCAACGGCGACGCACATGGTGATCCCCCCCGGCGCGAAACCGATGACCTTCGTAAACGTCCCAGCGCTCGACGTCGTCAGGGCGGAGTCGACAAACCAATTCGCGCCGGAGCATCCGCCAATCGAGGTCGTCGGAGTCAGACTGCCGCCAACCATCATGCCGGTCACACGGACGTTGGCCCCGGCCACCGGCTCCCCGGTTTCCGCGTAGACGAGTCCAGATAGCACCTGCTGCCCAAACCGTCTCGGATACGTCACGGTTGGCTCGCGACCGCACCCGCCGAGCACGGCAACGGACAGCAGGGCGGCTACAAGTACCCGACCTCTAGCCCACGCGTACATGCCGGCGCGCCCCTGACAGCGGACCCATCTCGTCCGCCTTGTTGGCATAATCCGGATGCCCCAGCTCCCCGTTCGCCAGCCGCTTCCCGAGTTCCACGCCGGGCTGGTCCAGCGGATTCACACGGTACAGCGCCCCCGCCAGCGTGGTAGCCTGCATGAGCCACATCATGAGGCCGCCTACGTGCCAGGCATCCGGCGCTCCCACCGTCATGGTCATGGACGGTCGCCCGGCGCGCGCCAGCGCGCGCGCCGTCGCGCGGCACTCGATGTCCAGCAGTTCGCCCAGCGTGTGCCCGCCGAGGAAGGCCAGGGCCTTGTCCCCCGCCTCCAGGCGCGGAATCTCGACGTCGTCGGCCGAACTCTCGACGCGCAGGAAGGTCACCGTCTTGTCGGCCGGCCCCTCCATGAACAGCTGCACCTGGCTGTGCTGGTCGGTGGCGCCGACGCTCGCAATCGGCGTCGGGCCCACGTGCAGGCCATCCGCGTCCACCTTGCCAAGCGACTCGGCCCACAGCTGCACGAACCAGGGCGCGAGGTCGCGCAGCGCGTCGCTGTATGGCATCATGACGTGTTGCCCCTGTCCGGCCTGCGCGTGCGCCCGCCACTGCAGCGTCGCAAAAAGCCCGGCGGCATTGTGCATGAGGTCGTCGCCCATCGTCGCGTCGCGCATCACCATCGCGCCGGAGCAGAGCGCCTCGATGTCCATGCCGCACAGCGCAGCGGGGAGCGTCCCCACCGGCGACAGCACACTGAAGCGTCCCCCGACGTTCGGCGGCACGGCGAAGACGGGAATGCCGTCGCGGTTGGCCATGGCGCGCAGGGCGCCTTTCACGGGGTCGGTGACGAACGCCAGGTGGCGGGCCGCGTCGAGTCCCTCGCGCGCGAGCCGCTCCCGCACGACGAGATACTGCGCCAGCGTCTCCACGGTGCCGCCCGACTTGGAGATCACCACGAACAGCGTGCGCGGCAATGCGACGATGGACAGCACTCCGGAGATCGTGCGCGGGTCCACGTTGTCGAGCACGTGCAAGCGCGGCCGGCCGCCCCGCTCCGCGCTCGACCGCGCGTTCCATGCCGCGGGGAGCAGCGCCGACCGCAGCGCGATGGCGCCCAGCGACGAGCCCCCGATGCCGAGCACCACGATGTCGTCGCACCGCCCCGCCACCTCCGCCGCGAACGCCGTCACCCGTGCGCGCTCGGCGGCCTGCAGTTCCAGCTCCCGGTACCCATACACGCCGGTCGTGGCGATCACGCCGACCGCCTGGTGCGCGGCCTTGAACCGTTCGGCGAGCCCCGCCCAATCGTCATCGCGCACGCCGGCAGGAACCGCCGGCTCCGTCATCGAGGTCACATCGAGCGTGAACGCCATCAGCACTCCACCACGAGGCCGTCGAAGGCCGGCTGGATGTCGGGGGGCAGTTCCGCCGCGAGCGCGGCGTGCAGGTTGTCATGCGTCAGGTGCGTCAGCCACGTCCGCGCGGCGCCGACGCGCCGCGCCACCTCCACCGCCTCGCCGAGGCTGAGGTGCGTGGGATGCGGCGTGCGGAACAACGCATTGATCACCAGCACCTCGGCGCCACGCATCAGCGCGTACGCGGCGTCGGGCACCGCCTTGGCATCGGTGACGTACGCGAGCGCACCGATGCGGTAGCCGAAGACGCGCCACCGGCCGTGCGGCACCTCGATGGGGGTCACCTCCGCGTCGCCGATGCGCACCATCACGCCCGGCTCGAGCGCGATCGCCGTCCCCTCGGGCTTGTAGGTGCCCGGCATCGGGCGCACGGCGTCGTCGAAGATGTACGGGAACTTGTCCTGCAGCGTCCGCAGCGTCTCGGCCGGCCCATAGATGGGCATCGCCCCCTCGCGGCGCACCGAGATGGCGCGGATGTCGTCGAGGCCGTGCGTGTGGTCGGCGTGGTCGTGCGTGAAGAGGATCGCATCCACGTCGTCGATGCCCGTCGCGAGGAGCTGCAGGCGCAGCTCGGGCGGCGTGTCGATGAGCAGCCGCGTATGTCCCACCTCGACCACCGCACCCACGCGCGTGCGCTTGTCCCGCGGGTCCCCGGATCGGCAGACGTCGCACCCGCAGCCGACCACCGGGACGCCGAAGCTCGTGCCGGTGCCGAGGAAGGTCAGCTTCACACGGTCTCCACCTTCAGCATGTTGGTGGTCCCCGGCACGTCGAACGGCACGCCGGCGGTCATCACCACGCGGTCGCCGGGCTTCGCGATGCCCATGTCCACCACGATGCCGCGCGCGCTCCACGCCATCTGCTCGTACGTGTCGGCGTGCGGCACGAGGACCGGCGTCACACCCCAGACGAGCGCGAGCTGGCGGAAGGTGCGCGCCTGGTCGGTGAAGGCGATGATGGGCACGCCCGGACGCCGCGCCGCCACGATGCGCGCCGCGAAGCCCGACTTGGTGAAGACCGCCACCGCCACGGCGCCCACCATGCGCACCGCGGTGACCGTTGCGCCGGCGATGGTCTCCTCGACGCTCGCCTGCCCCGCCTCGACGCGATCGGCGCCGACCCCGCGGGCGATGGGGTGACGCTCCGCCTCGGCGCCGATGCGCTCCATCGCCTCGACCGCCAGCAGCGGATACGCCCCGCTGGCCGTCTCCGCCGACAGCATCACCGCATCGGTGCCGTCGAAGATGGCGTTGGCGACGTCGCTCGCCTCGGCGCGCGTCGGGCGCGGATTGGTGATCATCGACTCGAGCATCTGCGTCGCGGTGATCACCGGGCGGCCGTACCGGTTGGCGAGCGCGATGATCCGCTTTTGCGCGATCGGCACCTTCTCGAACGGCAGCTCCACGCCGAGGTCGCCGCGCGCCACCATGACCGCGTCGGAGGCCCGGAGGATGTCCTCGATGTCGAGGAGCGCCGAGTCCTTCTCGATCTTCGCGACGAGCAGCATCCCCTTGGGGACGAGGGCGCGCAACACGTCGAGGTCGGACGGCTGGCGCACGAACGAGAGCGCCAGGTAGTCGAGCGCGTGCTCCACGGCGAAGGCGATGTCCACGTGGTCCTTCTCGGTCAGCGTCGGCGCCGAGACCTTCACGCCGGGGAGATTCATCCCCTTGTTCGATTTCAGCAGGCCGCCGTACACGACGCGGCAGCGGACGAAGCCGCCCTGAATGTCCAGCACATCCAGTGCGAGGAGGCCGTCGTCAAGCAGGATGCGCGCGCCGATGTGCACGTCCTTGGCAAGGCTGTCATAGGTCACCGGCAGGTCGGTGGCGCGCGCCAGCGACTCGTGCGCGAGCGTCACCTCGCCGCCCTCGGCCAGCTGGATGGGCTGCTCCAGGTGGCCGACGCGGATGCGCGGCCCCTGCAGGTCCCCCAGAATCGCCACCGGGCGGTTGAGCTCGGCGGCGATGCGCCGGATATCGGCGATGCGCGCGGCGTGCTGCTCGTGCGTGCCGTGCGAGAAGTTGATGCGGGCGACGTCGAGGCCGGCCAGCATCAACGCGCGCAGGACCGCGGGGTCGGAGGATGCCGGTCCGATGGTGCAGACAACCTTGGTGCGCGTACGGCGACTTGGCATGCGATGGGTCTCAGCGCCCGGCGGCGACAGGACGCCCGAGCGCCGTCGCCTTGGCCTCGAGTCCGCCGAGCAGGGTGTCGAACGCCTTTTGGAACGAGGCCAGCCCTTCGCCGAGCAGCTGGTCGGTCACGTCGCGCATCGCGATGCCGCATTCCCCCACCGTCAGAAGCGCGCGCTCGGCTTCGGCGAGGCCGGTATCAATGGTGCGGCGCACCTCGCCATGGTCGCGGAAGGCCTCGAGCGTCGCCGGCGGCAGTGTGTTCACCGTTTGAGGCCCGACGAGCTCCTCGACGTACATGACGTCGCGATACGACGGATTCTTGGTGGACGTGCTCGCCCAGAGCGGACGCTGGACGCGGGCGCCGCGCGCGGCGAGCGACGCCCAGCGCGGCCCGCTGAACCGCTCGGTGAAGAGGCGATACGCGCGCTTCGCATTGGCCACCGCCGCCTTCCCCTTGATCCTCGACGCTGCCTCGGCCGACAGCATGCCGGTCGCCACCTGCGCGTCGAGCCGCTTGTCGATCTCGGTGTCGACGCGGCTCACGAAGAACGACGCCACGCTGGCCACGCCGCCGAGCGGCGCCCCCGCCGCGGCACGCGCCTCGAGGCCCGCCAGGTACGACTCAACGACCTGTGCGTACGCGTCCACCGCGAAGAGCAGGGTCACGTTGACGTTGATGCCGTCGGCCACCAGTTGGCGCAGGGCGGTGCAGCCGGCGTTGGTCCCCGGCACCTTGATCATGACATTTGGCCGGCCGACGAGCGCCCAGAGGTGACGCGCCTCGCGGACGGTGCCGTCGGAGTCGTTGGCCACGTTGGGCGACACCTCGAGCGACACGTAACCGTCCAGCCCGCCCGTGGCGTCGTACACGCCGCGGAACAGGTCGCACGCCGTGCGCACGTCGGTGGAGGCCAGTTCCTCGAAGAGCTGCCACGCGCTGCGGTCTCCGGTCAGTGCCGAGACCTGCGCGTCGTACGCGGTGCCCTGGGCCAGCGCCTTCTCGAAGATGGCAGGGTTGGACGTCATGCCGGTGAGCACGTCGTCGCGAATGCGGCGCGCGAGCTCGCCGTTGTGGAGCATCGGCCGATCGATATAGTCGAGCCAGAGGGACTGTCCGGCGTCGTGCAGGGCCTGGAGGCGCGGAGCGGGCATTGGCGAGTGGGATGGCAAGAGAAAGGGGGGCGGCACAGGCCGCCCCCCTAAACTTACTTCGCCGCCCAGCTTGTGGAGAGTTCGAGCTTCCCCCAGGAGACGGTCAGCATCCCCTTCGGCGACTGGTCCGCCGCGGGGACGAGGGCGATCTGCAACGACTCCCTCGGCTCGGCCAGTGTCCTGGCGGTCAGCGGCACGCGCACGAAGTCCTTGCTCTGGTCGTACTGGGTGCCCCACTGGCCGGTGTTCGTATTGATGATCAGCTCGTACCCGTCGGCGGTGCGGATCGTGAAGAGGGAGTAGGCGCCCTTCGGCACGGTGGCCGAGCCGATGACGAGGTCCACGTCGGTGTTCAGGGTCGTGGAGGTGTTGGCGCCCGTGCGCCAGACGGTCCCGGGCGCGGCGAGTTCGGTCGGCACTTCGCGGCCGCGTGCGTGCGGCTGGCCGTAGTCGATCTTGACCACCATCGCCTTGGGCGCAGGCTGGCCCGCCACGCGGGGTGGATTCAGCGCCACTTCCGTGGTGGCGCGGCCGCTGAGGCCGGCGCGGAGGGGGGCGGCGGCCTGCGCGGCGGCGAGGGACGGCGCAAGAAGGGCGATGGCGGCCAAGGCACGACGAGACATGCAACACTCCCGGACAGGGGACAATCCTTCGAACAGGGCGCAGGGAACAGGGGGTCCGCGACGGCTATAGCGCGATGGCCAGCAGGTGATCGTCCTCGGGCTGACCGTCGAAAATATATGTCGTGCGTCCCACTGGTCCGAAACCCTGTCGTACATAGAACCGCAGGGCACGTGCGTTGTGTTCCCAGGCGCACAGCCACGCCGTATCGCTCCCGCGCCGCCGCGCCTCGTCCAGGATGGCATCCATCAGGGGGGCGGCGATGCCACGGCCGTGCCAGGCCGAGGCGACGTAGAAGCGCGCGATTTCCGCCGGCCGGTTGCCGGGCACCTCGGGCGGGGCCGGCGTGAGCGCGAGTACGGCGTAGGCCACCCACTCCGGCCCGGCGGTCACCGCCAGGACCGTCCGCCCATCGTCTTCCAGGTCGACGCGCAGGCGCTCGTCGCTGAGCGTCGCGGCGACGTGGCGATCAAGCGCGGCAGGTTCGTGCGCGGCCCGATACGTCTCGGTGAATGTCCGGCGCGCCAGTTCACCGTACGCGCGCAGATCGGCGGGCGTGGCGCGGCGCAGCATGCAGTTTGCGGGAAGCTGGTGCACGCGGGAATCCTCTCCCGCCAGTCGCGGCGGCGCAACCCGCTCGGCAAATTGAACGGGGCGGGTCGCCCTGCCCTTCCGTGCCCCCGTTCGTTCCCTGACGTGTCCGTTTCCTCACCGCGCCCGTTCCCTCACCGTGCCTGTGCCCCTGCCCCTGAAGATCCTCGTCACTGACGAAATCGACCGCGATGGAGTCGAGTTGCTCCGCGCCGTGCCCGAATTCGACGTGGATGAGCTGCCGACGCTCCCTCCCGCCGAGCTGCTGGAGCGGATCGATCAGTACGACGCGATCGTCGGGCGCAGCGCGACGCGCGTCACGGAGGCGCTGCTCCGGCGCGCACGGCGGCTCAAGGTCGTGGGACGCGCCGGCGTCGGCATCGACAACATCGCGATGGACGTGGCGACGGAGTTAGGCATCGCCGTCATCAATGCCCCCGCCGGCAACACGGTGGCGGTAGCCGAGCTCTTCTTCGGCGGCATGGTCTCGCTGCTGCGCCACCTCACGCGCGCCGACAGCTCCATGCACGCCGGGCGCTGGGAGCGCTCCGATCTCCTCGGCACCGAACTCCGCGGCAAGTCGCTGGGCATCGTGGGGCTGGGCCGCATTGGCGGCGAGGTGACGCAACGCGCGCACGCCTTCGGCATGGACGTGCACGCGTACGACCCGTACGTCAGCGACGAGCGATTCGCGGCGCTGCGCGTGAGGCGCGCGCATACGCTCGACGCGCTGCTTGAGGCGGCGCAGATCCTCACGGTCCACGTGCCGCTCACGGACGAGACGACGGGGATGATCGACGCCGCCGCGCTGGCCCGGCTGCGGACCGGCGCGATCGTGGTGAACATGGCGCGCGGCGGCATCGTGGACGACGATGCGCTGCGCGCGGCGCTCGACCGCGGACACGTGGCCGGCGCGGTGCTCGACGTTTTCGTGAAGGAGCCGTTGACGGGCGAGCATCCGTTCCGCAGCTACGACAACGTGGTGTTGCTGCCGCACATCGGCGCGTCGACGGCCGAAGCGCAACGCAACGTCGCGGTGGACGCCTGCGAGGCGGTGCGTGATGCCCTTCTCAACGGCGATCTCTCGCGCTCGCTCAACGGCGCGCTGGCCGGCGAGGATGCGGCGACGCTTGGCCCGGCCCTGCTGCTGGCGCGGCGCGCGGCCACCGTCGCCCGTGCCCTGCTCGCCGACCGCGGCGCCACCGCCATCGAGTCGCTGACGCTCAAGACGGGCGACGACCTCACGTCGAGCGCCGGCGCGCTGCTCGCCGCCGCCGCGGCGGGCATGCTCGAGGGCGTGGTGGAAGCGGATCGGCTCAACCTCATCAACGCGCGGGCGATGGCCACCGCGCGGGGCGTGGTGCTCGCGCACGGCGAGGGCGGCTTTGCCCCGCACTCCCGCGCCATCGAGGTGCGGCTCGTCGCCGGCGCCCACGCGATGCGGGTGGGCGGCGTGGCGGCGCTCGACATGACGCCGCGGCTCACGCGCATCGCCGACTTCCACGTGGACGTCGCACCGCGCGGCACCCTGCTGGTCCTCACCAACCACGACGTGCCGGGCGTCATCGGCCGCGTCGGCACGACGCTCGCCGACGCCGGCGTGAACATCGCCGAGTATCACCAGGCGCGCCTCGCGGCGGGCGGCGAGGCGCTGGCCGTCATCAGCATCGACGGTGCACCGCCGGCGCACGTGCGCCAGGCGCTGACGGCGCTGCGCGACATCCGCAGCGCCGTCGTGGTGAAGTTTGGGGAAGGCGCGTGAGTCTCGACCTGCTGCGCGACGCGTCGGCGCTCGAGGGCTATGCGCGCGACGTGTCGGGGCTGCGTGCGGTGCCGGAGGCCGTGGCGCGTCCTGAGTCGGCGGCCGAGGTGCACGAGCTCATGCGTATGGCGGCCGCGGACGGTACGTGCGTCACCGCCGCCGGCGCGCAGACGAGCACGACGGGCGCATCGGTGGCCGAGCGCGGCTGGCTGCTGTCAACGCGGGCGATGGCGCGCGTCCTCGACATCGACCCGGTGAGGCGCATCGCGCGGGTGGAGCCCGGCGTGCTGATCGGCGACCTCCAGCGTGCCTGCGCGAGCGACGGACTCTTCTTCGCTCCCGATCCGACGAGCGAGGAGGAGTGCACCGTGGGCGGTGCGATCGCGTGCAACGCCTCGGGGCCGCGCACCCTCTCGTATGGTCCCACGCGGCGCCATGTGCGCGCGCTCTCCGCGGCGCTGGCGGACGGCAGCGCGTTCCACGCACAGCGCAGCACGGTGGAGAAGAACACCGTGGGCTACCAGATGGCGCATGATCCGGTGGACTGGTTCGTCGGCAGCGAAGGCACGCTCGGCATTGTCACGGAGGCGGAGCTCGCTCTGCTTCCGATCCCGTCGCGCGTGCTCGGCCTCGGCGTGCCGTTCCCCGACGAAGCGCGCGCGCTCGCCTTTATCGTGGCCGCACGCCAGACGCCCGCCGTGGCGCCCCGATGTCTCGAGTACTTCGATGGCGAGTCGTTCGCGATCGCGCGCACGGCCATGGACGACCCGTCGTGGGCGCCGCAGGCTGGGGCGATGGTGTACACCGAGGACGCGGGCGACGGCGACGCGCCGCTCGACGATTGGCTCGCGCTCGCCGAGCGGTTTGGCGCCAACGCGGGCGACGTGCGCGCCTTCGACGGCGAGCAGGCGCTGCGCGAAGCGCGCCGCCTGCGTCACGCGCTCCCCGCCGCCATGCACGAGCGCACCGCGCCGTTCCTGGCACAAGGCGGGCGACGCATGAGCACCGACTGGGCCGTGCCGTATGCACTCGCCGCGTCGGCGCTCGTCGAGGCGCGACGCATCGCCAACGCGCATCATCTGCCCCCCGCCGTCACCTACGGGCACCTCGGCAACGGCCATCCCCACCAGAACTTCGTGGCGCAACACGCCGACGACGTGACGCGCATCGAGCGAGCCATCGCCGAGACGCTGCATGCGATCATCGCGATGGGGGGCACCGTGGCCGCCGAGCACGGCATCGGGAAGATCAAGAGCAAGTGGCTCTCGCTGCAGGCCGGCCCGCGGCAGGTGGCGATGATGCGCGCCCTCAAGCAGGAGTTCGACCCGGGCGGGCGCCTCGCCCCGGGGAACATCCTGTGAGGCGCTATGCCGCCGTCGTGCTCGACGCCGACTCGACCATCGCCGGTATCGAGGGCATCGACTGGCTGGCCGCGCGGCGTGGCCCCGACGTGCAGCGCGCCGTGGAGCTGCTCACTACGCGCGCGATGAACGGTGAGTCGCCACTCGAGGCCGTGTACGGCGAGCGGCTCCGCGTCATCGGCGCGAGCGCGGGTGACCTCGCCGCGCTCGCTGACGCGTACCAGGCGGCAGTGGCTCCCGGCGCGGCCGACGCCATCGCCGCGATGCACGCCGCCGGCGTGCAGGTGCACGTCGTCAGCGGCGGACTGCGCCCCGCCCTGCTCCCCATGACGCGTGGGCTCGGCGTCGCCGACGCGCGCGTACACGCGGTGGAACCGCTCGCCGATGGCGACGGAGTCGTTCGCTCCGCCGCGCCCTCGCCGCTCACCACGCAACTGGGAAAGGCGGAGATCGTGCGCGCCCTCGCGCTGCCGGGTCCCGTGCTCGCGGTGGGCGACGGCGCCACCGACCTCGCCATGGCCCCCGCAGTGGACGCCTTTGCCGCTTACATTGGATTCGTGCGCCGCGACGCGGTGGTCGCCGGCGCCGATGTCGTCTTCGATTCGTTCGCCTCTCTCGTCGCCCACGCGCTCTCCGCATGACCCTGCCCAAATTCGGCACGTTCTTCCTCCCCGGTCCCACCGAGGTGCGGCCGGAGATCCTCGCGGCGATGCAGCGCCCGATGATCTCCCACCGCGGCGCCGAGTTCGAGGCGCTCTACGCGCACTGCGATGCCGGGCTGCGCCGCGTCTTCCGCACCGTGCGCCCGGTCTTCATCAGCAGCTCCTCCGCCACGGGGCTGATGGAAGCGGCCATTCGCAACGCGCCGGCCGGCCCCATACTCTCCCTCGTCAACGGCGCCTTCTCGGCGCGCTTCGCCGACATCGCCCGCGCCTGCGGCCGCACGGTGCAGGCGCTCGAGGTCGCGTACGGCGAGATCGTGCCGCTCGAAACGGTTGAACAGGCGCTGCGCACGCGCCGCTTCGCGGCCGTCACCGCGGCGCACTCGGAGACGTCCACCGGCGCTGCGCAGGACGTGCAGGCCATCGCCGAACTGGCGCACGCCAACGGCGCGTTCTCGCTCATCGACTCGGTGTCGGGAATGGGCGGCATGCCCGTGGAGACCGACGGCTGGGCGCTCGACTTCGTCCTGACGGGCTCGCAGAAGGCGCTCGCGCTCCCGCCGGGGCTCGCGTTTTGCTGCGCCAGCGAGCGCTACCTCGCCGCCGCGGCCGATGCGCCGGCACGCGGCCGCTATTTCGACATCGCCGAGTTCGCGCAGTACGCGGCCAAGCATCAAACACCCAACACGCCGGCCGTCTCGCTGTTTTTCGCCCTCGAGGCACAGATGGCCGCGATCGGGCCGACCGGGCTCGAGTGTCGCTGGGCGCGGCACGCGGCGATGGCGGCGCACACGCATGCGTGGGTGGAGCACCAGCGACAGGCGGGCCTCGTCGACGGGATCCTCGCACCGGCGGGGGCGCGCAGCGCCACGGTGACAGTCGTGAAGACGGCCGCCGGCGTCGACGCGCGGAACGTGGTGGACGCCGTGGCCGCGCGCGGATTCACGCTCGGCGGCGGCTACGGCAAGCTGGCCGCGACCTCGTTTCGCGTGGGACACATGGGCGACCACACCGTGGAGACCGTCGGTCGCGCGCTTGAGGTCGTCGGCGAGGTGCTCGCCGTATCTTGACGGATGCCCCGCGGCTTCGGTGCCGTGATTGCCGCTTCTCGGGTGACCGTCGTCGCCTCATCCAGACGACCACCGCTCACCACGGATGACACGGAAACCAGCGGATCAACACGGATACAGCTTTGGGGAACTCCCGAAGCAAGATCCGTGCTCCTCCGTCTACTTCCGTGTCATCCGTGGTAGGCAGTTCGCAGCCTTTCGCGATGACTCCACACCGGAAACCAGAACAGCCACGCGTGCGTTGAACAGCCGGGGCGGGTTGTGTATGTAGTGAACGTCCCGGCGTCAGTTGCGCGTTCCCCGCGCCGAGCCGCATTCTCCGTTCCGTCTCTCACGATCCACCCTTTCGCCGCGTCGCCTTGCACGAGTCCGCCACCCGCCCAGAGCACCTCCTGCCGATGCGCCTCGTCTCGGCGCGTACCGGCTTGTCGCCGGATGTGCTGCGCGCGTGGGAGCGCCGCTACGGCGTGATCACCCCGATGCGGTCTCCGGGGGGGCAGCGGTGGTATACGGAGGCAGACGTTGCGCGCCTGCGGTTGCTGGCCCGTGCCGTCGAGGGGGGACGCAACATCGCGTCCGTGGCCGCGTTGAGTGAGGAGGCGCTCACGCAGTTGGTGCGCTCGGAGGAGGCAACGCGACTCGCGCGGCAGACGCCGCATGCCTTCGCCGCCCAGCCGTTCCTCGCCGAGGCCATGGGCGCCGTCGAGTCGCTCGACAGTTCTGCGCTCGAAACGACGCTGCGGCAGGCCACGCTACGCCTCTCCATGGACGAGTTGCTCGACGGCGTCATCGCACCGCTCGTGCGCAGCACGGGAGACGCCTGGCACGATGGCCGGCTGACCCCGGCGCACGAACACCTCGCGACGTCGGCGGTGCGCCGGCTGCTCGGCTGGCTCTGCGATCAGTACGCGCCGCCCGGCGACGCCCCCACCCTGCTCGTCACGACCCCCGCCGGCCAGTGGCATGAGCTCGGCGCCGCCCTCGCCGCCGCCACCGCGGCCGCTGTCGGATGGCACGTGGTGTATCTCGGGCCCAACCTGCCCGCGTCAGTGATCGCCACCGCCGGCATCCAGAGCAAGGCGAACGCCGTCGCCCTGAGCCTCGTCTTCCCCGAAGACGATGCCGTCATGGACCGCGAACTGCGCGCGCTGCGCGCCCAGCTGCCCGAGGCGATGCGCATCGTGGTCGGCGGCAGCGGCGCCGGTGCGTACCGGCCGAGCCTCGATGCGATCGGAGCGACGGTGGTCACCGACCTTCCGTCGCTCCGGCGCTGGCTCGTGGAACAGGCCGCAAACTAGGCGGCGCCGGCTGGACGGCGCCGCCGCGCCGGCCCCGAACACCGCAACCCCAACACCGCCGCGCCGAGCACCGGCGTGCTGGCGCGCAAGCTACCGTCTCGGCCTGCGGTCGAGTTCGTCAATCGTGCGCGTGCTCGGCCGACGCACTTTCTGCAACCGAGCGGCCACTGCCTCATTCGCGGCGAGGACACGCAGGATGTTGCCGCTCGCGATCTTGCGCAGTTCGGCGTCGGTCCAGCCGCGGCGCGCGAGCTCGGCGAGCAGGTCGGGATACTTCGACACATCTTCCAGCCCCTGGATGTGCTCGCCGCCGGTACCGTCGAAGTCGGCGCCGATGCCGATGTAGTCGGCGCCAATGAGCTTCTTGATGTGGTCAAAGTGGTCGGCGACGTCCTTGATGGTCACGATCGGCTCCGGGTTCGCCGTGAACCACTCGGCCATGGCGGCGCGCAGGCGCGCCGTGTCGCCGCCGAAACCCGACGCGAGCTCGCGGCGTCGCGTATTGCGCGCGAGGCGCCAGTCCAGGTTCTTCTGCGATATGAACTCGCGGACGAACGTCACCATCACGACGCCGCCGTTCTGCTTCAGCCGGACGAGGATCGAGTCCGGCACGTCGCGCGGGTGGTCGGAGAGCGCGCGCGCCGGCGAATGCGAGAACATCACCGGCGACTCCGTGACGTTCAGCACGTCACTCATGACCGCCGGAGAGACGTGCGACAGGTCCGCGATCATGCCGAGGCGGTTCATCTCGCGCACGACCTCCTCGCCAAACGGCGTCAGGCCGTCGTGCACCGCCTTGTCCAGCGCGGCGTCGGCCCAGTCGAGCGTGACATTGTGCGTGAGCGTCATGTACCGCGCGCCGAGGTCGTAGTAGACGCGCAGCACGCCGAGGGAATTCTCGATGGCGTGGCCGCCCTCGAGCCCCAGGAACGAGGGGAACTTTCCGGCGGCGATGGCGCGGCGTGCGTCGCCCGACGTTCGCGCGAAGACCATCTCCTTGTCGTACCTGGCAATCATGCGGCGCGCGATGTCGAACTGCTCGAGCTGGATGCGCGCGTAGCCGGAGTCCTTCACCTCGCCGGGGATGTAGATGGACCAGAACTGGCCGCCGACCCCGCCCTGCTTCAGGCGCGCGAGGTCGGTGTCCTGGTTCTTCAGGTTGGTGCGCAGGTCAAAGTGGTCCACGTCGCGCGGCTTCTCGCGATTCTCGCGAATCTCCCACGGCAGGTCATTGTGTCCGTCGATGATGGGCGTGGTGGCGAGCAGCCGCTTCACCCGCGCGAGGTACGGGTCGGGCGCCTGGGCGAATGCCGGGAGAGCGACGACGAGAAGACCGAGGGCGGCGAGACGGCGCATGCGGACTGCCTGGAAAGGGGAAGGGTGCAGGGTGTGAAGAGGGAGCGGGACAGGGGCGGCGCGGAGAAGGAGAAGAATGTACGCAGGAGCTGTTCCCTTCACCAACCCATCCTCATTCCACGCCCTGCACCTTTCCTCTTTCCACACCCTGCACCCTTTCCCTTTCCACACCCTGCACCCTTTCCCTTTCCACACCCTGCACCCTTTCCCTTTCCACACCCTGCACCCTTTCCCTTTCCACACCCTGCACCCTTTCCCTTTCCACACTCTGCACCCTTCCCCTTCCCCGCAACGACGACGCGGCCGCCCGCCGGGCGGCCGCGTCGTCGTTGCACGCACCCTAGGCCTTCTTCGTCGGACAGGTGCTGATGCCGAAGATCGAATACAGCGGGCAGATGCCCGTGGCGCCGGTCAGGATCGGCAGGACGCCGATCCACGCCCACGTCCACCCCTTGGTCAGCGCGAGCGCGACGAGTGCGACGCCGAGCGAGACGCGCAGGACCCGATCGATGGTGCCTTCATTCACCTTGAACATGAACACCTCAGCATGGAGGGTGACGTCGATTGTATTCCTAAATCAGAATATAGCATTCCCGCAACACGCGCCAGCGAGGCAGCCCAGCGCCCCTGTCCCTGCACCACACCCTGCACCCTTCCCCTAACCCGCCACTCGAATGGCGCGCCCCGTCCGCCCCCCACGCTGCCCGTCGAGGAACGCCATCGATCCGTTCACGAACACCGCATTGATCCCCACCGCGTACTGGAACGGATCGGCGAATGTCGCGCGGTCAGCCACCGTCGCGGGGTCGAAGACCACGACGTCGCCCGCGCCGCCCACGCGGAGCATGCCCCGTCCCGCGAGCCGCAGCCGCTGCGCGGCGAGCCCGCTCATCTTGTGGATGGCGGCGCCCAGCGAGAGCGCCTTGCGCTCGCGTACATACCGCGCGAGCACGCGCGCAAACGTTCCCACGCCGCGCGGGTGCGGATGCCCCCGGCGCGCCGGACCGCTGATGGCGAATGACCCGCCGTCCGAGCAGACCATCGCCAGCGGATGCGCGAGGATGCGCTCCAGGTTCTCCTCACTCATCGCGAAGCCGACCATGCCGACGCTGCCGCCGTTCGCCTTGAGCAGCGCCACGGCCGTCTCGTACGGCGGCAGGCCGCGTGCCGTGGCCACGTCGTCGAGCCGCATCCCCTCGGCCGGCTTGTCCGCGGGCGCGCTCACGCTGGCGATCTGCACGTTGTGCCACCCGCCGATGAGCGTCGCCTTCTCCTCGGCGTAGGCGCGAATGCGGGCCGCGGTCGCCGTCTCGTCGATGCGCCGCAGAAAATCCTCCGGCTTGCCGTCGCGCGCCCAGACCGGGAAGAGGTTGGACAGTCCGGTCTGGTACGCGAGGTATGGATACCGGTCAAAGGCCGCATCGACGCCCGCAGCGCGCGCGGCGGCGATGCGCGCGAACACCGTGTCGAGCTTTGGCCAGTTGCGCGGTCCTTGTGTCTTGAGATGCGCGATCTGCAGCGGACACCCGGCGCCGCGCGCCACGGCGATGGATTCGTCCACGGACTCGACGAGCGTGTCGTCTTCGTTGCGCATGTGCGTGCTGTACGGCAGGCGGCGGCGCGCCAGCGGCTTGCACAGCGCGATCAGCTCGTCGAGCGACGCGAACGCGCCCGGGGTGTACTCCAGCCCGCTCGACGCGCCGCAGGCTCCGTCCACGAGCGACTGCTCCACGAGCGCGACCATCCGCTCCAGCTCCGCCGGCGTCGCTGGTCGGTTCTCGTTGCCCACCACCGCCCCCCGCACCGTCCCGAGTCCCACCATCGACGCGACGTTGACGGCCGGCGGCAGCTGGTCCACGGAGTCGAAGAAGGCGCGCAGCGACTCGCGCTCGCTGTCCTCATCAGCGCGCGTGCGCGGCGCGCGCGATGACCCGTCCTGCCCCACGACGACGGTCGTGACGCCCTGCCGGATCATCGACTCCGTGTTCGGATCAGCGAACAGCGTGTTGTCGCCGTGGGAATGTACGTCAACGAAGCCGGGAGCGACCGCGAGCCCCTTGACCTCCACCTCCAGCTTCCCCTGCTCCGCCAATCGGCGACCGATGGCGACGACGCGTCCACCATCGAGCGCGACATCGGCCTCGACGCCCGTCGCCGCGAGCGACCCGTCGAAGACCGTGCCCCCGCGAATGACAACGTCCACCGTGCGGCTGGAGCGACGCAGGACAGGAAGACAAGCGGCCAGCGAGACGGTGGACGAGGAGAGTACGAAATCGCGGCGCGAAAGCATAGGAAGGAAAAGAGAGGCAACGGAGAAACAACAGAAGAGCAACAGCGACGTCGTGCCGGTGCCTTCCTCACGAATATGGGCGCCCTCGGCGCGAGCGGTAAGAGAGCACGACCTGCCCGCAAGACACGAGGGCCGCGGAACGCCCGCGGCCCCTCTGTTGTCTCTCTGTTGTCTCTCTGTTTTCTCTCTGTTGTCTTTCTAGTACCTGTAATGCTCAGGCTTGTATGGCCCCTCGACCGGAACTCCGATGTACGCCGCCTGACGTTCGCTCAGGGTCGTCAAGCGCACGCCGAGCTTGTCCAGGTGCAGCCGCGCCACCTTCTCATCGAGTTTCTTGGGCAGAGTGTAGACCTGCTTCTGGTCGTACTTCGTCCCGGAGAGCGTCGGCTTCCCCTGCGCCGCGAGGTGCAGGTCAATCTGCGCGACCACCTGGTTGGTGAACGAGCAGCTCATCACGAAGCTCGGATGCCCCGTCGCGCAGCCGAGGTTGAGCAGGCGCCCCTCGGCGAGGATCAGCACCGAGTGCCCATCGGGGAAGATCCACTCGTCGAACTGCGGCTTGATGTTGTTGCGCACGATGCCGGGGTACGTCTTCAGCCCGGCCATGTCGATCTCGTTGTCGAAGTGGCCGATGTTGCCGACGATCGCCTTGTCCTTCATCTGCGCCATGTGTCCGACGGTGATGATGTCGAGGTTGCCCGTCGACGTCACGAAGATGTCGGCGGTCCTCACGACGTCGTCGAGCGTGGCCACCTGATACCCTTCCATCGCCGCCTGCAGCGCGCAGATGGGATCGACCTCGGTGATGACGACGCGCGCGCCCTGGCCGCGCAGCGCCTGCGCGCATCCCTTGCCGACGTCGCCGTATCCGAGCACCACCGCCACCTTGCCGGCGAGCATCACGTCGCTCGCGCGCAGGATGCCGTCGGTCAGCGAGTGTCGGCAACCATACAGGTTGTCGAACTTGCTCTTCGTCACCGAGTCGTTGACGTTGACCGCCGGGAAGAGGAGCGTCCCCGCCTTCATCATCTCATAGAGGCGGTGCACACCCGTCGTCGTCTCCTCCGAGACGCCCTTCAGGTCCCTGGCGACCTTCGTCCAGCGCTGGCCGTCCTTCTTCAGCTCGGCCGCAAGCAGGCCGAGGATCACGCCGTACTCCTCGCTGTCGGTAAGCGGATTGTACGCGGGCACCTTCTTGGCGGCCTCGAACTCGACGCCCTTGTGCACCAGCAGGGTCGCGTCGCCACCGTCATCCAGCAGCAGGTTCGGGCCGGTGCCATCGGGCCACATGAGCGCCTGCTCGGTGCACCACCAGTACTCGTCGAGCGTCTCGCCCTTCCAGGCGAAGACGGGGACGCCGCGCGGGTGCTCCGCCGTGCCATCCTTGCCGACGGCAACCGCGGCCGCAGCATGGTCCTGCGTCGAGAAGATGTTGCACGAGACCCAGCGCACGTCGGCACCAAGCTCGACGAGCGTCTCGATGAGCACCGCAGTCTGCACGGTCATGTGTAGCGAGCCCATGATCTTGGCGCCGGTGAGCGGCTTGCTCGCGCCGTACTCGGCACGCAGCGACATCAGGCCGGGCATCTCGTACTCGGCGAGCCGAATCTCCTGCCGGCCCCACTCGGCGAGCGCGATGTCCTTGACCTTGAACGGCGGCCGGCCGGTGGCGATGGAGGCTTCGAAAGGATGCACGGTGGTGGACATATGCGGATCGAGGTTGGTTGGGGGAGCGGAGTGATGGCGGACGGCGGACGGCAGACGGCGGACGGCGGACGGCGGATGAGACGACTTAGCGCGCTGGTTGCCTCTTCCTACTACGAACTCCGGCGGTGAGCACCGCTGAGAACAGCGTGGGCCCCTTGGCGCCGGGGAGGGCGGGCAATGGGTGCACGCGGGCGTCGGCAAAGCCGGCGTCGCAGCCCCACTGCGCGAGCTGCGCGGCGTCGAAGCCCAGCCAGAGGTGCCCCATGGTCTGGCGGTACTCTTCGCGTTCATGCGGGAGCATATCCACGATAAGCACGCGGCCGCCGGGATGCAGCACGCGGCGTACCTCGGCGAGCGCGCGCACCGGCGCGGCCACGTAGGGCAGGACGAGCGACATCACGGCGAGATCCACGGAGTTCGCGTCCACCGGCAGCGCCTCGAGCGTGCCTTGCCGCACCTCGGCGTTCGGCACGCCGTGGAGCCGCGTGCGCGCCGCACGCAGCATCGCCGCCGATTCATCCACCGCGATGATGCGGTGCACGAACGGGGCGACTGTTTCGGCGAGCTGGCCCGTGCCGCACCCGAGGTCGGCGACGGTGCTGGACGGATCGAGCAGGCCGAGCAGGGCAAAGAGCTCCGGGCGCGCGCCAAAGAGCTCACTGCGCAGACGGTCCCACTGCCCCGCGACGGAGGCGAAGAACTCCTGCGGTTTCGCATGGCGCCCAGCGAGCACCTCGTGCACCCGCGCCAGGTCGCGCTGGGCAGCCGGCTGACGCACGACGTCATCGCGCACCACCTGCCAGAGGCGCCGCGCCGCGGCGTCGAGCGCGCGTCCCGTCATCCGGTAGCGATTGCTCGGCCCCGACTCACGCGACGACACAAATCCTGCGTCGCTCAGCGCCTTCAGGTGCCGGCTGACGTTGGACTGCGGCAGCTGCAGGACGTCCTGCAGCTCGCCGACGGTCAGCTCGTGCCGTTCGAGACAGGCGAGCAGCCGGGCGCGCGTGGCGTCGGACAGCGCGGCGAGGCGATCAAAGACCGCGGGGACAGTGGGAGCATTCATCCGTATATCCGGATAATAGAATGAATGGAGTCGCAGGTCAAGCCGGTGCCGGGGGTGGGACCGTCGCCTCCTGCACCCTGCACCCCACCGTGCCTGTGCCCCTGCACCCCACCGTGCCCGCGCCTGTGCCCCCACCGTGCCCCGGCACCACACCCTGCACCCTTCCCCCGCACCCTGCTATCGTCATACCCATGGGACCCCTGACTCCGTGGGTGCAGCGCCTCCTCATCGCGAATGTCGCGGCCTTTTTCGTTCAGCTCACCGCCCCAGCGCTGGTGGAGCCGCTTGTCTTCGTGCCGATGCTCGTCTTCACGCACCCGTGGACAATCGTCACGTACATGTTCCTGCACGGCGGCTTCACGCACCTGCTCTTCAACATGCTGGGCCTGTACTTCTTCGGCCCGCGCATCGAGGCGCGGCTCGGGTCGCGCCGCTTCATCACGCTCTACTTCGTGGCCGGCATCAGCGGGGCGCTGCTCTCCTTCATCTTCGCGCCCTACGCCGGCGTCATCGGCGCCTCGGCCGGCGTCTTCGGCGTCATGCTCGCCTTTGCGCACTTCTGGCCGCGCGAGCAGATCTACATCTGGGGCATCCTCCCGCTCGAGGCGCGCTGGCTGGTGGTGATCACCACGGTGCTGGCCCTGTGGAGCGGATTCGGCGGCTCACGCGGCGGTACGGCCGACTTTGCGCACCTCGGCGGTTACGTCGGCGCCTATCTGTACCTGCGCACGATCCGCTGGGGTTCCGCCGCCGCGAAATTCAAGCGCAAGGCCGAAGGGGGCGCGGTGGCCGGCATCATCGGCGACCTCGGCGCCTGGAAGAAGGTGGACCCGAGCAAGGTGCACGAAGTCAACCGCGACGAGGTGAACCGCATCCTCGACAAGATCAGCGCGCAGGGGATCGGGAGCATCACGAATCAAGAGCGCGTGTTCTTGATGCATTTCGTCCCGCCGGATGACCGAAAGCCGATGGCGTAGGGGCAGAAGACGGCGGAGAACGGCGGAGGACGGCAGAGGACGGCGGAATACATCAGCGGCGTGGCCGCGAACTCTCTCGCGCCACGCCCCCCCCGTTTCCCGCCGGCCCCTGCCCCTCTCCCCCGCC